>ERZ724517.853-NODE-853-length-17843-cov-4.265572_pt1 | contig 17843 bp, 15 predicted proteins | sample MGYA00376050_ERZ724517 | MGnify/ENA primary metagenome ERZ724517 (study PRJEB28724, sample SAMN07190886) | activated sludge metagenome | isolation source: activated sludge of sewage treatment plant in Hong Hong | place: USA: Christiansburg, Virginia | collected... | reverse complement strand
GTATCGACCTGCTCGCGCAGAACCGTATTCCATTCCGCCAGAAAGCGGGCGAGCACAGCGGCAGCCACAAGGTGGATGTCCGTTGCGACCTGCGTCTCCTTCCTTTTTCGGCAAACAGCATCGACCTCGTCATCCTTCCGCATGTACTCGAGTTCTACGACGATCCGCACCAGATCCTGCGCGAAGTCGAGCGGGTGCTGATTCCCGAGGGACAGATCATCATCAGCGGTTTCAATCCCCATTCCCTGTGGGGATTGCGGCGCCGACTGGCCGTTGGTACTGCGGATTTTCCGTGGCAGGGACAGTATCTTTCTGCGCCCAGGATCAAGGACTGGTTGCAATTACTCGGTTTTGAGGTTGAACGCCCCCACCATGGCGGCTACGCGCCTCCCTGCACGTCTTCGAAATGGCTCAATCGCTGGAAGTTCATCGAGCCGGTCGGAGAGAAATGCTGGGGATTCGCTGGGGGCATCTATCTCGTGCGCGCCATCAAGCGCGTACACAGCATGCGACTGGTCATGCCGCGCTGGAAGGATCGCAACCAGCGCGCCAAGGCCCTGTCGCCCATTGCACAAAAGGAGAGCCCGCATGGGCAGTGAAAATTTGGCTGACATCGTTGAAATCTGGGCGGATGGCGGCTGCCGAGGCAATCCCGGCCCAGGCGGCTGGGGCGTCCTGCTGCGCATCGGTTCACGCGAGAAGGAGTTGTGGGGCGGCGAACCGGCCACGACCAACAACCGCATGGAGCTGACGGCGGTCATTCGCGCCCTGGAAGCCATGAAGCGTCCGGTGCAGGCACGCGTGCATACGGACTCGCAGTATGTGCAAAAAGGGATCAGTGAGTGGATCCACGGCTGGAAACGCAATGGCTGGAAAACCTCGGACAAGAAGCCGGTAAAAAATGCCGATCTCTGGCAACAACTGGATGTGCTGGCAGCGCAGCACCGCGTCGAGTGGCTATGGGTCAGAGGCCATGCCGGTGACCCGGGCAACGAGCGTGCCGATGCGCTGGCCAATCGTGGCATCGATGAAGTGCAAGCCAGGGCAAACTGATTTATCTCAAGGCACCGCTGCAGCTTCGGTGCAAAATGACAAACCATGCGACAGATATTTCTCGACACTGAAACCACCGGCCTCGAAACACGACTCGGTCACCGCATCATCGAACTGGCCTGCGTGGAGATGGTCAATCGCCGGCTGACCCGGCGCCACCTGCATTACTACGTCAACCCGGAACGCGATATCGACGAGGGCGCGCTGGCGGTCCACGGCATCAGCCGTGAGTTCCTCGCCGACAAACCGAAGTTCGGCGAGGTTGCCAACGAGTTTCTCGACTTCATACGCGGCGCCGAACTGGTCATCCACAATGCCGCTTTCGATGTCGGCTTCCTTGACTACGAACTGAACATGCTTGGCTTGGCAACCATTTCCACGGTCTGCGCCAATGTTCGCGATACGCTGAAGATGGCGCGCGAACTTCACCCGGGCAAGAAGAACAACCTGAATGCCCTCTGCGAGCGCTACGGCATCAACAATGCCCACCGTACGCTGCACGGCGCCCTCCTTGATGCTGAACTGTTGGCCGACGTTTACGTCGCCATCACGCGTGGGCAGGAAAGCCTGATCATGGATCTGGCGCCAGCACCGGCGACGGAACTCCAGATCAGCCTTCAGGGGCAGCGCAAGCCGGCCCCCGTGCTGCGGGCGAGTGAAGCCGAACTGGCTGAGCATGAACGTGTGCTTGCCGCCATCCAGAAGGAAAGCAAGGGTAAATGCCTCTGGCCACAAAGCGAGCCCGCCGTCTGAAATTTCTGGCCGGGCTGACAGGGCTGGTCGGGCTGACACTCCTCGCAGCTGGCGTTACACTCTCGGCTGCTGCCCCATCGGGGAAAGCACTCCCCCCACTGCAGCCCTGGGTCGATGTCACGCCCACCGGTGGACTCCTGCGAATTCCAGCCGGCACCTATGCCGGGCCCGTGGTCATTGACCGCCCGATGACCATTGATGGCGAGGGCAAGGTGACGCTTGACGGTGCAGACCATGGCACCGTCCTCTCCATCAAGACCGACAACGCCATCATCCGCAACCTGCGCATCATCAGGTCAGGCACATCGCATGACCGGATCGACAGCGGTATTCTCGTTGAAGGCAACCATAACCGCATCGAATCGAATCAGGTCGAAGATGTCTTGTTCGGCATTACGCTGCAAAGAGCCAATGACAACCTCGTAGCGAACAACACTATCCGCTCGAAGCCTTGGGATATCGCGGACCGTGGCGATGGCCTGCGGCTCTGGTACAGCACCCGAAATCGCATCGAACGCAACGATATTGCCCAGATTCGTGACGTCACCATCAGCAACTCGCCGCATAACCGCTACATCGGCAACCGGATTCGCGACAGCCGGCGGGCAATGAACTTTCTTTTCTCGCACCGCAGCCTCGTCGAGGATAACGAACTGTCGCGCAATTCAACCGGCCTGACGATTCTCAACTCCGACGGTATCGTCATTCGCCGCAATCACATTGCACACGCAATGGACGCCTCGGGAGTCGGCATTGCGCTCAAGGAATCCAGCGCGGCACTGGTGCACGACAACGACATCATTCATTGTGCCGTCGGCATTCTTGCCGATTCGCCGCAGCACTCGATCAACCGCATCGCCATCATCGGCAACCGGATCTCGCACAATATCACCGGCATCAATTTCTACGGGGAACGCGGCGGTCATCTCGTCTATTTCAACCGCTTCGAACACAATCTGTGGCAGGCGACGGTCGGCGGCGATGAGCGGAACGATGGAAACCTCTGGCATGGGAACTATTGGGACAACTACGAAGGTTTTGACCGTGACAACGATGGTGTTGGCGACACCCCTTACGAAATATGGGCCTACGCCGACCGGATCTGGATGGATACCCCGATGGCGCGCTTCTTCCGCAACTCGCCCGTTCTGGAACTGCTCGATTTCCTGGAACGCCTTGCCCCCTTCTCGACGCCCTCTCTGATCCTTCGCGATTCGGCACCAGTGTTGGCTACAGCCTTGCCTCGATCCCGGCAAGCGCTGCCGCTGCCCCAAGCGGCAGACTGATCGCCTGCGACGAGGCCACTTCGGGATCGCGGACATTGATCCGGATCAGTGGAACCCCCAGCGACTCACCGAACCAGCGCACGGTGGGTACCGCCAGACCGGCACCCAATTCGATCACCAGCAGGCGATCCACCTGCCGCCGCCAGACATCCAGTCGCTGGTGCTGGGCGGCACTGCGATGCCCTAGCCAGGCACCATCGCCGAACATCAGGATGTTTGGCCGGGCCATGCCGCCGCAAGCGGGGCACCGGGGGAAGTCGCCGATCAGGTGGCAACGCTCGGCATCGACCACCGGCAGAAACCCGTCGGCCGACCAGATACCTGAATCGCAAGGCTCACAGCACTGCAGATGATGGATCGAGCCATGCACTTCGCAAATACGTTGCGGATCAAAACCGGCCTTCTGAAATTGGCCATCAACGTTGCTGGTGAAAACGAAGCCCCCGGCAGGCATGCGCGCCAGCAATCGGTTCAGCACACCAAAGCCGGCGTGCGGGGCAGTGTCGCGGTACAAGGCCAGCCGGTGCCCATAGAAACCCCACGCCAGCCGGGGATCCCTAAAAAAATTGTCGGGGCAGGCAATTTCTTCAAAGCTCATTTGCGCTCGGCCCAACGCGGGATACTCCCGCCAGAGCCCCTGCGGCCCGCGAAAATCAGGCATTCCGGAATCGACGCCCATGCCAGCACCCGCCGTAATCAACAAGCCTTCGGCTTGCTCGACCAGTTCGGCTGCACGCGCCAGAACGGTATCGACATCTTCCGGGCCAGGAGCTGGTTCGAATATTGCTGTCAACGTCTTGCCTCACCTTGCCGTTATCTGAACCATGGCTGCTAGAATGCTGCCACGTTGAATTGGAGGTCACCATGTCTACCTTGAACAAACAGGATGCCCCGCTTCAAACCACCCCTCCCCAGCTGCCGACCTTCTGGTGGCCAGGGTTTGACTACGTTTTCGGCTATCAACTGAAGATGGTTCAACACTTCTGGGGCTTTACCGGCAAACGCTGAAACAAGATTGTCCGCTGCTTCCGGCGGTCACTGACGTAACTCAGATTTTGGCTGGCGCGCTGCCTGCCGGCCACCATTGCCGGCGATTTTCCACATAGCGGTAAAAAATGCCCCCTGCGATGACACTCGCCATCCAGGCCAGCAGTGCCGCAGTAATCCCGGTGTATCCGCCACGACGGGTGAAATACTCGAACAGGGAGTTCACCACCAGACACACCGGAAAGTGAACAAGAAATACCGAGTAGGAGGTTCGTCCGAGATAGCCGAGCCACTTGCTGTCAGGCCAGCGCTCAAGCAAGCCGGTCAAGCGAGAAATCCCCAGCAACATCGCCGTCGCCAGCGCCAGCGCGATGCGCAGACGATAGTCCACCAGCAAGGCGGCCCCGCCGACAACAAGGATCAACGGCAACCACAAGTGGCTCCGGCTTTTTACCGAAGCCCAGTAGCTCAGGGCCCCCAGCGCATAGCTACCGAAGAAATAGATCCCCCAGTTGTCCAGCGCCGCATTGAGGTTGAAGTAAAACAGTGCGATCACGCCAAGGCCAGCCACGAGCGCCACACTCAGGCTGCGCTGAGCAGATTCAGTCTCGCCGAGCCGCTGCGCCAGCCATAAAAGTGCAAGGATCAGTGCATAGAGCTGGAAATCGACAGCCACATACCAAATGCCGACCGACAGCGAGGGAACATCAAAAATCCCCTGCAGCAGCAATCCATGCGCAACGAATTGCCATAACCCCGGCGCATCCGGTATCGCCTCATCATCCATGAACAAGCGGGCCAGTGCTGCACACGCTATCGCCAAAACCATGGCTGCAAGAAAGGGGCGTATCAAGCGCACATAGCGGCGCCAGATCAGCAGCCCGGGGTGAAACACTACCGGTGCACCATTCGGGGCCAGCCCGCGCGCCACCAGGAATCCAGCCACCACCAGAAACACCTGGACCGCCATGCGCCCATAGTCGAAGAACCAGTTGGTCAGAGACGGCATAAGGATATTCATCGTCTCTGCGATAGGACCGTACGACGCAAGATGGTGCAGCACGATGACCTGCGCCGCCAGCCCCTTCAGTGCGTCGATCAGCGGCATCCGCGAACTCATCTGATTCCTTGTCCGTATAAAAAGAAAAAAGCCGACCCGCAGGTCGACTTGTTCATTCGAATAAAACGCTGGTCAGGCCGTTACATTAACCAATGTGCCAGTCGTCTGTCCATCGGCATTTATCACTGGCACCGCTGGTGCCACCGGCAGATCAAGGGATTTCAACCCTTCCGAAATCTGCTGGTGCAGCGCATCGAAGTTGCCTTGCAGATTATTCAGTGAGGAAGTCGAGATGACTTGCTGCCTTGCCAAACCGGCTCGACTGTCTGCCTTGTCCGCCTGCACCGCAACCGAACGTGCCCCCTCCTGCGCAATATCCGCGTTACGCTGCGCCGATGCGGCCTGCTGGCGTAGCGAACGCGCCGTGGCTTCCGCCTGATCAGCCGCCCGCTTTGCCTGATTGAGCCGGAAATCCGGAGCGATCAAGCCTGAACTGGAAGAAACAGCCATTACATCAATTCCCGGCAAATTACCAAACGATTACGCCGTCACATTGACCACCGTGCCTGTGGTCTGCCCTTCGGCATTCTTCACTGGCTTCGGCGCTTCGGTGCCGACTTCCTTTACTTCTTCCGGTTTTGGCTCACGACGCTCAACCTGCTGGGCATCCGCTGCCAAACGCGTTGCAGACGCCGCCGCACCCGGAGATGAACCTACTGATTCGATAGCCATCGCAACCTCCAATATTCATGGAACTCCCTGATTCACTTTACACCATCCATCGGATTTTTCCAGTGAATTGCATTTAGAAACGGAGGCTTAGCGCACAACATGTCTTCCCTTCATGGCCCCCGGGAATCCGTATCGCATCAAAATGGCGTACAATCGCAATCAGTCATTGGGGAGTAGCCTCCCTCCGCAAGAGAGGGGAACGCATCAACAGACTTGGCTTCGGCCATGGTGCGTTCGACCGCTGGTTTGGCGAGACCTTTGACGCATTACCCCGAACCGGGTTGGGTGGGGGTATTGCGTCATTGGATATAAATTACCCAACCCCACGGACCCTCATGGAAGCCTTTCTCGTCTCAACCGGCATCGTCGCGCTCGCTGAAATCGGCGACAAGACTCAACTGCTCGCCTTCATCCTCGCCGCCAAGTTTCGCAAACCCGTGCCGATCGTGCTCGGCATCCTGGTTGCCACACTGGCCAACCATGGCTTTGCCGGCGCCCTCGGCGCTTGGATCACTTCGCTGGTCGAGCCGCAAACCATGCGCTGGATTCTCGGCATCTCCTTCATCGCCATGGCCGCATGGACGCTCGTTCCGGACGAATTCGACGAAGACGACGCAAAGCTGGCGCAATACGGCGTTTTTGTCACCACCGTGATCGCCTTCTTCCTCGCCGAAATGGGCGACAAGACACAGATCGCCACCATCGCGCTAGCCGCCCAGTACCAATCGCTGTTCATGGTGGTTGCAGGTACCACGCTGGGCATGATGATCGCCAACGTGCCGGCCGTTCTGCTCGGAGACCGCATCGCCAATCGCATGCCGACCAAGCTGGTTCATGCCATAGCGGCGGGAATCTTTGCACTGCTGGGTGTCGCCACCTTGATGGGTGCGGGCGAAGGCTTCGGACTCTGAAACAAGAAACGGCCCGGGCTTTCGCCAGGGCCGTTCTTCGGATCTGGTGCGCGGCGAGGGTTTCGAACCCCCGACCCCCGCCGTGTGAAGGCGATGCTCTACCACTGAGCTAGCCGCGCAATTGAGGGGCGCATTTAACCACAACAGCGAGCGACGGGTCAATTTTTCGCGTCTTTGCGGTTAAAATGTGCGGCTTTTCCTCTTTGGCATCTTCCATGGTCCGCACCCGCTTCGCCCCTTCTCCGACCGGCTTCCTGCACATCGGCGGCGCCCGCACTGCCCTCTTCTCCTGGGCCTATGCCCAGCGTCACGGCGGCCAGTTCATCCTGCGCATTGAAGACACCGATGTCGCACGCTCAACTCAAGCGGCGGTTGACGGCATTCTCGAAGCCATGGACTGGCTGCAACTCGCCTACGACGAAGGCCCCTTCTACCAGATGCAGCGTATGGATCGTTACAAGGAGGTCGTGGGGCAGATGCTGAAGGATGGCAAGGCCTACCATTGCTACGCCTCGCCGGAAGAACTGGACGTGATGCGCGAAGAGCAGCGTGCCCGTGGCGAGAAGCCAAAGTACGACGGTCGCTGGCGCCCGGCCCACGACAAGACGCTGCCAACGCCGCCGGCCGGCGTGCAGCCGGTGGTACGCTTCTGCGGCCCGGTCGATGGCATCGTCGGCTGGGACGACAAGGTCAAAGGCCGCATCGAATTCAACAATGCCGAGCTCGACGACCTGATCATCGCCCGCCCCGACGGCACACCTACCTACAATTTCTGCGTCGTCGTCGACGACTGGGACATGGGCATCAGCCACGTCATCCGCGGAGATGACCATGTGAACAACACGCCGCGCCAGATCAACATCCTGAAGGCGCTCGGCGCCCCGGTACCAACCTACGCGCATGTCTCGATGATCCTCGGCGACGATGGCCAGAAGCTCTCAAAGCGCCACGGCGCGGTCAATGTCATGGAATACGAGGCCAACGGCTACCTGCCCGAAGCCATCGTCAATTACCTGGCGCGGCTGGGCTGGTCGCACGGCGACGATGAAATATTCTCGCGTCAGCAACTGGTGGAGTGGTTCGATCTCGACCACATCACGCCCTCGGCCGCGCAATTCAACACCGAGAAGCTGAACTGGCTGAACGCCCACTACATCAAGCAAGCCGACAACACGCGCCTGGCGGCACTGGTGCAGAAACGCTTCGACGAGCGCGGCGTCACCGTGACGACCACACCCTCGCTCGAAGGCATCATCGCCCTCTACAAGGAGCGCGTCAGCAACCTGAACGAACTGGCCGATGCCGCCGAAGTGTTCTACATCGACCTGCACCCGAAGGCGGAAGTGCTGGCACAACACCTCACTGACGAAGCCAAACCAGCCGTCGCCGACTTCGCCGCAGGGGTGAAGGACGTCGCCTGGGATGCAGCGGCGATCGGCGCGCTGATCAAGGAAACCGTCGCCAAACACGGGTTGAAGATGCCCAAGCTGGCCATGCCCTTGCGCGTGCTGCTCACCGGCCAGGCACAGACACCTTCGGTCGATGCTGTCGTCGCGCTTTTCCCGCGCGAAACGGTGCTGAAGCGTCTGCAACGTGGGCAGGTCTGAAGCAAGCAGTAAACAGCAAAGTCTGCTTTACAGAGCTGAACCCGCTCCCTATAATGCGCCCTTCTTTCGAGCGGGGGTATAGCTCAGCTGGGAGAGCGCTTGCATGGCATGCAAGAGGTCCGCGGTTCGATCCCGCGTACCTCCACCAACAAGCCGAAAGAAAAAAGAGCAGCACAGGCCGGTTCACCGACCACCCAAAAGCGACGGCGATCGTCGCGAGCGAAGGCAGCACGAGGCGCTCATGCAAGACAGTACGAATAGTACGGCGCGCATGAGCAACGAAGTGATGTCGAGCACAGCAGCTTGAAGGAAGCTTTTTTCGGGTCCCCATCGTCTAGAGGCCTAGGACACCGCCCTTTCACGGCGATAACCGGGGTTCGAATCCCCGTGGGGACGCCAACAACACACAGGGGTTGCAGCAACAGGCAACCCCTTGTTTTTTGCAGTTCTGGAGTGGTAGTTCAGTTGGTTAGAATACCGGCCTGTCACGCCGGGGGTCGCGGGTTCGAGTCCCGTCCACTCCGCCAACAACAAAAAGCCCAGCGCTCAAAACGCTGGGCTTTTTCATGAGCAAGGCTCCAATCAATTCTGACCTTGAGCACCGGCCTTGCCTTGAGCGCCGGAACCATTGGGGCCACCAGGTCCCTTGCTTCCATCTTTGCCGCCCCCTTGCCGGCCGGCAAACGGCTGGAATGCGTCGAACCTTTTTTTCTGCTCTGCACTCAGCCCGGCGTAGAAACCCTTCGTCGCCTCAAGACGTGCCTCCATCTGCTTCTGATGATCTTTCATGCGCTCAAGCATTTTCTCCATGCGTTCGGGCGCCGGCAATTTCATCATCGCCTCTCGCTCGACACGCAAATCGCCCATCTTTTCCGCCTGTTGCAACATGGGTTCCGACCAGGCTTTCCAAGCGGCTTCCTGCGTCGGCGCCAGCTTCAGGTCATCGTGCAGCTTTTGAAGCCGATTGCCGGCAAATTTTCCCGGCGAGCGCTCCATGGCCTGCGGGCCACAATTGCCGCCTCCGCGGAATGCGTGTGCGCTACCACCGCCAATGACGCCGACAGCAACCATCGCCGCGATGAGGATACGAGTATTTCGTTTCATGACTATCTCCTTGCTGGTTAAGTATTGTGGTTTTCATTGCTGGCTACCCTGCTGCTAGCCACGGAATCCATTAAAGCGCCGCCATGTATCGGAGATGTGTCCTTGCGCTCCTGGATTGGTAACAACAGGTATCTGGCTTGAGGGTCTGATACAGAGGGATACAAACCAGGGTGGCGGCAATACCCTCAGCAGGAGAAAATGGCAGCATGGAAACCAACGCCACGCCGCTGACTGCACACATTCTCGTCGTCGATGACGACCGCGAGATTCGCCAGCTGGTCGGCGACTATCTGCGCAAGAACGGCTTCCGTGTCAGCCTTGCCGCTGAGGGGCGGCAGATGCGGGAAATGCTCGAAGCGTCGCATATCGACTTCATTGTGCTTGACCTGATGCTGCCAGGCGAAGATGGCCTGACACTGTGCCGGAACCTGCGCGCTACGCCGACATTTGCGCAGATGCCGGTACTGATGCTGACGGCGCGCGGCGAACCGATCGACCGCGTTATCGGCCTGGAAATGGGGGCTGACGATTACCTGCCAAAACCTTTCGAGCCCCGCGAATTGCTGGCGAGAATCCGCAACATCCTGCGCCGGGCGAGGGCTCTCCCCGACAATCTCGTTCCCAGCCAGGCAAGAAGCTATCGCTTCGTCGATTGGGTTCTCGACACCGGCCTGCGTCAATTGACATCACCACAGGCCGTCGTGGTTCCGCTGTCGGGGGCAGAGTATCGCCTGCTGCAGATTTTTCTCGACCACCCGCAGCGTGTTCTCAACCGCGACCAACTGATGGACATGACCAAAGGGCGCGATGCCGACCCCTTCGACCGCTCAATCGACCTTCAGATCAGCCGGCTGCGACAAAAACTTGGAGATGACGCACGAGCACCAACCCTGATCAAGACCGTGCGCAATGAGGGCTACATCCTCTCTGCACCAGTCACCATGGAACCGTGATGCGAAGACTTCTGCCTGCCTCGCTGGCGCTGCGCATTTTTCTTGTCCTGCTGCTCGGCGTGCTGCTGGCGGCGGTGCTGACATTTGGCCTTGCCCAGCGCGATCGCCGGGACGTGATCGAACATTTCCATGGGCGCGAAGCAGTACAACGCATTGCCGACATGCTGCGCGCACTCTCCAATCTTTCTCCCGAGCAACGAACAGCAGCGCTGGCTCCCTTCAATCGGGAAGAGTGGCGCATGAGCGGGCAGGAGGAATGCACCGGCCGGCCAGCCCCACATCTGACGCAGGGCCTTACCGAACGCCTGACAGGCAGTGTCCGCATCGACAACGCCGTGCGCCTCGATCCCGCAGGAGAAATGCCGCGTCCGCCAACCCTGGCAGTTCGTGGGCAATTTGCCGACGGAAATTCGTTCTGCCTTGTGCACAAAGGCCAGCGGCGCATGCCACCACAAATTGAACAATGGCGATTTCCTGTCAGTCTTGCCCTGTTCGTACTGCTGATTGCGATCGTTTGCTGGATTGCCGTGCGGCTTGCCATGCGCCCGTTGCAACGCATGGCTGCCGCTGCCGAAGCATTCGGTCGTGACATCCACCAGCCGCCACTCGAAACCACCGGCCCGAGCGAAGTGCGTCAGGCAGCGCAGGCCTTCAATGCCATGCAGGAACGTGTGCGCAGCTTCATGGCCGAGCGCACGCAGATCCTCGCTGCCGTTACACATGACCTCAAGACACCATTGACCCGCATGCGGCTCCGCCTCGAAAACTGCAGTGATGACGCCCTTCGTGACAAGCTGGCCAGTGATCTCGGCGCGATGCAATTACTCGTTGACGAGGGGCTGGATCTCTCGCGCAGCCTGCAATCGACTGAAGCCGGGGTTCGCATCGATCTGGGCGCCCTGCTTTCAAGTATCGCCGACGATGCTGCCGATGCCGGGCAGCCAGTCCGCTTTGTTGGCCCCCGCGATACCACCGTCCTTGCCGATTGCCGACCGAACGGGCTGCGCCGTGCCATCGAGAACCTTCTCGACAACGCCCTGAAATATGGCAACCTGGCAGAGATGACGATGACAACGACGGCCGACACTGCCAGCATCCGCATCCGCGATCATGGTCCCGGAATCCCGGAGGCCAGCCTCGATGAGGTGCTCCGTCCTTTTGTCCGGCTGGAAACCTCCCGTTCAAGAGACAGTGGCGGAACAGGGCTTGGCTTGGCCATCGCTACCAACCTGCTGGCCGCGCAGCGAGCATCGCTGACACTGAGCAACCATCCCGATGGAGGCCTGGAGGCGCGTATCGAACTGCCGCTCGCTGCGGGATAAGCACGGCAGTTTCCTGCAGTAGCCGAAGCCGGCGCGTTTCACGCTCAGCAATGATGCGCCGCAGCATACCCGGTCGGCCGCCTAGGCTATAATCGCGGCCTGTCGCAGCCCCGCTGAACAGCCACCCATTCGCCACCGCGCTCTTGTCAGCGCTCCCGTCAGTTTTTCGGGCGGAGGCCGGCTAGAGGAGACCGAATGACGTTCAGATTCACCGGTGTTTTTTCCGTTATTCCGTTCGTATTGCTAGCATCCTTGGCGGCCACTGTTTACGCCTCCGACGAACCGCTGAATCTCTCGGCAGCCTCCAGCCTCAGCAGGCTTCCACAGCAAGCAAACGCGACCGACACGCCGACAGAAGCATTCGCAGTGTCCCCGCCTGCGAATGCTGCACCGGTTGAAACAGGTGCCTCACCTGCTGCACCGCTGCAGAGCACTGACCTTGCCACGACCGAGCTCGTAGCTCCGCATGCCTTGCCTGGTGCCATTGATCTGACGGCCTCGCCCGACGACCTTTTCGAGCGTATCCGCAACGGCTTCGCCATGCCGAACCTCACCGGCGATCTGGTGCTGGCGCAGCAGCAGTGGTATCTCAACCGCCCCGACTACCTGCGCCGCATGGTCGACCGCAGTAGCCGCTATCTGCACTTCATCGTTGAAGAAATCGAACGCCGAGGCATGCCGACCGAACTCGCCTTTCTGCCGATGGTAGAAAGTGCCTTCAATCCGGTTGCCTATTCACGTGCGCACGCATCCGGCCTGTGGCAATTCATTCCCAGCACCGGCAAAAGCTATAACCTCAAGCAGGACTGGTGGATCGACCAGCGCCGCGATGTCGTCGCCGCCACGTCCGCCGCGCTGGATTACCTGCAATACATCTACGACATGCATGGTGACTGGTTCCTGGCGCTGGCCTCCTACAACTGGGGCGAAGGCGCCGTCGGCCGGGCTATCAAGAAGAATGAAGCCAAGGGACTGCCAACCGACTACCAGCACCTGACCATGCCGGCCGAGACACGCAACTACGTGCCCAAATTGCAGGCGCTGAAGAACATCTTCTCGAACCCGCAACTGGTTGCCCAGCTTGGCTTGCCGGCAATCGCCAATCGCGCCTTCTTCGCCACCGTCACGCCGAGCGCGAATATTGACGTCAAGGTGGCTGCCAGACTGGCAGAGATGCCGGTGCATGAATTCGTATCGCTCAACCCCGCGCACAACCGGCCAGTCATCAAATCCGACACACCACTGGTGATCCCTGCTGACAAGCTGGAAACTTTCCAGGCCAACATGGAAACCCACCAGGAGGAGGACAAGCCGTTGTCAAAATGGCAGACCTACACACTCAGGCCTGGCGATAAACTGGAAAACGTGGGGCCCAAATTCGGCATCACCCTCGCGGACCTCAAGCGGGTGAATGGACTGAATGCCAAGCTCAAACCAACCCCCGGCCTCACCCTGCTGGTTCCGGCGGCAGATGGTGTCGGCGCTTCGGACATGGCCTCGCTGCCAGAACAGCCCCGACTGCCATCTGCCGATCCAACGCCTGCAGCCAGAACCTTGATCGTCAAGAAGGGGGAAACCCTGGCCTCGGTGGCTCGTCGTGGCGGCATCAGCATCGTCGAACTGCGCAAGCTCAACCAGCTAAAGAGCGATCGGGTAGCGCCGGGCACACGCTTGGCGACAGTACCTCCATCGAAATCCGAGCCAGTTTCAGTCAAGGCCACACCGCCGGCAGCCAACCCCCTGGCGAAATCGGGCAAAGGCCCGCGCGTGACGCGCTATACGGTCAAGCGGGGAGATACGCTGCAGTCCATCGCACGCCAGTTCAAGGTGGATCAGAAAGACCTGATTCGCTGGAACGGCAGCGCCACTTCGCACCTGCGCCCAGGCCAGCAACTGACAATCCAGATTACACAGAATAGCTGAACCCCCAACCTCTAACTCAGCCACGTTAACACCATGCGCCGCTTGCCCCTTTTACTTATCGCGGCCCTGCTGGTCGCCGGGTGCACCACCCTCGTCTCGCAACACTATGACAGTCGCTTTGGCCCGGCCGATCCCGGCCGCTTCGACCACCCCCAGTATTCGGATGGCAACATTTCCTATCGGCGGGACATTCAGCCCCTCCTCAACAACCGCTGCGTGGTTTGCCACGCCTGCTACGATGGTCCGTGCCAGCTGAAACTGGGGAGTTGGGAGGGTGTCACGCGCGGGGCCAGCAAAGCGGTGGTGTACGACGCCTCCAGACTTTTTGCGGCGGAACCGACTCGTCTTTTCGTAGATGCGGAACGGCCATCGGAATGGAGAAACAAGGGTTTCTTTCCGGTACTTAACGAGCAGGATCAATCTCCTGCAAACAATCTTGCCGCCTCCACGCTTTTCCGCCTGCTCAAGCTCAAGGAAACAGCACCGGAAATCAACCGCAACAGTTTCGATCACCTCGATTTTTCACTGAGCCGCGAACAGACCTGCGTTGCAGGTGACCAGATCGATCGTTACGAAGCCAAAAACCCGGAAGGCGGCATGCCCTTCGGCTTGCCGCCGATCAAGCCAGCTGAGATGCAGACGCTCTCGCTCTGGCTGGAACAGGGTGCACCCTTTGATGGCCGGGAACCACTTCCTGAGCATATCCAGCGACTCGTACAGGATTGGGAAACCTTCTTCAACGGTGATTCCAACAAATCCCGGCTGTTCGCCCGCTATGCCTACGAACATTTGTTTCTTGCCCACCTGTTCTTCGATGAGATCAGTACAGGCGGCCCCTATTTCCAGCTTGTCCGCTCGACAACACCGCCAGGACAGCCGATACAAGTCATCGCCACCAGCCGGCCGGTAGATGACCCCAAGGTAGCGCGCTTTTACTACCGCCTTCAGGAACACCAGGAAACGATCGTCGACAAGACACACATGCCCTATGCGCTCAACACTGCCCGCATGGCACGGTGGCGCAGCCTGTTCCTTGACGCCCCCTATGAGGTCAGCGAATTGCCGGGTTACAGCAAAAACGAGCTTGCCAACCCGTTCCGGACATTCGGGGAGCTGCCCGTCAACGCCCGCTACCGTTTCATGCTCGACGAAGCTGAATATACCGTCATGGGCTTCATCAAAGGCCCGGTCTGCCGCGGACAGACGGCCCTCAATGTCATCGACGACCAGTTCTGGGTATTCTTTTCGCACCCCTCAGACGCCAGCGCAGCTGCCCTGGGTGATTTCCTCTCGAAGGAAGAAGACCTGCTCCGCCTGCCTACAGGCAGCGTCAATACGGGAATTCTGAAGCCTTGGCTTGAATATGGAAAACTGGAGCGAAAGTATCTCGCTGCCAAATCCGCCGAAATGCTCAGGCAGATCGAAAGCCCTGCCAAACTCAACCTCGACATGATCTGGGATGGCGACGGCAAAAATCCGAATGCGGCGCTGACAATCTTCCGCAATTTTGACAACGCGACAGTCATCAAGGGGCTGGTGGGCGAACGCCCGAAAACGGCCTGGGTCATTACCTACCCCTTGCTGGAACGCATCCATTACCTGCTCGTTGCCAACTACGACGTATTCGGCAGTCTCGGCCTGCAGCTCAATTCGCGCATCTACATGGATTACCTGCGCATGGAGGGAGAATTCAACTTCCTCGTTCTGCTGCCCGAAGCTTCCCGAAAAACGGTTCGCGACTACTGGTATCGAAGGGCTTCGGAATCAACCCGTGAGATGGTTTACGGCGACCCTGCCATCCTGCCTGTCGAAACCGGGATTACATACAAGACGCAGGATCCCAGGCGGGAATTGCTACAGCTGTTGCGTCAGCGAGTTCAACCAGCGCTTAACACGAGTTACGAGCTAACCACCGTCAACGACCTCTCTTTGCGCCATTCGCTTCAGGAACTGGCGAAAGTAAATGGCGAAGCACTGGAGTGGATTCCCGAATTGAGCGTCATCGCGGTGGAGAGCCCGACCGAACCGACCCGCTATTTCACGCTGCTGGTGAATCGTGGCCACTACAACATTTCCCACCTGCTCACCGAGGAGAAGGAATTGCTGCCTGCGGAGGACACGCTAACCGTAGTGCCCGGGGTTATCGGCAGCTACCCGAATGCGTTCTATCGGATGCACGACAAGGAGATCAATGGCTTCGCCCGATCCCTCTCCGCACTGAGATCCGAAAAGGACTACACCGCCCTTGCCGACCGCTACGCCATGCGCCGGACCGATGCGAAGTTCTGGGAGTTCAGCGACGCGTTGCACGAGTCATTGGCACGCAGCAATGCTTTGGGAACGGCGATTCTCGACTACAACCGGCTCGAAAACCGCTGATACGGAAATGCCGTCAGCGGTAGAGATGGCAGCGCACCACGCGCGTTGGTGACAAGGTTGTTTCGGCCGGGTAACTCTGCCGACACAGATCGCTTGCCTCGGCGCAGCGTGGGTGGAAATGACATCCGGCCGGTGGCTTTGCCGGAGAGGGGGTTTCACCGGGTAGGCGAATGATGCTGCAACCTGACCCTTCGCTTCCCCCTTCCACTCCCGCCGGGTGCGGACTCGGCACTGCAGAAAGCAAGGCTCGCGTATAGGGATGCTGCGGCCGGTTCAGGATTTCATCAACGGTACCACGCTCGACAATTCGGCCGAGATACATCACCGCAACTTCATGGGCCAGATGCTCGACCACCGCGAAATTGTGCGTGATGAACAGATAGGCCAGCCCGAGTCGTTGCTGAAGATCGCCAAGCAGATTGAGAATCTGGGCCTGCACGGAGACATCCAGGGCCGAAGTCGGCTCGTCACAGATGAGAATTTCGGGCTGCACCGCCAGGGCCCGCGCGATGGCGATCCGCTGCCGCTGGCCGCCGGAAAATTCGTGCGGATAGCGCCCAGCTGCCGCCGCATCAAGCCCGACCTCGGCCAGCATGGCCGTGATTGCGTCACTCAGCGTTTCACGGCTGGTCGTTGCCAGCGCCTGCATGCCCTCGGCAATGATTTCGCCGACACGCATGCGCGGATTGAGCGAAGCAAATGGATCCTGAAAGACCATCTGCAGGCGCCGCCGCAAAGGGCGCATCTCGGCTCGTGAAAGCCCGGCGATTTCCCGGCCATCCAGCTGCACACTGCCGCCGGTCGGCTTGATCAACTGCAAAAGCGCCTTGCCAACAGTGGTTTTGCCGCAACCGGACTCACCAACCAGCGCAAGCGTCTTTCCCGGCGACAATGTCAGTGAAACACCATCCACGGCACGGACATGACCAATGGTTCGCTGCAACAGGCCACGGCGAATCGGGAAATGAACCTGCAGATCGCTGACCTGAATGACGGGAGCCGGCTCCTCAGCCACTATCGCGCCGGCAACTGTTGAAACCGTCTCGCTCGGCGCACGAAGCGCCGCCTCGCCCTCCCAGAAGCAACGAACGCGATGACCGGGCGCCAGTTCCCGCCACTCCGGCGACGACTCGCGACACTGCGGCATGACATGCGCGCAGCGTGGCGCAAAGCGGCAACCAACGGGCATTGCAGCCAGCGAGGGCACCTGACCCGGAATAGTGGCCAGACGCGCACCCCGTGCAGACAAATCGGGCAAGGCGGCAAAAAGCGCCTGCGTATAGGGGTGCCGGGGTGAGGCGAAAAAGGCTGCACGTGGGGCTTCCTCGACCAACTCGCCGGCATACATGACGCCGACACGATGCGCCATGCGCGCCACCACCCCCAGATCATGCGTGATCAGCAAGATGCCCATATCGCGTTCTGCCTGCAGATCCTGCAGCAGGTCGAGAATCTGCGCCTGGATCGTGACATCCAGCGCGGTGGTCGGCTCATCGGCGATCAGCAGGGCCGGGTTACCGGCCAGGGCCATGGCAATCATCACCCGTTGCTTCATGCCACCGGAAAGCTGAAAGGGATATTCGTCGAGCCGGCGATCGGGGTCGGCAATGCCGACGGCCGACAGCAGCTTGCCGGCGCGACTACGAAGCACATCGGCAGTAAGGCCGCCACTGCGCGCCAGCACCTCGCCAATCTGGCGACCGATCGTCATGACCGGGTTGAGGCTGGTCGCAGGCTCCTGAAAGATCATCGCCATGCCGCTGCCACGAACCC
>ERZ724517.849-NODE-849-length-17866-cov-4.567458_pt1 | contig 17866 bp, 16 predicted proteins | sample MGYA00376050_ERZ724517 | MGnify/ENA primary metagenome ERZ724517 (study PRJEB28724, sample SAMN07190886) | activated sludge metagenome | isolation source: activated sludge of sewage treatment plant in Hong Hong | place: USA: Christiansburg, Virginia | collected... | reverse complement strand
GCATTATGCCGCGCCTTAGAGGCAAGTGTGGGACACCCCGGGAGGAGTCATGCCAAGCAAGATCAAACTGCAAGGGTTCAACAACCTGACGAAGTCATTGAGCTTCTGTATTTATGATATCTGCTATGCAGAGACACCAGAGCAGAAGGCTGAGTACATTCGTTATATCGACGAGAAGTACAACGCTGAACGATTCACTGACATCCTGACCGAAGTTTGCCAGATTATTGGTGCCAATATTCTCAATATCGCCCGTCAGGATTACGATCCTCAAGGCGCTTCTGTGACTATGCTGGTGGCCGAAGAGCCTGTTAAAGATGATGTTGATACCAGTGAGTCTCCTGGTCCGGTAGAGATTATTGCGGCGCATCTCGACAAGAGCCACATATGCGTGCACACCTATCCGGAAACGCACCCGAACGAAGGTATCTGTACTTTCCGCGCAGATATTGAAGTATCAACGTGCGGGATCATTTCGCCATTGAAAGCGCTCAACTACCTGATCCACCAACTCGATTCCGATATCGTGACGGTGGATTATCGCGTGCGCGGTTTTACTCGTGATGTGAGTGGTAAAAAACATTTTATAGACCATGAAATCACGTCTATCCAGAACTACTTCACGGATGACACGGAATCGTTGTATAAAATGATTGATGTGAATGTGTATCAGGAAAATATTTTCCATACCAAGATGATGCTGAATGATTTTGATTTGAACCATTATCTATTTGGTACTACTACAGACAATCTGACTGGCAACGACATCAAGAGTATCACCAGTAAACTTGACAAGGAGATGCATGAAATATTTTATGGCCGTAACATGCCAGACAACTGGAGTTATTGACCATAAAAGGATGAGCAGGAATAAAAAAGGCGCTATTAAGCGCCTTTTTTAATGAGAGAAGGCTTTATTTATGGTGTTGTAAAGACGGATAAGGAATTAATGCGATATCCAAGAACGCCGCCAGCATTTTTGGTGACAAGTTTTCCTGCATCGTAGATGTCCATGCCGGGCGCTGTGGTGATCAAGTCGCTGTTAGCATCATTGTTGATGTCCCCGCCGATATTCACTATCGAGCCAAGTTTGTCTCCAGCAAAGCTGCCAGTCAGCACACGAGTGCTGCCGTTCGAGAGATTTCCGCTTTCTGTCATGATAAAAATAGCGCCGGAATCTTTTTTCGCGCCATCGTCATAAAATGGCGCGCCGATCATCAAGTCCGGTTTTCCGTCTACATTAACGTCACCTGCGCTGTGTATTGAGCTTCCAAATGCATCGCCTTTGCGCAGCCCGTTGCCGTACTGCCATGTCATCGATGCATGATGGCTGTAGACATATACCGAGCCACTGTTTTTCATTGCACCCTCCCCGTTGCCAGGCACGCCATATGCGATTTCGCTGTAACCATCGCTATCAATATCCCCCATGTCGGCCACGCTGGCGCCAACATGGTTGCGAGCTTTGCTGCCATAATGATTGCTGAGCAGCGCTACGCCATCCTTGCCGGAATATAAATAGAGTGCACCTGCATCCTTTGCGTGTGGTGAGGGATTGTCAAATAAAGGCGCCCCGACTACGAAATCGTCATGGCTGTCGAAATTGACGTCACCGACCAGCGCGACACTTTTTCCGAAACCGGATTTGCCGGATTCATCACCCAGTTTTTCCCAGATGATATTTCCGTTGGCCCCGTCTATCACTGCTACGCGGCCGACATTGCGAATGCGCAAATCACCACTGACATAATCCCAGCTGTCTGCAGCAACAAGATAGTCAGGAATGGCATCAGCATTCACGTAATAACTGCCGCCATCAAGAGTGGAGCCAAGATGGTCGCCCTGGCTTTCACCGTAATGTCTGCGTATCACACTGTGTAACTTGCCAGAGTAAATTTCCACCATGCCGGCATCCCTGATAGCCCCGGCTTCCTTGCTGCTGCTATCAACGCCGGGTGCGCCCACCGCATAATCCGGGTAGCCGTCAGAATTGATATCACCCAGGTTTGTTGTCGCCGCGCCGAAGTGATCATTGCTGTACGTGCCGGTAGCTTCAAACAGGACATCCCCATTACTACCTGAAACCACCCAGATGCCCCCGGCATTTTTCTGCTTTTTGCCGTCAACGACAGGGTCGTAAAAAGGGGCGCCAATCAGAATGTCATCATAATTATCGTTATTGACGTCACCAGCTGAAGAAGTCACTGCATTCTTCAAGTCGCCTGTAGCAACGCCAAAACGGGCTGCAGTCAGTTGTGGGCCTGCCGCCATAATGTACAGCGGTAATAAGGTGAAGAAACATGTGGCTACAAACAACGTGCAGTTTTTCATAGGGCGAACCTGTTTGCGGTTTTATAAGGGTGGATTCTACCAATTACGCCGGATTTTATCAGGTTCTGGCATAGCGCTCCCCTGAGCGTAACCAGCGGCGTATCAGTGCATCAACATGTTCTGGATAATCCCGCAATAGCAGTTCTGCCGATTGTTTTACCTGCGGCAACCAATGCGCATCGCGTACAAGATCGGCAATCCGGAAATTGACAGCTCCTGTCTGGCGTGTGCCAAGTAATTCACCAGGGCCGCGCAGCTGCAAATCTTTCTCGGCGATCACAAAACCGTCATCACTGTCGCGCAATACGGCCAGCCGCTTGCGTGCATGTTGTGACAGTGGTGAACCGTACAGCAAAACGCAGTGACTTGCTGCAGAGCCGCGTCCCACGCGTCCGCGTAGCTGATGCAATTGTGCCAGTCCAAGGCGTTCGGGGTTTTCAATAATCATCAGGCTGGCATTCGGTACATCAACGCCGACTTCAATCACCGTGGTAGCCACCAGTACATGCAGCTCGCCTGCCTTGAATGCTGCCATCACGGCATTTTTTTCTGCAGGTTTCAGGCGGCCATGCACAAGACCGATACGGCATTCAGGCAGTGCATTGTGCAGTTCTGCGGCAGTGGCTTCTGCAGCCTGGCATTGCAGTACATCTGACTCCTCGATCAACGTGCATACCCAATATGCTTGTCTGCCCTCTGCGCAAGCTGCCCTCAGGCGTTCAACAATTGTGGCGCGCCGCTGGTTGTCGATCACTACCGTTTGTATCGGTGTGCGGCCTGGCGGGCGCTCGTCAATGACAGAACAATCCAGATCGGCATAGGCACTCATGGCTAATGTCCGGGGAATCGGTGTAGCTGTCATCACCAGTTGATGTGGTAGTGCAGAGAGTTGTCCTTTTTGTTGCAGCGCGAGCCGTTGGCGAACGCCGAAACGGTGTTGTTCATCAGTAATAACCAATGCGAGATTGTGAAATTGCACGTCGTCCTGAAACAATGCATGTGTGCCGATGGCGATATGCGCGCTGCCATCAGACAGTTGTGCCAGTGCGTCGCGTCGCGCAGCGGTTTTTGTGCTGCCTGCGAGCCACACACAGCGAAACCCGAGTGGTTCAAACCAGCGCTGGAATTGCGCAAAATGTTGCGCGGCCAGAATTTCAGTAGGCGCCATCATGGCCGCTTGTTTGCCGTTGGCGATGGTCTGTAAGCAGGCGAGTGCCGCTACGACGGTTTTCCCTGATCCGACATCGCCTTGTACCAGCCGTAGCATCGGTTCGGATTTTTCCAGATCGGCAGATATTTCATTGGTTACACGTAGTTGTGCGTTTGTTAAATGGAATGTCAGTGAGGACAGAAACTGGCGTTGTAAGTGAAGATTTGCAGGCAATGCAATTCCGGGTTCCCGTTTCTGCTGTTGGCGTAAGCGCAATAGACTCAGGTGATGCGCTACCATTTCTTCAAAAGCTAGCCGCTGCTGCGCAGGGTGCCCGCCTTCCTGTAATTGTGTGACAGGCGCATCGACAGGCGGCAAGTGTAAATATTGCAGCGCGTCCCGCAATGCCATATTGAGTTGTGCGGGTAGCAGTGTGGCAGGCAGTAAATCGGGCAGAGTATCTTGTGCCGTTTTTTGCAGTACCTGTTCAACCAGTTTGCGTAGTCGCGGTTGTTGCAACCCTTCGGTGACCGGGTACACGGGCGTTAACCGGTCGGCCAGCGGCAATGCTTCACCCTGATCCAGAAGGCGATACTCCGGGTGATACATTTCAAAACCGCTGCTTCCGCGCCGTGCTTCACCCCATGCGCGTATTTTTACACCGGGTGCCAGCTGTTGCTGCTGCGCTTTCGAAAAGTGGTAAAAACGCAGTGCAAGTAATCCCGTGCCGTCCTGGATAAGGCACAGGAGGCTGCGCCGACGGCCAAATGCCACATCGCAGGCGCGTATCGTGCCTTCTACCAACGCTTCGCCATGCAAGCTTAATGCACCGATGGGCGTGACACGGGTAAGGTCACGGTAGCGCAGCGGCAAATGCCATAACAGATCATGGCTGTTATGGATGTCGAGTCGTGCGAGTTTATCGGCGAGTTGTGGTCCGATACCGTGCAGGCTTGTAAGCGGTGCGGTGTTCGTTGACATGTATCAGGATGACAAGAATCAGCGGCGTGACAATGAAAGGTGAGGATAACGCTGAATTGTGCAGGCCGGCAAATCGGTTGCCCGACGGGTTGGCGATGAGTAAAACCTTGCTAAACTGTTGTCATAGTTGTATTTTTCAGGATATAAGGTGTAAAAAATGATGTGCAGGGCGGTTTCATGAAGAAAGGGGCGGATTCATGATCATCAGATCCATCACAGTGCGTATTGTGCTGCTGTTAGCCGGAATCGGTTTTGCGGCAGGTGCGTTCGCTGGCACACAAATGACGCATACCGTTCAGCGGGGCGAAACGTTGTATAGCATTGCGCGTGAAAATGGCATGTCCGCTGATGAATTGTCGCGCATGAACAACCTTGGCAAAAAATCTGTACTCAAGTCTGGTCAGGTGTTGAAGCTGTATACCCGCTCATCCGCATCAACCACCGCCAAGCCGCAGAAGCAGCAAGTCATTGCCACCATCCGCAAACCGGTATCAGCTAAAAGCCAGGGCAAGGTGTCAGCCAAAAGCGAGAAGCCTGCTGCCAGCGGTGATAAATCCGCTTACCCGCAACTGGCATCCAGTAGTGCGATGGTGGTCGATGCCAATACGGGGCAGGCCATATTTTCCAAAAATGCAGACCAGACCAAGCCTATCGCATCCATTACCAAATTGATGACAGCGATGGTGGTGCTGGATGCGTCACCCTCGATGCAGGAAACGATCAGTGTGAGCGAGGAGGATGTGGATTACCTGAAACACACAACATCACGCCTGCCCGTTGGTACGCGGCTATCCCGCTATGAGATGTTGCGCCTGTCACTGATGTCGTCCGAGAATCGCGCTGCATCCAGCCTGGCACGGCACTATCCCGGTGGTAAGCAGGCGTTTATCAATGCGATGAACAACAAGGCATCGCGGCTCGGTATGACGCATACACGGTTTTATGATTCGACAGGGTTAACCCCGGGGAACGTTTCCACCGCCGAGGATCTGGTGAAAATGGTGCGTGCTGCCAGTCAATACGATTTGATTCACGAATTCACCACCACGCCGAACCGCGAAGTGGCGATACGCCCGAACAGTACGCCGCTGCAATACAAGAATACCAATGTGCTGGTGCGGGATGTGGAGGATGACTGGGATATCAAAGTCAGCAAGACCGGTTACACGCAGGAAGCGGGTCGCTGTCTGGTAATGATGGCGGTTGTTGCCAACCGCAAAGCGGTGATGGTGATGCTCGATTCCGAAGGCAAGCTCTCACCCGTAGGGGATGCTAATCGCCTGAAAGACTGGATTGAATCCGGACACGCACCGGCGCAACTGGCCAGTCGTTGAATTCTGCACTTCCTTCGGTACTGCTGGCTGGATGTGGTGATATCGCACAACGGCTGGCGCTTCTGCTGCAAGATGCATATTGCCTGACGGGTCTCCGCCGGCATCCTGAACAACTTCCTCCTGTGATTGCGCCCCTGACAGCAGATCTGTGCGATAGCCATGCTGTTTCCGGAGCGCTGGAGGGGCTCAGCTATGACTATGTAGTGATTACCCTCACGCCGGGTGAACGCAGTGAAGCCCGTTACCGACAGGTTTATATCGAAGGCACACGGAATTTGCTGGCTGCCTTACAAGGGCATCCCCGGCTTGTGTTTGTATCCAGCACATCTGTCTACGAACAGGATCATGGCGAAGTGGTAGATGAATCCAGCCCGGCTACCGGTAGCGGATTTTCCGGGCGCATTCTGCGGGAAGCTGAAGATATTGTCGCTTCCAGCGGCTTCGCATCAAGCTGTGTACGTTTCTCTGGCATTTATGGCCCTGGCCGTGAGCGTTTGCTGCGGCTGGTTCGGGAAGGGCGGGTTGATATAAATAATGCTGCCCAGTGGAGCAACCGCATCCATGCAGATGACTGTGCCCGCGTACTGGCATTCCTGATTGAGCGTTGGCAAGCGGGTATTGCGCCATCCCCTTGTTACGTTGCCAGTGATAACAGGCCGACACAGTTGGGCGATGTGTGGCAGTGGTTGGCTAACCAGATGGCTGTTGCGAACCCCGTAGTGGATAGTGACTGGCGTATGCAGCCTGCAAAGGGCAAGCGGTGCGCCAATGACTTGTTACAGCGTGAAGGATTTAATTTTTTGTACCCTGATTTTCAGGAAGGTTACCTGCAACTTCTTTCCAGCATGACGAAACTGTAGTCGTAAGGGTTTTTGTCACAGGACAAAAACTTTTCGCGAGTTTTCTCGATCCATTCTGCTGGATCCAGCGCAGGAAAAAAGGCATCTCCATCTATATCAGCGTCCACCTCGGTAACATATGCGCGTGTTACATAGGGGAGTGCTTCGGCATAGATCTGCGCACCACCAATAACCATGATTTCTTCTGCGCCACTGGCAGCAGCCAGCGAATCGGCTAGCAGCAATGCAGTTTTCATGTCATTGACTACAGTTGCGCCGTGGGCGTAAAAGCTGTTATTGCGAGTAATGACAATATTGTCTCGGCCGGGCAATGGTTTTCCAAGTGATTCCCATGTATTTCGCCCCATGATGACGGGTTTGCCCAGCGTGATACGTTTGAAATAACGCAAATCTTCCGGAAGGCGCCAAGGCAGCTGGTTGTCCTGTCCGATCACGCCGTTATGCGCGCGTGCGACAATCAGTGCAATGGTTTTCTTTTCGGTCATTACACAGCAACCGGTGCGGGAATATGCGGTTGGGCGTGATAGCCTTCCAGTTCGAAATCCTCGAAACGGAAAGCAAAAATATCCTTCACTGCAGGGTTGATTTTCATGTGTGGCAATGTACCGGGTGAGCGTTTGAGTTGTTCTTCCACCTGTTGAAGGTGGTTGCTGTACAAGTGTGCATCGCCAAAGGTATGCACAAAGTCACCTGGTTCCAGATCACAAACCTGTGCAATCATCATTGTTAGCAATGCATATGAAGCTATATTGAAAGGGACCCCCAAAAAAATGTCTGCGCTACGTTGGTATAACTGGCAAGACAGTTTCCCATCGGCGACATAAAACTGGAACAGCGTATGGCAGGGTGGTAACGCCATATTGTTCACTTCAGCGACATTCCACGCGCTGACTAACAGGCGGCGTGAATCCGGTTTGTTTTTAATCATATCGATCAGCTGTGTGATCTGATCGATAGTGCCGCCATTGCCATCCGGCCATGAGCGCCATTGATGACCATACACCGGGCCAAGGTTGCCATTTTCATCCGCCCATTCATCCCATATTTTCACGCCATTGTCTTGCAAGTATTTGATGTTGGTGTCCCCGGCAAGAAACCACAACAATTCGTAAATAATGGAGCGCAAGTGCAATTTTTTTGTCGTGAGTAACGGAAAACCCTCAGCGAGGTTAAAGCGCATCTGATGGCCAAACACGCTCACCGTGCCGGTGCCGGTCCTGTCGGTTTTTACCGTGCCGTTGTCGCGTACATGGCGCATCAGATCAAGATATTGTTGCATCAGTTAACTCCAGCTTTGTTCTTGCGCAAGCTCCAGATGCAGATCGCTATGCCCGCTATCAACATCGGAATACACAATTCTTGCCCGCGTGTCATCCAGCCCAGTGCTTCAAATCCTATATGCGCATCCGGTTCGCGAAAAAATTCCGAGGTGAAACGGAAGGTGGCGTACAGCGTGAGAAACAATCCGGATACCAGGCCCATTGGCCGCGGTTTTCTGGAGAAAAAATAAAGTATGGCGAATAACAACACGCCTTCCAATGCAAATTGGTAAAGCGGTGAAGGGTGACGTGCCAGTTGCAACGGATCAGCGGGAAACACCATTGCCCACGGTACATCAGTGGCGCGTCCCCACAACTCCTGGTTGATGAAATTGCCAAGACGACCCAGCCCCAGTCCGATGGGGGTTAATGGCGCCACGAGATCCATCACTGAGAAAAACGGTTGGTGAATCTTGCGGGCAAATAACGCCAAAGCGATCAGCACACCGATCAATCCACCATGGAAAGACATACCACCCTGGGTGATCTTGAAGAGGAGCAATGGATTGTGCAGAAACGCCCCGAATTGATAAAACAGCACGTATCCAATGCGACCACCAAGGATGACTCCCAGTGCGCCGTAGAAAATCATATCTTCCACTTCTTGCCGGTTGCGGGTAGCTGCGAGGCCTGCTTCCGTGCGGCGTACAGCGAACCACCACACGAGGATAAAACTGAGCAGGTACATCACGCCGTACCAGCGGATAGCTAACGGACCGATGCTGAAAATAACCGGATCAATATGTGGGAAAACGAGCATGCAATCGGCTGCAACTGTAGCGAAAGGGGAGGCCAGTTTAACCTGTCGCAGGCAATACCCGCGACAGGTTTACAGGTTGTCTGGCGGAATCTGCCCGTCTGGCCAGGTGATGGTTGCCACCGCGCGGTCTACTTTGGCCTGAGGCCATTCCTTGACTGCCAATGCCGATTGGTCGGCCTTCAGGGTTGTGCCTTGCCCGGCTTTTTCCAGTAACACCTTGCCATTGGCGTTGCTGACTTCTACTGCGTGTTCACCGCTGATCAGGAGCACATCCACCGCATTGGCATTCAGGTAGCCGCCCCAGAAATCCGTGCCGCGGATACCAATCACGCCTGCCGGGGTTTTTACGCCGAATGTTGAGCCTGACACAGCCAGCGCTTTGCCGGTAATGGTGCGGAAGGCGCCAGACAGCAGTTCCAGTTGAACATTCGCCTTGGTGGGTTGCTTGTCAGTCCAGTCAAATTGCTGGATGCGGAATCCTGTGTTGGCGCCCAGCGTAGTGACGGTCCCATCCGAAAAGCGAAGCTGGGCACGGGCATTCTCTCCGGTATGGATTTCATCATTTACCTGCAGCACCGTTTTACGTTCAGCAGGAATTTTTTGTGTACCACGCTGTATTTCCACTGTGCCGGCTGTGGCGAGCACTAGCCCTGCGTTGGTTCCATCGGCAAATGCAGTGATGCTTGTAGCTGCGAATGCCAGCCCAACCAGTACTTTGATGAAGGAGGGTAATTTGATAAGGAAAGGCAATTTTATAAATACATGACGTGTTAACAGATGCATGGTATTCCCCTATATTATTAGTGCCTTTTGCGGGTACAGCGCAGTGACGAGCTTACCCTATTCCCATGCATGTTGAGCAAGGGTAAGGATGGCTATACTGCATTATGTTTAAAAGGCGCTAATTTCATGACCAAGGCACGTTCGCTATATACCCCGTTACTGCTTGTCTCCTTGCTGTGTGCATCCGTGCAGGCACTAGCGCAGCAGGCAATAACCCCCAAGCTGATCATGGATAGAGCCAGTGATGTTGAGATGGGGGATAACGCATCCAGCCGCGTCACCATGACAGTACTCAACCCTAAAGGCGATGAGCGCGTACAGGAGCTGTTGTCGTTCCGGAAAAAATTCGGCCCCGATAACAGTGAAACCCGCAGCATGATGTTTTATGTATTCCCCTTGACTATGCGGAACGTCGGATTTTTTTCCATCGATTACAAGGATACAGATAAAACTGACCAGCACTGGATGTACACACCAACAATCCAGAAGATGAGACGCATTGGCTCCAAGCGGCTCGCGTTTATGAGTTCTGATTTTTCCTATGCAGATATTTCTGTTCATAATTCAGATGACTATGTCTATCACTCCATGAAAGAGGATGTTCTGGATGGCCAGAAAGTGTGGGTTATTGAAGGCACACCAACAGACAAGGAGGATGACGAGGATGAAAGCTATTCAAAATCGATATTCTATGTGCGCCAGGATAACTATATTGTTATCCGTATTATCAATTTCTTGAAAAAAGGCAACAAGATCAAGCAAATGGATGTCAGCGACCTGAGCCAGATTGACGGGATATGGGTGATGGGGCAAGTAGCAATGGTAACCAGGAAAGACGGCGTAGAACTCTCAAGAACGGTGATGAAATCCCGTGATGTGAAATTCAACCAGCCATTGGATGAAAGTTTTTTCAGTGAGCGTCAGTTGACGCGTGGCCCGGATTGAAAGCTGAATTAGATAATATGGATAACAGAAATATAAAAAAATCTATCTGCGAATCTGTGGTTAAAAAATCCAGAATTATCATGGTTTTTTGGCTGATTGTTTCGGTAATAAGCCTTTTTTTGATCGTTGATGTCAAAACAGGAAAGCCTTTAGTTGAGCTGGATGCCTCTGTGGACAGCATACTGCCAGCCCATAGCCAGGATCGGGTGTATTTTGATCGGGTGAAAGCAATATTCGACAGCGGTGGAACCGTGCTAGTGGCGCTGTCGGATGATCAGGGTATTTTTACGACCTCCAATCTGGAGAAAATAAAAAAGATCAGTGAGGAAATTGAGGGGCTGGACAAGGTAAACCGTGTTTCCAGTCTGTCAACGGCGCTGAATATTCGCAGTGAAGGTGAAGACCTGTTGATCCAGCCGTTTTATAACGTGCCGCCAGAGAGCGGCCCTGTGTTGGATGACCTCAGGTTGCGTGCCTTGTCTGATCCAATCTATGCAGGCAACCTGGTATCAATGGACGGCAAAGTGACGGTCATCGTTGTGCACCTGTTGGACATTGCAGAGAAGCAGTTGCTGGACAGCAAGATTGATGAACGCATCATAGCGGTGACGGATCAATATTGGCCGCCGGGAAATTCCTGGATTACTGGGGCAGCACATATCAAGGCACAGATGAGCAACATGATGTTGCGTGATGTAAAGACAGTGGTGCCGCTGGCCATGCTGATCATGATGCTGGTTTGTGCACTGACCTACCATTCCTTGCGCGGTGTATTTATTCCTATGCTGGTGGTGGGCATTTCAGTTGTGATCACGATGGCGTTTATGGCCATTTTTTATAAAACCCTGAATCAGGTGTCGATAGCAGTGCCTTCTGTGGTGATTGTTGTCGGTTATTCATACGCCATACACGTTATTTCTGCCTACTATGATGCATTGCGTTTGAAGTGGGTGCCTGTTGGTGAAAACCCGACAAGGCCTATGCTGGAAGAAGTGATGATGCCGGTTATTTACACGGGCATTACGACAGCGGTGGGTTTTTTCTCGCTGGCCACCAGTTCGCTGGGCGCTATCCGGCAATTTGGTATAGGCACTGGTTTTGGTGTATGCGTGACGCTGCTGGTTTCCCTGACATTGACCCCTGCGCTATTGCAAATGCTCGCGTTGCCAAGGCGATTGCCGGAAGTATCGGAAGTGACCTGGATAGACAGGTGTCTTGAAAAACTGGCGATATTTGCTGTGAAAAATACCAAACCTATTTTCATTATTAATGTGGTTATTGCGGCGATCTGTCTGGCGGCCTTCACAAAAATCAATATTGGCACAGACCTGATTAACGGATTCAAGGAAAGCAGTGTTGTCAGGCAGGATTTTAATGCTGTCAATGCGGGGCTTGAAGGTGCCAATACGTTTGATGTAGTGCTGGAGATGGAATCAGAAGCCGGATTTCAGGTTCCGGAAAATCTCAGGGCGATAGAGCGTTTGCAGGGCTGGCTTGAGTCGCAGCCGGAGATCGGCGGTTCAACATCGATTGTGGATTATATAAAAACTATCTACAAAGGGATGACTGGAGACCCTGAAGATTTCAGGATACCGGAAGATGCCATGACAGTGAGCCAGCTTGTCCAGATTGGTGGTAATGATGAATTGCCGGATTACGCCAGCCCGGATTACCAGAAGGCCAGGATTGTGGTGAGGACTACAGCTGTTAATTCCAGTGATGTGTCTGCACTGATAGATCGCACTGAGCGTTACATGCAGCAAAATATCCCGTCAGGCATTACTGCGCGAGTAACAGGCAATACGTATCTGGTGGCACGTACGATGGATGACATTGCTATGGGTCAGGTCTGGAATCTGGCGACCGCTATTGTCATTATATTTTTTATCCTGTCTTATGTTTTTTCATCGTTCAAATACGGTTTTCTGGCGATGTTGCCAAACATTATGCCTGTGTTGATCTATTTCGGTATTCTGGGTTATGCCGGTGTGAGCTTGAATGTCACGACTGCGTTGATTGCCTGTATTGTGATCGGTATTGCAGTTGACGATACCATTCACATTTTCACGCAGTTCAATAGATTGGCAAAGCAGACGGGAAGCGTAAATACAGGCATTGTATTGGCTATGAAAGCGGTAGGCCGCCCTGTGACGTATTCCACAGTGGCGTTGTGCGGTGGTTTTTTATGCTTGATGTCTAGCGAGATGCGTACACAAATCGAGTTTGGTTTATTGGCGGCCATCACATTATTTTTCGGCTGGTTATCAGATGTGACCCTGACACCAGCCATTGCCGGAAAAATGAAACTCTCTGCATGTGGTACGCGCTGGCACTAGCGTTTTCTATGATCAGGAAAATGCATGCCGAAGCACAATGGTTTCAATCCGGTCGGGGCCGGTTGAAATGATATCGATCGGTGCTCCGGTCAATTCTTCCAGTCTTTTGATGTAATTACGGGCAGTTTGTGGCAATTCATCCAGTGTTTTTGCACCGATAGTCGATTCATTCCAGCCCGGCATGTCTTCATACACAGGCACGATGCCTGCGTAATCATCGCTGTGTTGTGGCGAAACCGTTTTTCCGGCGGCGTCATGGTAAGCCGTGCAGATTTTGACGGTTTTCAATCCATCCAGTACGTCGAGTTTGGTCAGGCATAAACCAGACACGCTATTGATTTGTATTGCCTTGCGCACAGCAACGGCATCAAACCACCCGCAGCGGCGCTGGCGGCCTGTGGTAGCGCCAAACTCGTGCCCGATGGTGCCCAGGTGTTTGCCAATAGCGTCGCCTTGATCGGCTGCAGCATCGTAGGGCAGTTCTGTGGGAAAAGGACCGGCACCCACTCGGGTGGTGTAAGCCTTGGTGATGCCGAGTACATAATCCAGATAGAGCGGACCAAAGCCGGAACCTGTGGCGGTGCCGCCTGCTGTTGTATTGGATGATGTAACAAACGGATAAGTGCCGTGATCAATATCGAGCAGCGAACCTTGCGCACCTTCGAACAGGATATTGGCACCGCGTGCGCGTGCATCGTGCAGGATGGCTGTTACATCTGCCATCATCGGCAGGATTTCCCGCGCTTGCGCCAATACTTCGTCGAGTGTTTTCTGGAAATCCACAGCGGGTACTTTGTAATACTGCGTCAACATAAAGTTGTGATATTCCATCACGTCACGCAATTTTTCAGCGAATGCTTTTTCATTGCGCAGGTCGCCCAGTCGCAGCCCGCGTCGCGCGACTTTATCTTCGTAGGCAGGGCCAATGCCACGACCTGTCGTGCCGATTTTTGCACTGCCCTTGGCGATTTCACGCGCCTGATCAAGCGCAACGTGGTGCGGCAAAATCAATGGGCAAGCTGGCGATAACCGCAGGCGCTCACGCACGGGTATGCCGCTGGCTTCAAGGCCTTTGATTTCTTTCAACAGCGCGTCGGGTGCGAGAACAACGCCATTGCCGATCAGACACAGTACGCCGTCGCGTAGTACGCCGGATGGAATCAGATGCAGGACAGTTTTCTTGCCGTCAATTACCAGGGTGTGGCCAGCGTTGTGACCGCCCTGAAACCGTGCGACCAGCTTTGCCTGGTCTGTCAGCAGATCGACAATCTTGCCTTTACCCTCGTCACCCCATTGGGTGCCTAACACAACAATATTTTTGCCTACAACATTTTCACCGGCTTGATTTTTGCCCACAGTGGTACTCCGCTTGTGCTCAATACAGGAATTAATGGGAAAGGGGTTTTATCTGGTATTGCGAATTGACCAACACGAGTTCGCGGTCACAGGAAACGTCCAGTGATTCACCGCTGCCACTGGCAATCACGCGCTCGCCTTTCGCGCGGAGCGCAGCAATGGCTTGCCACTGGCTGGCTGAGCCATCCAGTGTTGCCCGGATTGCTCCAGTGCTTTTTACTTCAATATTGCCGAGATCCATCAGGTGTTTCAGGTCAGCACTGAAACCGCTGGCTGGACGCGCACGGCCAAAGGCCGCGCCAAAATTGTCGTAGCGCCCGCCATTGGCAATCGCTTCACCCACGCCCGTTACATACAGGGCAAACACCACGCCTGTGTGATAGTGGTACCCGCGCAATTCTGATAAATCAAAATACAGTTTTACATCTGGCGCACGTTGGGCAATGCAGTCTGCAATCTGTTCGAGCTGGGTGATGGCTTCGCGCACTGCTGCAGGCGCTGTTGCCAGCGCAGCATTCGCGCGAACCAGTGTGCTGCGGTCACCTTTCCAGTCAGGCATCGCAAGTAGCAATTCTGCAGCCACTGCATTGGTCACGCTGGCGCTGACAAACTCTGTCAATTCGGTGGAAGCCTTGCGCTGCAGGATATCGAACAGGGTTTGTTCCTGTTCGCTGTCGAGTTGCGCCAGTTCAGCCAGCCCGCGGAAAATACCGACATGGCCGAGATCAAGTGTTACGCCCTGGATGCCAGCGATGCGCGCCGTTTCCAGTAACAGGGAAATCACTTCGCAATCGGCTTCTACACCGGCTACGCCGTAAAACTCACAGCCGATCTGGATGGGTGACCGTGAGGCCAGCGCAGTTTTCGGGCGTGAGTGCAGGGTGCTGCCCGCGTAGCACAGTCGGGTGGCGCCGGGCCGGATCAGTCCATGAGCATCGATACGGGCGGTTTGCGGCGTGATATCAGCGCGCACGCCCATCAGGCGGCCGGATAACTGGTCGGTCAACTTGCAGGTTTGTAAATCCAGGTCGTGATTGCCGCTGACCAGTAGCGACTCGGTGAATTCCACCAATGGAGGCATGACCAGTTCGTAGCCCCAACTGCTGTACAGATCCAGCAGTTGGCGACGCAAAGCCTCCGCACGCGTTGCCTGTGCGGGTAACAGCTCTTCAATACCATCCGGCAATAACCAGCGATCAGCGATACTCATGTCAAACCTGTCAAGCCATTCGATTGGGATCAATACAGTGTCCGGCAACGCCCTGAACACAGGCGGTTGGACACAAAAAAACCGGGCTGCCCCGGTTGGCGTCTAATAATACACCAAGACGGCATTGCGCAAATAAATCGATGTTCCGGAAGGCGTATGAATTGATACAGCTCCAGTTTGTCATATGTTTCCTGATATCCTTCGAGGCTATGCAGGAACAGAGAGTTTTCCCGATGACTACCCCCGAACTTGACCCGCGCTTTGCCAGCTTGCTCCAGCAGGTGCGCGCCCAGCCCAAACAAAAGATGGCAGTTGTCCATCCGGTTGATGAGTTGTCGCTGGAGGGTGCCCTCGCGGCAGCCGAAGCCGGCGTGGTAGATCTGGTGCTGGTGGGTCCACGTAATCGTATCCAGAAAGCAGCCGATGGTTTGGGGGCGGATATCAGCAGTTTTGAGCTGATCGACACCGAGCACAGTCACGCTTCTGCGGCTGTTGCAGTAGCACTGGCCAGGGAAGGCAAGGTCAGCTCCTTGATGAAGGGCGCGATTTCCAGCGATGAGTTGTTGACGACGGTGATTGACCCGGTGGCCGGATTGCGCACCGCGCGACGAGCCAGCCATGTGTATGTGCTGTCTGTGCCTGATTACCCGAAGTTGCTGTTGGTGACGGATGCTGCCATCAATATCGAGCCGGATCTCGCCACCAAGCGTGACATCGTGCAAAACGCAGTTGATCTCGCGCATGCATTGGGCAATCCACTGCCCAAGGTAGCTATCCTGTCGGCGGTTGAAAAAGTGAAGCCGCAGATCCAGTCCACGATTGATGCAGCAGCCCTGTGCAAAATGGCAGACCGTAAACAGATCACAGGTGCCATTCTTGATGGCCCACTCGCATTTGATAATGCCATCTCGCTCGAAGCCGCCGAACAGAAAGGGATTGATTCGCCCGTGGCAGGTGACCCGGATATTCTTGTTGTACCGGATCTGGTGTCAGGCAATATTCTTGCCAAGCAGCTGACGTTTCTGGGCCATGCTTCATCGGCAGGTCTGGTGATGGGTGCAAAAGTGCCGGTGGCGCTGACCAGTCGTGCTGAAAATGTGGCATCGAGAGTGGTGTCTGCTGCGCTCGCTGCGCTGGTGGCGGTCCAGCAACAACAAACACCTATTCGAAAATAGTTGCGTAATAACGGATGAGCATTCTCGCACTCAACGGTGGTTCAGCCACTATTAAAGCAGCGTCTTTCAGCCTGCGGGATGGAGTGGTGCAGCGTATTGCCGGCTGGAATGTCGGGCGCGAGGAGGGAGTTGATTATCTCTCCCGTGAGCTATCGAAAGCACCAGAACTGGCCGCGCCGGACATTGTTGTGCACCGTATAGTGCACGGTGCAGATCACTTTGCAGAGGCGACTGAACTGACTGACGACGTGATGGTGTTGTTGCGTAAACTGGAACCTCTGGCACCGTTGCATCAACCATTTAATCTGGATCTGGTAGAAGAGGCGCGCCGTGCATGGCCGCTGGCGCAACACATCGGTTGTTTTGATACAGCGTTTCACCAGACGCAAAGTGATTTGCAAAGACGCTATGCCTTGCCGCGTGTATTCCATGAGCGAGGCATCAAGCATTACGGTTTTCATGGGTTGTCTTACGCGTATGTCAGCCGCGCATTGTTTGCACGAGAACCCGCATTGCGCGAAGGGCGGGTTGTGATTGCGCATCTCGGCAGTGGTGCCAGTGCCTGTGCCGTCCAGTGTGGTGTGAGTGTTGCCACGAGCATGGGTTTTAGCCCTCTGGATGGACTGGTCATGGGCACACGGTGCGGGCAGCTGGATCCAGGCGTTCTGCTGCATTTGTTACGTGAAGGCATGGACGTGCAGGCGCTGGAAAAATTACTGTACAAAGAAAGCGGGTTACTGGGCGTATCCGGTATCAGTCCGGATTTGCAGGTGCTACTGTCGAGCGATGACCTGCAGGCTGAACAAGCCATCACGTTATTTGTGCGACGCTGTTGCGAAGTGATTGCGGCGCTGGCGGCCTCCATGCAAGGCATTGATGCATTGGTATTTACAGGTGGCATTGGTGAGCATCAGGCAGAAACTCGCGCGTATATCATGCAGCGGCTCGGCTGGCTGGGCGCGTATATGGATGAAGCACGCAACACAGAGCACAGTTGGTGCATCAGTGCTGCGAATAGTCGCGTGCGTGTATTTGTTGTGCCGACTGATGAAGAACAGGAGATGGTCAGGCAAGCTTTTGAAGAGAGGAGAGTATCACCATGAGTCAATTCGATTATGTGAAGAAAAAACGTGAAGACGTGGATGTCATTCCAGCAAATATTGTTCCCTTTATCCGTAAGGTGATGAAGCTATATACCCGTTTCAACGTCTGGGTGTTCAAGAAAAGTAACGGAAAATGGATGACAAAATTTCCGGGCGGTTATCCCATTTGTATGGTGGGTATGACCGGGAGAAAAAGCGGCCAACGGCGTGAGGTGGCGCTCAT
>ERZ724517.848-NODE-848-length-17876-cov-9.932776_pt1 | contig 17876 bp, 16 predicted proteins | sample MGYA00376050_ERZ724517 | MGnify/ENA primary metagenome ERZ724517 (study PRJEB28724, sample SAMN07190886) | activated sludge metagenome | isolation source: activated sludge of sewage treatment plant in Hong Hong | place: USA: Christiansburg, Virginia | collected... | reverse complement strand
TTTGCCGAACACATGAAATCCGACGACCTCGAGCATCTGGCTGTTTTACTCCTCGCCCCCTGCCACTTCGAACTTGAAGCCAAAGGAGAAACGACTGGCGGCAACGCCACCTCGCCGGCCCATTGAATATCGCAACGATTGCCGAGCATCTGACGCGGGTTGGCTACATCGTCCTCGATGCGCCGCTACTCGAACAACTGAGCGCCCTGCTCTTTGCGCGCTGCCAGGATGACGGGCCGGAACGCTTCAAGGCGGCGCAAGTCGGCCGTGGTCAAGCAAGAAAGCAGATTGGCGCACTGCGCGGTGATGTCATCAGCTGGCTGGACGATGCCAACAGTACCGATCACGCCTATCTGGTCTGGATGGAAGCACTGCGCCACGGACTGAATGCCGAACTGTTCCTCGGCCTGTTTGATTTTGAATGTCACTACTCGATTTATGGTGCGGGCACCGGCTACGCCAAGCACAGTGATGTGCTGCGCGGCGGAAAAGGCCGCGTACTGTCCACCGTGTTCTATTTGAACGAAAACTGGCAGGCTGCTGACGGGGGCGAACTACGCTTGTTCGATGCGAGCGGGGAGACGGTCATTGCGACGGTTAACCCGAGCTTCGGCAAGATGATCATTTTTCTCAGCGAATCATTTCCGCATGAGGTGCTGATGGCGCACAACCAACGGCGCAGCATAGCCGGCTGGTTTCGCGTCAGGGCCATGTAGAGAAGCGGCCCGGCGCTATTCGGTGACGCGCCCGCGCTGCAGTTTGACCTGGCCGCGCTTGACCTTGCTCTCGACGCGTTTTCGCTGTGAACTCCGACTCGGCTTGGTCGGCCGCCGGACGATAGGCACAAAGGCAGCGGCAGCGATCAGTTCGCGCAGACGAACCAGGCCATCCTCGCGATTGCGCTCCAGACTACGGTGTTTCTGGGCCTTGATGACAACAATGCCATCACTACTGATGCGCTGATCACGTAGCGCCAGCAACTTGCCCTTGATCTCATCCGGCAGGCTGGAAGCGGCAATATCAAAACGCAGATGAACCGCGTTCGATACCTTATTGACGTTCTGCCCGCCCGCCCCCTGGGCACGAATCGCGATGAACTCGACTTCGCTCTCGTTTAAGGTCAGCGGCACGGTGTTTCCAGTTCGCAGTTCTGGCGCTTAGGCAGGTGTCTCGGCGCCATGCATGGCTTCGACTTCTTCATGCTCCCATTCCTTGATCGCATCGGACAAAACACGCGCTTTTTCATGGGTGTCAGGCAGGTGATGGTGGGTTTCCGCGAAAGCTTCCAGAGCTTCGTGACAGGCAGCCGCTTTTGAGGGAGCGTGGGTATGGGGCATGATGAATCTCTTTCAATGTTTGGCAAATGTTGCATTGCAGCAATTTCATTTTAATTGCTGCAGGTGCACATCGCAAGCACCCGCTCATCCCTCAGACCTTATCTGAAACTTTGCTCTCTGACTCCTGCAGCTTTCGATACAGCGTGCGCTGACTGACCCCTAGTTGCTCGGCCAGCCTGCTCAAATTGCCACCCGAACGCGCCCTGGCCCAGCCCAGGTAGGATTTTTCCAGCGTTTCCAGATCAACGATCGCCTGCAACTGGAAAGCGCCTTCGGCGCTCTGCGGCGCGAGCGGCAGATCATCGGCCATTTCTGTAAGGTGCGGCAGGTCTATGGTTTCGCCATCGGCGAGAAGCGTAGCACGCTCGATCAGGTTGCGCAGTTCGCGAATATTGCCGGCGTAGCGCCGGCTGGCCAGCCAGTTGAGCGCCAGCGGTGTCAGTCGCCGCCCGGCCCGGCGGTCGACGCGCTCAAGCAGCGAGGCAGCAAGCAGCGGGATATCTTCGGCGCGTTCGTGCAGTGCCGGGGTGCGCAGTGGAAAGGTGTTGATCCGGTAATAGAGGTCGCGACGGAAGGTTTCGGCGTGCACCATGGCGCGTAAATCACGGTGGGTTGCCGCGACCAGTCGAAAATCAGCGGGCAACCAGTCCAGCCCGCCAACCCGGCGATAGGTGCCGGTTTCCAGCAGGCGGAGCAATCTGACTTGCAGGGTCAGCGGCAACTCGCCGATTTCATCGAGAAATAGCGTGCCCCCGCTGGCCGCTTCGACCAGACCCTGCTTGCGATGTGCGGCGCCGGTAAAAGCCCCCTTTTCGTAGCCGAACAGCTCGCTCTCGAACAAATTTTCCGTCATTCCAGCGCAGTCGACCGCAACAAATGGCCCGCTGCTGCGCGGGCTAGCCTCATGGATGGCGCGTGCCACCAGTTCCTTGCCGGTACCGGTTTCACCGAGGAGCAGCACGGCCGCTGCCGAATCGGCGACGCGCAGCACCTTCTGCAACATGCCGACAAAAGCCGGCGAGCGCCCGACCAGACCCTGGGCGGCAGCCCGGCTGCTGGCCTGACGCACGACACGCATGGTTTCGACAAAATAGACGACCTTGCCGGCTTCATCGAAGATCGGCGTCGTCTCGACATCGACATGCTCTTCACCGCGCGGCGTGTGGTGCAGATGCAGAACGCGTTGCGGGGCGCGCGCCTCCAGGCACTGCTTGAGCGGGCAGGATTCACCAGCCTGATCGCAGGGCACGGTGAAATGATGCGAAACCTCGTAGCAGGTCCGCCCGCGTATCGGCTGCCCGCCGCCAAACTCGCGAACGTAAGCCGTATTGGCGGCGACGATACGGTAATCGCTATCCATCACCATGCGCGGCTCGGGCAGGCCATCGAGAAACGAAACCAGTTCACTCAACAGATGCGCAGACATGTCTTTTTTGTCACCAATGCCATATTTGAATGCCAATTATGGCACGACCTGCCAAATCGATCGGCTGAAAAATCAAAAAGCACCGTCAAGCCATTGATTTAAATAGGCTTAATAAACATCACCTGCACTGGCACGCATCTTGAGTATAGGTAAGTGGAAACCGATCCATCAGTGCGAGGCGCGCCTCCCCCCTCCTTTGTACTTCGCACTGGCCGGCACCGATGTGTTCCGACTGCATTCTTTGATTTCGCCCCGCAGGGAGTTTTGCAGCCGTAACCGCAGCGCAGGCTCATGGCTCCCGGTTTCCACCTCATTTATTGATCGCCATGCACATTCGCCAATTCCTCCATCGCCCGAGTGCCTCACTATCCTACCTGCTGGCCTGCCCGGAAAGCAGGAAGGCGCTGATGATCGACCCGGTACTGGATGACCTGACGCTCTACCTCGGCGTGCTGGATGAAATGAAATGGCAGTTGGAGAGCACTCTCGAAACCCATCTGCACCTTGACCACACGACAGCCGCTGCCGCCTTGCGGCAGGCCACGGGCGCCAAAATTCTGGTCGGCGACCCACAAATAACCAACGCTGACCGCCGGATTGGCGATGGAGAACAACTTGCCATCGGCACGCTGACACTGAAGGTCATCGCCACTCCCGGCCACACGCCGCACTGCCTAAGTTTTTACTGTGATGGCCGCCTATTTACCGGCGACTGCCTGCTCATCGGCGATTGCGGCAACCTTTGCGCCACCGGCGCCGATGCCGGCCGCCTCTATGACAGCATCACCCGCAAGCTGCTTTGCTTCAGCGACGAAACCCTGCTTTACCCTGGCCACGACCAACAAGGCCGGCAAGTGAGTTGCATCGGTGATGAACGGCGCAACAACCCGCTGTTTTACGGGGTCAGCCGCGACGAATTTATTGCCCAACTCGCCAACCGTGCACGTAGCCTGCCCGCCGCCAGCGTCGAGATCGCTGTCCGCAACCGCAATTGCGGCCAACCCCTTTCCCAAAAACAAGCAGAGACCACACCATGAGTACCAATCCAAAAATCGTTAGCGAGCCGCCGACACCGGCGCCAATATCCTTCGTCGAAAAACGCAAAAAAATCCACGCCAAGGGTGTACGTGGGCTGTTCGACAACTGGCGTATCGGCATGGTCATCCTCACTCAAGTGATTTTTTACGGCGCCCTGTGGCTGGAGTGGAACGGTCGCCAGGCCTTGCTCTTTGACATCCTGCAACGCAAGTTCTACATCTTCGGCCTGGTTTTCTGGCCGCAGGATGTGATCTATCTCGCCGTCCTGCTCATTGTTTCGGCCTACGGCCTCTTCCTCGTCACCGCCATCGCCGGCCGCCTGTTCTGCGGCTACGCCTGCCCGCAAACGGTCTATACACAGATTTTCATGTGGATAGAAAACTGGATTGAAGGCGATCGCAATGCCCGCATCAAGCTCGACAAGGCTCCGCTGGATGCGCGCAAGCTGCGCATCCGCGGCACCAAACATCTGCTCTGGGTACTGCTCTCGTTATGGACCGGCTTTACGCTGGCCGGTTACTTCAGCCCGGTCAAGGAACTGACGCAAAATCTGCTGACCTGGAACCTCGGTGGCTGGGAAACCTTCTGGATCTTCTTCTACGCCGGCTTCACCTACCTGATGGCCGGCTTCATGCGTGAGCAGGTGTGCAAATACATGTGCCCGTATGCCCGTTTCCAGAGCGTGATGTTCGACCCGGACACCCTGATCATCAGCTACGACGAAGCGCGTGGCGAAAACCGTGGCGCCCGCAAGAAGGGCGTCGATCCAAAAGCCGCCGGGCTCGGTGACTGTATCGACTGCGGCCAGTGCGTGGTGGTTTGCCCGACCGGCATCGACATCCGCAAAGGCCTGCAATACGAATGTATTGGTTGCGCTGCCTGCGTCGACGTTTGCGACGAGGTGATGGACAAGGTTGGCCTGCCGCGCGGCCTGGTACGTTACTCAACCGAAAATGCAATGGCCCAGAAGCTCGACAAGAAGGACATCGTCAACCACATCATCCGCCCGCGGATTTTGCTGTACACCGCCATTCTGGTCCTCATCACCATCCTTGCCGGCTGGTTCCTCGCCAATCGCATTCCGCTCAAGGTGGACATCATCCGCGACCGTTCCACACTGGCTCGCGAGGCTGACGATGGCCGCATCGAGAATGTCTTCACACTGCAGATCATGAATACCGAGGAACAGGCACACCGCTACAAAGTTGCGGTCGACGGCCTGAAAGATGTAGAAATTGATGGCGTCAGCGAAGTTGAAGTACCGGCCGGCATGCTGCAATCCTTCATGACCGTTGTCCGCGCCCAACCAGATTCCGGCAACAAGGGCGCCAACCCCATTCACTTCGAAATTACGGCACTGGAAGACCAGAAGATCCACGTCCGCGAAAAGGCTTCGTTCATGCTGCCCTAGCACCAGAGGGCAGACTCCTTTGGCGGGGACTTACTCCCCGCTTTTTTTCGCCATCGGTTTATCCAGCAATGGAAATTCAACGGTCGTTTGGCTGGGCACTTTATACATGCAGCCAAGAAACAAAGCGCTTGATAGCCAGTTTGCCAGCCATCTCTGCAACGCGGGAGGTGCTTGCCGGACAAACCACTCCGGCTCCACGGCGGCAAACTGCCTGACGAACGGAAATATGGCGAGATCGCTGGCACAGGGCGTCGCCCCACCAAGAAAATCATCTTTTTCCAGTCGCCCGGCAAGGGGCTGCAGGAATGCCTCAAGGGCCAACTCACGATGCCTGTTCCGCTCCGGCTCATCGTAGCGTTCAGGATATTTATATCGATCGAGATGGTGCTTGAATTCCCCATCATTCCTGGCCAGCCATAGCTGGTTCTCTACCGTTTGCGCCGTAGCCCACCAACTCCCGGCAACTTGATGCCGGGTCAGAGCCCAGTGCATGATGTCCCAACTCTGCTCGAGAACCTTACCGTCGGGGAGCAGCATGACCGGTACCGAACCCTTGGCAGAGAGGGCCAGCATGGCCGGCGGCTTGTCGCGCAAAGACACCTCGTGAGCATCGAAACTAACGCCGGCAACCAGCAGCGCCATGCGTGCCCGCATGGCGTAAGGGCAACGCCGGTAGGTATACAGCAAGGGTTTATGCATCTTCGATACCGGTGAAAATTCCGGCAAAATCAGCTGGACTTTTCATCTTGAAAGAGTATTCTGAATTTGCGTTTTGGCTGGCAGTCAGTTTGGTCAAAGCGGTGTTTTTTAGATGACTGGAGGTTCCATGGTAGATAGTCCGCCACAGTTGATTGAGAAGACTGAGTAACACCCACACGGCAAATAGCCGAATACCAAGGCCATGAGTGCCAAGGTCGAGAAGTAAAGAAGCCCATGTTAAAACGCATGGGCTTCATGCTTTCTAGCTGCCGCCACGGTCAATGGCGTTCGAGCATGGCTCCAAGGCGGTGGCTTGGCATTTGTCACACACCTCCCACGGCAAGCACTCACAGACACGAGGACGCTCGACATAGTGACTGCCGACGTAGACCTTGCCATTAGCTGGTGCTTTCGCTGGGCTAGTCTTTTGCGGATTGGCAGCAGCGCGCAACTCGCCATGCGGTGTCGGCGACCATTTCGCGAATGGCGCCATATCTTCCTGACCGGAGACATACCAAATCTTTCGGGCAGCATCCCAGCGTGCGCCCAACTTCTTTGCAGCATCCTTTTCGGCGAAGGGAACCGTCAAATCTATTCTCATGCGGCTCGGGAACCTGAATAAAGGGCCGCATTATAGGGCGGCCACCACACCCACAAGTAGTTACTGACGATGAGTCACGGATGTGGCTGGAAGATGGCGCCGCTCACCACCCCGCGCAGCGTCTTGCTCAAGGTAATCAACCATAGACCACAGAGCAGCACCCAGGCCGCGACACCAATGAACAACACCGACTCCCAGGCGAGTAGTGCCGCCAGGCGTATGCTGGCGCCAACGAAAGCCCCCAGCGGAAAGGTAAAGCCCCACCACGACAAGGCAAACGGCAGTTGCCCGGCACTGCGCGCCGCCAGCGTCAGCAAACTGGCCATCACCAGCCACCAGACAGCAAAACCCCAGAGCATCAGCATCACGACGACGCCCACCTCACGGGCCGCCGGAAACGGCAGCTGTTCAAGCAGGTTCATCAGGCTGACAGGGATGACGCCGAGCGGTGCCAGATGGATCCACACAGTCGGCGTCAGGATGCCCTGTGCCGGCTTATGCAGGTATTTGCGCGAGAGGGTCATGCCGAGCAGCGCGACATACATCATGCTGCCGGCGCCGAGGCCGATGACATTGAGCAACAGCGCGATTTCACGTGTCATCCCGCTCATCTGAGCGAGCAGAGGCGCGCCGGCCAGCGGCATGACAACCAGACCCACTGCCGGAATAAAATTAGCCGGCGTCACGTGGTCGACCGCAACATGTTCGCCGGAGAACATGAAAAACAGCACGGCAAAGCTGAACACAAAGTGCAGGATCACCCCCAGCCACCAGAGGCTCAGCGCCACCTCAACCCAGGGGGTGAAGGCCTGCCATTGCGCGGCAAGCACCAGCAGGGCGATCGAGAAGGTCGGATAGAAATTGGCCTGAACCGGATGCTTCATGGTCTGCAGGGCCGCCTCGCGAAAACGCAACCAGCGCGTCAGCCAGGGCAAGGCGAGCAGCAAAAAGAGCGCGCTGTTGAACCAGTGCAAGCACTCCGCCGGCAGCGCCAGCCACGGCCAACGCTGAGCCAGTGCGCGCGTGGTCAGCGCCAGCACCCCGCTCCCCATCACGGCCGCAAACCAGCCGGGGGCAAAGCTGCGGGAGACTTCAGAAAAGGAGGGGTAAGCCATGCGTAATCCTGTGCCAAAACAAAATAAGCTTTTGCTGATTTTACTCTCAGGCCGCTGCCTGAAGCTTGCAAATGCGACTTGTCATGAAAGCCGCTGACGAGGAAAATCAGAATCGGAGACAATTATGACTTTAGCCATAAATCGCATTATTACCCTTTTGATCTGCCTGCTGTGTTTTGTCCAGCCCGCCACGGCCGCCAGCCCAAGCGAACTGACAGTCGGTATCGTCCCGCAGCAATCAGCTACAGCCCTTGCTGCGGCATGGATTCCCTTACTCTCCGAAGCGGCACAGCGGGCCGGGGTCGGCCTCGCCTTTCGCACCGCCAGCGACATTCCGACTTTTGAGGAAAGGGTCAAGAACGGCGCCTACGACATCGTTTATTTCAACCCCTATCACTACACGGTATTCAGTAAGGCGCCGGGCTATCGCGCCTTTGCCCGCGAAAAGGAGCGCAAGCTGGTTGGCATCATCGTCGTCGCCAAGGACAGTCCGCTGCGTGAAATTGGCGACCTGAAAGGCAAGGCTGTGGTTTTCCCGGCGCCGGCTGCCTTTGCGGCCAGCATCCTGCCGCGTGCCGAATTCGAGCGCCAGAACATCGCCATTGAAGCCAGATACGTCAATTCGCACGACTCGGTTTACCGCAGCGTCGCCCAAGGCAGCTTTGCTGCCGGCGGTGGCATCAAGCGTACCCTGGAGGCCATTGACCCGGCGATCGCCAGCCGCCTGCGCATTTTGACCAGCACGCCGGCCTATGTGCCGCACGCTTTCGCCGCCCACCCCCGGGTCGACAAGGCAACGCTGGACAAAGTGAGCGCCGCCCTCTTTTCGCTCCATGGCGATGAACACGGACGCCGCCTGCTTGAGCCGCTCAGCTTCAAGGGGATAGAAGCCGGCCAGGACAAGGACTGGGACGAGATACGCCGACTCGACATCCAACTCCCCGTCGGCAACCGCGCCAAACCATGAAATTCCGTACCAAGACTGTCCTCGGCGTCGCCCTGATCGAAGGCATCCTGCTTGCCATACTCGGCATCAGCCTGCTGGGCAAAATGAAGGAGTCGAACGAGGATGAAATCGCCCGTCGGGTCCGCGTCACCGCCAGTCTGCTGACGGCCAGCGCGCGCGACTCGATGGTCGCCTATGATCTAGCGACCATCGACGGCATCGCCAGCGACCTGCTCGCCACCAACGAGGTAGCCTACGTCCGCTTTCTTGATGCAGAACAGCGCACCATGGTTGAACGCGGCAACTTGCCCAGCGGCCCGGTCACCCCCGATCTGCGTATCGACAACGTCAGCGATGGGCGTTTTGATCACGAATTGGATGTCGCCGTAGCCGGCACCAGCTTTGGCCGCATCCAGTTCGGTATCGACCTCGCCCCCTTCCAGCAGATCCTGACCAACACACGACAGTGGACGATTTCGATATCCTTGCTCGAAATGGCACTGGTCGCCATCTTCTCGCTCTTTCTCGGCACCTATCTGACACGCCAATTGACGGCCCTGCGCGATGCCAGCCGTGCCATCGCCGAAGGGCAACGCGGGCAACTTCTGCCGGTACTGGGCAATGACGAACTGGCCGAGACCGCCGCCACCTTCAATCAGATGAGCGCCCGCCTTGAACTCAGCGAAATCACCCGCGCCGCCGAAGACGAACAATTGCGCATCAACGATGCGCGCCTGCGCCGGCAGCTGGAGGCGCTGCAAGGGCTGAATGAAATTGTCGCACTGGCCGGTCTCGATCCCGAATCAACGCTGCGCCACGCCCTGCAGGTTGGCGTCAAACATCTGCATCTGGAGTTCGGCATCGTCAGCCAGATCAGCGACGAGGATTACCGTATTGTTGTTCAGGTATCGCCGCCAGGCACCCTGACTGACGATCAGGTGTTTCCGCTCGGCCGCACTTACTGCAGCACGACGCTGGCCAACGATGCCTTGCTCGCCATCCACGACGCCGCCCGCTCTGAATACGCCGGCCACCCCTGCTTCAAGGATTTTCAACTCGCCGCCTACATCGGCGTGCCGATCCGCGTTGAAGGCAATATCTACGGGACACTCAACTTCTCTTCGATACACGGGCGCCAGCGCGCCTTCGATCCCTCCGACCTGGAATTCGTCCGCTTGCTGGCCCGCTGGGCCGGGGCCTTTATCGAGCGCATGCAGGCCACCCAAAAACTGCTGGCCAACGAAATTTCCCTGCGTGAAGCCAAGGAGGCAGCCGAAGCGGCAACCGAGGTCAAGAGCCAGTTTCTGGCCAACATGAGCCATGAAATCCGCACCCCGATGAATGGCGTCATTGGCATGACCGAGGCGCTGCTCGACAGCCCCCTTGACCCCAGCCAACGCGATTACGCGGCAACCATACGCGATAGCGCCGGCGCGCTGCTACGCATCATCAACGACATTCTTGATTTCTCGAAAATCGAAGCCGGGCGCGTCGAACTCGAACTGATTCCCTTCTCGCCCAAGCATCTGTTGCACGAGATCAGCATGTTGCTGACCCCGCAGGCGGCGGCCAGGAACATCCAGTTTCAATGCGAAATTTCACCAAATATCCCAAACACGCTACTGGGCGACCCCGGCCGTCTGCGCCAGATTTTGCTCAATCTTGCCGGCAATGCCATCAAGTTCACCGAACACGGCCGGGTTCATCTGACACTCGACACGCAAGCGCCAGTTGATGGAAAACACCAGATCAAGTTCACCCTGAGCGATACCGGCATCGGCATGTCGTCGGTTACGGTCGACCAGCTTTTTGCTCCATTTTTTCAGGCCGATGCGTCGACCACACGGCGCTACGGCGGCACCGGACTCGGCCTCTCGATCAGCGCCCATCTCGTTGAACTGATGGGCGGCAAAATTACTGTCGAATCAACGGAGGGCATCGGCACCATCTTCCGCTTTACGCTGGAACTGCCTGCCAGTGCTCAAAATCAGGAAGTACAGCCGGTCAATGGCGCGCCGGACACCCCGCTGGGCGATCTGCACATTCTGCTTGCCGAAGACAACCTGACCAACCAGAAGGTTGCCGCCCTGATGCTGCGCAAACTGGGTTGCAAAATCACCCTGGCCAACAATGGCGAACAGGCGCTGACGGCCTTGTCCGGTCAGAATTTCGATCTCGTTCTGATGGATTGCCAAATGCCGGTAATGGACGGCTTTGAGGCCACCCAGCGGATTCGCAACGACACGAGCGGCCGGTTTGACCCACGGATCACGATCATTGCCATGACCGCCAACGCCATGCAGGGCGACCGCGAAACCTGCCTTGCTGCCGGCATGGACGACTACATCCCCAAACCGATAGACATCGCCAATCTGCTTGCCACACTCAAACACTGGACACCTCGCTCATGAGCCAAGCGACGATGGATTTACCTAAAATCCGTTTCTCCAATGTGCTTTAATTAACTGAACGTCAACGAGCGCCCCTCCAGGAGACCCGGCCCGAATGACCCAGAAGCAGAAGATTCTTCTCGCTTTCATTCTTCCAGCAATCACCGCCCTGCTTGCCGTCTGGCTATTTGTCGACCGTTCGCACCAGCAACTCTCCATTGAACGCTGGTCCAGCGAGCATCAGGCACTAGTCCGCGCGATTGCCCACAGCACGCAGGAAAAAATCAGCGATGCCAGCAGCCTGCTGGCCTACACCAGTCGGCTCCCGGATTTTTCCGCACTTTCGGCAGTTGACCGCATCAATCCGGCCCTGAACGGCATCCCGCCTGATCTCGAGCCAGGCAAGCGGCAAATTCTGGACTCCCTGCTCGCCGGTGAGAGCAACCTCGCCGTACTCTTCTTGCTGTTGCCCAACGGTGACCACTACCTGTCACATCCCTATGCCGTCCAGCAGTCGCTGAAAAAATACAACCTGGCTGACCGTCCCTATTTCCAGGAAGCAACGCGCAGCAAAAAAATGGCAGTTTCAGACACCATTTCAGGCGCCGACGGCATGCCTGCCGTAGTCATCGACACCCCCTTGCTCGACCCGACAGGCGAGATATATGCCCACCTTGGCGGCGTGCTTTACCTCAAACATTTGTCACGCCTGCTTTCATCAGCCGACATCGCGCCCTTTGACTACGGACTGCTGGCTGACCGCAAGGGGATGCTGATCGGCCATAGTGACGCCAACCTGATCGGCGGCCTGCGCGAGTTGCAAAAAGCTGAACACGCCATGCTCGGCCAACTGAATGGCGAGCAGCAGGAAATGATCTTTGGCCAATGGCAAGACGAGCAAGGCGTTGCCTGGCTGAGCTTTGTCTATCGTCTGGACTCCGGCTGGCAACTCGTCCTGTCGCGCCGACTCGACTCAGTGCTGGCCGAAACCGCCCCGGCGACGCGCCAGATCACGCTGCTCATCGGGCTTATTCTACTCATCACCAGCGGCATCGGCCTGGCGCTGGCCATACGTTTTGCCGAGCGTTGGGAAAACGCCGACGATCAACTGCGCGAAGCCAACGACCAACTGGAATTACGCGTGGCGCAGCGCACGGCAGAGCTCTCCTCTAGCCAGGCGCAACTACAGAAATCTCATGACTTCTACCTCACCGTACTGCAGCGTTTTCCTGCCCTGATCTGGCGTGCCGGGCTGGATAGCAAGCGCAACTACTTCAATGCCACCTGGCTGGAATTCAGCGGGCGCAGCCTTGATCAGGAAATGGGTGACGGCTGGATCAGCGGCGTTCATGCCGACGACGGCGAACACTGCCTGACCAGCTATAGCGAACACTTCCAGGCGCGCCAGCCCTTTGCCATGGAATACCGCCTGCGCCGACATGATGGCGAATACCGCTGGATACTCGACATGGGGCGCCCATTCAACAATCTGGCCGGCGAGTTTGCCGGCTACCTCGGTGCCTGCTTTGACGTCACCGAGCGCCACGAGGCTGCCGAACAACTGGGCCTGATCGCCACGGTCTTCTCCCATGCCCGCGAGGGCATCACCATCACCGACGCCAGGGGCACCATCGTCGACGTCAATCAGGCCTTCTGCGAAATTACCGGCTACACCCGCGACGAAGTCATCGGGCACAACCCCTCGTTGCTCAAGTCCGAACATCAAAGCCCGGAGTTTTACAGCGCGATGTGGACAGAACTGCTACGCGCTGGCCACTGGCACGGCGAGATATGGAACCGCAAAAAATCCGGCGAGCTTTACGCCGAACTGCTGACCATCTCGGCAGTGCGCAACGAGGCCGGCGCCGTACGCCACTACGTCGGCATTTTTGCTGACATCACTCTGCAGAAGGAGCACGAACACCACCTGGAAAAACTGGCGCACTTCGACCCGTTGACCGAACTGCCCAACCGCACCCTGCTCAATGACCGCCTGTATATGTCGATTGCCCTGGCCAGCCGCAACAAGACCATGCTCGCCGTCTGCCTGCTTGATCTGGATGGTTTCAAGGCAGTCAACGACACTTATGGTCATGCCGCGGGCGACCTGTTGCTGATCGAATTCTCGCGCCGCGCCCTGGCCATCATGCGCGACACCGACACCCTTTCGCGCCTTGGTGGCGACGAGTTTGTCCTTCTGCTCAACGATCTCGACAACCTCGAACAAGGCCTCGATGTCATCCGCCGCGTACTTGACGCCGCCAGCCATAGCTACGACATCGACGGCAATCCGGTTCATGTTTCGGCCAGCGTTGGCGTCACGCTGTTCCCCGATGATGGTGTCGAACCCGAGCTGTTACTGCGCCACGCCGATCAGGCGATGTACATCGCCAAGCAAACCGGGCGCAACCGCTACTTCCTCTTCGACCCGATGAAGGACGAAGCCGCGCGTGCCGAACTGGCCGACCTGCAACGTCTGGAACAAGCGCTGAACGCCGGCGAGTTCGAGTTGCACTACCAACCCAAGGTCGACATGCAACGTGGCGTGGTAACCGGGGCCGAAGCGCTGATCCGCTGGCGCCATCCGCAACGTGGCCTGATCCTGCCCGGTGAGTTTCTACGCGTCACCGAAAACAACGACTTTGCGATTACGCTCGGCGAGTGGGTGATCGACAGCGCGCTGGGGCAAGCCAACGAATGGCACAAACAGGGTCTCGCCTTGAATGTCAGCATCAACATCGCCGCCCGCCATATCTCACTGCCCGACTTCACCGAACGCCTGACCGCCCTGCTCAGCCCCTACCCTGACCTGCCACCGAACTGCATTGAACTGGAAATACTTGAAACCGCCGCGCTCTCTGATACCGGGCACGTTTCGCGGGTCATTGAGTCCTGTAACAAGCTCGGCATTTCCTTTGCGCTCGACGATTTCGGCACTGGTTATTCATCGCTGCTCTACCTCAAGCACCTGCCCGCCGAAACCCTCAAAATTGATCGCTCCTTTATCCGCGACATGCAGGAAGACGCCGAGGATCTCGCCATTGTCAAAGGCGTCATCGGCCTCGCCCAAGCCTTCAACCGCTCGGTCATCGCCGAAGGTGTCGAGAGCGTTGCCCACGGCGACATCTTGCTGACGCTTGGCTGTATCCATGCCCAGGGCTACGGTATCGCGCGCGCCATGCCCGCCAGCGAATTCAAAGATTGGCTCGGCTCCTGGCAGGCGCCACGCAGTTGGCGGAGTGATCCGCTAAACTGCGGAGATGCTTAAAACTCTCTCGCGCACGCTCCTCCGCCTGCTCGGCTGGACTTTACTGGAGCCGGCCAACAAACCCGCCAAGGCCGTGGTTATCGCCTACCCGCACACCTCCAACTGGGATTTTCTCTACACCATGCTCGGCAAGGCAACGCTGAGCCTCGACGCTCACTGGGTGGCCAAGGACAGCCTGTTTTGCTGGCCGCTGGGCGTTGTCATGCGGGGGATGGGGGGCATTCCGGTCAACCGCCGGCAACGCACTGGCTTTGTCGAGCAAATGGCCGCTGAATTCGCCAGCCGTGAAAGCTTCATCCTCGCCCTCGCCCCGGAAGGCACGCGCAGCCTGACCGCGGGCTGGAAGACCGGCTTCTACCGCATCGCCCTGGCCGCCGGCGTGCCCGTTGCACTAGCCTGTGTCGATTACGCCAGGCGCGAAGTCGGCGTCCTTTGCTACCTTGAACTAAGCGGCGACATGGCGGCCGACATCAAACGTATCGCCGAAGTTTATGCCGGGCGCCAAGGCTATCGCCCGCAACTGGCCTCACCGATCCGCTGGCTCGACTGAAGCATCAGGCTCGGCCACCACTTCAACGATCTCGCCAGCAAAGCCGACCTTCTGACCGGGGCGAATTTTTGCCCGTTTTCGCGTGTCGACCGCAGCATCCACCCGCACCCGCCCTTCGGCAATCGCCGCATGCGCCGCGCCGCCGGATTCACAAAGGCCAGTGGCCTTGAGCAACTGATCCAGCTGAATAAATTCGCCGCGTACGGCAAAGGTGATGCTCATGATGACCTTTCAAATGGGGGAATGATATTTCGCGCTGCCTATTTTATCGACAAGGTGCGCCAGCTCCTACCGCTCGCGCCCCGCCTCATGCCAGGCCTTCCTGACCGGTGACAGCAAATACTCCACCACCGTCCGCATCCCGAGCAGGACTTCCGCATTGGACTGCATGCCGGCACTGAGCAGGAACTCACCAAAAACCGTGGTCTGTCCCCTATTATTTTTGTGTCCCCTATTATTTTTGTCGTTGGTGATTTTTGCCGGGTTTCCGTCCGTCGTATCTGACAGATTGGCCATGTATGCAACCTGCTCCTGCAGCGCCTTGATGTTGTCCATTGCCGTGCGCAGCCAGACTTTCTCGGCGCTAAAACGCACCTGCTCGAATTCGGTGGCCAACTGATTGATGGCGACGCTATCGAGCAGAGCATAGTCGGCGGCAGCGGGTTTGTGGCCATCGGCGAGCGTGCCACGCAATTGCAGGTAGAGGTCGCCCAAGCTGCTGTCGGTGAATTGCCCCTTGAGCAGGGTGTCGGAGGCACGGAGGTCGTTGAACAGCTTGATGGTATCGCCGAGCTTGCCGGTCACCTGCCCGACACCGGCGCCGTTGAAGGTGACGACCTGGTCGACGTTGCCGATGGTGCCGTCTTCCTGGCGCAGCAGGTTGAAGGCTGTGGCCAGATGCCCGCCCAGGCTGTAACCGGTGACCGAGAAATGTTTGCCGGCGAGCGGCCCGCCCGCTTTGCTCAGTTGCGCGTACCACGCTTCCATATCGCTGATCTGCCCGAAGGCCCAGCCGTGGTCCTTAAGCTCCAGCTTATTGGTGCCGTAAGAGTCGCGTACAGCGTCGTCGAGGAATTCGGTGCTGCGGATGCTGAGAACGAGCTCATTTGTGCTCTTGTTCTTAAACAGCGTGCCGCTGAAGCCGGTGGTGGTGTTGGAGAGGTGGTCGACAACCTCCCATAGGGCGACAAACTTGTCTGCTTCGATCTGGGTGAAGCGGGAGGCGTGGAGGTTGCCGTCTGTGAGGATGTCGGCTGTTAGGGGCCGATTAATAAAATGACTAGTTAAGGAATCGGTTTCACCGGGCAGCTGATTTGGGTCCGTTTTGGCGTTGAATTTGTAAAGTGCCTCTGCTGCCATTTGAAGATTGGCATACTTGAGCATGTCGGCAATGGTCGGTGCGGTCATGTTATTGCTCCTTCTTCGGAATCAGAATTTTGTCGACAAATTGGCGGGAATCATCGCTATCGCTGGTTGTTCCAAACCGTGGGCAAACTGAATGATTCAGCCAAGGCATGGAATGGCGCGGGGCGTGGATATGGCTCATGGCATACCGGGTCATTTCGCCCAGTACTTCGTTGGTCTTGAGGTCGAGCACTTTGACCGTGCCGCTCGCCACCCACAGGGCACGTTCTTCAGGGATGACGTGGTCTTCGAAGGTGACCGCGTAGCGGGGCGGGATTTTACTGGGGCTGGGGGTTTTATCCATTGACCAACGGTAGACATTCATGTCGTAGTTCGGGTCTCTCTTCAGCTCCAACTGAACGTTGTAGGCAGTAGGGTCTTTCTTGCCAACAACCTTCACGGATCCGCTGTACCGATACCGCTGCCCGTCCTGGGGGTCGGGGACTTCGACCCAGCGGTAGCCGGGGAGGCTGCCGGGGTTATTTGCAGTGCTGATTTGTCCACGATGATTGGGTGTTATAGAACGGTCTGCCATAACTGGGTTTTCGTAGCCAAGAAAAGATTCGATATAGCTGTTTCCTCGTGCTTCCCGCCCAAACGCCGCTCCCGGCCAGTTCGGATCAGCCAGTTCGCGGTCGCTGCGTTCCGGGCGAATCTTGAGGAGCAACACCCCTTCCACCTCCGGCACGGTCTTGTAAATCTTGATGCCGGCGACCTTCTCGCATTTCTCCTTGTACAGCGCTTCGGCCTGCTTGATCTTGGCGAGGTATTCCTCACGGTTGAGCGGATCATAGGCGTGTGCAGGCAGCACCCAAGCTGCCTGCAGGAGGGCGGCAAGCAGAATTCGTTTCGTGTTAGTGATCATGCGGCTTCCCTCCATAAACTTTGATTGGCCGAGCTTTGATTGCTCAAGATCAATTGCTGCGGTCAACTCAGTTTTTGGGCCAATTTTTTGGGTTGACCGCGCCCCGCAGGAAGAACCCTTGGGGTGCAGCATTTCGTCTTTATCGTCATTTCCCATCGCTGCCTCTTCTGGCTTTACTCGCATAGCGTTCACCCCTCATCCTCCACCACCCCCATCCGCGTCATATGCCCTTCCTCCCCCAACCCAAACACCTCATCCACCTGCAGCCCTCGCGGAATCTGATGCGTAATAAACAGCATCGTCACCAGTCCCTTGAGCTTGTTGATGGTTCTGGCAAAGTGTTCCGCCGTCTGGGTATCGAGGTTTGACACCGCTTCGTCAAAGATCAATATTTTCGGCTTCTTGAGCAGTGCCCGGGCAATGGCGATGCGTTGGCGCTGGCCGCCCGATAGCCCCGTCCCGCGTTCGCCGATTTCGGTCTGGTAGCCGGCTGGCAATTTCTCGATGACTTCGTGGATCTCGGCCGCCTTGCAGGCTGCAATGACATCTTCAAAGCTGGCATGCGGATGGGCCATGACCAGGTTGTCGTAGAGGGTGCCGGCAAAGAGCACGGTTTCCTGCGGCACGACGCCGAAGGTGGCTCTGAGTTCGTTGGCCGCCAGATGGCGGATGTCCTTGCCATCAAGCTGGATCAAGCCGTCGCTCGGTTGGTAGAAGCCGAGCAGCAGTTTGGCCAGGGTGCTCTTGCCACAACCGGATGGCCCCATCAATACCGTCAGGTGGCCGGGTTTGAAACGCAGGTTGAGCTGGCGATAAAGCCAGGGGT
>ERZ724517.847-NODE-847-length-17879-cov-7.134538_pt1 | contig 17879 bp, 17 predicted proteins | sample MGYA00376050_ERZ724517 | MGnify/ENA primary metagenome ERZ724517 (study PRJEB28724, sample SAMN07190886) | activated sludge metagenome | isolation source: activated sludge of sewage treatment plant in Hong Hong | place: USA: Christiansburg, Virginia | collected... | reverse complement strand
ACAAGCGGTGAAAGCGAGTAATACGGTCGAGATTAAAACAATTTTCTTCATAGCTATAATTTTATTCAAATTTAATCATGTGAATTTTTCACTTTTGTCGGGTAGTTTACATTTGAAGGAAAGTTTTTTTATTTGATTGTAAAATTTTTAGAAGCCGGGAACCTGCTGTACGTTCCTATTCCCGATTAAGAAAAGCTACGGCTAAAGCCTTGTTTTCTAAAAATCGGGAGATAACCACTCCCATCAGGGCTAGGCACCTGTTTTTAATAGCGGGCAAAATCTTAAAATCTCAGCATCTTGAATTCTAATAATCTTTCTAAAAATCAATCGTTTTCGCTAATTCCAAAATCCAAAAAAAATGTATCTTTGACGCTCCCAACTAAGAAAATGTAATCGCTATGAATGCCAACGCAACCGTGACGCTATCAACTGAATTAGAGCACTATTTTCAACAGTTTCGAAACAATATTATCGGAATTGACCAAGAATTTATGTCGCCTTTCGGTACCAAAAAAATCATCTACACCGATTGGACCGCCAGTGGTCGTTTGTACCGTCCGATTGAAGAAAAAATGATGCAGGATTTCGGACCGTTCGTAGCCAATACACATACCGAAACGACGGTTACTGGAACAGTCATGACTTTAGCATATCACGAAGCGCGACACATCATAAAGCATCATGTAAACGCCAATGCAGACGATGTTTTGATTACTGATGGCACAGGAATGACGGGTGTTGTCAATAAATTTCAACGCATTTTAGGTTTGAAAGTGCCAGAGAATTTAAAACCACACACCAAAGTCCCACAAGCAGACAAACCGATTGTTTTCATTTCACACATGGAGCACCATTCAAATCAAACTTCTTGGCTTGAAACCATTGCCGATGTAGTAGTTGTTCCCGCTTGTGAAAAAGGATTGTTCTGTTTGGATCAATTTGCCGCACAAGTAGAAAAATACCAAGATCGATCTATAAAAATTGCTTCAATCACTTCATGCTCAAACGTAACTGGAATTAAAACACCTTATCATGAAGTCGCTAAAATCATGCACCAAAACAACGGATTGTGCTTTGTAGATTTCGCCTGTTCTGGACCATACGTTAAAATCGATATGCATCCTGAAGACTCTGAAAGTTACCTCGATGCGATCTTTTTTTCACCGCATAAATTCCTTGGTGGACCCGGAACTACGGGTGTTTTGATTTTCAATAAAAAGCTTTATAGAAATATGGTTCCAGATAATCCAGGTGGCGGAACCGTTTCGTGGACGAATCCTTGGGGTGAACATAAATTCATCGACAATATTGAAGATCGTGAAGATGGCGGAACTCCTGGTTTTTTACAAGCCATTAGAACAGCGTTGGCCATTCAGCTCAAAGAGAAAATGGGTATTGATAACATTCTCAAACGCGAACACGAATTGGTGGATTATATCTTTTCAGAGTTGGGGAATATTCCAAATATCAAAATATTGGCAGGGCAACATCAAAATCGTTTGGGCGTGATTTCGTTTTATATTGATGATTTGCATTTCAATTTGGGTGTAAAAATCTTGAATGATCGCTTCGGAATTCAAACCCGTGGCGGTTGCAGTTGCGCTGGAACTTACGGTCATTATTTGTTGAATGTAGATCAAGAAACCTCGCATACTTTGGTGTGTCAGATTGATTCAGGCGATTTGATTCAAAAGCCAGGTTGGATTCGAATGTCGATTCACCCAACCACTACCAATGCTGAGATTCAGTATGTTTGTGATAGTATTAAAATGCTGGCGGAAGACCATGAAACTTGGGGCAAAGACTATACTTACAACAAAAATTCTAATGAATTTCTTCATAAAGATGCGCAGCCACATGAGAAAGCTTTGGTTGCCAAGTGGTTTAATTCTTAGAAAGTAAAGGTTGTCGGTTGCCAGTTTTCAGTTGACTGTTGTTAGTTCTTGCTGCTTCTCGTTTTTAATTTCTTCTGTGTTTCCAGCGTTTGTGTGTCCACAAGTAAAATTCTGGGGCTTCAAGAATTTGCTGTTCTACCAGTGTTAGAAATTTATCGGTAATCTGATAATTTGGAAACGATTTTGGGTCTTCAGAAAGTACTTCAAAACTGGCTTCATAAAAACCTCTTTTTACTTTTCGGGTTCTTAAGAATATGACATTCATATCATATTTTTTAGCCAACATTTCTGCGCCAGTGTGCACGGGAACTTCAATTCCCATAAATTTTCCCCAATGATAAGCAGAGGCAATTTTGGGCGATTGGTCGCTGGCAAAACCATAAACACTTAAGATTTTGTTTCGATAATTATTACTGATTACGGGAATCGTTTCTTTGGTTGTAATCAAATGCGCTTTGAAACGCGATCGAATGTCTTTTACCAATTTATCAAAATATTTATTTCGAATTCGTTTGTAAATGCCGACACCTTTATATTCAATATGATGGTTCATAGAAACTGCCCATTCGTAACTGGCATAATGTGCACACATCAACGCTATACTTTTTTGTTTGGTTTCGAGTTCTTTATACACTTCAAGATTGGTAAACACATAACGGCGTTCGATTTCCTTTTTAGAAATAGTCATTGTTTTTGCCATTTCTAAAAACAAATCGCACATGTGATGAAAGAATTTCTTTTCAATAACCAAACGATCTTTGTCGGATAAATGCGGTAAGGCTAATGCTAAATTTTCGCGCACTGTTTTTTTTCGGTAGCCTATGATGTAGTAGATGAATCCATAAATGCAATCGGAAAAGAAGTATAATAGTCGAAATGGTAACATCGAAATACTCCAAAGAATCGGATAAATAAGAATGTAAACTAAAAACTGCATGAATGATAATTTTGACAAATATACATTTAAAAGAGGATTTTAAAAGTCGGGTTTAACAAAAGCTACAGAAAGTATTTCTATTTTTACAAAAAATTATCCGAACTATGAATACCGTGCTCATTCTTATCATTGTTGTCAATTTGTTGGTCAGTTTCAAAGGTTTTGGCGATGAACATTTTTTCAGAAAATATGAGTTTCACATTGGTAGTATTCGTGCTGGTGAGCATGTTCGTATGATTACTTCCGCTTTTTTGCATGCTGATTTGGGGCATTTGTTTTTCAATATGTTTACGCTTTACATGTTTGCGCCGGTTGTCATTCAGTATTTCGACAATTTTTCTTTTCTGAGTATTTATGCCGGAAGTTTGGTTTTTGGAAGTTTACTCACATTGCTATTTCACAAAGACGATTACAGTTATCGCGCTATTGGTGCTTCAGGCGCAGTAACGGGTATTTTATATTCGGCTATTTTGTTGCAACCCGATATGAGTTTGTATTTGTTTTTTATCCCGATTCCGATTCCAGCTTATCTTTTTGGAATAGGTTATTTGTTGTATTCGATTTATGGAATGAAAGCCAAAAACGATAACATCGGACATACAGCGCATTTTGGTGGTGCCATTGGCGGGTATTTACTGACCATTATTAAAGAACCACAAATGATTACGGATAATAGCTTTATGGTGGTTTTATTAGCCATTCCCATTGTAATTTTATTTGTATTAGCCAAAGCAGGAAAACTTTAATGGCATGCGTTTTGGTAAACCGAGTTTCGAAATTTTAAAAATATTTTTTATGAAAAAATCAGCCATCCTTTTACTTGTATTATTCACAACAATGCTTCAAGCTCAAGAAATGAAACAAATTCCAACCATCAATGTTTCCGGTGAAGGAAAGATTAAAGTGACGCCAGACCAAGCAGCCATTTCGATTTCAGTAGAAACTAAAGGCGCGAAAGCCGTCGATGTTAAAAAAGAAAACGATACTAAAATCGACGCCGTCTTAAAATACATCAAGAAAATGAATATCGCCAAAGAAGATTATCAAACCCAACGCGTTTCGCTATATCCGAATTACGATTATGAAAAAAAGAAAACCAATTATATCGCTACACAAACCGTTTATGTGTTGTTGAAAGATTTAAATAAATACGATGCACTGATGGATGGTTTGGTTGATTTGGGAATTAACAGAATTGACAATGTCGAATTCAAATCATCTAAAATAGATCAATTGCAATCGGATGCCAGAAAATTGGCCATCAAAGATGCGAAAGCCAAAGCGGAAGATTTTGTGTCGGTGCTCAATCAAAAAGTAGGGAAAGCGTTGACTATTTCTGATAACTCACAAGTCAATTATCCGCCAAGACCGATGTACGAAATGAAGGCTATGGCAATGGCAGATGGCGGTGGCGCAGCAAGAGAAACATTGGCAACAGGTGAAATTGAATTGGTTGTGAATGTAAGTGTTAGTTTTGTTTTAGAATAGACATACATTAAATAAGTATAAAAGTCTCGATGCGTCGGGACTTTTTTTTTGGAGTATCATTAAAAAGGGTAAAATTTTACCATAAAAATGCGCTTCATCGTTTTTATAAGTTAGTTATAGAAAAAAGTTGGCGCATGTATGCGATGGCTGTAACATTGTACTCGTAATCAAGAAGTAAACTCCCAAGTCTGCTTATTTAACTTAAACCGAATACTATGAAAACTACATTAGTTGTTACTGCTATTTTCCTATTTTCTTTTTTAGAAAACACTGTGGCCCAAGAATACCATCCGATGCTTAACAATGCGAGCTGGATTCTTAGAGACTATGTGTCTTGTTGTAGAATGCCACAAACCAAAACCGTTGAAGTGGGTGAAGAAGTTGTAGTAGGTTCTCAAATTTATGTAAAATTCGTTGATCCGTTTGCTTCCACAAGCAGCAACAATTATAATGTTTTTTTAAGAGAAGATACCAACGAGAGAAAAGTATATAAATTGGTCAACAATCAAGAAGAAATACTTTATGATTTCAGTTTAGAGCAAGGTGATACTTTCGATGAATTTACGGCTAGCGTCGACTACATTTCGATTAATGGACAAGATCACAAAAGAATTGTATTGACCAAATACAATTCGAATTATGATTTATACTTAACCCAAACTTGGATTGAAGGTGTTGGAAGTGATGCACATCCATTTCGTCCAACCTTTAATATGTATAATGGTTTGTCAGCTAGTGGTGGCTATTCCATTAATGTGGTTTGTAGCTTTCAAGACGGTCAACATGTTTACGGTAATGAAGATTGTTTAGCAATGCTAAATACAGATGAAGCTGCAATTGCGGATTTTAAAATAGATTTTTCTCCAAATCCAGTTGCTACAACATTCAACATTAACGCGACAGCAACACTTCAAAATGCTACTTTTAAATTGTATAATTTACAAGGGCAATTGGTGAAAGAAATCAGTAATTTATCGGGTAATAAAATAACGGTAAACAGAGAAAATTTGACTAGCGGTTTGTATTTCGCCCAACTGTTTGAGAACAACAAATTGGTTAAAGCCAGTAAATTAATGGTGGAATAACTTTGTCAGCTTTTTTTTGCTGTAAAATTTTTAAAATTTATTAATTACAAAATATATAATGGTTCTTCTAAGAATAAGTTAAACATTACTTCTTAGATAGAACCATTTTTTTGACCCGCTCACTGTTGATGTAAGGGTATTTTTTCTTGTGTATCTCAATAAACTGACAAGGATAATCATCATCATAATCTGTAATGTATACGGTTGATTTATTGTAAATGGAATAACCTCTGTAACCATCTGGAATTTCTTCGGCGGTTATCCATTCACCCTTTTCTTTGTAATAATAAATACTCTTCTGTGTGTCAAAATAGGCCTCAAGATTTGGAAAATAATAATACCGTAATTGACAATTTGTAACGGGATTGAATAATGGTGTTGAAGTTTCTGCATTCATCGCATTTTGAGCAAATCCAGCATGACAACAAAACAGCATTATAGCAATCAATGTTATTGTTTTTTTCATGATACTTGATTTTTAATTGAAAAATGGATGCTTCTTTTTTTCAATGAATCGTTCCTTTTCATGTTTTTATAACAAATTGATGACGTAAAACTAACAATATATTTACAATAAATCAGACTAAATGACTAAAAATATCGATGAAATGCATTAATTTTAAAATAAAGTAAGTTTAATTTTACAAAACACAACATTACTTATTTCACTAATTAAAGTTAAGCATAAATTGTATCAGTCATCAAAAAGATTAGGTTTTTTATTACAATTTCAATTGCGTCAAGTATTGATAAACTTGATCAACAGGCAAACCCATAACGTTTGGGTAGGAACCTTCAATTTTTGCAACGCCAATATAACCAATCCATTCTTGAATACCGTAACTACCAGCTTTGTCATAGGGTTGGCATTTGTTTAAGTAGTATTCAATTTCAATATCACTCAGCGGATGCATCGTAACTTTGGTAGTTTCTGAAATAACTTCCGTTTTGTATTTCGTTTTAAAACAAACTGAAGTAATCACCAAGTGCGTTTTATTGGATAAAGATTGCAGCATTTGAAAGGCATCATCGTAATCTCTTGGTTTTCCAAGTGCTTTGTTTTCATGCCAAACAATAGTATCGCTAGTGATTAAAATATCGCTATCTATAAGTTCACCTTCAAATGCATCACTTTTAAGGACCGCCAAATAGTTGGTAATATCCTCTTCAATTAGATTTGGCGGATATATTTCTTCTACATCTTTCAATCTAATTTCAAAGTCAAGATCTAAATCTCTTAAAAATTGCTGACGTCTGGGCGAACCCGAAGCCAATATAATATTGTAATTTTTGAGTTTTTCTTTAAGCATGATTCTTAATATTGTAGGCTACAACAGCAATCGATAGGATGCCAAACAAAAGCACAAATTTTAAAATGGTACTCAAATGACGATAGTCTTTTTTGCTTTTTGCCGACCAACATTTGATGTTAAAATAGAGTAGTGGACCAACAACAAACAACAATGTATAAACCATGGTTAAATATAAATGGCTTACTGCAAAATACTCATTGGTGTAATACAACAAAATCAATAGCGGAATAAAACTCAAAACAAACACAACCCGAGTAGTTCTTTGTACACCCAAAACGATGGGTAAAGTATTCATACCTTGATTGTAATCGCCATTCACATCTTCAAGGTCTTTGACAATTTCCCGAATAAAATTAATAATAAAGGCAAAAATCGCATAGTCTAACAATATCGAAAAAAGTACAGCCATTTGTTTTTGATTGCCTTCATAAGTAGCGGGATACAAATCATAAATACCAATAATCACCACACTAAACGAAAGTAACAAAGCCACAATTAGATTGCCAATTAAAAGGGTTTGTTTCAAACTGGTAGCATACAAATACAACATCGATGCAATCAGAATAAAAATAGTAGCAAATCCGGGTTTCTGAATTACATTCGACAAGTAAAAGCCAATGCCAACACCGATTACATTCAATATAACATAGATGTTATAAGCCGCAGCTTCTGAAATGTTATTACCAACAATCACCCTATTAGGCTTATTCTCTGAATCGGTATCTTGATCAAAAATGTCATTGATCACATAACCACCAGCAGCAATCAATACCGTTGATAACACCAACAAGGCATACTGCCAATCGGCCAAAGACAACGGCACATCTTGCCATTTCAGAAAAGCATATCTAAATAATAATTGCATAAACGCCAGCATCAAAAGATTGTGGTAGCGAATGAGTTTAAAGAATGAAAGCATATTGTAATAAAGAGTTTGTAAATTATAAATTAATCGTGCTTGCCATCATAATACAAATGCCACTTTCCTTGCACTTTCATCACTTGTTCAATCACTTCTCGCACGGCACCGCGACCGCCATTTTTGTGTGAAATGTATTTTGAAATCGCTTTAATTTCAGGACTAGCATCTTGCGGACAAGTGGGCAAACCTACCAATTGCATCACGTGATAATCCGGAATATCATCACCCATATACAAAACTTCTTCTGGTTTGATGTTGTAGAGTTCAGTGTATTCTTTGAACGTTTCGACTTTGTTAGGCGAAGCTAAATGAATATCGGTAATGCCCAAATTTCTCAAACGAATGCGCACGCCTTCATTGTTTCCGCCCGATATGATGCACACGTTATAACCACTTTCTAAAGCCGCTTTCATCGCAAATCCATCGCGGATATTCATAATGCGCAACATTTCTCCGGTAGGCGTAACATGCACGGAACTGTCGGTCAACACGCCGTCTACATCAAAAATAAACGTGGTGATTTGATTCAGTATTTCTTTATAATTTTTATTCATGATTTTGAATGGATTGTGTCAATAAAGTATAAATCGCTTTTTGATTTGCATCTTTTAACAACGCCAAATGACTGTCAATAGTTTGTTGGTCGTTCCTTTTTGCCGGTCCGGTTTGCGCTTCAGCGGGCGAAAGTACCATTATTTTTTCAGTAGTTTCTCGAATTAATGGTTTTAAAATTTCAAAAGATAACTGGTGCTCTTTGCAAATATCAGCGCCAATTTGATACAGATGATTCGTAAAATTATTCATGAAAACTGCCGCCACATGCAGGGCTTTCCGTTGTACTGAATTGATTGTAAATACTTGATCTGAAATCGATTTAGCGACTTGTTCAACAACTTTAAAATCTGTAGCATTGGCACTTTCCAATCCAATTGGAATCATTTTAAAATCGACCGATTTGGTTTTTGAAAAAGTTTGCAACGGATAAAAAACCGCTTTCCGATTGTTGTCAGCAAGCGCGTCCATGGCAAGGCTTCCCGAAGTGTGTGCGACCAGTTTGTTTTTAAATGGAAGCTGTTGTGATACTTCCGAAACAGCAGCGTCAGAAACGGCAATGATATACAAATCAGCTTCGAGCAATTGACTGTAATCTGAAATGATTTGGTTCGGTGAAAGCAAATGGGAAATGTTTTCAGGATGTCGGGCCATTACTTGAACCAATTCGACATTCGCCGCTTTGCTAAAGGCTTCAATCAAATGATGCGCTACATTTCCGGAACCAATAAGACTGACTTTAATCATGCCGCAAAATTATCGAAAAAAGTTTATTTCTCGGCAATAAAAATCGATTTGTAAACGCGATTGATTCGTAAGAATAACAACCCATCTACAAATCTTAAATATCCCTTAAATCCTGATAAAATCGAATTTAATAATCAACATTTTTACCTACTTTTGCGTGACTTTTTAAAACACTAATTCCAATTATAATGGAAAAAAAGATACTTTCCTTTTTGTTTTCTACTCGTTTGATGGCTTTCTTATTTCTATCGTATGCCGTAGCTATGGCCATCGGAACTTTTATAGAAAGTGAATACAACACCGATACCGCTAGAATATTAATCTACAACACCAAATGGTTTGAAGCGATTCATGTGTTTTTTCTAATCAACTTTATTGGAAACATCAAAAGATACCAGCTGCACAAAAAAGAAAAATGGGCTACTTTAATGTTGCATTTGTCTTTCATTTTTATCATTGTTGGAGCCGCAATTACACGCTACATAAGCTATGAAGGTATGATGCCCATTCGAGAAGGCGCGACTGAAAGTAAAGTCTATTCTGATAAAACCTTTTTAACCATTTTTGTTGATGGGGAATACAAAGGTGCCATGAAACGCCGCATTTTCGAAAACCCGTTATTGCTTTCGCCAGTCACCAATAATGACTTTTCTATAAAGGATGAATTCTCCGATATTCCGTTTGAAATCAGCTACAAAAATTATTTAATGGGTGCCACAGAAACCATTAAAGAAGATGCTAAAGGAAGTTTGTTTATCAAAATGGTAGAATCGGGTGGCGGTTCGCGTCATGAACATTACCTCAAAGAAGGTGAAATTCAAAACATTCACAACACGTTATTCAGTGTCAATAAATTTGTAAAAGGCGCGGTCAACATCAATACTACAGGAAAAGAATACACCATTCAAACGCCATTCGATGGTCAGTTTATGCGCATGGCCGACAAAATGCAAGGCAAAGTCATCAAAGATTCGACCCAACCGTTGATGTTGCGTTCGTTGTATAATGTTGGTGGTAGTCAATTTGTTTTTCCTGAAATGGCTGTGAAAGGAATTAAAACTTTCAAATCGAACAATGATTTTAAAGCGAAGAAACATGACGATGCTTTGATTGTCACCGTCAAATCGCAAGGCAAAGAAAAAGAAATCACGCTTTTAGGTTCGAAAGGAAAAGCGGGTGAACCACAAGTTTTTACATTAGGCAAACTCGATTTCACTTTAAGTTTTGGCAGTAAAATATACGATTTGCCTTTTCAAATCAAACTCAATGATTTCATAGCTTCTAAATATCCTGGAACTGAAAAAAGTTACGCTGCTTTCGAGTCTCAAGTTACAGTGCTTGATAAAACCAAAAAAACCGACGCAAGAATTTATATGAATCACATACTTGATTATGGTGGTTATCGCTTTTTCCAATCGTCATTCGATCCGGATGAAAAAGGAACAGTACTTTCCGTAAATCACGATTTCTGGGGCACGAATATTACCTATGCAGGATATTTCTTGTTGTTCTTCGCATTGATGGCGATTTTATTCACGAAACATTCTCGTTTTGCAGATATCAAACGCAAGTTAGAAGTGGTCAAAAATAAAAAAGCAACTTTCATATCAATCTTATTATTGTTTTTAAGCTTTAATGTTTTTGCGCAAAATCACGACAAGCACAAACCCACAAACAAGCAAATTGATTCTTTGTTAAATCGATTGAAAGTCAACGAAGCGCATGCTGCCAAATTCGGAAGATTGATTGTGCAAGATGAAGGCGGGCGCATGAAACCCGTGAATACTTTTTCGTCAGAATTGTTGCGAAAAGTCAGCAAAAGCGATACGTATAAGGATATGAATTCCGATCAAGTGTTTCTGTCGATGACGCAATTTCCGAGAGTTTGGTTTGAAGTGCCACTGATTTACATCAAAAACGGAAACGACAGTATTCGCAAAATCATAGGCCTGGATGCCAAAGAAAAGTATGCACCTTTCATCAAATTTTTTGACGATGAAGGCAATTACAAATTATCACCTTATTTAGATGAAGCTTACAAAGCTGCCACACCAGATCAGTTTCAAAAGGATTTTATAGAAACCGACCGTAAAGTCAATTTACTCAACTCTGCTTTGAGTGGAAGCATTTTAAAAATTTTCCCAATTCCGAACGATGCTAATAACAAATGGATTTCCTATTTAGAACTGGATCAAGCCAATATTCATGGGATCGATTCGACCTTCGCCAAAAACATCTTGCCTTTATACATGAGCGCTTTAGATAGTGCCAGTTTCAAAAAAGATTATGTTAATGCGAATTTCTTCTTGCAAAGTATCGAAAATTATCAAAAGAAATTTGGAGATAAAGTACGTCCTAGTGAAGATAAAATTTCTTCTGAAATCACCTACAACCGTTACGATATTTTTAAGAAGTTGTACTATTTATACATGATCACAGGTGTATTGATGTTGCTTTTTACCATCGTCAATATCTTTTTTGAAAAGAAAGCCATCCGAATTATCATCAATGCCTTTCACATTTTAGTTGGTGTTTTATTCCTATTACACACAGCCGGATTAATAGCACGCTGGTACATTTCTGGTCATGCACCTTGGAGTGATGCGTATGAAAGTATGATTTATGTAGCTTGGGCAACCATGTTTTTTACCTTGGCATTCGATATCAAATCGAAATTGACAGTAGCTTCCGGAACTTTTGTAGCTTCCATGATTTTGATGATAGCGCATTGGAATTGGATGGATCCATCCATAGCGAACTTACAACCGGTTTTAAATTCTTATTGGCTTATGATTCACGTAGCCGTGATTGTCGCGAGTTACGGACCGTTTACGTTAGGAATGGTTTTGGGCGTCGTGTCATTAATCTTGATGCTATTCACCAACGAAAAGAACAAAGTCAAAATGGATTTGAATATCAAAGAAATCACCTATATCAACGAAATGGCTTTGACGATTGGATTGGTGATGTTGACGATTGGGAATTTCCTCGGCGGACAATGGGCCAATGAAAGTTGGGGGCGTTATTGGGGTTGGGATCCAAAAGAAACTTGGGCCTTAATCAGCATTATGATTTACGCGTTTGTGATTCACGCCAGATTTGTACCGAGCTTGCGTGGCAAATGGATATTCAATTTGATGAGTATTTTGGCTTTCTATTCGATTATGATGACGTATTTTGGGGTGAATTTTTACCTAACCGGAATGCACTCGTATGCCAGTGGCGACAAGGTAGTGACCCCAGCTTTTGTATATTATTCAGTAGGTTGTGTAGCAGTTTTAGGAACCTTTTCGTATTTCAGTTACAGAAAATATTGGATGAAAAAGAAGTAGTTTCTATTGGCAAGTTATAAAATGGTCTCGCAAAGACGCAAAGACGCAAAGAAAATGAACCATTAAGGAATTAAGTTTCATTAACTAAAGTTTATAAAAAACAAAAAGCTCCACTAAACAATGGAGCTTTTTTTATATATCGAATACCCAATTATTAATTATTCATTATTAATTATTAATTGATTTCTAAACTTTTCCCAAAGTATACAATTGTTCCATAGTAGGAGAAACACTTCCACCTGCTGGTTCTAAAGTAATTCCAAATGCTTCCGCACCATTGGCTTTATCAACAGCGAATAATTTTTGGTTGTCTTTAGAGAAATCAGCCAACAAACCAATGCTTGTAGGTGTTAACGGATTCAGTTTCAACGCCCAAACCTGATATACTTTTCCTTCTGGTGGTTCGGGTAAACCTGCCGCATCTACGTATACGACTTGAGTTTCTTTGTTATAATATACTTTGGCATAGGAAGTTGGCGCTACGGCTTGTCCACCCAAAGTGATTACTGTGTTTTTAACATCGCGTACAACAGCCAAAGCATCTTGGGTTTGTTTGTATTTGATTTCTGAGTTGACCAATGCTTCTTCTAACTTTATTTTCTCACCTTCAACAGTAGCCACTTGCAATTTTGTTTTATCTAAATTGATGTATTGGTAGCCCAAACCGATAAATAAAACAGCTGCAGCGGCCCAACCCAAATAGCGGGTTCTGTTGTTTTGTGGTTCCATCGGAATCACTTTACTGTATTTCAAATCGAGTTTGGCTTTGATTTTTTCAAAATTTTCTGCCGATAAAAACGGAGAAAAACTAGTAGAAATATTGATAATTGCTTTTTCAATCGCAATAATCTCATTATTAATTTCTGGATGTTTAGCCGCCATTTGCGCTACTGCTTCACTTTCGCTTTCACTGAGTAAGCCGTATACATAAAGCTCTAAGATGCCTGATTCTATATATTCATTTGGGGTCATTAGGCAATTTTTAAAAAGGTTCTTAAATCATTGATACAATTTCTGTTTTGCGTTTTTACGGTTCCTAACGGAATGGCAAGTTCTTCAGAAGCTTCTTGTTGGGTGTATCCTTTGAAGAACAACAAATCAATCAACGCAATACATTTTGGCTTGAGCTTCTTCACAAATTCCTGAATTCCAATCGTATCAATTTTATTCGTGAGTTTGTTGCTGTCGTCAAGTAGATGTACGAAATTATCTGCTGAGAGGTTTTTCTGACTGTTGTTGTAGCCTTTTGAGCGGAGTTTGTCGATGGCCGAATTCCGGGCGATATTCACAATCCAAGTATAAAACCTGCCTTTAGATTCTGAGTAAGTATCGATGTTTTTCCATATTTTGACAAATACTTCTTGCAAAACATCTTCGGCTTCTTCACGGTCTTTTATCAAATTGGAAATCACGGCGAAAAGACTTTTGGCATACATATCATACAACATCGTATAACCTTTCTCTTCTTTTTGGTGTAATAAAATCAATACTTCTTCCTGAGTCATAAGCGCTTTTTTAGAAACACAAAGCTAAACAAACTTTTTCTATGCATTACCCACGTTTTCATAATTATGAAATGTTCCAGTTTTATGAAAACCAAAAACATAGCAACAACGTATCTTAAAAAGAAGTCTAAGCACACCAATTTAATAGAAATAATAACGATAAGATTGTGTTTTGTTTGTTTAATTGTGTTGGAGGAAAGCCCGAGGATATTGCGTTCTTGGGTTTTCTGTTTTTATTGGGTTGTCTGTTGTCGGTTGACTGTTCTCAGTTATTGGTTATGAGTTTTATGAGATTTAGTAGGAACTTCTTATGTAACGAGAAGCCCTAGCCCCGATAGTAACGATATCCTTTTGCGCCGGTGTTCGGCGCAAAAGATTTAGTGGATAGCGGGAAATAGCTCCTGACAAAAAACTGAGAACTGAGAACTGAGAACAGGCAACAGTGAACCGAGAACACTTTAATACAACTTTATGAATCGTGCACAACCATTGTATCCGTTTTTAATTAATTTTAGAAAAAAATTCACATGAAAGCATTATACATCGCGACACTGAGTTCATTCTTATTTTTGAGCTGCCAAGGACAAACCAAAAGCGCTTCCAATCCTACCACAAAACCTATGGAAAAACAAACCATTTACCAGTTTAAAGTTGAAGATTTATCAGGAAAAACCTTCGATTTCGCTTCGTTGAAAGGGAAAAAAATACTAGTAGTCAACACCGCATCCAAATGTGGATTGACGCCGCAATACAAAGAATTGGAAGCTTTATACAAAAAATATAAAGATCAAAATTTTGTAATTGTAGGTTTTCCAGCAAACAATTTCGGGCAACAAGAACCCGGAACCAACGCTGAAATCAGTACATTCTGCGAATTGAATTACGGCGTGACTTTTCCGATGATGAGCAAAATTTCGGTGAAAGGCAGCGATATGCATCCGTTGTACCAATTCCTAACGCAAAAAGCGAAAAACGGATTGCAAGATTCCGATGTAGAATGGAATTTCCAAAAATACTTGCTCAACGAAAAAGGCGAGTTAGAACAAGTAGTAGCACCGCAAACCTTACCAAGCGATGCTTCGATAGCGCAATGGATTCAGGGCTAAATGAAAAACACAAAAAGAACATTCCACATATTTTAAATACTTCAGCCACGCTGTTGGGTTTGTGTTTTGTGGTTTTGACTTCTTTTAAAATCAATAAATTCAACGAAGGTTCAATCATAGACGAGTTGACTTCGTTTGCAATCATCATGTTTTTATCGAGTTGTGTGTTTTCTTATTTATCCATCCGAAGTGCCAATCAATCGATAGAAAAGTTTGAAAAACTAGCAGATATTGTTTTTCTTTTAGGACTTTTTCTGCTGTTTGTTATTACGATGTTGATTACGTTTAATTTTATAAAGTAGTTTTTACCGCAAGGAACGCAAAGTTTTACGCAAAGACCGCAAGGATTATTGTAATAAGTTTTACAGCGTACTTAGCGTAAAACTTTACGCCCTTTGCGGTTAATTTTACTTCAAAATCAACTGCATGAATTGCAAATCGAGCCACTTTCCAAATTTAAAACCCACTTCTTTCAAAACACCATTTTCAGTAAAGCCGAATTTTTTATGAAACGCAATACTGTCTTTGTTCTCGGCATCAATGCCGCCAACCATCACATGATAACCTTCCGATTTGGCCAATTGAATAAGTTCCGAGAGCAATAAAGTTCCAATGCCTTTTCCGACAAAATCAGGCGCAACATAAACCGAATGTTCGATTGTATACTGGTAGCCAATTTTTTCTCTAAACGTGCCGTAAGTCCCAAAACCAATTACAGTTTCATTGGCAACAGCTACAATTACAGGAAAGTGTTTGGTTTGCTTGTCTTCGAACCACTGGATTTGCGTTTCTAAAGTCTGTGCTTCATACAAATAATTAGAAGTAGTGTGCAAAATAGCATGATTGACAATTTCTAAAATGGAAGGAACATCGTTTTTATCGGCTTTTCTAATTTCAATTGTCATCATTTGAAGTTTATTTTTGACCCAATTCCACCAACAAATCATCGGCTTCTTTGGTTTTCCAACCCATGGCACCATTTCGGGCTTTTGCTTTATTGGCCCAATCGATAGCTTGTTTGGTATCGTTTGTTTTTTGATACAATTTAGCCAAGAGGATTTGGGTGTCGTAAGTTTCGTTTAGGGTTGCGCCTTGTTGTGCCCATTGAATAGCGTATTTCAAACTCGCTGTATCAGCAATGTGTTTCAAATAATTGGAGGCAATTTCTTGTAAACTTTTGGCGTCTTTATAAAGGAATAATTCTGTAGAAGCTTTGGTAACGGCTTTATACTTTTTCCAATTCATTGTTTTTTCTGCAATGCGCATATCGAAATCAAAAAGTAAGGAATCAATTTTTCTAGATGGAATGGTTTGGGCAATCAATCGTTTTTTGGCGTAAGCAATGGTATCTTTTAATTCAACGGCTGGCGTTAAGAATTCGGTAACAATATTTTCTATTTTGCGTTGCACGCGTTTGGGTGAAGCCACAGCTTCGAAGGCTGCCTGATGCTGCAACACATATTGAAATTCGCGCGATTGGATGTCGGTAACTCCATTGGCAATAATTTTCCAATTGTTGGTGCTAACCAACTGTGATTCACTTTGTGTAGCCAAATATTGATGGGCAATTGGCGATAACAATGTTCTGTCTCGACCTTTGTTTAGTGCGGTTAAATAGGCCAAACATTTATCCGAATTACTCACATCAGCTAAGAATTCTTGCTCTAAATATACCAATTGTTTTTCTTTGGTTAAAGCATTTTTTGCTTCTTTGATGAAAGCATCCGATTTGAATTCACCACTCATATTATAGAGTTCTTTTCCGTCTTCATTCAGAAAAAGAAAAGTAGGGTAGAAGCGAATACCAAACTTCTTTCTGAAAAAATCACCTTCGCCTTTTTCGATATCTTGCGAAGCCATGATGAAGTTTTTATTCATATAATTGATAACCAAAGTATCCGTAAACACTTCGCTTTTCATTTTGTTGCAATGCGCACACCAAGTGGCATAAAGCATATAGAAAACAGGTTTTTGCTCTTTTTTAGAACGTTGCAAAACCGATTGGTAGCCACTTTCATCAAATTGGATTTTATTTTGAGCTCCTAAATGGGTTGCTAAAACAAAATTTAGAAACATTACAAAAAGAGGTAATTTAATTTTCATACAATAAATTTCAAGTTGAAAAAGACTTTACTTTCCACAAATATATTCGGTTTTTTTAGAATTTACCTCTTAAAGAACTCCTAAATTAGCGTGGATGTTGTAAATTTGTTTCCCAGTTTAAAGAAAATGAATTATCCTAAAATACCGCTAGCACAAAGTATTATCCAGATTTGTTTGGCTAAAGGTGTCACACAAATCGTAATTTCTCCAGGTTCTAGAAATGCGCCCTTAACTTTGGGTTTTGTTAGCAATCCAGAATTTACTTGTTATAGCATAGCCGACGAACGTTGTGCTGCTTTTTTTGCCATGGGCATTGCTCAGCAAATCAATAAGCCGGTTGCGGTAGTTTGTACATCAGGCTCTGCTTTGTTGAATTATTATCCAGCTTTTGCTGAGGCGTTTTATAGTCAGATTCCACTGATCGTAATTTCGGCTGATAGACCATTTAATAAAATCGATATTGGCGACGGGCAAACCATTCGTCAGATGCATGTATTTCAGAACCATTCCTTGTTCAACGCCAATCTAACCGAAGGCGAAACGGATGAGAACGACTTTAAAATCAACGAAGCGATTACAATTGCGCATACCAGAAAAGGACCAACGCACATCAACGCACCGTTTGAAGAACCTTTATATCAAATGGTTAGGAAGTTATCGGTAGATCCGACCATTTCTGCTTTCGCTAAAGTGTTTAAGAATATTTCGATTGAAGACATTATTGCGTGTACGAATATTTGGAATTCTGCGAAGAAAAAATTGATTTTAATTGGAGTTAATGAGCCCTATGAAATAGAAGATGAAACGATTGATATTTTAGCAAATGATCCGTCGATTGTAGTGATGACAGAATCAACCTCTAACTTGCATCACCCAACTTTTTTAAATCATATT
>ERZ724517.846-NODE-846-length-17886-cov-4.206382_pt1 | contig 17886 bp, 19 predicted proteins | sample MGYA00376050_ERZ724517 | MGnify/ENA primary metagenome ERZ724517 (study PRJEB28724, sample SAMN07190886) | activated sludge metagenome | isolation source: activated sludge of sewage treatment plant in Hong Hong | place: USA: Christiansburg, Virginia | collected... | reverse complement strand
CCCCTTCATTTTCCGTGGCGCGCTTGATGTTGGTGCGACCACCATTACCGAGGAAATGAAACTGGCCGCCGTGAAATCCATCGCCGAACTGGCGCGTGCCGAACAGTCGGATATCGTCGCCTCGGCTTATGGCGACAAGATCACCAGCTTTGGCCCGGAATATCTGATTCCCAAGCCCTTCGACCCACGCCTGATCGTCAAGATTGCACCGGCAGTGGCGCAGGCAGGGATGGATTCCGGCGTCGCCACGCGACCGATCAAGGATTTTCCGGCCTATATCCAGAGCCTCAACGAATTCGTCTACCACTCCGGTCTGATCATGCGGCCCGTGTTCTCGCAGGCCAAGCGCAATCCCAAGCGCATCGTTTTTGCCGAGGGGGAAGATGAGCGCGTGCTGCGTGCCGTTCAGGTCGCCCTTGATGAAGGGATCTGCCGCCCGATGCTGATCGGCCGTGCCGAGGAAATGACGCGCAAGATTGAAGTCGCCGGTTTGCGTTTGCGCCCCGGGGTGGATTTCGACGTAATCCACCACGAGCACTGCGATTTCTTCAAGGAACACTTCGAAGAGTACTGGCAGGAATACCACCGCCTGATGGAGCGCAAAGGGGTTTCGCCGGATTACGCGCGCCGTGAAATCCGCCGTCGCGCAACGCTTTATGGAGCGCTGATGGTACGCCTTGGTCATGCCGACGGCCTGATCTGCGGCACCTTCGGCCGCCACGACCTGCATCGTGAATACGTTCAGAATGTCATCGGTACCGCACCGGGCGTGCCCAACTATTCAACCATGAACCTGCTCATGCTGCCGGGGCGTACGGTCTTTGTTGCCGACACCTATGTGAACTACGATCCGAGCGCCGAACAACTGGCCGATATGACGCTGGAAGCCGCTGAGGAAATCCGTCGTTTCGGCATGCAGCCGAAGGTGGCGCTGCTCTCCCATTCATCGTTCGGCACGCAAAACACGCCGACCTCACAGAAGATGCGTGAGGTGCTGCGCCTGCTTAACGAGCGCGCACCGGATCTGGAAGTCGATGGTGAAATGCACGGCGATGCAGCCCTGGATGAGGAAATCCGTCGCCAGACTTTCCCCAACTCCCGTCTCAAGGGGCAGGCCAATCTGCTGGTGATGCCGACGCTGGATGCTGCCAACATCTCGTTCAACCTGCTCAAGGTGGCGGCCGGTGACAACCTGACGGTCGGGCCAATCCTGCTGGGCACGGCGCGCCCAGTCCACATCCTGACGCCAACGGCAACCGTTCGCCGCATCGTCAACATGACGGCGTTGACGGTCGTCGACGCCGGGCAAGCCCAGTAAGGCCCAAGGTCGGCCAATTGCCGCGGCGCAGCGTGGCGCTGCGCCACGATCACGCTATGATGCGGAGCAACCCGACAACCGGTTGCTCCGCATGACATCTGGCAACAGCCGTACCGCACTTGTTCTTCCGGGAGGTGGCGCCCGTGCCGCCTATCAGGCGGGCGTCCTCACCGCCATCTGCGAAATGTTGCCGGACCCCACCGTCAATCCCTTCCCCATTCTCTGCGGTACTTCGGCCGGTGCCATCAACGCCGCCACGCTCGCTTGTCATGCCGACAACTTCCGGGCGGCAGTCGAAGACATGAACGACGTCTGGCGCAACATGCGCGCCAGGGATGTCTATCGTGCCGATCCGTTCGGCGTGGCCAAGTCCGGCGCGCACTGGTTGTCATCATTGATGCTTGGCTGGTTTGTCCGCCGTAGCCCACGTTCCCTGCTCGACAACGAACCCCTGCGGCAACTGCTCAAGCGCCGTCTCGATTTTTCCAACATCGACCGCAGCATTGCCAACGGCACGCTCAGCGCCGTGTCGATTACCGCGTCAGGCTATACCAGTGGTCACAGTGTCAGCTTTTTCCAGGCGCGTACCGAGGTCGAAGCCTGGGCGCGAACCCATCGCTTCGGCAGCCGCGACCGCCTCACGGTCGAGCATCTGATGGCGTCCGCCGCGATCCCCTTTGTTTTTCCCGCCATTCGCCTGCATCGCGAATGGTTCGGCGACGGATCGATGCGTCAACTCGCTCCCGTTTCGCCAGCGATCCATCTTGGTGCCGAGAAAATCCTTGTGATCGGTGCCGGACGCATGAGTGAGAAAGCCGAGCGGCAGCGCGGCGACGCCTATCCGACCTTGGCGCAAGTCGCCGGACACGCACTCTCGTCGATCTTCCTCGATGGCCTGGCCGTCGACATCGAACGCATGCAGCGCATCAACCGCACGCTATCGATCATTCCTGAAGAGGTGAAGGAAGCCGCTGGCGTGTCATTGCGCCCCATCGAAACACTCATAATCGCACCGTCCGAGCGACTCGACTTTCTTGCGGCGAAGCATGCCAAGGCCTTGCCCCGCTCCGTAAGGCTCCTGCTGCGCGGCATCGGCGCCATGAACCGGGCGGGAGGCGCATTGACCAGCTACCTGCTTTTCGAGCAGCCCTATACAAGAGCACTGATTTCGCTGGGCTATCGCGATACTCAGGCGCGCGAGGAAGAGGTCCGTTCCTTCCTCGGAATTTAATAACTTGCCTCAGATGTCGCCTCTATCCCTATATTTTTATTGCGATATTAAGATCGGGTGATAAACTGACGTAGAATGTATTACTAATTAAAGTCATGGAGGATCGCCGGATGCGGACCAAGCTTATTTCCGCTCTGACGCTGGGGGTTTTAATCGGAGCCGGTTCGCTGGCAGCCAATGGCGCCCTCGCCGCCAGCACCACTACCAAAGCCACAGCAAAGCCTGCCAGCACCAGCAAATCAAAAGCCGCAGCAAAACCTGCCGGCGCGAGTGCTGCGAAACCGAAAAAAGTGACTTCCAGTGCCAATGAGCAGTGGCAGGCCACCCGTCAACTGGCTGTCGCCTCCGCCGCTGCATTGGTGGTCGAGCAGGGTGGGGCCGAGCCGATCTACCAGAAGAATGCCGAAGTTGTGGTGCCCATTGCGTCGATCAGCAAGCTGATGTCGGCCATGGTCGTGCTTGATTCCGTCCCCAATCTGCAGGCTTCGATCAATGTCTCCGACGACGATGTCGATTACCTCAAGGGGAGTCGTTCCCGTCTGCACGTAGGCTCGGTGCTGTCGCGCGAAGATGCGATGCTGATTTCCCTGATGTCGTCCGAAAATCGCGCAACCCATGCGCTCGCCCGCCACTATCCGGGCGGTATGCCGGCCTTCGTGGCCGCGATGAACCGCAAGGCAGCAGAGCTGGGCATGTTCAATACCCGTTTTGAAGACCCGACAGGGCTTTCCAGCAACAACGTGTCCACCGCCAAGGATCTGGCGAAGATGGTGGCCGCCGCGCATCGCTACCCCTTGATCCGCGAGTTCTCCACCACCGGTCAGGCACAGATCGAAGTCAACGGCCGCGCGATGGAATACCGGAACACCAATCAGCTGGTGAAGAGCACGGCTTGGGATATCGGTTTGTCGAAAACCGGATTCATTCAGGAAGCTGGCAAGTGCCTGGTGATGCAGGCCAGAGTGGCCGACAAGCCGGTGGTCATCGTGTTGCTTGATTCCGCCGGCAAGCAGACGCGCATCGGCGACGCCAATCGCATCAAGCGCTGGATGGAGTCGACGCAGGCGTCCGCCGCACGAAAGGATCGCAACGTCTGATCGTTGTCGCATCGCTACAAAAAAAGCCGCGAATCGTCGCGGCTTTTTTTATGAGGTGAGAATTCCCTACTTGGCCGGCCGGACGTAGCCTATGGCGTGCGAAATCTGGTCAGCGGTCGTCTTCACCAGAGTGACCCAGTCCGGGCGATGGCGATCCACAGGTGCCGATACCGACAGGCCGGCGACCAGCCGCCCTTCGTCGTCGTAAATCGGTGCTGCCACGCACTTCAGTCCGAGTTCCGCTTCCTCGTTGTCAAAGGCCACGGCATGCCGGCGGATCTTGTCGAGTTCCTTTTCCAGTGACGGCAGCGAAGTCAGCGAAGCCGGCGTCTTTCCGGGCAGGCCGGTGCGCTTGGCGTAGGCACGAATTTTTTCGGGGCCTTCCTCAGCCAGAAACAGCTTGCCTACCGAGGTCAGGTGCAGCGGAGCTCGGCCACCCACCAGATAGACCACCCGTACCAGCGAGCGGCCGCTGGAAGTCCGTTCGATATAAACGATCTCGTCTTCATGGCGGATGCCGAGGTTGATCGCTTCGCCAATCCGTTCGTGCAGGGTTTGCATGTAAGGGCTGGCAATGTCACCGATATTGAGCCGCGACTTCACCAGGTTGCCCAGTTCCAGCAGGCGGATGCCGAGCCGGTAGGAGCCGGCATCGTGCCGTTCCACCAGCCGCGAGCCGGTCATCGACGCAAGAATGCGGTGTGCGGTCGAAGGGTGCAGCCCGGTAGCGGCCGCCAGATGCTTGAGCGCGACAGGTTCGGGTGATTCGGCCAGAACATCGAGGAGCGACATCATGCGTTCAATGACCTGGATGGAGTTCTTGTTCTCTTGCGGTTCTGCCATGGGGTTCTCGTTTGTGCTTCTACTTGTCAGGGGCACGGCTGTGTTTTCGATGGGAACGCGGCGATGCGACTATAATTGCGCCATCTGTTGTGTGCCGCACGCTTTGCCGTCCCGTTTCACTATCCGGTGTGTTGTTGCGCTGCCGCATCTTACCATTTCACAATGCGAATTGATGAAAGTCGCTCTCTTTGTCACCTGCCTCGTTGATTTGATGCGCCCCAGCGTCGGGTTTGCAGCCATTCGGCTGCTTGAATCCGCCGGTTGCGAGGTCGTTGTTCCTGATGCCCAGACCTGCTGTGGCCAGCCTGCTTTCAACTCGGGCGATCGTTTGGCTGCAACTGCACTGGCCAGAAAAGTCATCGCCGAATTTGAAGGATTCGATTATGTGGTCGCGCCTTCAGGCTCCTGCGCCGACCAGATTCGTACGGAATACCCCGGACTGTTTCCGGATAACCCGCTCTGGCGGCAGCGTGCGGAAGTGCTGGCCGCACGCACCTGGGAGTTGACCAGTTTTCTGGTCGAGGTGCTTAAGGTCGACAGCGTGCCCGGGCAGTTTGACGGCAGCATTACCTATCACGACTCCTGCACAGGGCTGCGCAGCCTCGGCATCAAGGCTCAGCCGCGCGTGCTGCTGGCAAAAGTGCCGGGGCTGAAAATCCGGGAAATGCCCGAATCGGAGGCGTGCTGCGGATTCGGCGGTACTTTCTCGGTCAAGTTCGGCAACATCTCGGCGGCGATTGCCGAGAAAAAATGCGACAACGCACTCAAGGCCAATCCGGATGCCATAGTCGGTGGCGATCTCGGCTGCCTGATGAACATCGAGGGCAAGCTGCGTCGCATGGGCGACGAGACAACCCGCGTGCTGCATGTCGCCGAAGTGCTGGCTGGCGTCGGTGTGTGGCCTGGCTCGGATAGCGCCGCAGGCAAGGTCGGCTGATGCATTCGCAGTCCATGTTCTTCAAGGCACGCGCTGGCGAAAAGCTGGCCGACGTGCAGTTGCAGAAGAACCTCGCTGGCCTCAAGGACAAGTTCATCGGCATGCGGGCACGTGCCGTCAGCGCCTACGGCAACGACGAAGCCCAAGGGTTTGACGCGCTGCGCGACGCCGGTCGGGACATCCGCGACCGGGTGCTGAACAACCTCGATGTCTGGCTCGAACTGTTCGAGGCCAATGCGACCAAGCGTGGTGCCACCGTTCTCTGGGCGCGCGATGGCAAGGAGATCTGCGAGCATGTCATCGCCGTGGCCCGCCAGCACGGCGTAAAGAAGGTGACCAAATCCAAGTCGATGCTTTCCGAGGAGGCGCAGCTCAACGTCGCCCTGCTGGCCGCCGGCATCCAGCCGGTCGAGACCGACCTCGGCGAATACATCCTGCAGATCGACGACAACGAAGCGCCGTCGCACATCCTGGCGCCGGCGGCGCACAAGAGCCTCGACGAGGTCGCCGACCTGTTTGCCCGTACCCACGACAAACCGCGCAAGACCGAAATTCCTGCCCTCACGCGCGAAGCCCGCGAGGTGCTGCGTGAGCACTTCCTCACCGCCGACATGGGCATTTCCGGTGGCAACTTCCTGATCGCCGAAACCGGCTCGGTGGCGCTGGTGACCAACGAAGGCAATGGCCGCATGGTGACCACGCTGCCCAGGGTGCATGTGGTCATCACCGGCATCGAGAAGATCGTTCCCAATCTCGAAGACTTCGCCACGCTGATGCGCTTGCTGCCGCGTTCCGCCACCGGGCAGGAAATCTCCAACTACGTCTCGATGTGTACCGGCACCAAGGGGGGGGATGATCCCGATGGCCCGGAGCACATGGTCTTCATCCTCGTGGACAACGGCCGTGCCGGGCTGGTCGGCTCCGGGTTCCAGGAGATGCTGCGCTGCATCCGCTGTGGTGCCTGCATGAACCATTGCCCGGTGTATCAGTCGGTCGGCGGCCATGCCTACGGCTGGGTTTATCCGGGGCCGATGGGTTCGGTGCTGACTCCGCTCTACACCGGTATCGAAAATGCGCTCGACCTGCCGCACGCCGCAACCTTGTGCAACCAGTGCGGCGTCGTTTGCCCGGTGCGTATTCCGCTACCGGAGCTGCTGCGCAAGCTGCGCGAGAAACAGACCGATACGGGTCTCCGTCGGTGGTCCGAACGCCTGGTGCTCACGGCCTGGGCCTGGGTCGCGCAACGGCCAAAACTTTACGCACTCGCCACCCGAATCGGCGTGCGTTATCTCAACTGGCTGGCCGAAGGCCGGGACCGTATCGCTGTGCTCGGCATGGCGCCGGGCTGGACGGAGGGGCGGGATTTTCCCGCTCCGCAAGGGCGCACCTTCCGCGAAATGTATAAATACCAACAGGAAAGAAGCAAAGCATGAAACTCGACGACGGCATTCCCGCCATTCCCCTCTGGATCAACGGCCACGCATACTTCAACGTCTTCGAGACGTTCATCGATATTCGTGAGGCCGATGGTGCGGTCAACTACCGCGTACCCCGCTGCGGTGCCGCAGAGGCCTTGCTGGCACTGGAGTCGGCACGCGACGCACAGCCGGCCTGGGCAGAGGATCTCGCTCAGCGCGAGAGGGTGCTTGCCGAACTCGCCTCCCTGCTCGACCAGTTCGGCGGGGATTTCGCCAAGCTGATCGCCCGCGAAACCGGCAAGGCCGGCGACGCTGCCCGCGACGAAGTCGCACACGCCGTTGCCGTATTGCGCGACGCTTCTTGTGCCAGCGGTGGCAGCAGCGTTCAGGCGGTGTTCAGCAATGCCGTCGCGCCGCTGGCGTCGGTTGCCGAAGGCGTCGCACGGGCCTGGACAGCCGGCGATACCGTCGGCGTGCTGACCGACGCCCACGCGCCATCGGCGGTTTTTGCCTTCGCCGAGTTGTCGGCACGCGCCGAGTTTCCGCCGGGCGTGCTCTGCTTGCTGCATGGCGATGCCAAGACGCATCTCGAACTGGAGCGCGCGCTGGAGCGCTGAATCATGGAGCGCATTGTTTACCTCGAACGCGAATCGATCGTCGCCGATGTGCGGCGACCGGCCTTCGCCCACGAGTGGGTCGAGCATGCCAAATCCCTGCAGACGGAAACCGAGCCGCGTCTCGCCGAGGCCACCATCGCCATCGTCAACAAGCTACAGATCGATGCCGGCATGCTTGCCCGTTTGCCGCAGCTGAAGATGGTGGCCGTCGCTGCCACCGGCACCAACAACGTCGATCTTGAAGCCTGTCGCGCGCGCGGCATCGTTGTTTCCAACATCCGCGGCTATGCCGTGCACACCGTGCCCGAACATGCCATCGCGCTCATGCTGGCGCTCTCGCGCAACCTCCTTGCCTACCGCGAATCGGTGCAGGCAGGTCGCTGGCAAGCGAGCGAACAGTTCTGCCTCTTCGATCATCCGATCCGCGACCTCAACGGAGCGACGCTGGCCATCGTCGGCTGCGGTTCGCTCGGCGGTGGCGTGGCACGGCTCGCGGAAGCCTTCGGCATGGAGGTCCTGAAAGCCGAGCACAAGGGGGCGCCGGTCTGCCGCCCCGCCTACACGCCGTTCGCCGAGGCCCTGGCTGCCGCCGATGTCGTTTCGCTGCACTGTCCGCTGACCCCCGAAACGCAAGGCCTGATCGGAATCGCCGAACTGCAGGCCATGAAGCGTTCTGCCTTGCTGATCAACACCGCGCGCGGCGGCCTCGTCGACGAAGCGGCGCTGCTCACGGCGCTGCAGGAAGGCTGGATCGCCGGCGCCGGCTTCGATGTGCTTTTCAAAGAGCCGCCGAAGGAAGGCAACCCACTGCTTGCCCCGGAGCTGCTGGCACAGCCCAACTTCCTGCTGACCCCGCACGTTGCCTGGGCCAGCCGACCGGCGATGCAGGCATTGGCCGATCAGCTGATTGACAACATTGAAGCCTTCGCGCGCGGCGAGCCGCAGAACCGGGTGGCCTGAGCGTGGTGTTCGACACCGAGAGCCTGCTGCTCGCTGCCCTGATTCTGGCGGCGGCGCTGCTTTACTCCTCGGTGGGACATGGTGGCGCCTCGGGTTATCTGGCCGCAATGGCGCTCTTCGGCGTGGCGCCAGCGGTAATGAAGCCGACGGCACTGGCGCTCAACGTGCTGGTGTCACTGATCGCGACGATCCGCTTTTATCGGGTCGGCGCCTTCTCGTGGCCCCTCTTCGTGCCGCTGATCGCGGCTTCTGTGCCGCTCGCCTATCTGGGCGGCGTGCTGACCCTGCCGCCGCATCTCTATCGGCCGGTTGTCGGTGTCGTCCTGCTCTACGCCGCCTGGCGTTTCTTCTTCACCGCCAGCAAGACCGACTATGCATTGGTGAAACCGTCGTGGCCGGTGCTGTTGGCCACCGGCGGCGCCTTGGGTTTTCTTTCCGGCTTGACCGGCGTCGGTGGCGGCATCTTTCTCAGCCCGCTGCTGTTGCTGCTGCGCTGGGCGCCGATCAAAACCATCTCGGGCATCTCTGCCGCCTTCATTTTTGCCAACTCCGTGGCCGGCTTGCTCGGCGTGCTGTCGCATTCGCCCAGCCTGCCGCCGGCCTTGCCGCTGTGGGCCGTGGCGGCCGTCATCGGTGGCCTTGTCGGCGCCGAGTTCGGCAGTCGTCGCCTCGGCAACGCAATGATCCAGAAAATACTCGCGGCGGTGCTGGTCATCGCCGGACTGAAAATGGTGCTGACATGAAGACACCCTCTTGCTCGCTACGCTCGTTTCCCCCCGAGGGGGAGGTCAGATCCTTCGGAACGGCTGTGCGGAACTGACATGAATGCTCGTGAAGACATCCTGGCGCGAGTTCGTGCCAACCTCGGCGTCAAGGCCCAGGATACCGCTCGCCAGAACACTGCTCTGGAGGTGATTGCCGCCCGCCAGCAGGGGCCGCGCCCGGTCGTTGGCGGCGATCTCGCCGCCCGCTTTCAGGTGAAATCGGAAGCAATGTCTTCCACGGTTGAAACCGTGCAGACCGACGCCGAAGTGCCGGCCGCCGTGGCGCGCTATCTGGCCAGCAATGGGCTGGCGCCGCAGGCGGTATGCTGGCCGCAGCTGGCAGTGCTGGATTGGGCCGCAGCCGGCCTGCAGGTCGCAGGGCGCGCCGCCAATGGCAACGACCCGATCGGCATCACCGGCTGCTTCTGCGCCATCGCCGAGACCGGCACGCTGATGCTGCTCTCCGGGCCGGAAACGGCCGCCACCACCAGCCTGCTACCGGAAACGCACATTGCCGTGGTGCCGGCGTCGCGCATCGTGCCGGCCATGGAGGAGGGGTTTGCGCTTCTGCGCACGGAACATGGCGCGCTGCCGCGTGCCGTCAATTTTGTCTCCGGCCCGTCGCGCACCGGCGACATCGAACAGACCATCGTGCTCGGCGCCCACGGCCCTTACCGGGTCCACTTGATCCTCGTCACGGGCGCCTGAGCCCTCGCCTCAGGCGAAGGGCATCATCGGGTGTCCCCGCCGCACGGCCTCCATGAAGATGATCCCCTGGTGCGGCTCGCCGATGCCGCCGGCGTCGAAGAGCAGCTGGAAAACTTCATCGGCCTGCGGCGCTTCGACGAGCACCATCATCACATCCTTCTCGCTCCAGAACGCCTTCCCCGGCCGCATGCGCCGGCTGCCCGTGCCACGCGCGTGATGATGGGTCACCGATAGCACGCCCGGCCGGTTGTCGACGATTTCAAGCAGCTTGCTGCCGTGGCCGCTGGCCACGATGGCGGTGATCAGCTTCTTTTCAACGCCGTGGCCGATGTGGGACAGCGCACTCATTTTCTCGGTTCCATATGCACCCCGAAGCGGGCCGAGATTTCGTGCGGCACATAGGTGGCCATTTTTTCCAGATTGGTCATCCACAGGATGCCCATGCCCGGCGTGTCGAGCTTGGCCGTGACGAAGATGCGCTCGAACATGCGGTCGGCCTGTTCCGACGGCACGACGATGTAGATCACTTCCTTCTCGTTGTTGACCGTCAGCGCCAGGATGCCCAGATGCTTCTGGCGAACGCCGGTGCCGCGCGCATGGAAGATGGTTGCGCCCTGGGCGCCGGCCTCCTGTGCTGCCTGCACCACCAGGTCGGCGGCGCCGCGCTGGACGATGGCCGTGAGCAGCACCACGTCGGTCAGCACAATCAGTTCGTTGGCATTGCTCGAATTGCTCATGACTGCCCGCTCCTGCGCCTCACGCGCGTATGCATGTCGATCCACAGGCCGGTGCCGAGAACGCTGATGATCGGCCCGACCGAACACATGGCAAGAATGCCGAAACCTTCTGCCGCGTCAACGGCTTCACCCAGCCCGATGCCCAGCGCCAGCAGCAGCGGCACGGTCACCGGGCCGGTGGTGACGCCGGCACTGTCCCAGGCCAGGTTGACCATCTCCTCGCGGGAGAAAATGGTCAGCCCCAGCGCCAGCGTATAGCCGCCAATCAGCAGTGCCGACAGCGGCAGGTTGAACAGGATGCGCGCCACGCCAAGAGCTGCGCCGACGCCGACCCCGGCGGCCACGGCATGGATCAGGTTGCGTTTGCGGAAGGCGCCGTCGGTCAGGTTCTCCACCGTGATGCCCATCGCGTTCAGTGCCGGCTCGGCTACCGTGGCGCCGTAGCCGACGACGAAGGCGAAGACCATGGTCATGGTGATGCCCAGCGCGTAGGGGTAGAGCGCCGGTGCGCCGGTTTCCTTGTGCGCCGAAAAGGCCCAGGGAACATTGGTGCCCGCCTGATCGCCGAGGGCGACGAGACCCGAGGTCAGGCCGAGATTGAAGACCGCCATGCCGGTCAGCGCCACGACGATGCCGTATACAAAAACGTTCTTCTGGCGAATTTTTTGCCGCAACAGCAGCACCTGCACCAGAACCAGCAGCAGCACCAGCGGTACGATCGCGCGCAGCGCGCCAATGATTTCCACGAACGGCGTCTGCCTTGCCCAGCTCTCGGTATCTGGCGGCAGCACCGGCATCAGCCCGGCACTACCCTGGCTGCTCAGGTAGATGGCGACGCCGAGCACGGCAGCGACCGGGATCAGCGAAGCCAGCGTGACCACGCCAAAACCGGAGAGCGGGTTGTCGCTGCGGCCGACCGATGCCGCGACCCCGACCCCGACGGCCAGCACCAGCGGCACCGTCACCGGCCCGGTGGTGATGCCGCCGCAATCCCAGGCCAACCCGATCACCGGCACCAGTTCCGGGTGTCTGGCGCACCAGGCGGTCAGTGCCAACAGCGGCGGCACGATCAGCAGCACCAGGGTTTTCAGGCGCCAGCCGAAGATCGTGCGCAGCGTGCCGAGTGCCACCGCCAGGCCGACGCCGGCAGCGACGGCCAGTACCAGCCACTGCGCGTAGGGGCCGAGCAGTTGCCGCAGCCAGGGCGCACGCTCCGGTGAGACGGAGGAAGCGGCTGCCTGCAGCGCGCCGATGGCCGGTTCGGCGAAGGTGGCGGCGGCGCCCAGCAGCAGGCTGAAGAGCAGCAGCACGCTCGGGTGCACCTTGCCCGGCATCTCGAAGCCGATGTTTTCGGCGAAAGGCATCAGGCCGAGCTTGACGCCCTCCATGAACAGCATCAGCCCGATGATCACCGAGAAGATGCCGATGGCGATCTCTTCCGCTTCCAGCAGCGAAGTACGCAGCGCGAGCGCCTGAAAGCCGATCAGCATCAGGGCCAGCGGAATGACCGCCCACATCTGCTCGGCGAAGCGGACCGAAACGTAAGGCGTGACCAGTCGATGCAGGTCGATCGGCCGCAGCTTTGGCCGCAGCTTGGCTTTGCTTTCCGCCTCGACGATCTGGCCAAAGCCGATCTGCCGCTCATGGCGCTGGATGGCGCCAAGGTAAAGGCCGTAACGTAGTTTGTGTTCCGACAAGATTGCCTCCCAGCCAGGAAATTTACCATGCAAGCCCCGGCCCCGGATTGATCTCGCGCAGGTCGATCGACGGATGCTTTTTCTACACATTTCGATATAATTGGAAATATGGAAACAAAATCGATCGTCGTTCAACTCGCTGCGCTGGCGCAGGAAACGCGGCTGGCCGCATGGCGCTTGCTGGTCGTCGCCGGGCCGGCCGGCATGACCGTCGGCGCCATTGCCGAGTCGCTACAGGTGCCTGCAGCAACCCTGTCGTTTCATCTCAAGACGCTGGCCAACGCGGGGCTGGTGAGCACGCGCCAGGAAGGGCGCTTCATCTACTGCGTTGCCGACTTTGCCGTGATGCACGGCCTGCTCGGCTATCTCGGCGAAAACTGCTGCGGCGGTGCCGACTGCTCACCGGCGGCGCTGACCAAAACCAAACGTAAAACCGCCTGAAACCGACCATGTCAAACAAAGTGTTCAAAGTGCTCAATGTGCTGGTGCTGTGCACCGGCAATTCCGCCCGCTCCATTCTCGGCGAGGCGCTGTTCAATCATCTTGGAAATCTGGAAACCCCGGGGCGTGTGCGTGCCTTCTCCGCTGGCAGCCAGCCCAGTGGCAAGGTCAATCCGGTCGCGCTGGAAACGCTGGAACAGCACGGCATTCCGCTCCCCGAGGCACGCAGCAAGTCGTGGGATGAGTTCGCTGCACCCGGCGCACCGCCGATCGATTTCATCTTCACCGTCTGTGCCAGCGCCGCCGGCGAAACCTGCCCGATCTGGCCCGGCCACCCGACCACCGCGCACTGGGGCATTCCCGACCCGGCGCATGTCGAGCCAATGGCGGCGCGGCGTGAAGCCTTCGAGGCCGCCTACAGGCAACTGGAACGGCGCATCAAAGATTTCCTCGCGCTGCCGCTGGAGACGATGTCGGCGGATCAAATCAAGGCGGCAGCGAAACGGATTCACGAGGCGGCACAGTAATGGCACAAAACGAAAATACACCCGTCACCCCGGCGGACGCGCCCCGCAGGAAGTGCCCTTGGGGTGCCGGGGTCCAGCAATGGCGCTTGTCGGCCCCATTGCCGCCAATCTGGCTTTGCACTTCCTTCGGTCGGATTCCGGCTTCCGCCGGAATGACGGGTATTAGCCGGGAGTGGCGTCAATGAGCGCCCAATGCGAAGTCGCCATCAAGCAGTCGGCGAGTGCGCCGATGAGCGTCTTCGAACGCTACCTCACCGTCTGGGTGTTCCTCTGCATCGTCGCCGGCATTGCCCTCGGCCAGTTCCTGCCCGGCGTCTTCCAGGCGGTTGGCCGCATGGAAATGGCGCGGGTGAACCTGCCGGTCGGATTGCTCATCTGGGTGATGATCATTCCGATGCTGGTCAAGGTTGATTTCGGCGCGCTGCATGAAGTGAAGCAGCACGTGAAGGGCATCGGCGTCACGCTGTTCGTGAACTGGCTGGTCAAGCCCTTCTCGATGGCCTTCCTCGGCTGGCTGTTCGTGCGCCAGATCTTTGCGCCGTATCTGCCGGCCGATCAGCTCGACAGCTACATCGCCGGCCTCATCCTGCTCGCCGCCGCGCCGTGCACGGCGATGGTCTTCGTCTGGAGTCGGCTGACCAATGGCGACCCGCTGTTCACGCTGTCGCAAGTGGCGGTGAACGACGCCATCATGGTCGTCGCCTTCGCACCCATCGTTGCCTTCCTGCTCGGGCTGTCGGCTATCGTCGTACCGTGGGATACGCTGCTCACCTCGGTCGTGCTCTACATCGTCATCCCGGTGGCGCTGGCGCAGGGGTGGCGCAAGGCCTTGCTCAACAAAGGGCAGGCGCACTTCGACGCCACCATGACCAAGATCGGCCCATGGTCGATCTCGGCATTGCTCGTCACGTTGGTGCTGCTCTTCGCCTTCCAGGGCGAGGCCATCCTCAAGCAGCCGCTGGTCATTGCGCTGCTGGCCGTGCCGATCCTGATCCAGGTGCTGTTCAACTCGGCGCTGGCCTACTGGCTCAACCGTGCGGTCGGCGAGAAGCACAACATCGCCTGCCCCTCGGCGCTGATCGGCGCTTCCAATTTCTTCGAGCTGGCGGTGGCTGCGGCGATCTCGCTGTTCGGCTTCGAATCCGGCGCGGCATTGGCCACGGTGGTGGGTGTGCTGATTGAGGTGCCGGTGATGCTGCTGGTTGTCAAAGTCGTGAACGCCAGCAAGGGCTGGTACGAATCCAGGTAAATAGCAAGGGAGCTTAATCATGAAAAAACTTGAAGTGTTTGATCCCGCCATGTGCTGTTCCACCGGCGTCTGCGGTGTTGAAGTTGACCCCGTGCTGGCGCAGTTTGCCGCCGACCTGAAGTGGGTGGCCGAGCACGACATCCGTGTCGAGCGCCACAACCTCGGCCAGGAGCCGCAGGCCTTTGCCGCCAACCCGGCAGTGCTCAAGGAAATGGAAGCCGGCATGGACCGCCTGCCGATCCTCGCCGTGGACGGCCACATCGTCAGTACCGGCATGTACCCGTCGCGCACGCAGCTGGCGCAGAAACTCGGCATCGCGCTGAGCACTGCCGACAAGCCGCACATCAAGGCCGGTAGCTGCTGCAACCCGAAGACGGGCTGCTGCTGCTGACGTAACCCATTCCCCCGTCATTCCGGCGAAAGCGCCCCGCAGGAAGTGCCCTTGGGGTGCCGGAATCCAGTTTGGCGGTAATGGGTATCGCAAGCGCCATTGCTGGACCCCGGTTTTCACCGGGGTGACGGTTTGAATAATGCCGAAGCAGTCGGGTGCGTCAGCGCACTCCTATCGTAGTCAGCGACAACCGGAACCCCCCATGACCCTCCCCGCCACAAACACCCGCCACCTCTTCTTCACCGGCAAGGGCGGCGTCGGCAAGACCTCGCTCTCTTGCGCGACTGGCCTCGCATTGGCCGAGGCGGGCAAGCAGGTGCTGATCGTCTCCACCGACCCGGCCTCCAACCTCGACGAAGTGCTCGGCGTCGCGCTGGGCCAGACGCCGACCCCCGTGCCCGCCGCCCCCGGCCTGTTCGCGCTGAACATCGACCCCGAAGCAGCTGCGCGCGACTACCGCGAACGCATGGTGGCGCCGTATCGCGGCATCCTGCCGGCGGCGGCGATCGCCAGCATGGAAGAGCAGTTCTCCGGCGCCTGCACGGTCGAGATCGCCGCCTTCGACGAATTCTCCAAGCTGCTCGGCCTGCCCGAAACTACGGCGCAGTTCGACCACGTCATCTTTGACACCGCGCCCACCGGCCATACGCTGCGCCTCTTGACGCTGCCTTCGGCGTGGAGCGAGTTCATCGACACTTCCTCCGGCGGCGCCTCCTGCCTCGGCCCGCTCGCCGGGCTGGAAAAACAGAAGGCGCTTTATGCCGCGACCGTGGCGCAGCTTTCCGACCCGGCCAGCACCACCGTCATTCTGGTGGCGCGCCCGGATGCGGCCGCGCTGCGCGAGGCCGAGCGCACGCGCGGCGAGTTGGCCGAACTAGGCGTCAGCAACCTGCATCTGGCCATCAACGGCCGCTTTGTGCCGCAGCAGGCCGGCGATGCCATTGCCGACGCCATGCGCCAGCGCGGCGACGATGCCCTGGCCAGCATGGCGCCCGGCCTCGCGGCGCTCCGCTGCAGCGTTACCCCCTTCCTGCCGCACGGCACGGTCGGGCTGGAAGCGCTGCGCCTGATGGCGCACCCGGAAAATGTCGGGGTCGTCGCGCAGGCAAGCGCGCCATCCATCCCGCTGCCGAATCTGCCCGCCGGCCTGGCGCCGCTGATCGACGAGATTGCCGCCGCCGGCCACGGCGTGATCATGACCATGGGCAAGGGCGGTGTCGGCAAGACCACGGTGGCCGCCGCCATTGCCGTCGCGCTGGCCGATCGCGGCCACGCCGTGCACCTCTCCACCACTGACCCTGCCGCGCATGTGGCAACGACGGTAGGCGCCGAGTTGCTGAACCTGAGCGTCGGCCGCATCGACCCGGAAAAGGAAGTGGCCGAATACACCGCCGAGGTGCTGGCCAAGGCCGCGCCGAATCTGGATGCCTCGGGCCGGGCGCTGCTGGCGGAAGACCTGCGCTCGCCCTGCACCGAAGAGATCGCCGTCTTCCGCGCCTTCGCCCGCGAGGTCGATCGTGGCCGCGAAGGCTTCGTCGTGCTCGACACCGCGCCCACCGGCCATACCATCCTGCTGCTTGACGCTGCCGAGGCCTACCACCGCGAGGTACTGCGCACGCGCGGCGAAATGCCGGCAGCGGTGACCGAACTGCTGCCGCGCTTGCGCGATCCGGAATTCACCCGTGTCGTCATCGTCACCCTGCCGGAAGCGACGCCGGTACATGAGGCCGAACGGCTGCAGGGCGATCTGGCCCGCGCCGGGATCAAGCCGTTTGCCTGGGTCATCGAGCAGAGCCTGCTCGCCAGCGGCACGCACGACCCGTTGCTGGTGCAGCGCGGTGAATACGAAGCGCCGTTCATCCGCCGTGTTGGTGATGAACTGGCCACGCGCTGTGCGCTGGTGTCGTGGCGGGCGGAGGCGCCGGTGGGGGTGGCCGGGTTGCGGCGCCTGCTTCGGGATTGATCGGTCTTGCCAACCACTGGCCCGTTCTCTTTTTTTGTTCTTTCGCCTTTCTTGACGCGAGCCAGTGGTTGCACTACGGTTGCTTTAAGCAACCATCAGAGATTCCCGAATGCCCTCCATCACCCTCAAGAATCTTCCCGAAGCGCTGCATCAGCGCCTTCGCGAAAGCGCGGCGCGCAACCATCGCAGCATCAACGGTGAAGTGCTTGCTGCCCTCGACCAGTACGTCAGCCAGCAGCGACCGGGGCGGGCGCAGTTGCTTGCCGACATTCGCACGCTGCGGCAGGAAACGTCCCTCTACGTCACCGAGGAAGAGCTCGAGCGCGCAAAGAACGAAGGCCGGCCGTGATCGTTGCCGATACCAACCTGATCGCCTATCTGCTGCTCGACTCGGCGCAGACCGCGCTCGCCGAGACCGTCCTCGAAAAGGAGGGCGACTGGCGCGCACCGTCCATCTGGCGCCATGAATTCCGCAACATCCTCGCCACCTACGTGCGCGCCGATCGGCTCACGCTCCCTCCCGCACTGCGCCACATGGCCAACGCCGAAGCGCTGGTCGTCACCGACGAATCGGGCGAACTGGCAGACACGGCAGAAATCCTCCGTCTCGCAAAAGAGAGCGGCTGTTCCGGCTACGACTGCGAATTCGTGGCTCTCGCAAAACGCATCGGCGTACCGCTGGTCAGCGGCGATAAACGCCTTGTCGCCGCTTTTCCTGAAACGGCAATCGCCCTCGAAATTTTTGCCGCGCATTGACGACGGCAGACCGCTACGCTCACGAAAGCCGCCATGACAGCCAACACAACCCCGCAAGCCCTGATCGCCCAGTTCGTTGCCAAATGGCAGCCTGGCGGCAGCGCCGATGCCCTCTCCGAGCGCGCTGGCGCACAGGCCCACTTCCTCGACCTGTGCGAACTGCTTGGCCAGCCGAAACCCGCCGACCCCGAGAACTACTGCTTCGAGCGCGGCACCCAGCGCACCGGCGGCA
>ERZ724517.845-NODE-845-length-17897-cov-4.159511_pt1 | contig 17897 bp, 18 predicted proteins | sample MGYA00376050_ERZ724517 | MGnify/ENA primary metagenome ERZ724517 (study PRJEB28724, sample SAMN07190886) | activated sludge metagenome | isolation source: activated sludge of sewage treatment plant in Hong Hong | place: USA: Christiansburg, Virginia | collected... | reverse complement strand
GTCGACGACTCGCCCTGGTTGGTGCTTGGACCTGGCAGCCACGTCCCCGTCGATGACTGCGACAAGTTTCTCTACATTCGCGGCGACGGCCCTGCGTCGCTGCCGACGAGGTTTCGAGGATGGGGCTGGGCGAATGCGTGGCTGAGCTACCTCGCTGCCTTGCCGCTTGAGCGTCTCAGTATCGTGATTGAGACGTTTGGCGTACCTACAGTTTTTTTGGAGCGCTCCTCTAACGTCGCGAGCACCGACGCGGAAAACCAACTTGCGCTAGAGCTGCTCGAAGGCATTGGCACCGGCAAGCCCGCAATGGTCCCGCGCTCGCTTGGTGAGCTGAAAACCACTCCCGTGCCGCAAGGGCTTGCGCCGCTGCACGCGCAGATGCTCGCGATCGTCCGCAGCGAGCAGTCCAAAAACATCCTCTCGTCGACGCTACAAACTGAGATCGGGGGGAACGGCTCATACGCGGCGGCGACGGTGCATGAAGGGCAAGAAACCAAGATCGTGCGGCTCGACGGCGTCGTCCTCTGCGAGGCGTTGACGCGAACGCTACGTCACATCGCCGCCGCCAATGCTGAGCGGTGGGCCGCTGCCTTTGCCCGCTACGTCCCCGGCGTCACCCCAGCCGACATCGTCGAGGCAGCGCCGTTTTGCTCGATGACGATCAGCGACGAGACGCCGTCCCAGCGCGTGGAGGTGTTTGTGGCGGCGAAAGGGCTAGGCGTCGAGCTGGACATGGAGCAAGTCCGTGAGGAGCTACAACTACGTGCCCCTATGCCGTCGCTGAGCTTCGGCGACGAGACAGCGGCACCAGCCCCGACCCCCGCCCCGACGGCAGCGCCGACGGCAGCGCCGGAAGGAAACGATGATGCAAACCCGTAACTATTCCCTTCGTCTAGCCCCGGCGGCAGCCCCGGCGACGACCGACAACAGCGTGCGCTTCATCGCGTCGACGCCAGACCTCGACCGTCACGGGACGCGGTTGCTGCCCCTTGGGTGCGATAGCGCGGCCTTTGAGCGCAACCCTGTCGTGCTGTGGAACCACAACAAAGACGGCAGCCCCGACGATGTGCTTGGCCGCGTCGTCGAGATCGCGAAGACGGTGGCGGCTGTCGAAGTCGTCGTCGAGTTTGACAGCCACGCCAAGGCGCAAGAGGTGCTGCGCAAAGTCCGCGCCGGTTTCCTCCGTGCCGTCAGCGTCGGCTTCATCCCGCAGCAAGACCGCAAGAACGCCGACGGGACGATCGATGTCCTGAAATGGGAGATGTGTGAGTTGTCAATCGTCCCGGTGCCGTCGTGCAGACAGGCACTCAAACGCGGCTATTCGCTGCGCGTCACCCGTACCTGTCTTTCGAGACTTTCAAATTCCCGTGGAGTCACCATGAACATCACCGAAAAGCTCGGCCTCAGTGCCGATGCAACCCCCGAGATCGTCGCCGAGGCACTGATCAAGTTCCTCGCTGGCGACAGCCCCGACGCCGACAAGATGGCCCTCATCCTTGGCATGCTGGCCCCGTCGGCATCGTCCGCAAGCGATGGCGGCAAGGAAGCAGCCCTCGAAGCCGTCACCGAAGAGAGCAAGCGCCTCGCTTCCCGCGTTGAGGAGCTTGAGAAGTCCCTCGGTGAGAAGACCAAGGCAGCCGAGGAGCAGACCGCCGAACAGCGTGCTGATGCAGCTTGCAATGCCGGTCAGTGGCCGATGGCGCAGCGCAAGGCCCTCGTCGACGCCCTGAAGGCCGGTCAGAAGCCCTACCTCTTCCCGGCCAAGACCTTCAGCTCGCGTTCGATCGCCTACACGCCCGCCGCTGCCCCGTCGCAGCGTACGCAGCAGCCGAACTTTGGCGACGAGAAGCCCGCTGGAAACAACATCGAGGCCGACATCCTGGCGATGGCAAAGCGTGCCGGTCTGCCGTTGACCGCTGAGGCGTTCGCCGCCGCGAAGGCTGGCAAGTAACCAATTTACCAGGGCGTCACCGACGCCCTACCGAGGAGTTTTGAGAACATGGCTACCGCATCTTCCACAGTCCGCACCACCTTCTACGGCGCTGAGCGAACCCCCGCCAAGGCGTTCGTCCAAAAGCTTGGCACCGTGATTTACAAGGGCACCCAGGCGATGCACGTCGCTGGCGTGTGTCAGCCCGCCACCACTGGCGTCTCGGGCGCTGTCTATCTCGGCGTCGCCGAGGACACCTACGACGCCTCCGCCGAGGTCGCTAACAAGACCTGGACCGTCCCGATGATCTTTCACCGACGGGCTTACACCATCGGTGTGAAGTCTGGCGACGTTCCGACCGCTGCCAACCTCGGCGGACTCGTCTACGTCAACAGCGACATCGAGGTCAAGAAGACCAGCGCCACCGACGACGTGACCGTGCGTCTCCTGTCGATTGTCAACTCCACCCAAGTCATCGTCGATCCTGCCTAATCGCAGCGACGGAAAGAGATTAGATCATGAAGGGCATCGTATCCTCGCAGACGTTGACGAATCTTCAGGATGGCGTCAACACCGCTCTCAGCGTGCTCGGCACGTCCGAGAGTCTTGTGTATCCCAAGATCGCGTTCGTCGACGACGGCAGCGCGACCAATGGCAACATCCTCGGCACTGTGACGGGGATGTTTGACAACGGCGACGGCACCAGCGGCGAAGTCGTCCGTTACCCGTTCTCGCCCGTCACCAACCCCCCGGAAGATTGGAACTTCGGCGACCAGCGTGGCGAAGTCGACGAGACGATTCAGTACATCGAGGTGTCGCGGAAGCGACAGGGACCGAAGGACTCTCGCCTGTACGTCGACACCCAAGACGTGTACGGCATCATCACCGGCAAGCTCGACGCGATCATGAAGCGTGCCGGAATGCTTTGGGATCTCCAGCTCGCCGCCGCGATCAACGCGAACGGTACGGCTTATGACGGCAAGGCGTTCTTCGCAACGGACCACCCCGCCGATCCGAACGATTCGAGCAAGGGCACCTACGCCAACAGCGGCACGGTAACGGCGATGGATGAGACTGGCCTCGCTGCCGCGCTTGACCTGTACGCGAAGGTGCTGTGGTTCGATGGCAAGGTGCGCTCGTCGGAGATGAAGGCCCCTGTGCTGCTGTGCCCAACGGCAAGCCTCTACCTGAAGGCTCGTCAGCTCGTTTTCGGCAGCATCATCCCGTCGGTGGGTGGTGGCAGCGTGGCTTCGGGATCGTCCGCGTTCAACGGCATCGTCTCGGACGTGATTTTGTGGCCGCTGCTTGTTGACTCCGCCGTCGCGAACTCGACGAAGTATTGCTACCTCGTCTCGCCCGGCACCCCGGTCAAGGCAGGCTTCATCGTCAGCCCGAAGCGTCAGCCTCAGTTCCACATCGCGGGCATCGACCCCAACGAAGAGATCCGACGCAAGTACGGCGCGGTCGCCTACGGCTGGGACGCATTCGGTGGAGTCGGCCTCGGTCTGCCGCAAGACGTGATCCGCTTCACCGTCGGCTAGTCGAGAGCAAGCACCAGCGCCACACGGCCCTGATGCTTGCCCTTGACGGCTAGACCTCGCCTCAACCGGCCTGATTGGCTCGCCTTGTGACCTCATCCATAAATTCCACCAGAAGGTCAGGCGGAATCTCTGGCAAGACACGAAGGTTTCTGTGGTCTCTAAGCAGCCAGGGGGTTTCTCCTATGCGACCGCCGAAGCCGAATGCCACTTGCCTGAATACGACCGCGTCGTAGCGGTAGGTGCAGCCATCACGCTCGATAGTTCCAGTGACTCTCTTGGTCTCAGTATCCATGTAGGTGGGCGTATCACCCACATGAATCTCTGTCTAGTCCTAACCCGCGCAAGACCCTAGCCCACCCGTACCTTTCCCTCGATAGCCCTAGACGCCGCCGCCGTCATCCCGACGACGCCGACGTGTGCGGCTCTCGGGGATTCCATGGCTCTTCTCACCCGCGATCAGCTCATCACCGAAGTCGGTGGCCCGACGGCAGCGGCGCAGCTCTGTCCCGACCGCACTACCGGCGGGATCAATTACACCATCCTCGACGCTGCCATTGCCGACGCCATCGGCGATGTCGACGCGGCTTGTGCGAAGTTCTACGCCGACCTGAGCACAAACCCGCCTCAGAAGCTCGTGCGCATCGCTCGGCAGTGCGGCGCTTATTACCTTTGGCTCAAAGCCGCATCAGGGAAGACCGTCCCCGAGAACGTCGCCAAGGCGTTCGGCGGCGCAAAGCAAGACCTCCGCGACATCGAGGCCAGCGACTCGCTGCCGGGCCGCGATGCGACTTACCGTTTCCCGTCGACGATTGACAACAGCTACGGCGGACGCCGCGCCGTCTACTCGACGTTCCGCCGCTCGGGTCTACTCGGGAGTCGCTAGTGCGGCTCAAGGTCAAAAAGGCTGGCAGCGTCGAGATATTGGCGAAGCTGCAAGAGGCCGCAAGCAACACCGCCGAGCTGGTGATGCGTATGGGTAGCTATGTCCGCGCCGTCAGCGTCGAGAAAATCGACAGCGGCGACGGGCTGGCCCCGTGGGCGGAGTCCACAAAGAAGAAGTACGAGAACACCGGCACCGGCAAGATCACAGCGTTGGGTCGAGTTCGTGCCAGCGTCGCAAAGAAGCTTGACCAGACGTTTCGACGAAAAGGCAACGACGAGGCGAGGCAAGAGCTTCGCGCCGTCCTCGGCGGGTCATCGATAAAGCCCAAGAACAAGACCGTGGCGACACTACAGCGAAAGCTCGACAGGGCCAAGCAGCAGCTCGCCAAGGGCGGCAGCGTCAACATCGGCAAGCGCAAGGCCGAGAAGCACAAGCTGCTTGGCAGCCTTGGGCGGGCGTTCAGCGTTAAGGCGTCGTCGTCGCAGGCCACCATCACCAACAACGTCCCGTTCTCGGGCGTCCTCCTCGAAGGCGGCAAGGTCGGCAACGGGGCACGACTGCCCGAGCGGCGCTACCTCGAAGTCTCGTCAGAAGTGCGACGACGACTCGCAGACATCACCATTGACCACTTTTTGAGGAGATAGCGACGATGGGGCCAGAGACTTTCATCACCACGATCGAGGCTGCGATCTGTCGCATTGTGCGGCTCGGCCTCGCGTGGCGTCGACCGGCTGTCGCTGACCTCGTCGCGCTTGCCGCCGTCGACGCGACTGTATTGCCCGACGGTGCGCTTGTCTATGTCACCAGCGAGGCGAACCTCTACGAGTGGGCACCGGATAGCACCGCCACCGACGACGGCAGCACTGTCATCGCCTCGACGACGCTGGCACCGTCAGCCCGTGGGCGTTGGCTCATCGTATCGACGACGTGGACGTATGGCGCTGGCGGCACGAACCTGGCCGTGAAACAGACCGGCTACCTACGCGCCGTCGAGCCCTACGCCTCGATGGAGACGAGCCAAGGCGAGGAAGACGGCATCCTGTCACGCATCGCAGCGCAGACGCCGTCTGTGTGTGTGCAGTTTGTCGGCGACGAGATCGAAAGCTACGACAACCAGCCAGGCACGTTGTACTCGGCGACGCTAGGCTTCAAGCTCATCATCGCATCGACAAACCTCCGGGCCGCGCCTGCCGCAGTCCGAGGCGACGGCGTGAGCGACGACCCCGGCGTTTACCGCATCATCGGCGACTTACGGCGGCTGTTCGGCGGGCTGTCCTTCGATAACGGCGTCGAAGGCGTCGAGCGTATCGAGATCGGTGGCAGCGAGCTGATCAGCGAGCTGGAAGACCGCCGTGTATACATCTGGGGGCTCGACCTCGTCGTCAAGGCGTCGTTCGCAATCGAGGACGAAGACCTCGCCGTCGACGGTGAGATTTGGGTGCAGCCCAAGTTGACCGAGTTCTGGCCGCTGCCGAAGTGGGACAAGTTCAACTACATAGCGACGGGAGGGACGTTGTCAGGGTCGGGGCTTACTCGCACTGTCGACGCGACGACGGGCTTGATTGCCGGAAGCGCTATCAGTTTCGCCGCCTCGTCGGTGACGCTGTCCGCAGACAAAGACACCTACCGCGACCTCGACCCATCGACGGGGTGGCACTTCACAGCAGTCCCCGTCGGGTCGCCGCAGCCGCCGATCGTGGCCGGTCGTCTCCGCGTCGCTGTGTCGAGGACATCAGCGACCGACATCGAGATGGATGTCGGCCTGTGCAGCTTCTCGACGGCATATGGTTCACCACGCCAAGTAGTCTAGCCGACGGTAGCCGTACCTATCCACGAGAGATCCCTTCCACCTCTCGTGAGGCAACTATGTCTGATACCCCGTTCAACCTTCTGAGACTGCCCGGCGTTTTCGAGCCCGGCGTCTATGCGTCCGTGGTTTACGATTCCGACCCCGGCCTCGCTGCGCCGAATAATCGCTGTCTGCTCACCGGCTACTTTACCGCTGGATACCAAGCCGTCAGCGACGTGCCGGTGCGTGTGCTCTCGCAAGCCGACGCCGACGTGCTGTTTGGCCCGAAGTCGATGCTATCTCACGCCTACGCCGCCGCCAAGAAGCAGATCCCCGTCGGTGCTGAAGTGTGGGCGCTGCCGCTAACGGCCCCATCGTCGGGTACGGCGCAAGTGCTGAACGTCGAGATCGTCGCCGAGCCGTCGCTGGGCGTCCTCGGTGCGGGTACGGCTGCACTGTCCGCTGACACCATCACCCTGCGTCTGCGCGGTCGTGGCGTGACCGTCGGATTCAAGCAATCCGACGATTTCGCGACGATCGCAACCGCCATCGAGACGGCGTGGAATCTGCTCAGTGATGCCCCGGCAACCATCGGGCGCAGCTCGGCGGCGCTGACGCTGACCGCCCCCCACAAGGGCGACTTTGACAACGGCGCTGTCGAGGTGACTTTCGGCTCGCGTGGCCTCAGTGGCGTTGCCGCGAAGATGGGGACTATGTCCGTCGCCAATGCGGCGGGGGCCTCTGGAACTTGCGTGATCAGCGACGGTAGCAAGTCTGTCACTGTGGCCGTCACTAACGGCGATGCGGCGACGGCTACTGGAACGGGGATCGTGACCAAGATCAACGGCACCTCGCTCAAGATTCGGGCCGCGCAGCCGGGAACCCCGTCCGGTGTCGTGACCCTGTACTATGTCAACGGTCGACCCTGTCGCCCGCTGCAAGTCTCGTCGACGGAGACGGGGCTTTCCGGCCAGACCGTCACCGACGCTGTCGGCACTGCTGGTGTCGGCGTCCCGACGCTGACGACTGCGCTCGCCAACATCGCCGCGATGGATGATAGCTTCAAGGCTTGGAGCCTCTTCTTCCGCTCCGCGACTGAGCTGGGATCGATCGCTTCGCACCTCGTCGCCCAAGCCGTCCCGCCGATCAGCAAGGGTCAGGTCGCCATCTTCGCCCAGGCCGTGAGCTACGCGGCGATGGTGACTTCCAACCTGCCCGCGTCCACGTCACCTCGTCTCGACGCCTACACGCGCTTTGTGACGCTGCTCGCGCAGTGTGCGCCGTCGGCTGAGTGGGAGCTTTCGGCCCGCTATTGTGCCGCCGTCGCTGCCGAGACGTACGTGAGCCGCAACTGGAACGGGCTGGAGCTGATTGGCGACGACATCGCGCCATGCCCGGCAACTCATCCGGCGGATCGTCTCTCGCTCGACGAGCGCAATGCTGCAATCGGGACGTATCACACCGCCCCGGTCGTCGTGAACAGCGCCGGACGGCTGGCCGTGAGCTGGGGCGGTAACACCTATGCCCCACGCGGCGCGAAGGACGGCAAGCTCGTCAAGCTGTCGACGACGCTGACCCTCGACTACTTCGGCTATGACTTGAGCCGCTACTTGTCGTCGCTGTTCAGCGGCAAGAAGATCAAGGTGTCCGGTCAGCCCCGCACCAGCAACGCAGTGACGCCGAACGGTGTCAAGGCGGCTGTCTATCGGTGGTGCGTGCGAATGGACGACGCGGACCTCTTCGACGGTGCTGAGAAAGCCCGCGACGCCATCATGGCAGCGATCGTGTTTGGGCCGGAAGCAATGTATGTAAACGTCCCGTGGACCACGTTGGCGGATTTGGACATCCTCGCCGTCTCCGGCCTCGCTGGCTAGTCGATAGCACCGTCGACAACCCGACGGGCTGAATGCTCGCCCCTTCCTGCCGCACCCCGACGGCAACCTGTACCTTTCTCCGAGAGAACCATAACCAACCTCTCGGGGGGTAATTCATGTCACGTCTTGGTCGTATTCCCGTCACCGTCAACGGCATCAGCGTCGGCGGCATGGGTGTCAAAAGCGTCAACGTCTCGCGGAAGCAGACTCAAAAGATCCACAAGCTAGCTGACGGCAGCCGCGACCGCAGCGAAGGACAGCCAGAGTTCACCTTTAGCTTTCAGTGTGCTCTCGACGCTGACAAGCAAATCCTGCTTGCCGCCATCGAGGATGCCAAGGCGACCGGCGAGGTCAATATCGGCTACACCCTCGGAAACGACGAGTATCTGCTTGTCAACTGCGGCTTTGACACCGAGGACGTATCGTCAGACAGCGACGGCACTGCCGATCTGACGATCAGCGGCGTCGCTCCCGACAGGCTGAAGGTGCGATAATGGCGACGCTCGGCAACCTCCTCCAGCGACGCGGCGGGTCGGCGATGACGCCGCGCAGCGTCAAGCTGACGCTCGCCTTGCCCGATCCGCAAGGCGGTGCGCCGACGCCGACCGAGGCTGACATCGCGCTACTGCCGCTGTCCCTGACGGCAGAGGGGAAGGCCCGTCGAGCTGCGGAAGCCTACTTTGTGAGTCGGCGAGACTTCGGCGACGCCCCAGACCTCCACGTCGAGTACCTGTTTCAGTTTGCCGTGGCAGCTATGCGCGACCCTGAAGACCTGCGACGGGCCTTCGTTGACGCCAAGAGTCTCGACACGTTCCGTTGCTGTCTCGTCGGCGAACAGCTCGACGTGCTGATCAAAGAATATCGCGAGCTGATCCGCTCCGAGTACAGCGAGGTCATCGCCGACGCTGACGGCGTCAAGGACGAAGCGACAGCGCTTTTTCCCAAAGCCCCGGCACGGCCTTAAAGCTCACCGGGGCGACGATGGCCGAGTGGTTTCGCGTCAGGTCGGTGCATAGCGTTCACGACGAGGACGCGGTGCGGTTTCGTCTGGCTCAGATTGCAGCGACGGAGTTTCTGACCCCGAAGAAGAAGAAAGGCCGCGACAATGGCTAGCGAGAAAGCATCAGTACAAATAAGCCTAGATGGGGCCGACGCCGTTGTCAGCGACGCCAAGAAGGCGGAGCAGGCCATCAATAGCATCGGCAGCGGCGCGGTTAGAGCGGGCAAGGCCGTCGCTGGCTCTATGCTAGGCGCTGTCGGCTCGGCGATGCAGCTTGCGGCGGCGGCGACGGCGATCAATTTCGGTCGGGGCATGCAGGATGCAAAAACCCTCGACTTGACGGTGGCACGTCTAACACGTACCGCTGGCACATCGGGCGACGCACTCAAGAATAGCTTCGAGAAGGCCGAGAGATCAACGCTCACCTCGTCGCTGGCTCTGGCTGACTTTAGCAAGGCGCTCGGTAGGACCACGTATGACGGCAAGTATGCCGCCGGATCAGTCGCAGCACTCGGCGATCATGCGTTGGCGCTGGGGCGAGAGCTTGGCGACGAGCTGCCGCTTGCTGTGGCCTTACACGGCATCGGCGTCGAGGCCGAGAAGCTGCCCGCAGAGCTGGGGCGCATCCGTGACATGGCCGACCGTCTAGGCACCGTCGGTGGTGCGGCGGCTCTCGGCGACACTCTGGCGGCGCTTGGGCCGCAGCTCGCGACGGTGGCGACGCAGTCGGACGCATCGCGGGCAAAGCTGGAATCGCTGATCGCCACGATGACTAAAGGGCTACGTCCCGAGCAAGCCAAGCAAGTCGGCGGCGAGGCGTTGGCGATGGTCAAGTCGCGGGCTCTCGACATCGAAAGGCTCACCGGGAAAAAGGTCATCTCAGACGACGGACAGCTTACCGACCCAACTGAGGCGCTGGCGTCGGTGAAGAAGATCGCGCAGAAGAAGTTCGGCGGCAATCAAGAGGCAATGCGACGGGCGCTGATGTCAGAGTTCGGCTCTGACTTGGGCCTGTCCATCATGCGGACGGACTTTAACAGCGTCGGCAAGACAGCAGCGATGGCGAAGGACAGCGGCAAGACGGCGCAAGAGGCGGCGGCTTTCCGAGAGAGCACCGAGGGCAAGCGCATCGACGCCGAGCTTCAGCGGCAAGCTGCGGGTCGCGCCGTCGGTGGCAAGCTTCAAGGCGCTCTGGATTCGGCGACGGACACACTTGGACCTGTCGGCACGACAGCGGCGCTGTACGGCGGCGGCAAAGCCCTCGGCTATGTAGGCGGCAAGCTGCTTGCAGGCGGTGGCACATCGGGCGGCGGCATCGGCACGGGCGCGGGGACAGGTGTGGGCTCGTCACTCGCTGCTGGGGCCGGGACGTTGGTGACTTCGGGGCTTGGCCTTAGCGCTGGCCTCGCCGTCGGGTCGCTGGCACTACAAGGCGGCGTACTCAACGAGATCGGCCAAGACCGTGACGAGATGGGAGCGGACTGGCGCAAGAAGCACGCGCAGACGCTTGGCGGCGAGCTGGCGCAGCAAGCTATCCAGCGAGGCGACCTGATGCCGGTCATCGGCAAGGCTGGCGGCGACAAAGAAGTGATCGCGGCGATGCTGACGACGTTAGAGGGCAGCCTCGACAAGTTGCCGTCGGCGATGGCGCAGCAAGTCGCGGCGGGCATCGCTGCCGAGCTGAAGAGAGCGCCGTTGAAAGCCATCATTCCTCAAGATCCCAACGCACCGAAGGGAAACTAGATGCCGACGCCAATCCTAAGAAACGCTGAAGCTTTCGACTTTACGACGCTCGACGGCGAGCGGCTGGAGCTGTTCGGCGAGATGTTGAGCTGGTCAGACGAGGTCAAGACCGGCGTAGTCGAGAAGCAGGTAGTCCGCCGAGCTGGTGCCCTGCATCAGAAGATGGGCTCACCGCCGCGAAAGTTCTCGGCGAAATGTGTACTCATCGGCGGCGATGTGACGGCACGGTATCGACGACTATGCGACGCTGTGCAGGCGCAGCCCGAGGGCCGCGTCACACATCCTCGCTGGGGTAACTTCCGCGCCGTCGTCGAGGGCATCCAGGCCAGTGAGTCGCCGTCGGAAAATACGAACCTCATCGAGTACAGCATCAGCTTTAGTGAAACGGGTCTACACGACCCTCCCAAGCCCGCACCTAGCGCCAAAGCTCAGACCGCAGCCGCCCACGCGCAAACCAGCGCCTCTACAAGCGCGGCAAGCGGTGGCGGGGTAGCGGTGGCAGGGGCAGCCCTGCAAAACGCCGCTGGGGGCTTCCTGGTTGCGATTTCGGCAGCCGAAAGAGGTCTGGGTATGATTGGCGATGTCACCGCCAGCTACGCGGCGATGTCCGCGCAAGCTGTGGAGCTGGATGCTCTCGCGGCCCCGAAGGATGTCCGCCGCGCCGCCGCCCTCGCGTTGTCGTCAGCTCTACAAGCACAGCAACGCTACAGCGCCGGTCGTCCACCCCTCGTCACCTACACCGTCCCATCGTCCACGTCGCTGTCTGCGCTTTGTCAGTCGCTTTACGGCAGCCGTGCCAACGACGCTAGGGCGGAGATCCAGCGGAACAATCGCATCCTTCGCCCATTCCGCATCCCCGCCGGGACGGCGCTTCTGATTTCCGACCCTTCCGTGATCGTCACCGCCGTCGAGTAGGCTCGGGGGCGCGGCGCTCCATGTCCGTACCTTTAGTTCGTGCAGCAAACTCAGTGCCGTGTCATCGTCGGTGGCGAGACGATTGAAGAGATCGAAAGCTTTGAAATCACCGACGACGTAATGGCCGTCGGCGAGGAGCAACGCTTTACCGTCGTCACGCCTCGAAAATACCGCGACAAGCTCCGACTCGGCGACAGCGTCGAGCTGATCATGCAGCACCCAGCCGTCAATGGTGGGGCACCGACGACAAAGCATCGAGGCAAGGTGATCCGCCGTGAGGCGTCGGTGTCGCCGACTGGCGGCTGCGTGCTGAATATCACCACAGCCGATCCCGGCTGGCACTTGCAGAACAGCGACGCGCCTGTCCACATCCGTATTCAGGGCAAGACGTACGCCCAGCTCGTCGACCCCGCGTCGTCGCCGCTGTTTGAAAAGACCTGGGGCTTCAAGGGGCTGCGCTTCGGCGCGAATGCCGCCCTTCTCCGTCGAAGCCTAAAGCTCGGCGTCGCCGCTGCCGCCATCGCCGCGCAGCAAGTGCTTGACCCGGTGCATGTGATCCAGGTCGAGCCGGGGCAGAAGCCTTGGGATCTCATCGTCGAGTATTGCCGACGGTTGAACTTGCTCGTCAATGTCAGCCCCGACGGCTACCTAAATGTCTACCGTCCCGTCATCGGCGGCAAGGCGGCGTATAGCCTGCGCTGCGTCGACGGCGATGCTGGAAACAATGTGCTGTCCGCGTCGGTGACTGAGGACGCGAGGACGCGATACACCGAGGTCACTGTCGTCGGTGAGCAGTTTGGATATGAAGGCAGCCAAGATCCTGCCGACCCCAACGCCTCGAAGAAGGTTGGTCGCGTCCGCCACCATGACGCGCAATCGTTTGTCCATCGTCTTTGCGCCTCCGACGGCGAAATGACCAGCAACGGCCTCGCTCAGAAGCAAGCCGAGTGGCTGTACCGTCGCAACCTCTACGACAGCCTAGCCATCACCGTCGAGGTCGCCGAGCATCATCAGGGCGGTCTTTGGTGGGCCGCTGACAGCCTCGTCAACATCGCGATCGATGACCTGGGGCTTTACGGCAACTTCTACCTACAAGCGTGCCGCTGTACGTCGTCGAAGACCGACGGCGACAAGACGACGCTGACGCTGCGTATGCCCGATCTGCTTTCGGCAGCCTTCGGCGAGCTGCCAAACCCGCCCATTTACCGAGCGTACAGCGTCGGGGGAGGACCGTCGACATGATAGCGCCTGCCATCAGTGAGTGGGTACGAAACAAGCTTGCCTCAGTGGTCCGCCTGACGACGATTCGAGGACGCGACAGCAAGGGCATTTATAGCTGTGACGGCTATCGCCACCCCGACGACCCCGAGTCGGTTGTCGTCGCGAAGCGGGGGCAACACTACGGCTTTTGCTCCGAGCCCCCGAATGACGGGACGTGTGTTGCCGTGGCTGTGGGGGTGGGTGGTGGCGCAAGCAATCGCGTCGCCGTCGCCGAATACAGCACGAACACGCCAGAGATCGAAGAGGGCGAGGTAGTGATCTGGGGCAAGGCGGGGCAGCGTGTGTTGCTCAACAAAGACGGCGACATCGTCGTCTACCCAGCGACGGGACGTTCCGTCATCCTCGGCAGCGCCAGCGGCGGCGACTGCGACCCCGTCGTGACTCGGGGTGAGCTAAACACTCTCTTGTCGTCGCTGCGGTCGGCTTATAACAGCCACATCCACCCGACACCAAGCGGCAACTCGTCAGCGCCGACGGCAACGATCACGTCATTGAGTGTGGACGCAAGCCCCAACGTCTACGCCAAGAAGCCGTAGCACCGTCGCCTGCCTGTACCTTTCTTGTCGTGGATGTATCATTCAGCCTCGACAAAGCCGGGCGGTTGACGCTTTCGCGTAATGCCAACGGCAGCCCCTTTCTCGACGAGCGAGCCGTGTTCGCGGTGTTCGCGACGTTGGCCGCTCACAAGGGCGGCTACGGCTGGGACGGTAGCGTCGGCACTGACCTGCACACCATTCGCAAGGACGGGCGGCTGACGGGGACGCGACTGCGAGGCATCGCCGTCGACTTGTTTGGTCAGCTCAAGTCCGACGAGCTTGTGCGCAGTGGCGACGGTAGCGCCGAGCGACTGCGCACCGGGGCTTGGGTGCTGTCGCTGGCGTGGACGACGAAGGGTGGCATACCTGCCGCCCAGAAGGTGAGCCTGTAATGGCTTCGTTTCTGACGGAGACTGAAGTTCTCGACGCTGCCATCGCGTATTTCTCGACCGCGTTTGCCGACTCGACGGGGAAAGCCCCGCCGATGGGGCCGCGCTCGTTTTTCGGCCAACTCGCTCGGGCGCTAGCGTCGCTGATCGGCGAAGTCCTCGCAACGGCGAAGACCATCGACGATGACGCGCTGCCCTACGTCTACACCGACAGCGCTGGCGTCACGAAAACACGCAACACGTCGCAGCGCCTCGACGACTTCGCGTACATCTTTGGCCTCCCCAGCGACGTGAGCGGCAAGTATGGCCGACGCGGCGCGACTGCGGCTCGCGGTGGCGGTGCTACGGCGACGGGAAGTGCTGGCACCATCGTCGCAACGGCAGCGCTATTGTCGGACCCGTCCACGACGGTATCACTGAAACTACGTTCAGGCTTCACCATGGGCGTCAGTGGTAGCCAGGCGGTGACGCTTGATGCTGTGACGAAGGGTGAAGCGGGCAATCTGGCTGTCGGTACGGTGCTCCGGTGGGTCAGCCCTCCGCCCGGCCTCGCGTCGACGCTGACGCTGACGACGGCGCTGTCTGGTGGCTACGCCAGCGAGAGCGACGTTGATCTCGCCCTGCGCATCGTGCGCCGCTTGCAGAATCGCCCCAAAGGCGGCAGCTCTAACGACTATCGCGAGTGGGCCGAGGCTGCCGAGGACGGCAGCGGGGCTCTCGTCGGTGTTCTACGCGCCTACGTCTATCCGATGCGCGACGGCGCGGGTTCGGTGACGGTGGTGCCGACGCTGGGTGGTAGCGGTCAAGCCCGCATCCCGTCGACGACTCAAATCACGCAGATCCAAGCGTGGGTTGATAGCCTCCGCATCGCGACCGATTCCTGTTTTGTGACCAAGCCTCGCGTCGTCGCTGGCGAGGAGCTGTCGATTGTGGCCTACGTCCAGACGCAGCCCACGGCGCGTATGGAGTGGTCCGACACCTCGACGGTAACGGCGGTAAGCGGCACCGGCACGTCTTTGGTCGTCGACGCGCTACCGGCATCACTGTCCGACGCTGTCGACAACAGCAACAAGCCACGCCTCGCCATCGTCCTCACCTCGCCGATCCCGTTCGTATCGAGAGTGACGGCATACGTGGTCGATACCCCGATGGCCGGTCAGCACACGCTGACCCTCGAAACCTCCTTGCCTTCCTCGCCCGCTTCCAAGAGGGTACACCCCGCAGGATCGGTAACCGTCCCGGTAGCAGCGGCGATCCTGTCGACGATCGATAGCCTTGGCCCGTCGCGTAGCAGCGGCATGGCCGACGCAAATGACCGCTGGGAAGACCGCGTCACCGTCGCCGCGCTAGCTGCCGCTGTCGTCAGTGCAGTCGATAGCAACGGCGAGCGGGTGGTGGTGACGAGCCCTGGTGTTGGTGTCGGTACAGGCATCACCATCGCCGTCGGCGTCGCATCACCGACGGCTGACGACTACCCGACCTACGACAACTCCACGACGCTTGGGCCACCGATCGCCGAGTGCGTTTCTATTGTCGTCCGTGAGGTGGCGTGATGTCGACGGAGACTCGCGAAGCACTGCTCGCGTCGCTGCCGCCTGGTGTGCGCGACATGCTGGCTGACGACGTGATCGCGCTGTTTGACGCGACGGCGTCGACGATTGATGATAGCGCCATCGCCGCTGTCGATGCCCTCGACGCCGACTCGTCGCCGCTGACTTGCGGTAGCGAGAGGCTACGACGGTGGGAAAGCGACCTCGGCATCGCCTCGACACGTACCGCTCTGTTCGGCACGTTGTCAGCTCGTCGCGCTGCCGTCATTTCGCGGCTGCGAGAATACGGCCCCCCGACGGTGGCGATGCTGCGAAGTGTTCTCGCCCCTCTGCTTGACTACGCGGACCCGACGACGTTGACCATTCTTGAGACGGACAGAACCGCGCTACGCGCTGCGCATGTCTACTCTGGCGTCGCTGTCGCCACCTATCTCGACATGGTGACGACGGGGATCTGGGAATTTTACGTCGACGACGACGGCAGAGTAGCACCGGGCGGTGTGGTCATCGACATCACCTTGTCGACGCTGCTCGATGTAAGTGGACAGACGGTGACGGTGCAGACGCCGGGTGGTGCTTATTTTGCCCACGTCGGCACGATTGGTCGCGGTGTCGCCGCCTCGACAACGTACCGGCTCTACTTCCCGGCAGTCTCGGCGTCGTCGGTGCTTGGCCTGTGGAGGATCTACGTCTACACCAACGGCGCGTCGACGGGCACCTTGGAGGACTGCAAGCTTTTCGTCGAGGGCATGGGGCCAAGCGGCCTCTGTGGCGCGGCGTTTGAATGGGCTGCCGTCTATGAGCCCACTAAGAGCAACGGCAGCCCCGACTTCGACGCCGCCGTCGCAGCGTCTCAACGAGTCGGCCTCGCTACCCGCATCGGCGGCGTCGTGATGATTGCCGATGCTGCCGTGGGCCTTGCCGACGGCGACTACGCGGGCATCCCCAATGACAACACCAAGCCGTCGGGCTTTGTCCCCGGCGCTTAACGAGGTTTTACGATGACTTGGCCATTCGACCCACACGCCACCTTCGGTGACAACTCGACGCCGAAGGTGACTGCGACCCACATCAACGAGTGGGAAAAGAACCACAACGCCCTGTCGTTTCACGCCTATCTGCAAAGACCGCAGATGCGCGTTTATTCCACCGACGGGGCCAACGTCGTCGGCTATGTCTCGCCGATGCTGATCAAGGACACGGCGACGGCGAAGTATCGCTACGTCGGCGCGGGGGCGCTGTTTATCACCCCCTCCGAGCTAGAGACGCCCGCCGTGTCGTGGCCGGTGTCGACGTGGTTGTATTTGTACGCTACCTGCACCAACGGCGTTATCGGCTGGAAAGTCTCGACGACTGGCCCCACGGTGATCAGCCCCGATGGTACGAGCTTTTCAGCTCAGCCGCTTTTCCAGACCGGGTCGGAAGACAAACGATACATCTGTTCGTTCTACAGCGACGGCTCGTCGGTGTTGAAGCGCTTCCACCGGGTCGACAACGTCACCACGTTCATCGACGAGGAGCAGTGTGTCCCCGCGTCGTCGGGAATCACAACTTGGCAGACGGCGAGCTTGGCGACCTACGTTCCGGCGCACGCTGTCGAGGCGGAGCTAGATGGCACCCTCGACAATTTCGCAGCGGCTTATCGCTACCTATATATCACCTACGTCGGCGACGCACCGACAGCGCCGCGATCAGTCTGCACCAGCGCGGGCAGCTACAACGCCTCGACGATGAGCGTCTACCTGAACGGGGCAAGCTTCCGCTGGAAGACCGACAGCAACGCCCTCGATCACACCGTTCGGATCTCGATCCGAAGCTGGAAGGATTAAGCCCATGCTAGACCCCACCACCGTCGAGACGGTACGAAGTGCTCTGGAAAATAAGCCAAATCTGTGGCTTGCCTTCGCCGTCGCTGTCACTCCGATCGCAACGGCGGCGCTGATAGGCTGGGTTGCCATACGCCACGCCCTTCCCGCCATCAGAGAGGAGCTGGCGGCGTCGCGACTGCATATGTCCGAGGCGCTAGCCAAGCGCGGCGTTGAAGCTGCTGACGATATCAAGGCGTCGAGGGAGCTGGCCCGAGTCCAGCATGAAGCGCTCGTCGACAAGATCGAAGGCAAGCTTGATCGTCTCGGCGAGCGGGTGCAGGACAGCCACACGCTGCTGCGCTCCATCGCCGCCAAGGTCGGCGTCGTCGCGTTGGTGCTGCTGTTGTCGTTTGGCATCGGCTTCGGCGGCGGCGCGGTGGTAGCGCGACTTCAACGTCCCGCTATCCCGTCGACGGGCAAGGGCGAATGCAGCGAAGTGAATTGCACCGAGGACGAGTATTGCTGCGGGCTTAACAAGTGCTGCATGCGTTCTCGTCGCGCTGTCGACGAGACAGAGATTGCCCGTAAGCCGCTGTCGTCGCTGCCTCAAGGCTTGGCCTCGGTAGCGACGAAGCCCTGCGACAGTCCACGCCTTGAT
>ERZ724517.841-NODE-841-length-17926-cov-7.500923_pt1 | contig 17926 bp, 14 predicted proteins | sample MGYA00376050_ERZ724517 | MGnify/ENA primary metagenome ERZ724517 (study PRJEB28724, sample SAMN07190886) | activated sludge metagenome | isolation source: activated sludge of sewage treatment plant in Hong Hong | place: USA: Christiansburg, Virginia | collected... | reverse complement strand
CAGTCGGCAATGCCTTCACCGAGGCCTATCTGCCGGTGCTGGCCAAGCGCCGCGATACGGCCTACGGCGAGCAGGAACGCGACTTTCAAGCCTATCGCCGTGGCCGTTACGTCGAATTCAACCTGGTATGGGACCGCGGCACGCTGTTCGGCCTGCAATCGGGCGGGCGCACCGAGTCGATCCTGATGTCGCTGCCGCCGATCGTCAAATGGCGCTACGACTGGAAGCCGGAAGCCGGCACGCCGGAAGCGGCGCTCTACGAAGTCTTCCTCAAGCCGCAGGACTGGGCCTGAATCCCACCACGGCCCAGCTTCAGCGCGTCGTTTCCAGTCGCACCGCGGCACGGAAGTGGCGGTTGGCCTCGTCGCTGCGCTCGAGCTGGTCGCAGAGTTCGGCGAGCGCCAGATGCGCGTCGCGTGTTTCCTCGGTTGCCAGCGACGCTTCGATGTAACTCTGCGCCTTGCCCCACAGGCGCTGGTTCATGCACATGCGCCCAAGCGCCAGCAGCAACGCCGCCTCGCCTGGATACTGGCGCAGCCAGTTCTCGGCCTTGGCGATGCGCCCGGTCAAACCCGGCCCCGCCATCGCCCCGTAGAGCGCCACGAGTTCAGGTTGCCAGCCTGCTTCGGAATGGCCGTCCAGCGCGCCTTCGATCAACTTCTGCGCCGCTTCCATCGCCTCGAGTTCGACCAGGGCCCGGGCGCCGGCCAGCACCAGGCGGCGGCCGTATTCGGCGCCCGGCACTGCGCGCAGGTAATCCCGCAACTGGCCGGCATCGGCCCGGCGGCGGGCGATATTCTCGAGATGCGCAAGGGTCTTGACCTCGCGTGCCACCTCGGGCGGCAAGGCATCGCGCTTTTCAAGCTGGCGCGCGAGTTTCAGGACACCATCCCAGTCGCCGCTGCCCTGGCGCGCCCGCAACTCGAGACGCAAGGCGGCAATATGCCGTCCCTGCTTGCCCTGCAGTCGCCCGAGCGCCGCCAGCGCTTCGTCGAAGCGGCGCGACTCGTTCATCATCTCGGCTTCGAGCATCAGGGTTGCCGCTTCGTTGCGCGCATCGTCGGTCATCGCACGGCGCATCCAGTCCTGCTGCTTTTCCGGTTCACGCATGCGCTGCGCAGCACGCGCCGCGATCAATGCCGAAAGCCCCGGGGCGGTACCGGCATCATAGGCCTCGCCCGCTTTTTTCATGGCCTGGCCGAAACGACCTTCGAACAACAGGCGCACGGCGTCCTGGAACACTTGCGCGGCCTGTTCGCGCTGGCGGCGGGCGCGGAATTCCCTGACCCGCCTCGGCAGGCCCAAGGTCAGCGCCAGCGCCCGCAGGGCGATGTAAATGGTTAAGATCAGCGCAATCAGGGCCAGAACGAAGAGGTTCAGGCTGACTTCGGCCCGGTAGGGCGGAAAGACCAGCAGGACATAACCGTCATTGACGTGCGCACCGAGGGCGACCGCCACGGCGAGCCCGAACAGGGCAAGAACCCAGAACAGCCCCTTCACTTTTTGCCCTTGCCGTTGCGCAGCCCGCTCAGTGCGGCCTGGGTTTCACCGAGGTTGGGCACGTCGACGACGATGTCTGTCGCGAGCAATAGGCGCAGCGTCTCCAGCGCTGCCTGCACCCCCTTGTCGCGGCCGTCGAAATGCCGGCTCATGCCGTCGCGAGCCGCCTTGATCTCGTTGCGGAAGCCCGCCTGATCACGCGAAAGCAGCGCCAGACGGGCGCTCAACAGGCGCAGCTTCAGATTTTCCCGCAGGAAGTAGCCCTGCCCGGGGGCCAGTAGCACCGGCTCCTCGCGGTCGAAGCGCTGGATGCGCACAAGGCCCTTCAGCTCCTGCCAGACTTCGCCGCCGGTCCGCTGCCACCAGGGCAAGGCCGGGGCAGTGGCCGGCTTGGCGCTGGCCTCCTGTGGCCGGATGTCCATGGCCAGCGGTAGCTTGTCGATGGCGACCAGCACCTGTTCGATGCGCACGCTGGTTCCGGCAATATCGACCGCAGGCAGCGCGGTCAGCCGCTCGAGGTCGCGCGCCAGCGCCTTGCGCAGCGGCAGCGCCTGCGGTCGGTCGACGCTTGCCAGGCGGGCTTCCGCCGTGCGCAGCGCGATGATCGCCGCCGGCACATTGCCGGCCAGTTGCAGTTGCTGCGCGGCCAGCGCGATCGCCTGTTCCGCTTCGAGCAGGCCCGACTCGTCACGGCTGCGCGCGAGATCCTGGTACAGCGCCTGCAGCGCATCCGACTGCGCCTGGAATTCCGCCAGCTTGGCGTCGGCCGCACCGAGCTTGCCCTGCAAGCCTTCGACTTGCTCGCGCAATTGCTTCAAGGCGCCGCGATCCTCCTTGCTGCCCGCGTCGGCGTCGGCCAGACGGCGGGCCACCTGCTCATGCGTGTCGGCGAGCTTCTGGCGGGTCTCGATCCATTGCCAGCCGGCCAGGGCAAGCGCCGCGACTGCCACCAGCAGCCAGGGGCTGAAACGCGCCGGCGCCTTCTCGGATGACGGCGGGGAAGATGGGTTCATGTTGTCAGGTGTCATGCCGACCAATTATAAGCACGCAGGCCGGCGAGGATGCCGGCATCCGCTGCATCGGTAAGGATAATGTTGTTTAAACCCAAAGTCCGGGCATTTTCCGCAATCCGGGCATGCGGCACGAACACCGGCGTGCGCATCAGGAAGTCCCGCCCTTCGCCATCGAGCAGCTCGGCCAGATAGCGCAGACCTTCGCTGCTCGACACGGTCAGCGCGTCAAGCCGCCCGGCACGCCATCGCTGCAGCAAGGGCTCGATCCCGCCGGAAGGGCCAGTGCGGCGGTAGCAGGCAAGGCATTCGACCTCGGCCCCGCGCTGGCGCAGAGTATCGGCGAGCAATTCGCGGCCACCGTCGCCACGGAAGATCATGACCCGCCTGCCGGCAACCCGCTCGCCGGACAGTTCCGGCAAGGCGAGCAGCGCTTCGGAATCGAAACGCTCGCGGGGCGCGATGCAACCGGAAACCCCGTGGGCCGCCAGCGCCCTCACCGTCCCCTGCCCTACTGCCGCCGGCCGCACGCCGACCGGCCACGGACCGTGAGCCTGGATGAGCGGAAGCACATGGTCGGCGGCATTGGGGCTGATGAAGATGGCCAGCGCACAGCCGGGCAGGCGTGCCACGCCGGCCGCCAGCGCTTGCGGATCGTCAATCGGTAGGATTTCGAGCAGCGGGAAAACCAGCGGAATCCCGCCCGCCGCAGAGATCGCTGCGGCCAGCGGCGCGGCCTGCGCCCGCGGCCGGGTAACGACGATGGTTCTGCCGGCGAGCGGGCCGGGCGTGTTCATTGGCTGTGGGCGAGCTTATCCAGGATGGTGTTGGCGCCCTGTGCCCGCAACTGCTCCGCCAGCTGGCGCCCGAGTGCTTCGTCATCGCCCGGCTGACCGCGCAGTTCGCCACTGACCATTTCCTTGCCATCAGGCGTGGCGACGAAGCCGCGCAACCAGAGCTGGCCGTTCTCGATGATCGCGTAGCCGCCCAGCGGCACCTGGCAACTGCCGCCCAGCGCCCGCGAGAAAGCGCGCTCGGCCTTGACGCAATGGGCCGTCTCCGGGTCGTTGAGCGGCGCGACGACGTCGGCCATGGCGACGGCGCCATCGATCAATTCGATGCCCAGCGCGCCCTGGCCCGGTGCCGGCAGCGACTGTTCCGCGGTCAACACCGACTTGATGCGGTTTTCCAGGCCGAGGCGGATCAGGCCGGCGGCGGCGAGGATGATCGCGTCGTACTCGCCAGCGTCCAGCTTGCGCAGGCGGGTATCGAGGTTGCCGCGCAGGCTCTTGATCACCAGTTGCGGGTATTTGGCGCGCAGGATGGATTCGCGACGCAGACTGGAGGTGCCGACCACGGCCCCGGCCGGCAAGTCATCCAGCCCCTTGTATTTGTTCGAGACGAAGGCGTCGCGCGGATTCTCGCGGGCCGAAATGGCGGCCAGCACGAAACCGTCCGGCATCACCATCGGCACGTCCTTCATCGAATGCACGGCGAGGTGGGCCTTGCCTTCCTGCATGGCGACCTCGAGTTCCTTGATGAACAGGCCCTTGCCGCCGATCTCGGAAAGCGGGCGGTCGAGGATCTGGTCGCCCTTCGTCGTCATGCCGAGAATGACAACTTCCGCCCCCGGATTTAGACTCGCCAGACGCCCCTGGACATGCACGGCCTGCCACATGGCCAGGCGGGATTCACGGGAAGCAATGACAATCTTTGAAGGAGCGGACATGGGGCAACGGACAGCGAAGTTTTCGAGGGGGCAATCTTAGCATGAGCGATCAGCCGCCTTCTTCGACCCAGATCAAGCCGCCGGAACAACGCCCGGAACACCCCGACTTCTGGTGCAAGCGCTTCGGCGAAGGCCTCACGCCCTGGGATGCCGGCAAGGTACCGGCTGCCTTCGCCGAATTCGTCGCCCGTCAGCCGGCGCCGCTCAACACCCTGATCCCCGGCTGCGGCCGGGCCTGGGAAGCCCTGCACCTGGCCGGCCTCGGCTGGCCGGTGACGGCGCTCGACTTCTCCCCGACCGCGGTCGAGCATGCCCGCGCGGTGGTCGGCGCAGCCCGCGTCACCCTGGTCTGCGATGATTTTTTCACCTACACCCCGGCCGCGCCCTGCGCGCTGATCTACGAACGCGCCTTCCTCTGCGCCATGCCGCGCAAGCTATGGGCCGACTGGGGCCGGCGCGTCGCCGAACTACTACCGCCCGGCGGCCTGCTCGCCGGCTTCTTTTTCGTCTGCGACTGGCCCAAGGGCCCGCCCTTCGGCATCCTGCCCGAGCAACTCGACGAACTGCTGACGCCGAACCTCGAACGCGTCGAGGATGCTGCGGTCGACGACTCGATTTCGGTGTTTTCCGGCAGAGAGCGCTGGCAGGTGTGGCGGCGAATCTAGCAAAATAGAACGGGAGTTGCTGCGGTCGCTTGTTCACCAAATCGAAGGGGTGTCGATTGGCAACTGCCGGTGCGATAATCCGTCGCTCGATGCGCTCCAGCCTCGCTCAGAAACTGTCCTATCTTAACGGCTCCGTACCATGATATTCAGTAGCACCCAGTTCATCCTGATCTTTCTGCCGATCTCGTTCTTTGTCTATTTCTGGCTCAATCACCGGAGAATGATTTTTGCGGGAAAGGCGTGGCTTGTCGCCGTCAGTTTGATTTTCTATGCCTACTGGAATATCAAATACCTTCCCCTGATGCTGGGGTCTATTTTGTTCAACTACGCCATCGGCACAGGCCTCGCCCAATCGTTCCACAAGAACTCCGTGACCCGTGGCTCGCAGCGACACGATTTCAACCGAAAGACCGTACTGCTGACCGGTATCGTGGCGAATCTCCTGCTACTCGGTTACTACAAGTACGCGGATTTCTTCATAGCCAATACGAACTTGGCTTTTGGGACCGCGTTTTCGCTTCCCCACATCGCACTGCCGCTGGCCATCAGTTTTTTCACGTTCACACAGATCGCGTACCTCGTCGACAGCTTTCGCGGTGAGACTGCAGAATACGACCTGCTCAACTATGCGCTTTTCGTCACCTTCTTTCCGCACCTGATCGCTGGACCGATCGTTCATCACCGGCAGATCATGTCGCAGTTTTCGTCGCGCTGGACACTTGTCAAGCGCTATCCAAACATCCTGAAGGGCCTGTTCATTTTCGGGATCGGCCTGTTCAAAAAAGTGGTCATCGCCGATACCTTTGCTGGATGGGCCGATGCCGGATTCGATGGCGGCCAGCCACTGGGGTTCTTCGGCAGCTGGGCGACCAGCCTTTCCTACACCTTCCAGCTCTACTTCGATTTCAGCGGGTATTGCGACATGGCGATTGGCGCCTCTTTACTTTTCAACATCTGGCTGCCGATCAACTTCAACTCACCTTATAAATCGCTGGACATACAGGATTTCTGGCGGCGCTGGCACATTACGCTCAGCAACTTCCTGCGTGATTATCTTTACATTCCGCTCGGCGGCAATCGTCTAGGTCCCCATCGCACCTATATCAATCTGATGCTGACCTTCATACTCGGCGGGCTATGGCATGGCGCAAGCTGGATGTTTGTCATCTGGGGAGCGCTTCACGGCGGGGCGCTGGTGGCTCATCGGCTGTGGCAGAGACTGCAAAAGCCCCTACCGGGGCCAATCGCTTGGCTTATGACATTCGTTTTCGTCAATGTCACCTGGGTATTCTTCCGTGCCAAGACGCTCGACGATGCAACTCGAGTTCTGCGCGGCATGGCTGGACTGACCGAAGTTGCTGCTGCCAGAAAAGACATCCTCAATTCAGCACCTGCATCTGAGATTGCTCTGGGAGGATGGTTATCCGAGTCCCTGCTTCGCATCTTTCCAGCCGGCTTTGTTGCATATGCAGCCACTTTCCTAGCGATTATCGCTGCATTCGCGATCGTCCGGCAGAAGAACTCCGTCGAACTACTTGCCGGCGAATGGACCAGCTCGAAGGTTGCCTATGGCGCGCTAGTTTTCGCTTCGGCCATGTATTTCATGCTGGCGGCAAAGAGTAGTGTGTTCCTGTACTTCAATTTCTAGGGCAGCCGACCATGAGAAAACTGACGCAACTTTTCTTGCTGCTTGTATTTTGCGCACTCTTGGTCGTTCCAACGATCAATGTTTTTTCGTCACCTCATCCGCTGAAGGTCAAGTGGAAAAAAAAATCCCTCTACAATATGGATTTTGCATTGCACCAGCTAACTGCTGCTCTCTACCAACTCGGGATCAGTACGGAGCCCGGGAATGTGGTCGTGGGGCTCGATGGTTGGCTTTTTTTGGGAAACGATTCCGAACATGTCATTTCCGACGGGCGGGAGGGGTTCACCCCTAAGACGATCGCCCAAGGGGAGAAAATCGGTGCGGCGGCAGCGGCTTGGGAAAACTGGCTGTACGAAAATGGCGTGAAGCTCTACAGGGTAATGATCGGCCCGAACAAGGGAACCGTCTACCCGGAACAGATGCCGTTCTGGGCTCGACCACTTCCCCCCAATGCTACCGACGCATTGCTCAAGGGCACTGGTTCGACAAGGTACGTTGACTTAAGAGGTGTATTGAAGGAAGCCAAGACCAGCCAAGCAGAGTCTTTGTACTTCAAGACCGATACCCACTGGAATAGCCTTGGCGCCGGGATCGCCTTTCAAGCTTTTGCAAAGAGCATAGAAGTGGCCGCCCCTGAATTGCGCTGGCCTTCTGAAGATACCTATAGACCAATCCGGGTTGAGCCACGCTCCGGGAACGACCTAATCAGTTACTTCCGTTTAAAGCTGGACGTTGTTTACCCTTCGCCGGTAGTTGCTCTGCAAGAACTTCCAGTTGAAACGACCCGATACGAATTCAATTCGAAAAGTGTTATTGGAACCGGAGGCAATCCCGAAATGTCAATACAACTAGGCCAGCCAGTGTTGGTAAGATCACAAGGCGCGCTTAATAACAAGCGAGTTCTCTGGCTACGGGATTCGTTTGGTGTAGCGCTCTCACCATTCATGGCGGCCACCTTCAATGAAGTCCTCCACGTGCATTGGATGGAAGCTTTCACTTCAGATGGCCGTCTCGCCGAACTAGTCCATGCATGGAAACCGGATTATGTATTTGTCACAGTTGTTGAACGATTTGCGAGATCGGATTTCTTCACCACTCTACCTCCACCCATCGAGCGCTGTCTATCCGCTTGTACTAGAGCAGATTGAACGAGGGAACGGGGGCTATCGCGGTCGAAAGAGGGCACCGCCTCCCTCAAGAAACTGCTGGCGCCGAACTTCGAACGCGTCGAGGATGCTGCGGTCGACGACTCGATTTCGGTGTTTTCCGGCAGGGAGCGCTGGCAGGTTTGGCGGCGGCGGTAATGTATCCCGCGCGCAAATTGCTTGCCGACGGTTTGGCTGAAAGGGATTGAGAATGAGCAATATCGATCTGGATCACCTGCGCACATGGATCGGGAAATCGCACGCCGACGAAGATGTGATTTCCTTGCGTCACGCCCAGATGATGGCGGCCACGGTCGATCATCCCGATCCGGAACGGATCAGGAACGGCGAGCGCCTGCCGCCCCTCTGGCACTGGATCTACTTTCTCGCGGGACTGCCGTCCGCCGAACTCGGTCGTGACGGCCACCCTGCGCGCGGCGGGTTCTTGCCGCCGGTGCCATTGCCCAATCGCATGTGGGCAGGCGGCAGGGTGCGTTTCGTTCAACCGCTGCTGATCGGCTCGACCGTGCGCAAGGAGTCGAGCATCCTGAGCGTCGATCACAAGCGCGGGCGATCGGGCAACCTGGTTTTCGTCACCGTGTTGCACCAACTCAAGTCACTCGCCGGCGAACTGTTGATCCGCGAGGAGCACGACATCGTGTACAAGGGCGCCACTTCCGCCCCGCAGCAAGTGGAGAACCCCGCGTCAGCGCATCGTGGTCCGCCGGCGAAGTCGTTCACGCCGACATCGACCACGTTGTTCCGCTATTCGGCGCTGACCTTCAACGGTCACCGCATCCACTACGACACGGACTATTGCCGCGCGATCGAGGGCTACCGCAATCTGGTCATTCACGGCCCGCTGACGGCGACGATGCTGGCCATGCTCGCCGAGGAGGTCAGCGGCCGTGTCATCCGGGAATTCAGCTACCGCGGCATGGCGCCAGCGATCCTTGGCGACTCGCTCGGACTCTATGCCGATAGCGCCGGGGATCGCATTTCCCTGTCCGCCACCCTGGGCAATGGCGCGACGTGCATGCAGGCGGAGGCCCGAACGGCGTAATCGCCCGGATATCGTTGATAGAATTGCCGGCTGCCCAAGCCTTCGGGGTGCCATGAAAATGGGGCTCAACACGGTTTGACGTATCATCGGAATACTCAATCCCGACGCCACGTCAAACAATGAAAACCGATACGCCCCAGACGATCTACCTCAAGGACTACACCCCGCCCGCCTTCCTGATCGACACCGTCGACCTCGATTTAAATATCGGAAGCGCCGGCACAACCGTCGGCGCGACGCTGGCGATGCGCCGCAACCCGGCGCTTGCCGCACAACCGCTGGTACTCGATGGCGATGAGCTGGAAACCCTGTCGGTTGCGGTCGACGGCCGGAAAGTGCCATTTTCGGTAACCGAAAACACGCTGACGATCGCCGACCTTCCGGAAGCCTTTACGCTGCATACAGTAGTCCGCATCCAGCCCGACAAGAACACCCGCCTCTCCGGCTTCTACCGTTCGCGGGACGGCTATTTCACGCAGTGCGAGGCGCAGGGCTTCCGGCGCATCACCTGGTTCCTCGACCGCCCGGACGTCATGGCGACCTACACGGTGACCCTGCACGCCGACAAGACGAGCTTCCCGGTGCTGCTCGCCAACGGCAACCCGGTCGCTGCGGGCAACGAGGCGGACGGCCGCCACTGGGCGAAATGGGAAGACCCGTTCAGGAAACCGGCCTACCTGTTCGCCGTCGTCGCCGGCAAGCTCGACGTGCTGGAAGACAGCTTCCGCACCGCCTCCGGCCGAAGCGTGCAGCTAGCCATCTACGTCGAGCCCGGCAAGCTCGACCAGTGCCCGCACGCCATGGAAGCGCTGAAGAAGTCGATGCACTGGGACGAACAACGCTTCGGCCTCGAATGCGACCTCGACCATTACATGATCGTCGCCGTCGGCGACTTCAACATGGGCGCCATGGAGAACAAGGGCCTCAACATCTTCAACACGAAATACGTGCTGGCGCGCAGCGATGTGGCTACCGACGTCGATTTCGAGAATATCGACCGCGTCGTCGCCCACGAATACTTCCACAACTGGACCGGCAACCGCGTCACCTGCCGCGACTGGTTCCAGCTCTCGCTCAAGGAAGGCCTGACCGTCTTCCGCGACCAGGAATTCGGCGCCGACCTGCACAACCGCAGCATCGCCCGCATCCGCGAAGTACGCGGCCTGCGCGCCGGACAGTTCCCGGAAGATGCGGGCCCGATGGCGCATCCGGTGCGCCCGGCCTCGTTCGTCGAGATCAACAATTTCTACACGGCGACGGTCTATGAGAAGGGTGCCGAAGTCGTGCGCATGATCCAGACGCTGATCGGCCGCGACGCTTTCCGCAAGGGCATGGACGAATACTTCCGCCGCCACGACGGCCAGGCGGTGACCTGCGACGACTTCGTCGCGGCAATGGCAGCCGTCGCCCCGGCCAGCGCGCAGTTCGATCCACCGGAATTCATGCGCTGGTACGAACAGCCGGGCACGCCGCGCGTCGCCGTCGAAGGCCATTTCGACGTCGGCACCGGCCGCTACACGCTGAGCTGCATGCAGTCAAATGCGCAGGCCAGCGACGACCATCCCTACCAGATCCCGCTGCGCATCGCGCTTTTCGACGCCGCCGGCCGGATGATTCCCGGCACCGAGAAAACACTGCTCCTCGCCGAACCGATGCAGCAGTTCCACTTCGACGGCCTCGACGCCAGGCCGGTGCCTTCGCTGCTGCGAGACTTCTCGGCGCCGGTCATCCTCGACTACGCCTACTCGGCCGACGAACTGACCCTGCTGCTGGCGCACGAATCCGACCCGTTCAACGCCTGGGAGGCCGGCCAGCGCCTCGCCTCGCAATTGATCCTCGACGCCACGGCCGCCATCGCCGCCGGCACCGCGCCGGTCTGGCCGGCCGGTTTCGTCGCCGCCGTCCGCCGCCTGCTGCAGACGCAGGAGGAACGCGGCGCCGCCTTCGTTGCCGAGGCCTTGACCCTGCCCGGCGAAAGCACGCTGGCCGAGATGCTCGCAGTCGTCGATCCCGACGCGTTGCACGCCGCGCGCAACGCCCTGCGCCGCCATCTCGCCGCGCAGCTCGAAAGCGAATTCGCCGGCCTTTACGCCGCCCTGGCACCGAGCGCTCCCTACGCGCCGACCAGCGAACAGGCCGGCCGCCGCGCGCTGCGCAACGCCTGCCTCGGCTATCTGCTCGAACTCGACACACCGGCCGTCCGCCAGCTAGCGCTCACCCAGGTCCGCAGCGCCGACAACATGACTGACCAGTTCGCCGCGCTGGCCGTGCTGGCCAACGTCAATGCCGCTACCTGTGCCGAACGCGACGCTGCGCTCGACGAGTTCTACGCGCGCTGGCAGCACGAGGCGCTGGTCGTCGACAAGTGGCTGGCCGCACAATCGACCAGCCGCCGGCCGGACACGCTGGCCACGGTCAGGTCGCTGACCACCCACCCCGCCTTCGACATCGGCAACCCGAACAAGGTATATGCGCTGATCCGCGCCTTCGGCGCCAACCTGGCGCGCTTCAACGCCGCCGACGGCAGCGGCTACGCCTTCATCGCCGAGCGGATCATCGAACTCGACGCGCGCAACCCGCAGGTCGCCTCGCGCCTGGCCCGCTGCTTCGACCGCTGGAAGAAGTTCGACGCCGGCCGCCAGGCGCATGCCCGGCAGGCGCTCGAACGCGTGCGCAGCCATCAGGGGCTGTCACGCGACGTGCTGGAAATCGTTTCACGCGCCCTGGGGCCGGATGCCACCTAGATGAAGATCGTCCAGCTCAGCGACCTGCACCTGACGCGGCCGGAAGCCGAGCTGTTCGGCAGTTCGCCGCTGGCCCGGCTGGAACTGGCGATCGACGACATCCTCGGGCAGCATGCCGACGCCGATTTCTGCCTGCTCACCGGCGACCTTGCCGATGCCGGCGGCGACGACGCCTATGCCGCGCTCGCCGCCGCGCTGCGCCGGCTACCGATGCCCTGCCACCTGCTACCCGGCAACCACGACCAGCGGGCGGCCTTGCGCCGCCACTTTCCGCACTTGCCCGGCGCCAACGATGACTTCATCCAGACCGCGCTGGCCACACCGGCTGGCCGCTTCCTGTTGCTCGACACGCTGGAAGCCGGCAAGCCATTGGGCAGCTATTGCGCACAGCGCCGCGCGTGGCTGGCGGAACAGATCGCCGCAAGCGACGGGGCGCCGCTGTGGCTTGCCATGCACCACCCGCCCTTTGCGGTCGGCATTCCGACAATGGACCAATATGCGTTGCGCGATGGCGAGACCTTCCGGGAACTGATCGCACCGTATCGTCCGCGCATCCGCCACCTCTTCCTCGGCCACCTGCACCGGCCGATCGGCGGCAGCTGGCACGGGATTCCCTTTTCCTGCACCAGTTCGCCTAACCATCAGGTCGCGCTCGACATGACGACGACCGGCGCCGACGTGCCGGGCTGCCGCGAACCGGCGGGCTACGCGGTGATCCTGATCGACGCCGAGCAAGTCGTCGTGCATCACCGCCAACTGTTCAACGGCGAGACCTGCTTCCGGCTCTAGCGCTCAGCTGGTCAGCGCCCCCTTGGCCGGCGCCCATTGGCGGCGGCTGACTGGCAGCTTCTCAGGGACGCCGCGCAACAGCGCCCAGCCATAGGCATCGGCGTCGTCACCCGCGGCCTTCTCGAAGCCGGCGAGCGCCGACTTGGCGACCAGCACGGCGCGATGCAGGCGCATGAAGCGCTCGCCAAACTCCTCCTCGAGGTGAGTCAGCGCCTCGTCGAGCAGATACTCGCGGTCGACGGTGCGGGCGGTGACATATTTGAGGTCGGCCTTGAAGTAGAGCACTTCACCAACCGGCACCAGCAGCAGCCGGCCGCGTTCATGGCAGGAAAGGTGGGTGCGCCCGCCGCCCCGGATCTCGCGGCCGACGCTGGCCAGCAGTTGCGGGTCGGCCGGCCGGGCGGCATGCACCTTCTGCAGGGCAGTAAGCAGGCGCTGCGCGCGCACCGGCTTGAGCAGGTAATCGACCGCATTGAGGTCGAAGGCTTGCACCGCATAGTTGTCGTAGGCCGTGGTGAAGATGACCGCCGGCGGCGCCGGAAAGGCACCGAGATGGCCGGCCAGTTCGATGCCATCCATACACGGCATGCGGATGTCGGCGAGCACGACATCGACCGGATGGTCGCGCAGGAACTCCAGCGCCGCGATGCCGTTGCCGGCTTCGCCGACGACTTCGCTGGCGAACTGGATGGCGATGTCGGCGAGCAACTCGCGCAAGCGCGCGCGGGCCAGCGGTTCGTCATCGACGACGAGAATCTTCAGTGGTTCGGTGTTCGGCATGGCAGGACGATCCGCACTTCGTAGGATTGTTCTCCGGCCTCGATCTCGAGGCGGGCTTCGAGATCGTAATACAAGGCCAGGCGTTCGCGAATGTTGGCCACGGCGATCTGGTTGCCGGCGGCATGCTGGGCATGACCGACGGTCGGGTTGGCGATGGAAATGTGGAGTTCGTCGCCGCGCCGGGCGATCGAAACGCTGACCGTCCCGCCTGCGGGCGCGGGCTCGATGCCGTGATAGACGGCGTTTTCGAGCAGCGGCTGCAACATCAGCGGCGGAATCGGCAACGCCATCGAAACATCCGCTATCTGCCAGTCGACCGCAAGGCGCTCGCCCAGCCGCAGCTTTTCCAGCTCGAGGTATTGCTTGCCGAGGGCGATCTCGTCGGCAAGGCTGATCAGTTCGCCGGGGTCGCGCATCGCGGCGCGAAAGAGATCGGACAAGGCTTCAAGCGCCGCTTCGGCCTGCTGCGGGCGGGCGCGGATCAGCGACAGCACGGCGTTCAGCGAGTTGAACAGGAAGTGCGGCCGGATGCGCGCATTGAGCGCCGCCAGCCGTGCCTCGGCCTGGGCCGGCGAGAAGGCACGCGAACGCAGCTCGAAATAGCCGAGCAGTACGACGGCCGCCATCAACGCCAGGAGCATCGGGCGCAAGGCCTCGCCACCGTCACCGAAACCGAGCGACTGCCAGAACAGGCTCTGGGCAAAAGCCAGGCCGGCCACCAGCAGCAGCACCGCCAGTTGCCCGAGGCGCAGCGGCAGGCGGCGCAGCACGTCGCGCAACGCCGCCAGCAGCCCGAGCGCCAGCAGCAACAGCGGTTCGACCAATGCCGCCATCTCGACATAGCGCGCTACCCAGCCGGCCGGCGCCGGCGCCTGAACCAGCGCGGCGGCCAGCGCCATGACATTGACCCCGAGCAGCACGCGCAGCATGACCCCGAAATTGCGCCAGTCGGGTAGCGGATGCGTTGCCGGAAAGTGCCGTATACTTGTCATTCCTTATGCTTCATCGCCTCGACGACCCTATTTTATGACTTCCAACGCCGCACAATACACTTGGGCCGGACGATTCTCCGAGCCAGTCTCCGATCTGGTCAAACGTTACACCGCTTCGGTCGATTTCGACCAGCGCATGTGGCGCCAGGATATCCGCGGCTCGCTGGCCCATGCCAGGATGCTGGCGCGGCAGGGGATCATCGGTGCCGCCGACCTGGCCGACATCGAACGCGGCATGGCCATCGTCACCGAGGAAATCGAGTCGGGCAAGTTCGAATGGTCGATCGACCTTGAAGACGTGCACCTCAACATCGAAAAGCGCCTCACCGCACTCGTCGGCGATGCCGGAAAGCGCCTGCACACCGGCCGTTCGCGCAACGACCAGGTGGCGACCGACATCCGCCTCTACCTGCGTGATGCCATCGACGACATCCTCGTCCTGATCAAGGCTTTCCGTTCCGCCCTGGTCGACTTGGCCGAGAAAGAGGCGGCGACGCCGATGCCAGGTTTCACCCATCTGCAGGTCGCCCAGCCGGTGACCTTCGGCCACCACATGCTGGCCTACTTCGAAATGTTCGGCCGCGACGCCGAGCGCTTCGTCGATTGCCGCAAGCGTGTCGCCCGCCTGCCACTGGGTGCCGCGGCGCTGGCCGGCACCACTTATCCGATCGACCGCGAATTCGTCGCCGAGCAACTCGGCTTCGACGGCGTTTGCGAAAACTCGCTCGATGCCGTTTCCGACCGCGACTTCGCGATCGAATTCACCGCCGCCTGCGCGCTGCTGATGATGCACATCAGCCGCCTGTCGGAAGAACTGGTCATGTGGATGAGCCCGCGCATCGGCTTCATCCAGATCGCCGACCGTTTCTGCACCGGCTCGTCGATCATGCCGCAGAAGAAGAACCCGGACGTGCCGGAACTGGCGCGCGGCAAGACCGGCCGCGTCTATGGCCAGCTGATGAGCCTGCTGACCCTGATGAAGTCCCAGCCGCTGGCCTACAACAAGGACAATCAGGAAGACAAGGAACCGCTGTTCGACGCCGTCGACACGGTCACCGACACCCTGCGCATCTTCGCCGACATGGCCGGCGGCATCACCGTCAAGCCGGAAGCGATGCAGGCCGCGCTGACCCAGGGCTTCGCCACGGCCACCGACCTCGCCGACTACCTGGTCAAGAAGGGACTACCCTTCCGCGACGCGCACGAGGCCGTCGGCCACGCCGTCAAGGCTGCCGAAGCCAGGGGTGTCGACCTGCCGCAACTGACGCTCGACGAACTCAGAGCCTTCTGCCCGCAGGTGGAAAATGACGTTTTTGCGGTGTTGACCGTGGCAGGTTCGCTGGCCAGCCGCAACCACATCGGCGGCACCGCCCCGGAACAAGTCCGGGCCGCCATCGGGCGGGCGCGCAGCCGGCTCTGAGCGATGAAGAAGAAGCTCGGCAAATACGAACTGGTCAAGACGCTCGGGGAAGGTGCGACCAGCACCGTCTACCTGGGCCGCGACCCGTTTGCCCAGCGCGCGGTGGCGATCAAGGTTGCGAGCCCGGGCATCCTGCGCGACCCGGAAAAGGGCAAGCTGTACAGCAGCCTGTTCCTCAACGAGGCTTCGCTGATCGGCAAGCTCAACCATCCGCACATAGTCCAGATCTACGATGCCGTGGTCGCCGAGGATCTCTGCTATATCGTCATGGAGTATGTCGCCGGTGGCACGCTGGAAGCCCATGCCCATCCCGGCAGCCTGCTGCCGGTCGACCGCGTCGTCGAGCTGATTTTCAAATGCACGCGGGCGCTCGATTATGCCTACCGCCTCGGGATCACCCACCGCGACATCAAGCCGGCCAACATCCTGCTGAGTGGTCCGTCCGACGTCAAGATTTCCGATTTCGGCGCCGCCATCATCAAGCACGCCAGCGTCGAGCGCACCCAGATCAGCGGCATCGGCTCACCTGCCTACATGTCGCCGCAGCAGGTCCAGGAACAGTCGCTCGACCATCGGACCGACATCTATTCACTGGGCGTCGTGATGCACCAGTTGCTTACCGGCGAGCTGCCGTTCGCCGCGCACAACAGCTACAGCATGGTGTACCAGATCGTCAACGGTGAAGCGGCCCGCCCTTCCGCGCAACGCCCCGGCCTGCCGCCGGTGCTCGACGAGATCGTCGGCCGCGCCACCGCCCGCGAACTCGATGCGCGCTACCCGACCTGGGCTGCATTCGCCCACGACCTGGCGCAGGCTGTCCGCAATCACCAGCTGAAGACGCCGCGCAGCGGATTTGCCGACACCGAGAAATTCGCAACCTTGCGTGGGCTGTCCTTTTTCTCTGATTTCACCGATGTCGAAATCTGGGAAGCGGTGCGTTTCGCCGACTGGCAGCATGTCGCGCCGGGCACCACGATCATGCGCGACGGCGAACCTGGGAATTTCTTCTGCTTCATCACCGATGGCGAGCTTGCCGTCAGCAAGAACGGGACTAGGCTGACGACGCTGGCCGCCGGCGAATGCTTCGGGGAAATGGCCATCATCAGCCGGCACGGCCATGTGCGCAGCGCCGACGTGATCGCCGACAGCAAGGCGACCATCATCACGGTGCGCGGCGAAGCCCTGGAAAAAGCCTCCGAGACCTGCCGGATGCACTTCTACCAGGGCTTTCTCGACGTCCTGGCAACCCGCCTATCGCTCTCCAACCAGCGGCTCGCCGCGATCTAGATCCCGCCTCCGGGTAGCGCGGCCGCTGCTTCACTGGCCGTTTCGAACAGATGCGGCGCCAGTTGCCGCTTCTGCAACGCTTCGCCGATCCTGACCCGCAGGAAGGTGTTCGAGGCATAGCGCGTCACCTCATGGTAATGCCGCTCGACCACCTCCTTGACCATCGCGATGTAGTCATCGACCAGCTCGGGGAGGATAGTGAAGCGGTCGTAATTGACGATGGCGTTGACCTTGTGCCCGACCGTCTTCAGCGCATCGTCGACCGCCTGGCGGATGCGTTCGATGTCCTCGGCGCTGCGCACATTGAGCCCCTCGAAATTGACAAAGAACAGGTTCTTGCCGGCATCGTAGTTCAGGCGCTCGGCGAGCGGGATTTCCAGCATCTGCCCGCGGATGTTCATCGGCTCGTCGCGGAAAATGCGGGCGTCCATCAGCTTCGGTTCGCCCTTGATGATCGGCCGGAAGTCCATCTGGTCGAGGATATCCTTCTGCAGATCGACGCCGGGGGCGACCTCGGTCAGTTCCAGCCCTTCCGGGCTCAGCTTGAAGACGCAGCGCTCGGTGATGTAAAGCACGCTCTTGCCCCAGCGCGCAGCCTGCGGGCCGCTGAAGGTTCGGTGCTCGACTTCCTCGATGAATTTCTTCGAGCGGCCTTCTTCCAGAATGAGCAGTTTCCCGGCGTCGACCGCAACATCCAGCCCGCCGGCGGTGAAGGTGCCGACGAAGACCACCTTCTTGGCGTTCTGCGAGATGTCGATGAAGCCGCCGGCGCCGGCGAGGCGCGGGCCGAACTTGGAGACGTTGAGGTTGCCCTGCTTGTCGGCCTGGGCAAGACCGAGGAAGGCGATGTCCAGCCCGCCGCCCTGGTAGAAGTCGAACTGGCTGGGCTGGTCAATGATAGCCTGGGCGTTGGTCGCCGCGCCAAAGCTCATGCCGCCGGCCGGCACGCCGCCGATGACACCGGGTTCGGCGGTGAGCGTCATCAGGTCGATGACCTGTTCCTCGGTGGCGATGTTGGCGACGCCTTCCGGCATGCCAATGCCGAGGTTGACCACCGAATTGGCGGTCAACTCGAAGGCCGCACGGCGGGCGATGATCTTGCGCTCGCTCATCGGCATCGCGGCGATCGCCGACATCGGCACCTTGATCTCGCC
>ERZ724517.837-NODE-837-length-17979-cov-9.431879_pt1 | contig 17979 bp, 15 predicted proteins | sample MGYA00376050_ERZ724517 | MGnify/ENA primary metagenome ERZ724517 (study PRJEB28724, sample SAMN07190886) | activated sludge metagenome | isolation source: activated sludge of sewage treatment plant in Hong Hong | place: USA: Christiansburg, Virginia | collected... | reverse complement strand
GGTGGCCTGGTCGTCAACGAGATGGCGCCGCGCCCGCACAACAGCGGCCACTACAGCATGGACGCCTGCGACGTGTCGCAGTTCGAGCTGCAGGTGCGCACCCTGGCCGGCTTGCCGCTGACCCAGCCGCGCCAGCACAGCCCGTCCATCATGCTCAACCTGCTGGGCGACATCTGGCCCGACGGCGGCACACCGCCCTGGGCCCAGGTGCTGGCCCTGCCGGGCACGCACCTGCACCTGTACGGCAAGGCCACGGCCAGCAAGGGCCGCAAGATGGGCCACCTGACGGTGACTGGCGCAAGCGCGGCGCAGGTGCACGCCACTGCCTTGCAGGCCGCCGGCCTGCTGGGCATCGCGGCGTTCTGAGCCCCGCCACCACCACGTTCCAGCCGTTCGCTTTCCTTCAGCCCGCCATGATCCTGCCTGCCACCGCCCCTGAATCCATAGCTGCCTGCGCAGCTGCCGTGAGGGCGGGTGAGCTGATTGGCTTACCCACCGAGACGGTCTACGGCCTCGGGGCGGATGCCGACAACGACGTAGCCGTGGCCAAGATTTTTGCCGCCAAGGGCCGTCCGGCCGACCACCCGCTCATCGTGCACGTGTCGGCGCAGGACGGTGGCATGTCCGGTGCCGCGCACTTTGCCGCCCAAGTGCCGCCCTTCGCGCAGCAACTGATGTCGGCCTTCTGGCCCGGACCGCTGACCCTGATCCTGCCGCGGCGCGCCGGTGTCGGCGCCGCCGCAGCGGGCGGGCAGGACTCGATCGGCCTGCGCTGCCCGGCGCACCCGGCGGCGCAGGCCGTGTTGCGCGCGCTGCACGATGTCTCATCTGGCCAGGCGCGGGTGTGGGGCGTGGCGGCGCCCAGTGCCAACCGCTTTGGCCGCGTCAGCCCGACGACCGCCGCCCATGTGGCCAGCGAGCTGGGCCCCGATCTGCTGATTCTGGATGGCGGACCCTGCGACCTGGGAATCGAGTCCACCATCATCGATTGCACCCGTGGCGCGCCGGTGCTGCTGCGTCCAGGCTCCATCAGCCGCCTGCAGGTAGAGCAGGCCTGTGGTCGCAAACTGCTATCAAAAGAAGAGCTATTGGAACAGCAACAACGAGGGCTGGAGGTCAAGCAGGCTCCCAGAGCCTCGGGTACGCTGGAGTCGCACTACGCCCCCAACGCCCGGCTGCGGCTGATGGATGTCAAGGCGCTGCAAACCGCGGTGGACCTGCTCGGCGAGGTGATGGTCCATGGCGGTGCCGACGCCAAACCGACGATCGCCGTGTATGCCCGATCGGCGCTGAAGAAGGTGCCCCTGTCCATCGTGCTGCGGCGCATGCCCGACGATGCGGCGGCGACGGCCCAGCAGCTGTTTGCCGTGCTGCGCGGCTTTGACGACGCCCATGTCAAGCTGATCTGGGTGGAGACCCCGCCCGACTCGCTGGAGTGGGAAGGCGTGCGCGACCGATTGCAGCGCGCCAGCGCGGAGTGACATAGCCCCCACGTTTCAGCTTGGGGCGGCCCGGCGGCAAAACCTGTAGCCTGGTGTTCAGTGGATGATGCGAAAGCGGGTCCCGCGAAAACTGAACTCTGAGTTGCTGGCGCGAATCTCCACCAGTGTCACATCGGGTGCGGCCAGACTGCCTTGTCCCAGCACCTGGCCGTTGACCAGCAGCAGCCGTTGCGCCGGGTTGTCCGAGTACACGGCGCCGCTGATACCCAGTGGCGGGATCTGGCGCCGAATGTCTTCGGGCAGTTCACTCAAGAGGGGTGCCGTTGGCGCGGCGGCTGCAACCACGTCCTTGGCGGGGCTGGCGGGTGCTTTGGCTGCGCTGGACGGCCGCCGGGGCGACAGGCTCGGCGCCACCGGTGCCGGCTTGGGCGGCTGCGCGGCTGCAACGGGTGGCGCGGCGGCCGGCGGGGTGGTGGGCGTGGCTGCAGCTGTAGGTGAGGCTGGCGTGGGTGCCGTGGTCCGCGCCGCTTGCGTGACGGGCATGGACGCCACTGGGACCACAGCGGCAGGCGGGTTGCCCATCCACATCCAGACGGCCACGGCAGCCGATGCAAGTGCCAGCACGACGGCAACGGCCAGTGCCCACCCTTTGCGGGAGCCCGCACCCCCAGTGTCATATCGGCTGTTGACTTGGCGCGCATGCAGCCCGGGGACGGCGCCGCGTTCGCGTTCCGCATCGGCCCGCTGGAGTGCATCAAGGATGAAGGACATGGCTTAGCGTGGACCGGTGGGTGGATCGGTGTGCAGGCGGGGTTGCTGGGTGCCCAGGGCGCTTTCAAGCTGCATATACGTCATGGGGCCGGGCTGGCCATCGGCCTTGAGACCATGTGCCCGCTGAAAATCCCGCACCCGCGCTTTCAGGTCGGCGTCCAGGACCTGTGGCGCCAGTCCTGACGGCGGGGGTGGCGCACCATCGAGCTTTCCCAGTTGGCTGGCAAGCTCCGCAAGGGCGGGTGCCGCGCCGCCACCGCGAGCCGCGGGGCTGTAGCCTTGTGGCGCGCGCCAGAAGGTGGCGAAATCACCGCGCCACAGGCGCGTCAGCGCGATCAGGCTGACCGTGTGCGGACCCGAGGGCAATTGCAGCGTCGCGTGTTGTTCCGTCAGGCCCACCAGTACGGCAAACACCGGCGCGCCACCGTCGGCCTGCAGGGTTAGGATGCCGGGGCGACCCAGCTGGCGCAACTGCGGCACGGTCAGGTTGCCCGTGCGGTAACACTGCAGCGAAGGCCCCATCGCGTCGGCCGCTGCACAGGGGCTGGCCGCATCGGCCGCCACAGGCCAGTAGCGGGCCAGTGCCGCCCAGGCGGCGTGGATATCGCCGGGCATCTGCGGGAGCAGCGCCTCCAGGGGTTCAACCACCTGCGGTGCTGGCGGCGGCGGCACCGGGGCCGGCGCGGAAGCGGATGCCGTGGGCGTTGCCGGTGATGGGGCCAGCGGCTGTGCCGTCGGCGCAGGCACAACGGGCCGCCCCACACCCGGCGGGGTGGTTGGCCCCCGGTACAGCGCAAGGCCAGCCAGCGCGGCGCCCACCAGCAGACCCGCACTGCCCAGCAACCAGGCCTTGGACGCCAGGCTTTGGCTAGCGGTAGCCAGATGCCCGGCCCCAAAAACCTCCGCCGCTGCCTTGTCGACCACCTTGGTGTTGACCCGGTCCAGTCCGTTGGCCCAGGCCCCCAGCAGGGCGCGCCCGCACAGCAGGTTGATGCGCCGTGGTACGCCGCGCGCCAGGCGGTGGATGCGTTGCAATGCCCGCCGGTCAAAGGGACTGGGGCCGGTATGGCCCGCCACGGCCAGGCGGTGCGCAATGTACTGCAGGCTTTCGATTTCCGTGAGTGCGTCCAGGTGGAAACGGGCGATCACGCGCTGGGCCAGTTGTTCCAGCTCGGGCCGGGCCAGCATGGTGCGCAGTTCGGGCTGGCCGATCAGCACGATCTGCAGCAGCTTGCGGGCATTGGTTTCCAGGTTGGTCAGCAGGCGCAGCTGTTCCAGCACGTCGCTTTGCAGGTTCTGGGCTTCGTCAATGATGAGCACGCAGCTCTGTCCCGCCGCATGGCTCTGCAGCAGGAAGGCGTTCAGTGCGTCGATGTAGGTCTTGGGCGTTGGCGTTTGCGCGGCGGCCGGGGTGAGCGGGATGTGGAACTCCTCGCAGATGGACTGCAGCAGTTCCGTGACCGAGAGCTTGGGGTTGAAGATGTAGGCCACATGGCAGCCGCCTGGAATCTGTTCCAGAAAGCAGCGGCAGATCGTGGTCTTGCCGGTGCCGATGTCCCCGGTCAGCAGCACAAAGCCGCCCCCTGTGCCTCCGCGCGTGCCACCGGCGTCCGGCGCCGCCACGCCAAACAGCAGGTGCGCCAGCGCCTCCCGGTGGCGCTCGCTCATGAAGAGGTAGCGCGGGTCCGGGGCGATGGAAAACGGATCCTGGGAGAGTCCGAAATGTTGCGAATACATAGAGTCTTCAAGCATCGCACAAAAAAAAGCAGCCCGAAGGCTGCTCGTGGGGTTTCCGCCGGAAGTGTTTAGAACTTGTAACCGACGGCCAGGCTGAACGAGCTGGGGTCGAGCTTGGCGTCCAGCGTTTGCCCGGACGACAAGGTCGTGCGGGTGCTCAGCGGGGTGTAGGTATAGGTTGCATCCACGAACCAGTTCTTGTCGATGGCCATGCTGGCGCCGACTTGTACGGTGGCGGCCCATTTTGATTCAATCGACAGCGTAGTCGGATTGGATGGGGTGCCGCCGGTGATGGCCGTCAAGGTAGAGGTGGACCGTGCACCATAGAAGGCCGCATAGGTAATACCGACACCGACGTAGGGACGGAAGGCGGAGGTGGGCTCCATGAAACGCCATTGTGCCAACACCGTTACGGGCAAGGCCTTCACGTCGGCAATCTTGCCTGCACCCAGCATGGCGCCGTCACCCGAGATGTCGTGCTGAAACGGCACGGCTACCGGGACGTCAATCGAAAAATTGTTGTCCACCATGTAGGTGATGCCACCCGAGACGCGTGACGAGCTGTCGATGCTGGCCTTGCTGCCAATCGGGCTGGGGGTGGTCAGGTCCCCACTGGAGACGTTGGGCTTGATGGTGGTACCACCGCCACGCACCATCCAGGTTCCTGCAGACTGCGCTTGCGCGGCAGCCGCGCAAGCCAGCAGGGCGGGAATCAAAAGGAGTTTTGCCGTTTTTTTCATGATATGTGTGCTCCTTGAATTACAGCCAGCCCGCTCTGGCGAGTTGCAGGTTGATGCCCTGCCCAATCAGCTGGTGCAGGGCGGGTGTGGGGTGGAAATTGTCCGAGTAGGCATAGGCTTTCCACCAGTTGGCAGAGGTTTCCCCCACCGGGATGTTGGCCGACATGCTGGCAGAGTTGCAGGCAACCACGGTGGCGGGCTGGCTCAGGCTTGCCTGACCGGTGACGCTGTCCAGCCCACCCGCTACTTTGGGGCAAGCCGGTGTCGTGACGTTGGTCAGGGCGAACTGCGCCGGCGTGGCGGAAATCTTCGCGCCTTCGTTGTAGAGGTCAAACACTTGCACACCGGTGCCGACAAGGCCAGCTGCCAAGCTGGCATTAAAGGCAGCAGTCCAAGCCCGTGCCGCACCTTGGACGGCGTCGCGTTGTGCAGTTCCGGCGGCCGCAGCCACTCCGGACAACACCGCCAGAAAACGTGGGGTAGCTGTGATGTCAGGTGCGTTGATGACAACGACCTTGGTTACACCCTTGGCGAGAATACTGGTTTTGACGGCTCCGGCCAAGGTTGTGCCAAGTGCTTGTGCGTAAGCACCAGCGGCAGTACCCATGCTGGTTGCAGTGGGTGTGCCAATGATGGCGGACACGGTTGCCGGTGGCAGCAGTGTGCCCAGCAGGCCCATGTAGGTTCCAACGCCGGCCGGTGTGGTGGCGCCCAGGTAGGCACCGGTCAGGTCGGCGAGGTCGTTACCGCCGCCGTCCACAATGACCAGGTCGGTGGTTGCCAGCGTGGCGGAACCCACTGCCATCTGGTAAGTGATGGAGAACGGATTGGCATTACCGGGAGACGACGCGTTGGTCAGGTTGTTGATACGACCGCCACCAACCGCAAAGCTGGTGCAGGAGGCGTTGGGTACAAAGGTTGTGCCATTGAAGTTGAAGAACGGGCACAGCTTGGGTGCGCCAAAGTTGGCGGCAACGACTTCCGGGAAGATCAGGAACGGGTTGGCTGCGTCGGCACTCTGGATCGTGAACTTGTAGCCAAAGGTGCCACTGTCCATGATGCTGTCGCCAAAGATTTTGGCTGCTGGAGCGATGGTCTTGGGCGTGGTGTTTGCACCGTCGCTTGCTCCGCCGCAACCCGCCAAGACGACTACGCAGCCTGCTGCGACCGCTGCCCATTTCCATTGTTTCATTGCTCTCTCCAGTAAATAGAACGACCGTTCGTTTTGAACAGCAAATTATGGAATGGAAAGCTTTTTTGGAGCTATGGGGTAAACACTAGCTTTGTTTGGAGCCAACAGCTTAAATGTGTAAAGACTGGCTCAGCGGTACTTCAGTTTCATGGCCAGAATGGCGGCCGCCAGTGTGAGGGTCACGGCATTGGCGATCACGATGGGCCAGGCTCCGAGCAGCAGACCGTAGACCAGCCACAGCAGGATGCCGACGACAAAGGCGCTGTACATGGCCAGGGAAATGCCGCGCACGTCCTTGGTCCGGAAGGTGTGCAGCGCTTGCGGCACAAAACTGGCGGTGGTGAGGGTTGCGGCGGCGTAGCCGATCCAGTCAGAGGTTTGCATCGGGGCATTATCTTCCGGGCCCGTCCAGCGGCGCAGCGGGCGAACGGCTTCCCCGATAATCGACCGGATGCCGTCCACCTCCCTTCAGAACCCGTTCGCTGCCCTGTCCCCCAAAGCAGTGGGACTGGTAGCTGCAGTCGTGACGGTGGTGATCTGGACGTCCTTTATTGTGATCGCCCGCGCCTCGGCCGACCCCGCGCGTGGTGGCGTGCTCAATCCGTTTGACATCAACTATGCCCGCATCTGGGGTGCCAGCCTGATTCTGCTGCCCTGGGGATGGTGGATCGTGCGCCGCGACCGTCGCACGCAGCCTTGGGCCGGCTCGCTGCTGGGCCTGTCTCCGTTGCCGCTGCGGCAAACGCTGATTGCTGGGCTGTTCGGCGGCGGACTCTACGGCATGCTGGCCTACAGTGGTTTTGTGTTTGCACCGGCGGCCCATGCGTCCGTTCTCATGCCGGGCAGTCTGCCGCTGTGGACGGCGCTGCTGGCGGTGCTGATTCTGGGTGACCGCATCACCCCCACCCGGGCCTTGGGGCTGGCGCTGATCGTGGTGGGGGATCTGCTGGTGGGCGGAACGAGCCTGTTGCATGCACTGGACGGCAGTGGCGTCTGGCGCGGCGACGTGTTGTTCATTCTGGCGTCCCTGGTCTGGTCGACCTACAGCGTGCTGGTGCGCCGCTACGCGCTGGACGCCGTGCGCGCCACCATCGCCATCACGGCGCTGGCCTTTGTGACCTATGTTCCGGTGTACACGGCGCTGCTGCTGTTGCATTGGGTGCCCGGTCAGGTGCTGGTGGCGCCGTTTCGCGACGTGGCGTTCCAGATGGTTTTTCAGGGCGTCGGTTCGGTGGTGATCTCAGGCATTGCCTTCACCAAGATGATCCAGTACTTCGGGCCTGTCCGTTCGACCATGATCACGGCGCTGGTGCCCGGTTTGTCGGCCATTTCGGCCGCGCTGTTCCTGGGCGAGCCACTGGTCTGGAATCTGTGGGCGGGCCTGGCACTGGTGACCTCGGGCATCGTGTTCGGGGTCCGCAAGCAGGCAACGATTGCTATTCATTCTGTAGCTGCAGTGTCAGCTAATTCGGGGGCTGGAGGCGCATGAATCTACTGGCTTTTGATACCGGGACTGAAATGATGTCCATTGCGGTCTCCCGCACGGTGGACGGGCAGATGCAACAGTGGCAGCACACTGCCTCGGGCGGAGCCAGGGCATCGACCGATCTGATCCCTGCCATTCTGGGTCTGGTGCAGCAAGCCGGATTGCGCCTGGACGCACTCGATGCCATCTGCTTTGGCAGCGGACCCGGCTCCTTCACCGGCTTGCGCACCGCCTGCTCCGTGGCCCAGGGCCTGGCCTTTGGTGCCGGTGTGCCGGTGCTGGCCGTGGACTCCCTGCTGGCCGTCGCCGAGGAGGCGCGCCATGCCAGCCTTTCGGCGCAGCCCTCCGGCGTGGTGACGGCGCTGCTCGACGCCCGCATGGACGAGATGTATGGTGCGACCTTCGGGTTTGACAACGGGCAGTGGACCGAGCTGGCCGGCAGCGCCCTAGTGGCGCCGGAGCGCCTGGTCCGCGTCGCGCCTGCGTCCGCGGCGTCGCCAACACCCTGGGTGCTGGTGGGCAATGTGTTTGCGGTGTATGGTGACCGTGTGGCAGCGCAAGACCCTGCCGCGGTGAAGGCGCTGCGCATCACGGCGCTGCCGACGGCCACGGCCATGCTGCGACTGGCACCGCAACTGCTGGCGGCCGGCAAGGCCGTGTCGGCCGAGCACGCCCTGCCCAGCTACATCCGTGACAAGGTGGCCAAGACCACCGCCGAGCGCATGGCCGAAAAGGCAGCAGCCCTGACTACGAGCAGTCCTTGACCATGCCTGACACCAGCACCACGATTGAAGTCCGGTTTGAACCCCTACTGGCCGAACGCGTCGAAGACGTCGTCCAGGTGGAGCAGCGCGCCTATGCCCACCCGTGGAACCGGACCAATTTTCTGGATGCGCTGCAGTCGGGCTACCAGGCACAGATGCTGGTGGCCGACAATGCCCTGCTGGGCTACTTTGTGGCCATGCAAGGGGTCGAAGAAGTGCATTTGCTCAACATTACCGTGGCACCTGAGTACCAGCGTCAGGGCTGGTCCCGCGTGATGCTGGATGCGCTGACGCTGTGGGCGCGCGGGCAGGCGGCCCGGTGGCTGTGGCTGGAAGTGCGCGTGGGCAACACCCGCGCCATGCGGGTCTACGAGGCCCAAGGCTTTACCCGTGTGGGGCTGCGCAAGGACTACTATCCGGCGGGCCATGGCCAGCGCGAAGACGCCGTTGTCATGGGACTGAAACTGGACACACCGAAAGCCGACGATGGCACTTGAACTCGACTCCCGCCAACGCGCCATGCTGCAGGAGATGGGTGTGCACGTCTGGTTGCCAGAAACGCCAGCGCAGCCCGATGCATTGGAACTGGTGCCGGTGGACACCTCACCGCCACGGCAGACGAGTCCGGCCCCGCCAAGGGCCATCGCGCCAAACGTTGCCACCAACCCTGCCCGTGCGCCCGTCGCTGCCCCGGCCGCCGCCACGTCGGCTGGTGAGCCTCTGGAGTTACAGGGCCTTGACTGGACAGAACTCGCCCAGGCTGCGGCCGCCTGCCAGGCTTGTGACTTGTGTGCGGGGCGCAAGCACTCCACGCTGCAGGCACACGCCACGTCCGCCCAGGCCGATTGGCTGGTCGTGGGGGACCCGCCCGACGAGGACGAAGACCGCCTGGCCCGGCCCTTTGCCGAACAGGCGGGCGCCTTGCTGGACAACATGCTCAAGGCCGCAGGTGCCAGCCGGAGCGGCGCCGCACGCGCCGGCGCGCACCTGAGCAACGTTGTCAAATGCCGCCCGCCGCCCGGACGACTGCCACTCGCTGCGGATCTGGCGCAGTGTGCCCAATACCTGCAGTGCGAGATTCAGTTGGTCCAACCCAAAGTGATACTGGCCATGGGCCGGTTTGCCGCGCAACTGTTGTTGGAAGAGCATCCGCAGGAGGCCGCGCTGCCACTGGGCAGGCAGCGTGGGCGGGTCTACCAGTACCGCGGCATTGCCGTGGTCGTGACCTACCACCCCAAGGTCTTGTTGCGCGCCAGTGCCGACAAGGCCAAGGCCTGGGCGGATCTGTGTCTGGCCATGGATGTTCTGGATGAATTGCCCCCACGCTCCGCCGCTGCGCGGGTCGCTGCCCCCCACGGGGGCTAACTCGCCTTGGGGCGGCCCGGCTGCGAGTTGACGCCTCCCTACAATAGGGGCCATGACTTTTCTAGACCAGTTGCGCACCGCCGAGCGCCAAAACGGCTCCCTGTTGTGCGTGGGGCTGGACCCCGAACCGGCCAAATTCCCCGAACAGTGGCGGGGCGATGCCAGCCATATCTTTGATTTCTGCGCGGCCATCGTGGATGCCACAGCCGACCTGGCGATGGCCTTCAAACCGCAGATTGCGTATTTCGCGGCGCACCGTGCCGAGGCCCAGCTGGAGCGCCTGATCGCCCACATGCGCAGCGCTGCGCCGAACGTTCCCATCATATTGGACGCCAAGCGTGGCGACATTGGCAGCACCGCCGAGCAGTACGCCATCGAGGCCTTCGAACGCTATGGTGCGGACGCCGTGACCCTGTCGCCGTTCATGGGCTTTGATTCAGTGGCCCCGTATTTGAAGTACCACGGCAAGGGCGCTTTTTTGCTGTGCCGCACCTCGAACCCGGGCGGTGACGATTTGCAGTCCCAGCGCCTGGCGTCGGTCGATGGCCAGCCCCTGCTGTACGAACACATTGCGCGTCTGGTGCAGGGCCCGTGGAACCTCAATGGCCAGCTCGGCCTGGTTGTCGGAGCCACCTATCCGGCGGAGATCGAACGGGTACGCGCGCTGGCACCCACCGTGCCCTTGCTGATCCCCGGTGTCGGTGCGCAAGGTGGCGATGCGGCGGCCACGGTCAAGGCTGGGTGGCGCGCGGTCGCTGGCGAAACGGCGTCGCCCATCGTCGTAAATTCCTCGCGCGCCATCCTGTATGCGTCGTCCGGCAGCGACTTTGCGGATGCCGCGCGGCGCGAGGCGGTGCGGACCCGCGACCTGTTGCGCGCCGCCTGTTACACGCCGTAACACTTGGGGCGCGTTGCAGCGCATTCGTCCGGATTGCATTCAGATATTGCCCTTAAGCTGCTGGTTTTGTCGTTACGGATGCAAAACTATGCACGGTCCAGAATTGTCAGACACCGAGCTGGTTGAGGAGACGCCGCATGACCATGCCTTGTACGCAAAGATCAGCGCGGCGGTCGCCGCTTCTGCCCTGGCAACAGCTTGTGGCGGTGGGGGTGGTGGAGGCCCTGCCGTTGCAACCGGACCCGGCACCACGCCAACGACTCCGGGCGGGTTCAGCTACCCCAGTGCGACCACTGACGAAGAGGCCGCCCGCTTTTTGCTCCAGGCCCAGTTTTCGGCCTCCGATGCGGACATCGCGGCGGTGCGCAGCAAGGGCTACGCGCCCTGGCTGGCCGAACAGATGGCGGCACCCGCCAGCATGCAGGGCTTTGACTGGCTGAACCTGCGCGGCTACGGTGTGGTCAACAGCGCCACCAATTACTACGACAACAGCTACCCTGGCGACTACATGATCTGGAACCAGCTCATGACGTCCAGCGACGCCGTGCGCAAACGCGTCGCACTGGCCTTGTCCGAATTTTTCGTCGTGTCGCTCACGGGTCTGGATTTCAGCTGGCGCAGCTACGCCATCGCGGCGTGGTGGGACATGCTGTCTGCGAACGCCTTTGGCAACTTTCGCAACCTGCTGCAGGATGTCACGCTCAACCCGGCCATGGGGTATTACCTCAACACCAAGGGTAACCTGAAGGAAAACGTGGCTACCGGCCGCGCGCCCGACGAAAACTATGGCCGCGAGGTGATGCAGCTGTTCACGCTGGGCCTGTACCTGCTCAACACCGATGGCACCGAGAAACGTGACGGCAACGGCAACAAGCAGGAAACCTATACCCAAAGCGACATCACGAACATCGCCCGGGTCTTCACGGGTTGGGATTTCGACCAGACCCAAAACGTCACCACGGTGGAGCCGGTCAGTGGCCGGACGATTCCCAATACAGTGTTCACGCGCATCCCGATGCGCCTGAACCCCGCCAACCATTCCACACTGGCGGCCACCTTTCTGGGTACCACGGTGCCGGCCAACACCGATGGCGTGACCGCGCTGAAGACCGCATTGGACACGCTGTTCAACCACCCCAACGTAGGCCCGTTCTTCGGCAAGCAGATGATCCAGCGGCTGGTGACCAGCAACCCCAGTCCCGCCTATGTGGCGCGGGTCGCCAGTGCGTTCAACAACAACGGCGCCGGGGTGCGGGGCGATTTGGCGGCTGTATTCAAGGCAGTCCTGCTCGACGACGAGGCGCGCGGCCCGGCCGGTCTGTCCCAGACCGGTTTTGGCAAGTTGCGCGAGCCCATGCTGCGTCTGGTGCAATGGGGGCGCAGCTTTGGCATCACGTCGGCGCGCGGGAGCTGGAAGATTGGGGACCTTAGTGACCCGGCGTCCCGCATCGGCCAGAGCCCATTGCGTTCGCCCAGTGTCTTCAATTTTTTCCGTCCGGGCTATGTGCCGCCCAGCACTGCCCTGAGCGCCACGCAGACGCCGGCGCCGGAGTTCCAGCTGGTCAACGAGAGCAGCGTGGGCGGCTACCTCAACGCCATGCAAACCACCATTCGCAGCGGCATCTTCGTCAATGCACCCGACCTGCCGCAGAGCACCAGCAACGCGACCAATGGCTACGACATCACGGCCGCCTACACGGCCGAGTTGGCCCTGGTGACGGATGCCACGGCCCTGGTCAAGCGCCTGAACCTGCTGCTGTGCGCGGGCCAGATGTCGGCGGCCACCCAGACGCTGATCGTGACCGCACTCAATGCGACCGCTGTTACCGCCAGCAGTACCGACAGCGCCAAGCGCGACCGCGTGGCCGCCGCCGTTTTGCTGGTCATGGCCTCCAGCGAATACCTGATCCAGAAATAGGACCTGCCATGCACCTGCTCCAGCCTGACTTGCATACCCGCCGCGCCTTCCTGCGCCGCAGTTCCCAGCTTGCCCTGAACGGCACCGCCCTGCCGTTTGCACTCAACCTGGCCGCCATGGGCGAGGCCGCTGCTTTTGACGCCACCGACTACAAGGCGCTGGTTTGCGTGTTCTTCTACGGGGGCAACGACTATGCGAACACCGTGGTTACCTACGATGATGCCAGCTACAACTTGTATAGCACGATACGCGGTGGTGGTGCGGGCCAGACGGCTGGTGGCATTGCTCTGGCGAAGTCGGCGTTAAGCTCGACCCTGCTGAATCCGTCTACGCCGCTGGCCGGCGGCCGGCAATATGCGCTGCATCCGTCCATGACGGGGCTGGCCAATCTGTTCAATAACGGAAAAGCTGCGGTGCAGCTCAACGTGGGGCCCTTGGTCGTCCCGCTGACCAAGGCGCAATACAGTGGCTCGGACCGCGCCAATTTTCCCCTGCCGCCCAAACTGTTTTCGCACAACGATCAGCAGTCCATCTGGCAGTCTTCGTCACCCGAAGGCTCGACCATAGGCTGGGGTGGCAACATCGGCGACCTTGCGCTGTCGGGCAATGGCAACTCGCTGTTCACGTGTATCAATGTGACTGGCAACGCGGTGTTTCTGTCCGGCGACAGCGCGTTGTCCTACCAGGTCAGCACCGGCGGTGCGGTAGCCATCAATGCGGTCAAGAACAATGTCTACGGGTCGAGCGCCGTCAAGACCGCGTTGGCGGGGCTTGTTCAGCAGCCGCGAACGCATACGCTGGAGAATGAGTACAACCGGGTGACGGCCCGCGCCATTGGCGCTGAGTCCCAGATCGCTACCGGCCTGGCGGCGTCGAATCTGGCCACGGTGTTCCCGACCGGCAACTCCCTGGCCGATCAACTCAAGATGGTGGCGCGCCTGATCGGGGCCCGCAACAGCCTGGGTGCGAAACGCCAGGTGTTTATGGTGTCGATAGGGGGCTTTGACCTGCACGACAACCTGATTTCCCAGCACCCGGGCCTGCTCGGCAAGGTCAGCGCTGCCATGACGGCGTTTTATGACGCGACCGTAGAGCTGGGGGTGGCCAACAAGGTCACGGCCTTCACAGCTTCGGATTTCGGGCGCACGCTGGCATCCAATGGCGATGGTTCCGACCACGGCTGGGGCAGCCACCACTTCATGGTCGGTGGTGCGGTCAAGGGCGCTGCGTTCTATGGCACGCCACCGCCGGTCAGCGTGAGCAGCACGGCCGCGGCACAGGACCAGTGGCATGTGGGGCAGGGCCGGCTTTTGCCGTCCACGTCGGTGGACCAGTATGCCGCCACGCTGGCCAACTGGTTTGGTGTCGCCGATGGCGAGTTGGCGGGCATCTTGCCCAATCTGCGGCACTTCGGGACCGCCGCAGGGCGGCCGGACTACCCCTCCAACCTGGGATTCATGGGCTAATATGGGTCCATGATTGATCTCTACACCGCCGCCACACCCAATGGCCACAAAGTCTCGATTGCCCTCGAAGAACTGGCCTTGCCGTATACCCTGAAGGTGCTGGATCTGGCCAAGGGGGAGCAGAAAACCCCGGAATATCTGGCCATCTGCCCCAATGGCCGTATACCGGCCATCGTAGACCGGGACGAAGGTGATTTCGCGGTCTTCGAGTCCGGCGCCTGCTTGGTGTATCTGGCCGAAAAAACGGGCCAGCTCATGCCAACCGACGCCAAGGGTCGGTCAAAGGTCACGCAGTGGCTGATGTTCCAGATGGGCGGCATCGGCCCCATGATGGGCCAGGCCAATGTGTTCTACCGCTACTTTCCCGAAAAAATCCAGCCCGCCATTGACCGCTACCAGGGCGAGAGCAAACGGCTGTTCCGCGTGCTCGATGGCCACCTCAAGGACCACGAATACCTGGCCGGTGACTATTCCATTGCCGACATCGCCAACTGGGCCTGGGTGCGCACGTACAAATGGTCGGGGGTGGGGGTTGAAGACTTGCCTCACTTGCAGCGTTGGCTGGATGCCATTCGCACGCGTCCAGCTGTGCAGCGCGGCCTGCTGAACCCCCCATCGGCGCGCGATTTGACACAGGACGAAGACACGGCGCGGAAATTTGTCGAACAGGCCCGCACAATGGTAGAAACGGGCCAGTCCACCAAAGCAGGAGTCTGACCCGATGAAGCTGTATGTATCTCCCGGCGCCCCCAGTCCCCGGCGCGTCATGATGTTCATGGTCGAAAAGAACATCACTGGCATCGATCTTGTGAATGTGGACCTCAACGCGCAGGAACATATGGGCGAAGCCTACCGGGCCAAGAGCCCGCTGGCCAAGGTGCCGGCACTGGAACTCGACGACGGCAGGGTGCTGACCGAAACCCGGGCCATCTGCACCTATCTGGAAGGGCTGTACCCCGAGCCCAATCTCATGGGTGTGGATGCCGAAGAGCGGGCCTTCATCGAAATGGCCGACCGCCGCGCCGAGCTGTATCTGCTGGCAGGCATTGCCAACACGGTGCGCCATACCCACCCCGGTCTGGCGCCGCTGGAGCGGCCACAATTCCCTGAATTTGGCCTTTCGCAGGCGCAAAAAGTGCGCGAGGTGGCAGGCTGGTTTGACCACATGCTGGAGCGTCAGCCCTGGATAGCCGGTGAGCGCTTCACCATCGCCGATATCACGGCCTTTTGCGCCATCGAATTTGCCAAACTGATGAAGTTCGTGCCCGGTCGAGAGGGCATGCCCGCCTTGCAGGCTTGGCGGGACCGCGTGGCAGATCGTCCGAGCGCCCGGGCCAAGTAAGCGCGGCCGGCGCGCGGCCCGCTAGTGCCGGTGGATCAGCGGATCGGCGGCCGCATGCTGTGGCGCTTCCATCGGGAGCCGCATCACAAAACAGCTGCCGTTGCCGGGACTGCTGCTGACCTCAAATTCACCACCAAACAGCGACGTGACGATGTTGTAGCTGATGGACATGCCCAGTCCACTGCCGCCTTGCCCCATCTTGGTCGTGAAGAACGGATCAAAAATCCGCGTCAGGTTCTCCGCTGCAATGCCCACTCCGTCATCGCTGAATCGCACTTCGACCTGGGCATTGCGCAGCCGCTGGGCTTGCAGTTGCATGGTCCCGCCCTTGCGGCTCCCAAAGGCATGCAGCAGCGCGTTGTTGATCAGGTTGGTCAGCACCTGGCCGTAGGGGCCGGGGTAGCCGTCCAGCGTGATGTCTGCCGGTATGTCGACCAGCAGGCGGTGCCCGGCGACCTGCACCGTGCGCTGCAGCGTGGCGATCACTTCCTGGCTGGTGCGCAGCAATTCAAAGGTGCGCCGTTGTTCGGTGGCGCGGTCCACGGCCACCTGTTTGAAACTCTGGACCAGGTCTCCTGCGGACTGCAGCCCCCGAATGACCAGGGTGAGGCCCTCCTGGGTTGACGCAATGTAATCACTGAGGGTGCTGCGCCGCATCGTCCCGCTGGCTGCCGCGGCTTGTAGCGCGGCCGTGTTTTCCTGCAGCGTGCTGGCGGTCAGCAGGCTGTTGCCGATCGGGGTGTTGAGCTCATGCGCCACGCCGGCAACCAGTGAGCCCAGTGCGGCGAGTTTTTCCTGCACCACCAACTGGTCCTTGGCATCGCGCAGGTGGGTGTAGGCCACCGCATTGTCCAGGGCGATGGCGGTGTAGGCGCACAAGGTCCGGAAAATCAGGCGCTCGTTTTCCGCATAGGCGTGGGCCTTGGTGGACTGTATGGTCATGACACCCAGCACGCGGTCTCCAATGGCCAGCGGTGCAAACAGGGCGCTGACGGTGATCAAGGTGCCGGGCACGTAATTGGGCGTCTGCGTGGGGTCAGAGAAATCAATGAGCAGCTCGCGCCGCTCCCGCACGCAGCGCGCGGAAAAGGACTGTTCGTCATCCAGATGCACATGGTCACCGGGCAGGCGGACCCCTTCCTCGATGTCATAGACGGAGGTCAGCCCCTGGCCGTCCGCATCCATCAGGTAGATCGCGAAGCTGGAGGCGTCGAGCAGCCCGTGGACATGGCGCTCGATCGCCGCAAACACATGCTCCTTGTCGAGCTGCGAGGTGATCTCCTGGCCTATGGTTCCCAGCAGGGCCAGCGTATCGCTGGACTGCTGCAACAGTTCGGCGCGCCGGGTTTCCGCTTCGGCCTGGCGTCGGTGGTGCTCGCCTTCTGCGCGCGAACGTTCCGTGCCCAGGCGGACCTGGATCGCGGTGGCGCGGTTGGAGGCCTCCTGGTTGAGTACCCGCTCGCGGGCCGCGCTGGCTTGGATGGACATGGCGTAGGCCTCTGCATGCCGTCCGGCGCGCGCATACTCCTGCGCCAAGGAAAAGAGCAGCTCGCTGGGTATCAGGTAGCCGTCGACGGTGCGGGCGGCCTCCAATGCCTTCTCCAGGCATTCTGTCGCCGCGCCGTGGTGCCCCCGCCCACCATGCACGCGGGCCAGCAAGCGCAGCGCGCTGATCGCGTGCAGGACCGCACCCTGGTTTTCGGCCAGATGCCAAGCACCCGTGGCCAACTGCTCCGCCTCCGCGTCCTGACCCATATCCAGTAAGGTGTTGGCAATGCCCAGCTGGCCTTCCATGGCCAGGTCCGTTTGGGCCAGATGCTGCGCGCGCTCGGCTTGCAGGCGGAAGTGTTCCAGTGCCTTGGGATAGTCACCCCGTGTCAGAGCCAGATCACCCAAGGCCGTCAGCACCATCGTGAAGTTGCGCGAGTTGCGCAGCGGCTGGTAGACCTGCATGGCCTCTTCCAGCAGAGATTGCGCGGCCTCCAGCCGGCCCATAGCCCGCATGACTTCGCCCATCTGGCGCAGGCAGGGTCCCGAAGCAACCGCCCAACCCGTAGGACGCGCCAACTCCAGACCCTGCTGCAGCCACTCCAGCGCGGCGTCGTGGTCATTTAACACCACATAGGTGCCCCCCGCATTGACAGCCGCGACCACGGCGCACAGCAGCTGTCCCGATGCACTGGCGGCTTCGAAAGCCTGATTGAAGCGTTCCAAAGCTTCGCCAAAGTTTCCCGTGTTGTAGTTGCGCGCCGCAAGATAGGTGTAGACACTGGCGGAGACGGCGGGGTGGACGCCCTCCATTTCATCCGGGAAGCGCAGCCGCCATTGGGTGTTGCTCAGCTGCACGTCGCGCATCGCCGCGTAACGGGCCTGATTGGCCTCAAAGTAGTCCACCCGCTGGGCGTCGTTCGCCAGCCGGGCACAGGCGACGGCGCTTGCCAAAGCGCTATCGCGTTGCGGCAAATCACCCGCGCTGGAGTACACCGACACCAGGACGCCATAGCAGTCCGCGCAGCCCCCGGAGTTGTCCGTGGATTGAAAAACCTGAAGGGCAGCCAGCGCCGCGGCGGTGGCACCGTCGAAATCAGAGCGCAGCCATTGGGTCTCCGCCTCAACCAGCAGCAGGCGCGCGGTGGCGTCGCGCCAGAGTTCAGGTATGGGCTGGCGTGCTATCCAGGCCCGTGCGTGGGTGCAAAGCGCGTGTGCGCGCGGGTTGTCCCGTTGCCGCAAGTACCATGACAGACTCACTTCCAGCGGGAGCGCTTCCTCCGGTGTGCGTGCGCGTTCCAGCGCCAATGCCAGGCGGTCAACCTCGGAGTTGCGTTCGAACAGTTGCATGCGGGTGGCGGCTGTTGGGG
>ERZ724517.835-NODE-835-length-18043-cov-5.956026_pt1 | contig 18043 bp, 16 predicted proteins | sample MGYA00376050_ERZ724517 | MGnify/ENA primary metagenome ERZ724517 (study PRJEB28724, sample SAMN07190886) | activated sludge metagenome | isolation source: activated sludge of sewage treatment plant in Hong Hong | place: USA: Christiansburg, Virginia | collected... | reverse complement strand
AGAGCGCTTCGCTGGCAGTGAAGAGGTGATCGGTTCGAATCCGATATTCTCCACGCATAAGATAAAAGTCAGAAGTTTACTTCTGACTTTTATTATTTATATTTGATTAAATCAATACACTCCATGTATTATATTATTTCATTCTGTTTATTTGGTTGTATACTGTTGTTTTATTCGTGTAACGAAAACGAAGTAGTTAAAAATGCGAACATAATTTCTACTACAGACTCAACTTACTATATTGATAGTCTCCCATCTCAGAGTTCTTTAATAGAAAATAATAATGAAAACAATGACACTTTAAAGTTAGATTTTGATGATTTTCAAATTAAATTTCCGCATTTAAATACCTTTTCAAATAGCGAGATTTCAATAAAAGATACAACGGAATTGTTTCTAGATCTGGAGTCTACGTTAGATACTTTTTTAATTAATTGGAAAAATGAAAAAATGATTTCACACTCAATTAAAGAGCAATATCAAACCGTACTGTCTGTCCAGGATGAAGGGCCTCATATCGAACTTTATGAATGGAAAAATCATAAATCGGAATGGACCGATGTAAATAGCATTTTTAGTAACGTTTTTTTGGTAAGAAAAATAACCGAAGAAGAATCTAGTCATTTTCCGAAATTTACTAAGCAAGAATTAGTGTCTTATTTGACTTTAAATGTTGATGAAAATTGGGCAAATAAAATTAGTATCCCAGAAGTTGGAAAATGGACTGAGTATTTTTGGATTAGTTTTGGAATAAGAAGAATTTCTATAAAAATTATATTGAATAACGGATTAGAAATAACAAAATTGTTAATTATCTATCCTCCCATGGGCTGTTAGTAAAATACACGATCTATCTAATCAACGCATTATCAAAAAGCCGTTTTTTATATATTTATTTTCAATCTGGCTAATTAACACAATTTAAGATGAATTACCTCTAATATTTGCCATATATCGGTTAAAAGTGTAAATTCGTGACTCTTAAAATTGATGAATTTAGCTGAGCAAATAAATACACAAAAAGTGCCGCAACACATTGCTATTATTATGGATGGTAATGGGCGTTGGGCTAAGCAGCAAGGCGAAAATAGAATTTACGGACATTACGAAGGTGTGAATTCGGTAAGAGCAGTTGTTGAAGCTGCTGGAGAAGTGGGTGTTAAATACATTACACTTTACGCTTTTAGTACCGAAAATTGGAACCGTCCGAAAGAAGAAGTAGATGCATTAATGGAATTATTAGTTTCTACAATTAGTGCAGAAACACCTCAATTAAATAAAAAGAATGTTCGTTTACAAGCCATCGGCAACTTAAATAGTTTGCCACCAGCTTGTTTGGAAGAATTAAATGAATCTATCGAATTAACTTCGAAAAACACAGGATTAACATTAGTATTAGCTTTGAGCTATTCTGCTAAATGGGAATTGATAGACGCCGTAAAACAAATTGCTACTCAAGTAAAAAATGGCACTTTAGCTATTGAAGATATTAGTGAAAAACATTTTGAACAAGGTCTTTGCACTAAAAATATTCCAGATCCTGAATTAATGATTCGTACAAGCGGAGAACACCGCATTAGTAATTTTTTATTATGGCAGTTAGCTTATGCTGAATTTTATTTTACAGAAAAGTTGTGGCCAGATTTCCGCAAGGATGACCTATACGAAGCTATTTTAAATTACCAAAACCGAGAACGTCGCTTCGGAAAAACCAGCGAACAATTAACTCAACCTTAATAATGACATTTTTAAAATACGCTGTTTTCTTTTTTTTCTTAGTTATTGGTAACATGACTAATGCTCAGATTATTTCTTCTGAATCGTCGACTGCAGAGCCTATTGATTGGTCTAAGCCAAAAGAATATACGCTTGGTCCTATAGAAGTTGAAGCTAAAGAAACTGATAAAAATGTGATTCGACTTTTATCTGGATTAACAAGTGGCGATAAGATTCAAATACCTGGAGATAAAATGTCTGAAGCCATTAAAAACTTATGGAAACAAGGTTTATTTGAAGATGTACAAATCTATTTAACTAAAATAATCGCAGACCAAGCATTTTTAAAAATCGTTGTTGTCGAAAAACCAAAACTATCTAAGTTTTCTTTTAGAGGCAAAGTCAAAAAAAATGATGCCGACGAAATTAGAGGGAAGATTCGTCTAGTCAGAGAAAAAGTAGTAACGGATTATACGCTCGGTTATATTAAAAATATTGTTAAAGACTTCTATGTAAATAAAGGATTTTATAATGCAACGGTAGATATTACAACCGAGCCCGATAAAGCCGCTAAAACTCCACACGTTATTGTATACATTAATGTAAATAAAGGCAAAAAAGTACGTATCAAAAATTTGAATATTAATGGTAATACTGTTGTTGCTGATTGGAAATTACGTCGTAAAATGAGCGATAGTAAGCCGTTTCGTTTATACACGTTTTGGAATTCAGGTAAATATTTAGAAGATAATTTAGAAAAAGATTTGCCCTCTATTATTGCAAAATATAATAGTAAAGGATACCGTGATGCTCGTATTAAAAAGGATACTGTTTATTTCGTTAAAAAAAATCGAGTAAATATTGATATTGAAATTGAAGAAGGAAATAAATTTTATTTTGGAAATATTAAATGGTTTGGAAACGCAAAATACCGTAGTGGACAATTAGATACTATTTTAAATATCAAAAAAGGTGAAGTATTTGATCAATCCTATCTGGACCAAAAGTTATTTATGAATCCAACGGGTTACGATATTTCTTCATTATACATGGACGACGGTTATTTGTTTTTTAACGTATCTCCCCAAGAAGTAAACGTTCATAATGATACAATTGATTTAGATATTCACATGTACGAGGGTAAGCAAGCTACTATTAATAGGGTGACAGTGATGGGAAATACTAAAACAAATGACCATGTTATCTACCGTGAAATTAGAACAAGACCAGGACAATTGTTCCGTCGTTCGGATATTATTCGTACACAGCGTGAATTAAGTCAGTTAGGTTATTTTGATCCTGAAAAATTAGGTGTAACTCCAACTCCAAATCCAGCTGATGGAACAGTGGATATAGAATATAAAGTAGAAGAAAAACCATCTGATCAAGTAGAATTGTCTGGCGGTTGGGGCGGTGGCCGTATTGTTGGAACATTGGGTTTGTCGTTCAACAATTTTTCGATGAAAAATATTTTTAAGCCAGAATCATGGAGTCCTTTACCTACAGGAGACGGCCAAAAATTTAGTATTAGAGCGCAAACAAACGGTATTTATTATCAGTCCTACAATATATCTTTTACTGAACCTTGGTTAGGTGGCAAAAAGCCAAATTCCTTAAGTGTTTCTGGTTTCTTCTCTATGTTTAATACGACAGGCGCTAAAAAATACGTGAATGATGATGAAGGAAATAAAATTAGAAATCCAAACAGAAGTACAATGAAAATTATTGGCGGGTCAGTTGGATTTGGTAAGCGATTAAAAAAACCAGATGATTTCTTTTCTATTTATACTGAAGCAAGTTATAATTACTATGAACTAGAAAACTATCCTTACTTCATTTTAGCAAATGGTTACGCAAACGACTTTAATGGTAAAATTAATATTACCCGTAATAGTGTTGATGCCCCAATATTCCCTAAAAATGGATCTAACTTCTCTATCTTAGGACAATTTACTCCTCCATACTCCTTGTTTAATGGAAAAAATTATGAAACAGCTACAGCTGCCGAGAAATTTAAATTTATTGAATATCAAAAATATAAATTTACAGCCGAATGGTTTACTCAGTTAACCAATAAAAGAGCTGGCGAAGGAAAAGAAGCACGTAATTTAGTTTTAAGAACAAAAATTGGTTATGGTATTTTGGGAATGTACAATAGTAAAGTAGGGGTTTCTCCTTTTGAACGTTACTACATGGGTGGTAGTGGTTTAAGTGGATATCAGAACTTTGTGGCTAGAGAAATTATTGCTTTAAGGGGATATACTGATAACTCTTTATCGAGTACTAGTGGAGATCCACTTTGCGCAAGATATACGATGGAATTACGTTACCCTATTTCATTAAATCCGCAAGCTACAATTTTTGTATTAGGTTTTGCTGAAGCAGGAAATACTTGGGCTAGGTATAAAGATTTTAATCCTTTTCAAGTTAAACGAAGTGCTGGCTTTGGTTTAAGAGTGTTTTTACCAATGTTTGGCTTATTAGGTTTAGATTATGGTTGGGGCTTCGATAATATTCCTGGAAACACAGGTTCGGGTAACGGACAAGGTCAGTTCCACTTTACTTTAGGAGCTCAGCTTGGAGAATTATAAACTCAAAAAAATGTTAATTGTTAAAATAAATGTATCTTGGCACACGTTATGATTATTACTAAAAACACTAATAACAGTATTATGAAAAAATTAGCTCTATCATTTTTTGCGGTCATTTTAATGACAACTTTTTCGTTTGCCCAAAAAATTGGATACATCGATTCTGAATATATTCTTTCAAACATTCCCGAATATAAAGCTGCTCAAGCAGAAATGGATAAAATATCGGTTGACTGGCAAAAGGAAATTGAGGCAAAATATTCGGAAATTGATAAATTGTACAAAATATACCAAGCTGAGTCTGTTTTATTAACCGACGATATGAAGAAAAAACGCGAAAACGAAATCATAAATAAAGAAAAGGAAGTAAAAGAATTACAAAAACAACGTTTTGGCGTTGATGGAGAATTGTTTAACAAACGCATGGAGTTAGTAAAACCAATTCAAGATAAAATTTACAGTGCTGTTAAACAGGTAGCAGAAAGAGGTGGTTTAGCATTTATTTTTGATAAAGCTGGTCAAGTATCTTTGCTTTATTCAAATAGTAAATATGATAAAAGTGAAGATGTATTAAATTTCATGGGATATAACAAGTCAAAAAAATAAATAAAATAAATACAAAAACAATGAAAAACATAGTAAAATCAATTGCGATTGTTGTCTTAACAGTAGGAACTATTTCAATCAGTAAGGCTCAAAAAATTGCTCACATTAGCTTAGATTCTTTAATCACTACAATGGCTGAAAGTAAAACAGCTCAAGAAGTGGCTCAAAAATATTTAAAAGATTTAGAAAATCAAGTAGCAACAATGGATAATGAGCTACAAACAAAGTATGCCGACTATATGAAAAATAAGGATACTTATTCTGCTTTAGTAGCAAGTACCAAAGAAAGCGAATTACAAGATTTAAATAAACGTATTGAAGATTTTAAAGCTCAAGCTCAACAAGATTACCAACGTAAATACGGTGAATTATCAAAACCAATTTATGATAAAGCTAAAAAAGCCATTGATATGGTTGCTAAAGAAAACGGTTATAAATATGTTTTGGATACAAGTACTGGAAATGTATTGTATTCAGAAGCAGCTGACGACATTTTGCCTATAGTGAAGAAAAAATTGGATACCATGGAGCCAGCTCAAATACCGGGAGCGCCAGGAGCAACAAAACCAGCTCCAGGAGTTAAAACCGGTGGAGCAAAACCAGCAGGAAAATAGTGCTTTAATCTATTTAGTTCACTTAACCCATTTCGCTTTAGCGGAATGGGTTTTTTGCTTTTAACGATTGACTGTTAATAATCATTTTGTTTTACCTAAATAAAATTCGATAAAAGCATCAACTTTGGTTTATTCATTAAATCAAATAATGCTCATGCTTAAAAATCGAATTATGGGAAAGTTTAAATTTGTATTAACAGTTTTTATTTTCTTTGTTTCATTGGCTACAATAGCTCAAAACAAGGATATTCAAGAAGAAGCTGCAATTGCTTTCGATTCAAAAGATTATAAAAAAGCGTATGAGCTTTATGATAAATTATATACTCAAGTGCCCAAAAACTTTGAATATAAGTTCAGATTAGGCTACTCGTCTTTGTATTATCCCGAAAAAAAGGCTAGAGCCATTGAAATATTTGAAGATATCAAAAGAACAGATAAATCACCAGATGCAGACTATTATCTTGCTAAGGCCTATCACATTAACTATAAGTTTGATCAGGCAATAGCTTCTTATGATGCCTTTGTAGCAGCGAAAGGAACTAAAATTAAAGAAGAAGATAAACCGTTTATTGCAGATGCTAAGTTGGGCGTGATGAATTGTAATAATGGTAAAGAATTGATTGCCAAAAAAATAGTAGCTGATATTAAAAATATTGGAGCGCCTATTAATACTAATGAAACAGAGGGTGTTCCTGTAATTTCAGCAGATGAATCGATCATGATTTATACTTACATAGGTGAAAAAAGCACAGGTGGTTTATTAAATGATATGTTAAAGCCTGATAAGGAAGAAGGAACTTATCATGAAGATATATTTATCAGTACAAGAAGTAGTGATTCTACTTGGAATGCTCCAATTGCTATTGCTTCTTTAAATTCAGATGCAAACGATGCCGCTGTAGCCTTATCGCCTGATGGACAAGTATTATTTACTTTTGCTAGCGATGTTAAAAATCCAGGAGATTTATGCGCAAGTAAATTAGTTGGTACTGATTGGAGCAAGCCTGAAAAATTAAATTCTAATATTAATTCAGAATCATGGGAAGGTAGCTGTTCTATTACTGGTGACGGTAGATATTTATATTTTGCTTCAGAACGTCCAGGTGGATTTGGTGGTAGAGATTTATATGTATCTGAACGAGTAAATGGAGATTGGGGACCTGCAGTAAATTTAGGAGCATCAATCAATACAGAATATAATGAAGATGCGCCATTTATTCACCCAGATGGTATTACTTTATTTTTTAGTTCACAAGGTCATAAAAGTATTGGTGGATATGATATCATGTATTCTATTAAAAAAGATAATAATTGGATTGAGCCTTTAAGTATGGGTATCCCTTTAAATACAACCGAGGATGATAGATATTATGTTATTAATGCAAAAGGTGATGTTGGATATTTCTCTTCAAACAGAGGAGGAGCTGGTGGAAAAGGGCAGCAAGATATTTATACCGTAACTCCAGGGATGTTGGGAGAAAAACCAATTTTAGCTTTATTAAAAGGTAGTGTTTATGTGGATGATAAACCAACCGAAGCAAAAATCGAAGTCACTAAAAAAGAAACAAACGAATTAATTGGTCCTTACTACGCTAACTCAAAAACTGGTAAATACTTAATGGCTATTTCTCCAGGAAGTGGTTATAAAATTAAAATTACAGTAGCGGGAATGGATCCTATTGAAGAGGAAATAGATGTAGAGAAATTGCAAAAGTTTGTAGAAATCAGAAAAGATTTTTATGTGTATTCTCCAGGGTTTGAAAACAAGAAAAATCAAATCTCTGTAAAAACAATTTTAGATAGTTTATTAAATACAGCAACAAGTGTTGAGGCATTTAAAAACGACGCTGTTATAAACAATGTAGTAGATGCTAATACATCAACACCAACAAAAACAACTACGGTTGTAGAGCCAGTAAAACCAGCAACTAATGTTCCTTGTGACGGTGGCACTCCACCAGATTTCTCAGCCGTTAAAGGTAAATCATTAAATGATCCAGCAGTATACAAACAGTTTTTAGATATTGGTGGTAATATGTGCGCTGATGGTATGGCATTCAAAATTCAAATTGCAGCTTACCAACATCCCGAAAATTATAAATATGGACATTTAAAGCAATTTGGCAAACCCGAGGAAATTAAATACCCAGATGGCATTACGCGTTTTACGCAATTAAGTTTTGCAACTATTAAAGAGGCTGAGGTTGCTCGCCAAAAAATAATCGCAAAAGGACAAAAAGATGCTTGGATAACTGTCTTTATTGATGGTAAACGCTTTACATTAGAGGAACTAATTTTAGTGAACTTTAACGGCAAAGCAATTAACTAAAAAATATTATTTTTTAAAGAGCGTGTATTTATAATGCACGCTTTTTTTATGTTAAAAATATACAGTAAGCGTTAAGGATGTTTAAAATCACAAAATGCGATGTCGAAACCCATTTTATCTAATGTAACTTTGTAGTAGATTAATAATTACTACAATGAATGATATAGATTGGGAAGATATTGAAGCTTTAGAATCCATCGCTAATCAATGTATTTATAAAGGAAAAGAAGTAGGGCAGGCAAGAGCAGCTTTGAAAGCTATCTATGGTTATAGCGTTGCTTACGAAGACGAGTTAGATGAAGCTTGTGAGAATGTAAATAAGCCTAAAGAAAAGAAAGGACTTTTTTGAGCATAAAAAAAGGCGTCTACTAATTAGTAGACGCCTTTGAACTTTATAAATGTAAATTAGTTATTTAACATCACTGGCATTACTAACATTAACACATCTTCAGCAGGATTTGCTTTTTGTGTTGGCACAATAATACCAGCACGGTTAGGAGCGCTCATTTCAATGGTAATTTCGTCGCTTTCTAAATTCGTAAGCATCTCTAATACAAATTTTGAGTTAAATCCAATTTCCATATCTTCGCCAATATAAGTGCACATTAATGTTTCGTGTCCTTCATTTGCGAAGTCTAAATCTTCTGCCGAAATTGTTAATTGACTTCCTGCAATTTTTAAACGAATTTGGTGAGTTGCTTTATTAGCAAATACACTCACACGACGTATGGCACCTAAAAATGCGGGACGATCAACGGTTAATTTATTTGGGTTTTGTTTAGGGATAACTGCTTCATAGTTAGGATATTTCCCATCGATTAAACGGCACACTAAATTAATATGTCCAAAGCTAAAGTAGGCGTTCGTTTTATTGAATTCTACTTTCACTGCATCATCAATACCAGCCAATAGATTCTTTAAAACGTTTAATGGTTTTTTAGGCATAATAAAAGAGGCAGAAGCTCCAGCTTTAGCATCGTTACGAGTGTAACGTACTAATTTGTGAGCATCCGTCGCCACAAAGATAGAGTTCTCATCAGTAAACTGACAAAACACACCGCTCATTACTGGTCTTAAATCATCATTACCAGTAGCAAAAATGGTTTTATTAATCGCATTACCTAACACATCACTTTTAATGATGACAGAGGTTGCAGAATCTACTTTTGGTAATTTTGGGTATTCATCACCATTATGTCCTGTTAAGGTATAGTCGCCCGTTTCTGTTTTTAGTTTTGCACTAAATTTTTTATTATCGATGATAAATGAAATAGGTTGCTCTGGTAAATTACTTAATGCTTCTAATAACGTTTTTGCTGGAATTGCTAAGCTACCGTTTTCTGATGAATCAACTTTTATGCTAGTAGTAATAGTTGTTTCCATATCGCTAGCAAAAAGCGTTAAGTTGCCATTATTAAGCTCAAATAAAAAACAATCTAAAATAGGAATTGTATTACTTGAGTTTAATACTCCGCTGATAGATTTTAAATGTTTTAATAAGGTTGATGATGATACTACAAAGTTCATATATGGCTAGTTTTTAATCAACCAAATTTAACGATATGAAAGCTGTAACTAGGTTTAAAAAGGATGTATTTATAAACTACTTTTTAACATTATTTCCTAGGCAAAAAGTAGGGATATGTTTGCAAAATTTTACCAAAAACATAAAACTGAGCTATTCCATAATCTTTTTTGTTGTTATATCTAACGTACAATTCATCAGGATCGTAGGTGTAGTTTTTGTTGTATTCTTCGTTTTTTGCAGCGTTTGAATATTTATGAAAAAACTCACACACATTTGTTCCATTGTTTCTGTCGGTGATAGTTAAGGTGGCAAACGGAATAGCTGATTTGGATAAAGAATCTACTAAAGGATTTTTTTTATCTAATACAATTTCGCAGTTCACATTTTGAAAATATGCTAGGTATTGTTTCATTTTACCTTCGTCAAAAGGTTGATTTCCTTTGCTGGTTTTTAATCCAAAACGTTGCATACTATACAAATCAATCACAAAGGATGAGTCGGGAATTTCGTGTAAATCTAATTTTATTTGTTTGATTTGAGGTGGACGATAATTGATTAATAAACGATCTCTCCAATCAATTTCATTGGTATTATAACGCGTTGATAAAAAGCCGTCGAATCCAGGAATATGAGTAACAAAAGGATCTTCGTAGTTTTCGCCTGTTTCTAAATTTGTTAAAAGCATATAAGTTCCAGTATGGTCTTGTGTATTATTTCCAACATAATATTGTTTTACTTTTTTGCCTTTACTGTATATTTCTATTTTGGTAGATTTAGCTGCTAATACTTTTATGACATTAACTTTACCTTGTTTAGATACAGGTGATTTAACTTCAACGGATCTAATGGTATATAATAAGACTTCAATAACATCTGGTCGCACATGAAATTTTCCATCCAATACCCATCCACTTTTTGTACGTTCTACTAAAACTTGCTTCCCTTCTTTATCCGCTAAAAATATTTTATCAATAGATGCTGTGTCTTTAAATTTAAAGTCACTCGCTTCTTTGTCTAGTGTTGAGGTATTTCCTTTTGTTTTGTATATATAAATTGATATTCCTGAAAGAGCAATTAGAATGGCAAGAATGGCAATGGTTGATTTTTTCATAAAAAGAGATTTGAATTTATTTGCTGTATTTTTTCTTGCGGATGTAAAACTGAATAATGCCAAAGCATATAATAATCAATAATGGTAAACCAACATTGGTTAATTTCCATTTAGAAACTTGTGTCGCTATTTTCTTTTTATCCAGCAATCTTAATTTTACTTCTCGTGAACGCAAGTGCAATAAGCTTTCATCATCTAGTAAATAATTCATACAGTTTAATAAGAAGGTTTTATTTGCAAACTGCTGATTTGAATATCTGTCGTAGCCAACAGGGTATATCATTCCAGTATTTATATTAAATTCGTTTTTAGCAATATCGCCATCGGTTACTACAATCATTTTTGTTGGAACACTTTTATCTTTAAAACTAAAAATACTGTCTTCTAAAATAGCTCTGGTAATGCGGTTTTTGTAATTCGATTCAAAACTACCTTCTAACAAACAAGCTACATTTTGAAATGAATTTTTAAACTGACTCTCTTGTGGTTTAAGTTTTACTTGAGCAGCTAATATTCTGGCAGGAGTTGGTAAAGTTTTAGTGTATCTGGAAGTTTGTAATAAAATAGTTTTGGTAACATCTTTTGCAAAAACCGTGTCCAAAGTTCCGATATATTCTGTGCGAATTAAATCTAAATTTTTTACAATGGGATGATTAGCTGCTGGTAAAATTAATGGATAGTAATTCCAAGGGAAAGGTTTAAAATCAGGTTGACCTTTCTTTATTCCAACATTTACAGGCACTTGTGCACATTGCAAATCTTGAACTAATACCTGATTTAATCGCACTCCATACTTAAATAAAATATCATCTAAGTTAAGTTCGTTTTTAAAACCTAACGAAAACCCTCTGGTTGTTAAAGTATCACGATTCACATAAATAGGTTCAAGTAGCCATAATGCTTTGCCGCCATGCATGATAAACTGGTCGATGATGAATTTATCTTTTTCATCAAACATAGAGTCGGGTTGCGCAATAACAATAGCATCAGCGCCTTTTAAGGCATATAGTTTGTGATTGATATTTACGCGTGACACATTGTAATATTCAGTTAAAGAGCGCATAAAATCTGCGCCTCTGATGGTATCTAATTCGCCATGACCTTCAACAAATAATACTTCTGGTTTTTTTAGTAAGGTTGTTTTTTTGATAGAATTAATTAAACCATATTCTAGTTCTTGTACCGAGATGTTGATGTTTTGTTCTTCGGATTGAGCCGACAATTGACGTTTAAATATTTGCCAAACAGATTCTTTACCTTTATAGGTAACAATTGCCCCTGGCCATATTAAGGTTTCTGAAACTTTTTGATTACTGCGGTCAACAATTTGTTCAGGCATGATGCCTTTATCAAATAATTGCTTTTCAATTTTGTCAGTTTCTTCTTTATTAGGATTATCTAAAGGATTGATTAATTCGTATTGCAAATTATCATTTGAATAGGCTCTAAATTCATCTAATATCTCCTTGGTTTCGTTTTTTAAACGAGTGAAATTTGGATTGAAATCTCCTTGTAAATACACTTTGATATAAACAACGTCATCTAACTTCTTTAATAATTCTTTGGTAGATTCTGAGAGTGTGTAACGTTTTTCGGTTGTTAAATCAAAACGTTTAAATAAAAAGGAGGCTGAAAAATTGATTAATAATAAAATAGAAATCACCACCAAAACCATGATGATATCTTTTTGCTTGCGTATAGATTTTTTCTGTGTCATATTACCACTTCCTGCTTTCTAAAACTAGTTTGGATAATAAATTAAAAAAGGCAATCAAGCTTAAAAAATAAACTACATCACGCGTATCAATCACTCCTCGACTCATGCTGATATAATGCGCATTCATTCCTAAACCTTTTACTAAAGCATCGTATTTGCCAAATATGCCTGAAGCTGAAATGAAATCGAAGCCGATATAAGTAATAAAACATAATAGTAAAGCCATAATAAAGGCAATCACTTGATTTTCGGAAATAGCAGATGCAAAAGTACCAACCGCTACAAAGCCCGCACCTAAAAATAATAAGCCAATATACGAGCCCCACATGCCACCAGTATCAATATTACCTTTTGGCGCACCTAATTGATGTACCGAATAATAATATATTAAAGTTGGAAGTAATGATACAATTACCAAAACTACGCCAGCAAAATATTTTGCTAATACAATTTGTAATTCTGTTAAAGGTCGCGTTAATAGTAATTCAATGGTTCCAGTTTTCTTTTCTTCCGAAAAGCTACGCATGGTAATTGCTGGAATTAAGAACAAATACACCCAAGGCGCTAAAATAAATAAGGGGTCAATATTGGCAAAGCCATTTTCTAAAACATTTGAGCCAGCACTTTCGGTTGGCACTAACCACATAAAAGTACCAATGCCTGTGATAAAAACTCCTATAGCAATATAGCCAATCAGTGAGCTCAAAAAACTTCGTATTTCTTTAATTAATAAGGTAAACATACAAAAACAAAAATAGCAATAGATTTTGAAAATATACTATTATCTTATACTAACTCGATTTTTTTTAATGTAATTTAGCATTCTCTTAAACATGATTAAAACGGCTAATATTATTTCTCATCTGTTTCATCCATTATTAATGGCTACTTACGGTTGTTTAATTGTTTTTTTTGGCTTAACAGATACCATTTATTTTATCTTCACCCCTTTTAAATTAAAGCTGGTTTTAACCTTCACTATTTTTTCTTTTACCTTTTTATTGCCAGTTTTAAATTTGCTGATTTTATATAAATTAGGATATGTTTCTTCTTTAAGGATTGAAAATAGAAGAGAAAGAGCCTTTCCATTATTAATGACTTCCTTATGCTATTTTGGATTGTTTTATATGATTTATGATTTCAATATTTGGCCGGCTATTAAACTATTTATTTTAGGCGGAGGCTTATGCATTTTTTTTGCAGCAATTGTTACTTTATGGTGGCAAATTAGCGCACACATGATAGGCATTGGCGGCTTAATTGGTGCTTTATTAGCTATTTGTTATTTCATGCAGATGCCTATATTATTAGCCATTTGCGCTTGCGTTATGCTTGCAGGTTGTATTGGTTTTGCTCGATTGAAGCTTAATGCACACACGCCTACACAAGTATATGTAGGCTTTATTTTTGGCTGTTTGCTGCAATTTTCTTTATTTTTCTTGGCACAAAGCATTACATTTGTTTAGTCGATAAACTATGAACTTAATAACAGGAGCCACAGGATTAGTAGGTGCACATGTTGCTCTGCAACTTTTACAGCAAGGTAAATCGGTGGTTGCTATTAAGAGAGAAGGAAGTGATTTATCGAAAACTAAAAAATTATTTTCTTACTATACTTCTGATTTCGAGCAGTTATTTAATCAGATAAAATGGGTAGATGCTGATATATCAGATATCTATGCCATATTAGATGCTTTAGAAGGTGTTGATGCCGTTTATCATTGTGCGGGATTTGTTTCATTTAATCATAAACAAAAAAAACAAATTCATGCTATTAATACAGTTGGTACAGCTAATGTAGTGAATGCTTGTTTAGAAAAAGGAAATGTAAAACTGTGCTATGTAAGTTCTATTGCAACGCTTCAAAATCCAGATATTACTAAAAACATTGATGAATCTGTGTATTGGAAATCATCACCATCTGCCAGCGATTATGCAATTAGTAAATATAATGGTGAACGTGAGGTATGGCGTGGAATGGAAGAGGGATTAAATGCCGTAATTGTAAATCCAGGAATTATTTTAGGTCCAGGTTTTTGGTATCAAAGCTCAGGTAAATTAATTGATACGTGTTACAAAGGAAATCCATTTTATACGGAAGGTTCTAGCGCAACCATTGATGCTAAAGATGTAGCGGCTTGTATGATTCAATTAACAGAACAACATCATTTTGGAAAACGTTTTGTATTAATTGAAAATAATTATTCTTTTAAAGAAATATTATCTGAAACACACAAAGCCTTGGGTAAAAGAGAACCATATATGAATGCTGGAAAAGGATTATTAATGCTAGCTAAATGGATGGATAGTTTTAGATGTATGATTAGTGGTAAAGAACCTATCATTACGAAAGAAACAATTACAGCAGCTTTAGAAAAAAACACCTTCAGTAATACTCGTATTAAACAGGCGCTTAATTTTAATTTTACCCCGTTACAAGAAACTTTAAAATTTGTTTCCACAGCTTTTTTAAATGATCTTAAAAAATAAATTCATGTCTAAATATTTTTATAGTTTAATTTTCATTTTAGCAGCGTCTGTTTTTTTTATTACGTGTAAAAGTACCGAAAAAACAGTACTTAAGGAAGAGTCACAACCAGTTGCTACAGAAGTATCAAAAGAATTTGAAGCTCCAAAAACCATCACCTATTTGCCGCCGCCAGCCGATTCTATTTCTGAAATATCCATTAATTTGGTGGGCGATTTAATGTGTCATTTACCGCAAACTAATAATGCGAAATTAAGTGATGGTAAGTATGATTTTAATCCAAGTTTCGAATACATTAAACCTTATTTACAAGACGCTGATTTAACCATAGGTAATTTAGAAACAACTTTTGCCGGAACTAGTCAGCCTTACGCTGGATACCCCGCTTTTAATAGCCCCGACGAGTATTGTACAGCTGTAAAAAACGCTGGTTTTGATTTTTTGGTAACTGCTAATAATCATAGTATGGATACAAGAGAAGCTGGTTTATTAAGAACGATTGAAGTCATCAAAAAACATCATTTAGGTTATGCTGGCACTTATTTAAATCAGCGTGATCACGACTCTATCCGCATCTTAACTATCAAAGGAATCAAATTAGGGATTTTAAATTATACCTACGGTACTAATGGTTCTTACCCCATTTCAGATCACAAATACATGCTTAATGTAATTGATTCTGCAGGAATTGTAACTGCGGTTAAACAAGCTAAAACACTAGGAGCAGAGATAGTTTTAGTATTTTATCACATGGGTTTAGAAAACATAACAGAGCCTACTCAAGCCCAAAAAGATGCTGTTCGTTTTGCCTTAGACGCAGGAGCTACATTGGTTATTGGAGCACATCCACACGTTGTAGGACCAACAAAACAAATGTATTCAAAAGCCATAAATGATACCGCTTTTGTAGCTTATTCGTTGGGTAATTTTTTATCAAATCAGTACTGGAGGTATACCGATGCGGGCGTTATTTTAAAGATAGTGATTCAGAAAAATTACACTAAAAAAAGAGTTTTTTTTAAGGAGGCAAGTTTTACTCCAACATGGGTGTATAGAGGCGATGGAGCCAGAAAAATGCATGTTTTATTTCCTGCTCAATGGGGGTTAGATAGTACCAAATTGCCGGTTTTTATTAGTAAATCTCATCAACAAAAAATGAAAGAAGCCTTTGATGATACGAAGTCAATTATGACTAAAACAAATTCTGAATTAAAGTTGAATTTGTTAAAATAATTGGATTTTTAAAGAAAATTAAAAAAAAAGCATTTTTTTTTTGGTTTAATAATAGAAAACTGTACATTAGTATATTATAAACCGAGATATTTTTAGAGAGATTTTTTATGCATATAGCAATTGCCGGTAATATCGGTTCAGGAAAAACAACATTAACATCGTTACTAGCCAAGCACTATAAGTGGACTCCTCATTACGAGGATGCCGATGATAACCCTTATTTGAACGATTTTTATGACGATATGCAGCGTTGGTCGTTTAATTTACAGGTATATTTCTTAAATTCTCGTTTCGGTCAAGTTCAAGAAATTAGACAAGGCAAACAAAAAGTTGTTCAGGATAGAACAATTTATGAGGATGCGTACATTTTTGCACCAAATTTGCATGCAATGGGTTTAATGACAACTCGCGATTACGAAAACTATTTTAGTTTATTTAAATTAATGGATAGTTTAGTAAAAGCACCAGATTTAATTATTTATTTAAGAGCTTCCGTTCCTACATTAGTTAAACAAATACAAAAACGTGGCAGAGATTATGAAAACTCTATTCGTTTAGATTATTTGAAAAGATTAAATGAAAGATATGAAGCTTGGATTACAACATACGAAGGCGGTAAATTATTAATTGTAGATATTGACGAGATTAATTTTTCTGAAAGTAAAGAAGACTTAGGAAAAGTAATTAGAATGATAGATGCAGAAGTAAATGGTTTATTTAAATAATAGATTTTGAGCGATAACTCACATAGCGAAAAAGAATTTGTTCAACAACAATATGAACAAATGTTGCAAGCTCACCAGCAAGATGAAACTGTTTTGGTTTCACATTATGGTGAGTTGTCTCAAAGCGTTATATCTAATTTAGAAGGAAACGTTGAAGAGAAAATTACATCTTTAGATATTTCAAAAGGGCCAATCAAAAAAATATTCTTTATCAGTGTCGAAACATTGCAAAACATGTTACTTCATGGGCAAAAGAATAACCAAGGCGAACAGCATAATTTCTTCATATTAGTTAAGAATGGAGAAAACTTAAAAGTTATTTCTTCAAATTTAGTAGCTAATTCTTCTATTCCAGCTCTAGAAAAACAAATCAATACAATTAATTCGTTTGATGATGAAAAAGCATTAAAAGCTTATTATTTAGAGCATTTAGAAAATAATACCATGAGCGATAAAGGTGGTGCAGGCTTAGGCTTTATCACTATCGGTATGAAGAGTGGAAATAAATTAAAAGTTGATTTCAAAAAAATTAACGATCAATTTTCCTTGTTTACTTTAACTTCTGCAGTTAACTTAAGCTAATTTTTTTACCGAATAATTTCCTGAGGTTCCTTCTATTAAATTAATTCCTGAATTTCTATTTTTTTCTATTAATCCAAATTTGTTTTCTATTCCCAAAAATTGCGCTCCATTAAAGGTTGCTGCTTGCAATAAAAGCTCTACTGAAATAGTTAGTTGATATTTTAAAATGATGTTTATTTCATCAATAATTGATAGTTGTGAATTACTTGCCAGACTGTCTGTTCCTATTGTAAGTTGGCAATTAGTTGAATGAAGTAAGGCAATATCGGGCAATGTGTTTTCTATATATAAATTGGCATTTGGGCATAAACACCAATATAAATGCGAATGTGTTTTTTGTGCGTTTTCAATATCATCTTTATTAGTAAATGTATTATGAACTAAAAGCGTATTTATTTTTGAATTAAAAGAAGAAATAATGGCTTGAAGACTACTTTTTCCTGTTGCTTTAAAATAATCTATTGGAACGTTTATAGTATCGTATAATCTTAAATAATCTCCCGATTTAGAATTAAAAAAATCATTCTCGGCATTACTTTCTTGATTATGGATACTGGTAGGTTTATTTAATGTACTGCAATCTTCTGATATTTTTTTTATCAATTCCAATGATGCGCTGTAAGGCGCGTGCGGAGCTAGAGATGCTGATAATTGTGCTTTTGAAAATTCAGACAATAAGCGTTTTCCTACATCAAAAACTAAATCAGCACGCTCTGGGTTTAATGCAATTAACTCAACAAAGGTGTGATAAAATAAATCAGATTGTTTTTTTGCTTCAATAGATACGTTTGTATTGCTTATGT
>ERZ724517.834-NODE-834-length-18059-cov-3.526216_pt1 | contig 18059 bp, 18 predicted proteins | sample MGYA00376050_ERZ724517 | MGnify/ENA primary metagenome ERZ724517 (study PRJEB28724, sample SAMN07190886) | activated sludge metagenome | isolation source: activated sludge of sewage treatment plant in Hong Hong | place: USA: Christiansburg, Virginia | collected... | reverse complement strand
ACCCGGCATCCGGCACAGGGGCCTGGGAGGCCGCCCTCTCCAATGTGCTGAACCCCGGCGACCCGGTGCTGATGTTCGAGACCGGGCACTTTGCCTCGCTGTGGCAGAAGCTGGCCACCCGGCTGGGCTTGCAGACTGAAGTGCTGGCCCAGCCCGGCACAGAAGAGGGCGTCCCGCTGAGTTGGCGTCGGGGTGTGCAGGCCCACATGATCGAGGCGCGGCTGCGCGCCGACACCCAGCACAAAATCAAGGCCGTGTGCGTGGTGCACAACGAAACATCAACAGGAGTCACCAGCAATGTCGCTGCCGTACGCCAATCCATGGATGCGGCCAAACATCCGGCCCTGCTGCTGGTCGACTCCATTTCTGGCCTGGCCAGTGCCGACTACCGCCACGACGAGTGGGGTGTGGACGTGACCGTCAGTGGCTCGCAAAAGGGCTTGATGCTGCCGCCTGGCATGAGCTTCAATGCGGTGTCGCCCAAGGCCATCGACGTCAGTAAAACAGCCACACTGCCCAAGGCCTTTTGGGCCTGGGATGAAATCATCGAAATGAACAAGGGCGGCTACTGGCCCTACACCCCCAACACCAACCTGCTGTACGGATTGAGTGAAGCCTGCGATATGTTGCTGAACCAGCCCGGTGGCTTGGCAGCAGTCTTTGCCCGTCACTTGCGTTGGGGGGAAGGTGTGCGTGCGGCGGTGCGTGCTTGGGGCTTACCCATTCAGTGCGCTGACCCCGCGGTTTATTCGCCCGTGCTGACCGGTGTGATCATGCCCGAGGGCACAGACGCCGATGCCGTGCGCAAGTTGATTTACGAGCGCTTTGACTGTTCTCTGGGCACGGGCCTGGGCAAGGTCAAAGGCCGCATGTTCCGTATTGGCCATTTAGGCGACTGCAACGACCTCACGCTCATGGGCGCGCTCAGTGGCTGCGAAATGGGCCTCAAGCTCAGCGGCGTCAAGCTGGCAGGCTCCGGCGTGCAGGCGGCCATGGACTATTTTTCCGCTCATCCTGCGGCTCATGCCTTGAAGGAAGCCGCCTGACAAATTTGACGCCACGCGCTATTCGGCCGCGTGAACCCTAGCCAAGCAAACCAAGCACGGACCACCACCCAGAAGGAGACAACATGAAAAAATTCATTCAACCCACCACACCTGGTGGCGCACGCCGACGTGTTTTGGCCGGCCTGTCCCTTGCGGCGGCAAGCCTGGCCCTGATGGGTCACGGCGTGGCCAGTGCGCAGACCGAACTCAAGCTAGGCCACGTGGGCGAGCCCGGCTCGCTGTTTCAGATCAGCGCTGACGAATACGCCAAGCGGGTCAACGCCAAGTTGGCCGGCAAGGTCAAAATCGTGGTGTATGGCTCCAGCCAACTCGGCGGCGACAAGGAAATGATCCAGAAGCTCAAGCTGGGCACTATCGACATGGCCGTGCCGTCCACGGTCATGACATCCGAGGTGGACTTGTTGGGAATTTTTGAGATGCCCTACATCGTCAAGGATCGCGCCCACATGGCCCGCATCGAGAAAGAAGTGTTCTGGCCTGGTATCGCGCCTGCGATTGAAAAAAAGGGCCTGAAAGTGCTGGCCGTCTGGGAGAACGGTTACCGCCACATCACCAACAACAAAAAGCCCATCAAGGGGCCTGCTGACCTGAGCGGCGTCAAGCTGCGCGTGCCCGAGGGCAAGTGGCGCGTGAAGATGTTCCAGACCTATGGCGCCAACCCCAGCCCAATGAAGTTCTCGGAGCTGTTCACCGCATTGCAAACGGGTGTGATGGACGGCCAGGAGAACCCCTTCACGCAAATCTATTCCGCCAAGTTGCAGGAGGTGCAGAAGTACCTTTCGCTTTCGGGCCATGTGTACACCCCCGCCTACCTCACGGTGGGGTCGCGACGCTATGACACCTTGCCCGTCGATGTACGCAAGGTACTTGAAGACACAGCACGCGAAACCCAGGCCTATGTGTATGCCACGGCCGTGCAACAAGAGGCCGAGTTGCTGGGCAAGCTCAAGCAAAGCGGCATGCAGGTCAATGAGGTCGACAAAGACGCCTTCATTGCTGCCAGCAAATCGATCTACGAAGAGTTCGGCGCCGAAGTCGCGGGTGCCAAGCCCCTGGTCGACAAAGCTGTAGCCCTGGGCAAGTAAGCCATGCACCGTTTCCGCGAACGCTACGGGCTTTTACTTGAATGGGTCGTCATGGCCCTGATGGTGGGGCTCTTCCTTGAGGTGACGGTGGGCATTGTGTTTCGCACAGTGGGGCACTCACTCGTCTGGTACGACGAGGTAGCTTCGGTGCTGTTGGCCTGGCTCACTTTTTATGGCTCGGCGCTCGCGTCGGTCAAGCGGGCCCATATCAGTTGCCCTGAAGTGGTCGAGCAATTGCCGCCTGCAGGTCGCCGTGCCGTGGCTTTGCTGGGGCAGGTCATGGTCATCGCCTTCTTTGCCCTGCTGGGTTGGGTGGGTTTATCCATCATGCCCATTCTGGCGGGTGACAACATGGTGAGCTTGCCTTGGTTGCCCATGAATGTGGTGCAGTCGGTCATCCCGATTTCTGCGGCGCTGATTCTGGTTGCCGAGGTCATGCACTTCATCGACCTGGTGAGCCCGCAGTCGCCAGGCGCTGGTGCCTCCGCCTTGGCCGACGGCCTTCATTGAACCCCTGAGGACCCCCATGGCAACCATGCTGATCCTGTTCGGCGCCGTACTGGCGCTGGTGCTTTTGAATATTCCCATTGCCGTGTCGCTGGGCATCGTGGCCGTGGTGGCCATGCTGGCCAGCCATGGTATGGATTCCCTGCCCAACGTGGCCCTGGTGGTCTACAACGGCGCCACCAACTTCCCGTTGCTGGCGATTCCGCTGTTCATTCTGGCTGGGGCAATCATGAATGCCTCGGGTATTTCACGGCGGCTGGTGGCTTTTGCTTCTTCGCTCTTTGGCTGGGTACGCGGTGGCTTGGCCCATGTGTCTATTGGGTCGTCGCTGTTTTTTGCCGAGATTTCGGGGTCGGCCGTGGCGGACGTGGCGGCATTGGGCTCTATTCTGATTCCTGGCATGAAGGCAAAAGGCTACCCTGGCCCGTTTGCAGCAGCCGTGATGTCTTCTTCGGCCACGCTGGCGGTGATCATTCCCCCGTCTATCCCGATGATTCTGTACGCCGTGATGGCCGAAACCTCGGTGGTGCAAATGTTTGTGGCGGGCATCGTGCCCGGCATCCTGGGGGCCATTGGCCTGATGGGTATGGCCACCTTTCTGGCGCGCCGCTACAACTTACCGCGCGAAGAGGCCTTCTCTGTCAAACGCGTGGGCAAGACAGGGCGCGAGGCGCTGTGGGCCTTCGCCCTGCCCATCATCATCCTGGGGGGCATATTTGGCGGTGTGGTCACGGCCACTGAAGGTGCGGCACTGGCCGTACTGGCTGCACTGTTCATCGGCTTGGTGGTCTACCGCGAGTTGGACTTGAAGCACTTGCGTGCAGCCATCATGGAAGGCGGTGTGCAGACTGCCGTGGTGATGTTGCTCGTGGCCACCAGTGCGCTGCTGGGCACTTATTTGACCGAGGTACAGGCACCGCAGGCGCTGGCAAAAGCCGTGTCGGATTTCACCTCCAACAAGTGGGTGGTGCTGGCGCTGCTGAACGTGTTGTTCTTGTTCCTTGGCATGTTCCTGCACTCGGCTGCAGCCATTATTCTTGTCATCCCCATCGTCATGCCCCTGGTGCGCTCAGTGGGTATCGACCCTGTCCACTTTGGCCTGATCGTCACCATCAACCTCGGCATTGGCCAGCAAACACCACCGGTGGCCAGCGTGCTGATGGTGGCCAGCTCCATTGCCAAGGCCTCGGTGTGGGATGTGAGCAAGGTCAACGTCTGGTTCATCGGAGTCTTGGTGGCTGTGCTGTTGCTGGTGACCTATGTGCCCGTGACTGGCATGGGCTTGGTGCAGTTGTTTTACCGGTAAACCCAATGACAGATGGTGCAGTCCACCTATTGATTGAAGGGCCCATCGCGTCGGTGGTGTTCGACAGGCCCCAAGCGCGCAACGCCATGACCTGGGCCATGTACGAGCGCCTGATGGCCATCTGCACGCAACTGCAGACCAATGCCTCAGTGCGTGTGGTGACTTTTCGTGGTGCCGGTGGTGAAGCCTTTGTGGCCGGCACCGACATTGCGCAGTTTCAGCACTTCAAGAGCGGCGACGACGGCGTGGCCTACGAGCGCCAGATTGACCATTGCATTGGCCTTCTAGAAGCCTTGCCCATGCCTACCGTGGCGCTGGTGGAGGGCTGGGCCATAGGCGGTGGGCTGGCCATTGCCACGGCCTGCGATTTCCGCATTGCCACTGTGGGTGCGCGCTTTGGCGTGCCCATTGCCAAGACTTTGGGCAATTGCCTGTCTGTGGGCAATCTGGCCCGTCTGACACAGGCATTGGGTGTACCACGTGTGAAGCGCATGCTGCTGTTGGCCGAGCTGCTGCCGGCAGATGAACTCCTGACCAGCGGCTACCTTACCGCGGTCTGCGAAGCTGTGCAGCTCGATGCCACCGCCGCGCGCCTGTCCGGGCGTCTTGCATCACTGGCCCCTGTGACACAAGCCGTGTCCAAGGAAGGACTGCGACGCCTGGTGACCCATTCGTTGCCCGAGGGCGATGATTTGATACGCCGCTGCTATGGCAGCGACGATTTTCATGAAGGGGTTACCGCGTTCATGGCCAAACGCAATCCAGCGTGGACTGGCCACTGACCCCCTCACTGAACCCATTACGGAAACTGCTACGCAAGCGCATGAACACTGCCGTAAACACCTCTTCTGCCCAAAGTGCACGCGCCCACACGGGCCCTTTGTCTGGTATGCGCGTGCTCGACCTCACGCAAATCATGGCGGGCCCCACCTGCACCATGATGTTGGCCGACATGGGTGCTGACGTGGTCAAAATCGAGAAATTGCCCGGAGGCGACGACTCGCGGGCCTACAGCGACCCGCGTGTCAACGGCGTGTCGGCGCCTTTCATGATCATGAACCGCAACAAGCGTGGGCTGGCCCTTAATCTCAAGCTGGCGCAGGGCCGCGAGGTGCTGCTGCACATGGCCAGTCAGGCCGATGTGTTGGTGGAGAATTTTCGCGGCGGCACCATGGAGAAGCTCGGCCTGGGTTTTGATGTGCTGCTGGCCACCAACCCGGGCTTGATCTGTTGCAGCATCTCGGGCTATGGTCGCACAGGCCCCTATGCCGACAAGGGGGGCTTTGATTTGATCGCGCAAGGGTTCTCAGGCCTGATGTCCGTCACGGGTGAGCCCGGCGGCCCGCCAGTCAAGACCGGCAACCCGGTGTCTGACATGAACGCCGGTGTGCTGGCCGCCACAGGCGTGATCGCCGCCTATGTGCACAAGCTCAAAACAGGGCAGGGGCAAATTGTCGACACCTCGTTGATGGACGCCGCGCTGCAACAGACTTGCTGGCACGCGGCGGTGTTCTTCGCCACCGGCAACTCGCCGCAGCCCATGGGCTCAGCCCATTTGCTCACAGCGCCTTACCAGGCCTTCAAGGCGAGTGATGGTTGGCTCAACATCGGTGGCGCCAATCAAACCAACTGGGAGCGCATTGCCGAAGTGCTGGGCCATCCGGAATGGCGCACAGACCCGCGCTACGCCACCAACAGCGACCGCATGGCCAATCTCGCACCGCTGGTAGAAGCCATGAATGCCGTGTTGGCCACCCGAACACGCGCCGAATGGACCCAACTGCTCGATGCCGCTGGCGTGCCCGTGGGGCCAGTACACACGGTGGGCGAAGCACTGACCCATCCTCAGACACTGGCACGCGGCATGGTGGTGGATCTGGTACACCCGCAAGCAGGTTCGACCCGTGCCGTAGGCTGCCCGGTGCATTTCTCGCAAACGCCGACGCAGGTGACGCGGCCCGCGCCAATGTTGGGCGAACACACCCGCGAACTGCTGCGCGAGTTCGGCTATGCCGATGCGCAGATTGACGGCTTCGTTGCGGCAGGTGTGGCCGCTGAGCCGAAGTAGCGCATCAGCCCTTCAAGCCCTTCCACAGCATGTATGCTGCCAGCACATAAAGAATGCTGGCAAACACACGCTTGAGCTTGGAGATGGGCAAGGCATGTGCAGCTTTGGCGCCCAGGGGCGCCGTGAACACACTGCTGGCGGCGATCACGCCCAAGGCGGGCAGCCAGATGTAGCCGAACGACCCCGCGGGCAGGTTTTCGACAGTTTGTCCTGCAACGACGTAGCCCACCACGTTGGCCAAGGCAATTGGGAAGCCCAACGCTGCCGAGGTGGCCACGGCGTTGTGGATGGCCACGTTGCACCAGGTCATGAAGGGAACGCTGATGAAGCCGCCACCGGCGCCCACCAAGCCGGACAGCACACCAATAAAGCCACCCGCAGCGAATTGGCCTGCAGTGCCGGGCATCTGGCGCGTAGGTTTGGGTTTGCGGTCCAGGAACATTTGCGTGGCAGAAAAACTTACGAAAAGCGCGAAGAAGATGGCGAGGTAGGTGCCCTTGAGCAGGGAGAAGATGCCCATACTGCCCACCAGGCTACCGATCACAATGCCGGGCGCCAAACGTTTGACGATGTCCCAGCGCACGGCGCCGCGCTTTTGGTGGGCGCGCACGCTGCTGATGGAGGTGAAGATGATGGTGGCCATGGACGTGGCGATGGCCATCTTGACTGCCAGGTCGGGCGGTACACCGCGCGCCGACATGATGATGGTGATGAATGGCACCATCAGCATGCCACCTCCAATGCCCAGCAGGCCGGCCAAAAAGCCGGTGCCAAGACCCAGGAGGACGAGTTCAACAATGATGAGCGGTTCTAGCGTCATGGGGTGGGGGCAAGGGGGGTGGAGATAAAAAAGGTGTCTGCAGGTGCCACCGGACCGGCATCCTGAACCGGGGTTCAGGTGGGCTAGGTCAACTTGATGTTGGGTTCATCTGACGCGAGATGATCACGCTCACCAAGTGATGTTCCAGGCCCGGGCTCTAAGAGCATTGGTACAAGGAATATAAAGCCCGGCTGCACTGCAGACACTGTGTATTGTAGGCCGACTTTCACAATGACCGCTGGCCGCCAGGAGGGTCAGAGCAGGCGGCCGTCGTCGCCCAGTGCGTGGTCGAGGCGCTGCACCAGCATGGCCAATCGGGCCTCGCTTTCGGCGGCGGCTTCGTCGTCGGCGCCGCCCCCTGCCATTTCCGAATTGGCAAACCCGGAAGGTTGGAATACCGGCTGCGAAGGGCGCTCGACCACATCAAAGGCCAAGTTGAGTGCGGCCAGTACTGCAATGCGGTCGCGCGCGCGTACCTTGCCCGCGTCGCGGATTTTGCACATGGCGGTGTCGACTTTTTCGACCGCATCAAGCAGGCGTGATTCGCCACCTTCTGGGCAACCCAAAAGGTAGCTCTGGCCCATGATTTGTACTTCGAGTTGCTTGGTAGCCATCAGGTTGCTCAGGCGACTTTCTTCACTTCGGGCAGGCGCTCCAGCAGCGCATCGACCCGTGAGCGGGCTGCCGACAGGCGTGATTTGAGCGAATCCCGTTCGTGCGACAGCACTTCGACCTGCTGAGTCAGCAGGTCGTTGGTGCGTTGCAGTTCCTCGTAGCGCACAAGCAGGCGTTCGAGGCGGTCGGCAATGTGATCGATTTGAGCGGAACTGGCCATACAGCGCATCATTGTAGGGCGGGCGAAAGCTTTCCACCGTAAAATGCAAGTGTTGGTGCTCGCGGTGTGGTTCGCATGCCGCAGTTCAACGGGAAGCAGGAGGGCGAGCGTGCAGCAATTTGCATGCGCCTTGCCTAACCTGCGCTGCCCCCGCAACGGTAAGTGGACGGACCCTCGGGTCCCGCTTTTTTCACTCAGCCACTGGACGCCGCTCAACAGGCGTCTGGGAAGGCAAAAAAAGTCGCTCCACCAGCCCGGATACCGGCCAACAAGGCGGCGTCGCCTTCGGGCGAAGCCTTGACGTCCATGCACTGGCGGGGAAGCCGGTGAGGACATTTATCGGGTTTTTCACATGACTTTTTTTTCGACCTCCGTTCGCCTGGCGGCTTTGCCCTTGGCGCTTGCTTCTGCGTGGCCAGTTTTTGCTCAATCTTCAGCCCAGACGCCTGCCCGCGTTCCCGCTGACATCCTGGTGGCCGCTTTGGGTGAAACCGTGGTCACCGCGACCCGCAGCCCCACCCGCAGCGACGAACTGGTGAGTGACGTGACGGTGATTGACCGCGCCACCATCGAAGCCTCAACCGCCCGCACGTTGCCTGAACTGCTGGCACGCACTGCAGGCCTGCAGTTCACTGCCAACGGCGGCTTGGGCAAGAACGCCGGTGTGTTTATTCGTGGCACTGAAGCGCGCCACACCATTTTGCTGATTGACGGTGTGCGCTATGGCTCTGCCACGGCGGGCACGCCCACCTGGGAGGCCGTGCCGGTGGAGATGATCGAACGCATTGAAGTGCTCAAGGGCCCGGCGTCGGCCCTGTACGGCAGCGAAGGTGTGGGCGGCGTGGTGCAAATCTTTACCCGCAAGGGCCGCACGGGTTGGCACCCTTATGCATCAGTCACGCTGGGCAGCGCAGGCCACAAGACGGCAACTGCTGGCGTATCGGGCGGGCAGGGCGACTGGACCTATGCCTTGGGGGCGCAGCGGCTGCGTGAGCATGGCTTTTCGTCCACCAACAGCAAGGTGCAGTTTGGCAATTTCAATGCGGACGACGACGCATACACCCAAGACGCATTGAATGCCTCAGTGGCTCTGCAAATCAATAAAGATTGGCGGGCCGATGCCAGCCTGATTTATTCGGATGGCGTGAGTCACTTTGACGACGGCCCCGGTCGTGATGCCAAGACGGCCGTGCGCAGTCGGGTGCTGAACGCAGGGGTCAAGGGCGCGGTACGCACAGGCTGGCAGACCGAGTTGCGTCTGGGGCAGAGTGTGGATGTTGCCAACGCGCTGGTGTCATCGTTCATGCCCAGCGATTTCGAGACCACGCAGGACCAGATCAGTTGGTTGAACACTGTCGACACACCCTTGGGTGTGGTGCTCGCTGGGGTGGAGCGACGCCAACAGGCGGTGCGCGGTTCTACCGCCTATCTGGTGCAAGACCGCAGCATCAACGCCGTATTTGCCGGCATCAATGGCGCTCAGGGCAACCACAGTTGGCAATTCAACCTCCGGCGTGACAATAACTCGCAGTTTGGCAGCAGCAGCACCGGCTTCGCGGGCTATGGATATCGCATCGCGCAAGCCTGGCGCGTCAGCGCTTCGCACGGCACCAGCTTTGTGGCCCCGTCTTTCAACCAGCTCTATTACCCCGGATTTGGAAATGTCGCGTTGCAACCTGAGCGTGGCCGCAACACGGAACTGGGCCTGACCTGGGCCGCACAAGGGCATGAGGTCAAGTTGGTGCGTTTTGACAACAAGATTCGCGGCTACATGACCAACACCACGCTGCCCCTCAACATCCCGCGCAGTCGCATTGACGGTTGGTCGTTGGCATATGAGGGCAAAGTGGGCATGCTGACGCTGCACGCGTCGCACGACACGCTCAACCCGCGCAATGAGGCCAACAACCGTTTGCTGCCGCGCCGCGCCAAGCGCCAGACCGCACTGGGAGCCGATTACGCCGTAGGCGCATGGCATATTGGGGGCTCGCTGCTGAGCACGGGCGCGCGTTTTGACGACGCAGCTAACACCCGTGAAATGGCTGGCTACGCGACACTTGACCTGTATGCCGACTATGCGCTGAGCAAAGACTGGAGCGTGCAGGCCAAGTTGAACAACGTGGCCAATCGCCAATACGAAACCGCCTATGGCTACAACCAGCCTGGGCGCACGGTGTACCTGACACTGCGCTGGCAGCCAAAATAGGCGCAGGCCTCGCAACCTTAGCCCGGAAACTCCTATGTCCTCGCCACAAATCCAGAGTGCTGCCGACTTGGCACCGCGTCGTATTGTCTGCCTGACGGAAGAGACCACCGAGTGGCTCTACTTGCTGGGAGAGGAGGCGCGCATTGTGGGTATTTCGGGCTACACCGTGCGGCCACGCCGCGCGCGGGAAGAGAAGCCCAAAGTCAGTGCTTTCCTCAGTGCCAAGATCGACAAAATTCTGGCGCTGCAGCCCGACTGTGTGTTTGGTTTTTCTGACCTGCAGGCCGACATCGCCAGCCTGCTGATTCGCCAGGGCGTGCAGGTGACGGTATTCAACCAGCGCAGCGTGGACGAGATTTTTGCCATGCTCTACCAAGTGGCGGCCATTGTCGGGCAGCCGCAGCGTGGGTTGGAACTGTTGCAGGGCATGCGTGCAGGCCTGCAAACCATTGAAACGGCGGCCCGCGCCTTGCCGCGCAGGCCTCGCATCTATTTTGAAGAGTGGGACGAACCCCACATCAGCGCCATCCGCTGGGTGTCAGAACTGACTGGCATTGCAGGAGGCGATGATTGCTTCCCTGAGCTAGCGAAGGAGTCGCTGGGTAAAAATCGCATCATTGCTGACGGGGCGGAGATCGTGCGGCGCAATCCGGACATCATCATTGGATCGTGGTGCGGCAAGAAATTCCGTCCCGAGAAGGTGGCGGCTCGCGCGGGTTGGGGCGAAGTCAATGCCGTCAAGAACGGTCAACTGTTCGAGATCAAATCGGCCGACATCCTGCAGCCCGGCCCGGCCGCATTGACCGATGGCATGGCGCAACTGAACCGCATCGTGATGAATTGGAGCCAACAGCATGGCTGAGTTGATTTTGGGCGGCCAGCGCAGCGGCAAATCGGCCAGGGCCGAAACGTTGGCCGTGTCGTGGTTGGCTGCTGCGCCCCAGCGGCAGGCTGTATTCATCGCCACGGCCCAGCCTTGGGACGACGAAATGCGCACACGCATTGCGCGCCACCAGGCCGACCGTGCTTCGCGCTTGCCTGGCATGCACACGGTAGAGGTGCCTCTGGCACTGGCTGATGCTTTATCGCAGCACAGTCAGCCAGATGTTTTGGTGGTGGTGGATTGCTTGACACTGTGGCTGACCCACTTGCTTATGGCCCCTGAGCGCAACACATCGTTGGCCTCCAGTCAGCCTCTAGCGCCTGATGCCACTCTTTATATGGCTGAATTTTTGAGGGCAATCGAAGCAGCCCCCGGTCCCGTGGTCATAGTCAGCAATGAGATCGGTTTGGGCGTCATTCCCATGGGTGCCGAGGTTCGGGCCTTTGTGGACGCGTTGGGCCGTCTTAACCAACAAGTGGCCGCCGTCTGTCAGCGCGTCACGCTGATGGCCGCTGGCTTGCCGCTGTACCTGAAGGGCGGTGTGTGATGCGCCAGTGGTTCACGGCCATTTGTGCCGCGCTGCTGTGCGGGGCCTGTGCCGCGCAAGCGCTACAGCTCACCGATGACCGCGGCGTGAGCGTCACGCTGCCCCGCGCGCCACAGCGCATCGTCAGTGTGCTGCCTTCACTGACCGAGACGGTGTGCGAGCTGGGCGCTTGCTCGCGCCTGGTGGGCGTGGACCGTTATTCCAATTACCCGGCGTCAGTGCGCAACTTGCCCAAAGTAGGCGGTGGCATCGATCCGAATGTGGAGGCCATCGTGGCCCTCAAGCCCGACGTGGTGTTGATGGCCATGTCGTCACGCGCGATCGAGCGACTGGAGTCATTGGGCATTAATGTGGTGGCGCTGGAGCCCAAAACTGCCAAAGACATTCAGCGCGTGCTGGACAAGATCGGCCAGGTGTTGGGCGTGGCCGATGCGCGGCGCATCTGGCGCGTGATAGACGCAGGCGTGACCGCTGCCGCCCAGTCGTTGCCGCCCCGTGTGCGTGCCACCACCGTGTACTTTGAAGTCAACCGCGGGCCTTATGCCGCGGGGCAGGGCTCGTTCATTGGCGAACTGCTGACGCGGCTGGGGGCGCAGAACATCATCACGCCCGACCTGGGGCCCTTTCCCAAAATCAACCCCGAGTACGTGGTGCGTGCCAATCCCGATGTCATCATGATTGGCGACCGCAACGTGGAGGGCCTGGCTCAGCGCCCGGGCTGGGGCGGTATCCGTGCCATTCGCGAAAAACGTTTGTGCGTCTTCACGCCCGACCAGGCGGATGTGCTGGTGCGGCCAGGCCCGCGCATGGCCGAAGCAGCGCGCCTGATGGCGCAGTGCCTTTTAGACAAAGCGCCTTGATGGCCCACTTGCACCGCCTCGCCCTGATGCTCACCGCCGCCTTGCTGCTGGCGGCCGGGTGCGTGTTGCTTCTCGGTTCTGGCGTAGGCAGCACGGGTTTTGACAGCGTATTGCAGGCCCTGAACGACCCCGTAGCCTGGCAAATTGTGTGGGACATCCGCTTGCCGCGCACTTTGGGCGCCTGGTTGGCGGGTGCATTGTTGGGGCTGGCCGGTGCGGTGGCGCAGGGCCTGTTTCGCAACCCTCTGGCTGATCCGTTTTTGTTGGGCAGTGCATCGGGTGCGTCGCTGGGTGTGGCAGTGGCACTGGCCTTGTTTGGCGTGTCGCCCTTCACCACCCAGTGGGTGGTGCGCCTGGGCTTGACCGGTGCGGCGTTTGCAGGGGCCGTTGCGGGCGTATTGCTCACATTGGCACTGGCCAAAGGTGTGCAGCACACGCTGCGCCTGTTGCTGGCGGGCGTGATTGTGGGTGTGGTGCTGAGCGCGGGCAAAGACCTGGTCACCATTGCCGTGCCCGACATTCTGCAGGCCATGCAGGCTTTTATGTTGGGCAGTACCGGTTTTGTGGGTTGGATGGCTTGCGGCATCATGGCCGCCATGCTGCTGCCTTGTCTGGCTGTGGCCTGGGCCCTGAGTCATGTACTGGATGGACTGACTTTGGGCGAGGCCACAGCCCACAGTCTGGGCCTGCCACTGGCGCCTATGCGCGCCGCGTTGGTGGCGGTGCTGGCGCTGGCCACAGGCACGGCAGTGGCGCAGGCCGGGCTGATCGCCTTTGTGGGCTTGGCAGCACCGCATCTGGTGCGTTCTATCGTCAAGACCACCCACGGCCGCCTGATTGTGCTCAGTGCCCTGATGGGCGGACTGTTGCTGATGACGGCTGATGTGCTGGCGCGATGGCTGATTGCGCCGCAAGAACTGCCTGTGGGCGTGTTGACCGCCGTGCTGGGGGGCAGCTACCTGTTGTGGCTGATGCACAGGCGCAGTGGGCGGGGAGGATTTTTATGATGGCATCCGCCCATTCGATCGCACTGTGTGCAGAAAATCTCAGGGTCAGCTTGGGCAACAGCCCCATCTTGAAGGGCGTAAGTCTACGCCTCAAGGCCGGCCAGTGGACCAGCATTGTCGGCCCCAATGGTGCGGGCAAATCGACATTGCTCAAAGCCGTGGCGGGCCTGTTGCCCCACAGTGGCCAAGTGAGTTTGCTGGGCCAGGCACTGGGCAACTACAGCGGCAAGAGCAGGGCGCTCGCGTTGTCTTGGCTGGGCCAGAACGAAACCGGCGCCGATGACCTCACTGCTTACGACGTCGCCATGCTGGGGCGCTTGCCGCACCAAGCCTGGCTGGCCGCGCCCTCTGTGGCCGACCACGCAGCGGTGGAGCAGGCGTTGCGCGCCACGCAGGCGTGGGACTGGCGCGACCGGCCGTTGGGTCAGCTCTCGGGTGGGGAGCGCCAACGCGTGCTGCTGGCCCGCGCTTTGGCCGTGCAAGCCCAGGTGCTCTTGATGGACGAACCCCTGGCCAACCTCGACCCGCCGCACCAGGCCGACTGGCTGCTCCTGGTGCGCGCGCTGGTGGGTGCAGGTCACACGGTCGTCAGCGTGCTGCATGAAGTGTCTATTGCCTTGCAGGCAGACGACATGGTGGTGATGGCTGATGGTCTGGTGCTGCACCACGGCACATGTGACGACGTGGCCACGCACGCGGCGCTGGAGCAGGTGTTTGACCACAGAGTGGCCGTGCGCGTGCTGGACGGCCAGCGTGTCGCCTTGCCCAAAGTTTGACAACGTACTGAGCCCCATAGTCCCATGCAAATTGAAACTCCACCTGCAGCCAAACCCTATGACAAGCCCGAAGGCGAACGGCGTGGCCTGATCATCGTGAACACCGGCGATGGCAAGGGTAAAAGCACGGCTGCGTTTGGCCTTGCTCTGCGAGCCCACGGCCGTGGCAAGGTCGTCAAGTTTTACCAGTTCATGAAGGTGCCCACGGCGCGATTTGGCGAGCACCGCATGTTCGAGCAGATCGGCATCCCCATCGAGGGCCTGGGTGATGGCTTCAGCTGGAAGAGCCAGGACCTGGAGCACTCAGCCCAATTGGCGCGCGATGGCTGGCAAAAGGCCAAGGCCACCATCCTTGATGGCGAACACTTCCTGGTGGTGTTGGACGAAGTGACTTACCCTCTGATCTACGGCTGGTTGCCGCTGGACGATGTGTTGGCTACCCTCAAGGCCCGGCCTGCTCAGGTACATGTGTGCCTGACTGGCCGCCGCTGCCCACCTGAGCTGATCGAACTGGCCGACACCGTGACCGAGATGACCAAGATCAAGCACGCCTTCAACGCGGGCATACCGGCCCAGCGTGGCATTGAAGATTGAATCCAAAAGCGCATAGATGCCCGAAACCATTGCCGTCATTGCCCTCGTGGTCGCGTTCGCGGTGGACTACTGGTGGGGGGAACCCCGGCCACGCTGGCACCCCGTCGTATGGATGGGCCACTACCTGGTTCATGCGGGGCGCCGCATCGGGCCGGGCGAGCCGGTGCACGGCCCGGATTGGCGAGCTTTTTGGGCGGGTGGCTTGGCCTGGAGCTTGGGACTGATGGCTGTGTTGATGGCCGCGCTGATGGCGCAGGCGCTGGCACTGCAATTGCCTGAAATTTTGGCGGCGCTGGTATTGGGGCTCTTGCTCAAGCCCATGCTGGCTTGGCGCATGTTGCGCGACGAGGTGTTAAAGGTCGAGGCTGCACTGGCACAATCGCTGGATGCGGGGCGCGCTCAACTGGCGCAACTGGTCAGTCGTGATGTGTCGCAACTGAGTGAGACGCAGGTACGTGAAAGCGCCATCGAGTCACTGGCCGAGAACCTCAACGATTCCGTGGTCGCGCCCTTGTTCTGGTTTGTCCTGCTGGGGCTGCCCGGCGCGGCGGCCTACCGGTTTGCCAACACCGCCGATGCGATGTGGGGTTACCGTGGCTTGCGCGGGGGGCGGTACTGGACATGGGCGGGCAAGTGGGCTGCGCGTGCCGATGATGTGTTGTCGTGGGTGCCCGCACGCTTCACGGCACTGCTACTGGCGGTAGTAGCGGGCGGCATCCACCCCGCCAAGCTGTGGCGCGAAGCTGCCCGCACGCCGTCACCCAACAGCGGTTGGCCCATGGCGGCCATGGCGTTAGCCCTGGGCATCAGGCTGAACAAGCCGGGCGTGTATGCGCTCAATGCGGACCAGCGCCAACCGCAGGCAGATGACACCTGCCGTGCTGCGGCACTTGCAGCAAAGGTGGTGCTGTGCAGCCTTTTTGGGGTCAGTGCCTATTTCTTTTTCTCTGCCCGAGCCGTCACTTGATGCCCTCCATATTTTTCCCAGCCGCACTGATGACACTGGCACGGGCGCCGGCCGACGCCGAGTTGGACACCCCGTTGGGATTGTCTAAACATGTGCGTGCCAGTGTGGAGCTGACCAGCGAACGGGATGCATGGGGCGCCACAGTGAGGTCATTGGCATGACCGCCCGGTGCGTCATGGTGCTGGGCACCACAAGCGGCGCGGGCAAGAGCTGGCTCACCACAGCACTGTGCCGCTACTACGCGCGCCAAGGCCTGAAGGTCGCACCCTTCAAAGCGCAGAACATGAGCAACAACGCAAGAGTTGTTGCCCCCGTCCGGCGGTCAAACCAGGCCTCTGGCGAAATCGGAAGTGCACAGTATTTTCAGGCACTGGCCGCGCGGGCCGAACCTGAAGTCCGCATGAACCCGTTGTTGCTCAAGCCCGAGGCCGACTCGCGCAGCCAGGTGGTGCTGATGGGGCAGGTGAATGCCGAACTTTCTCGCATGGCCTGGCGCGGGCGCAGCGCCAGCGTGTGGCCCGTCATTGCCCAGGCATTGGACGAGCTGCGGGCCGAGAACGATGTGGTGGTGATCGAGGGCGCGGGCTCGCCCGCCGAAATTAACCTGCACGACAGCGACATCGTCAACATGCGCGTGGCCCTGCACGCCCAGGCCCGTTGCCTGTTGGTGACCGACATCGACCGTGGCGGCGCTTTTGCTCATCTGTATGGCACCTGGGCGCTAATGCCCGAGGCCGAGCGCACACTGATTAAAGGCTTTGTGCTCAACAAGTTCCGGGGCGATGCAGCGCTCCTGGCCCCGGCTCCGCAGATGCTGCAAGACCTGACCAGTATCCCCACGGTGGCCACCTTGCCCATGTGGTGGCAGCACGGGCTGCCCGAAGAAGATGGTGTTTTTGATGACAAGACCCGCGCGGCTGGCGCAGTCACGCGCACTATTGCCGTCATGGCCTACCCGCGCATCAGCAACCTGGATGAATTCCAACCACTCAAAAACGTACCTGGTGTGCGCCTGGTTTGGGCCCGCACGCCGGCCGACTGCGCGGGCGCTGACTGGCTCATCCTGCCCGGCAGCAAGCACACCAGCAGTGACCTGGCCTGGCTGCGTGCGCAGGGCCTGGATGCCGCCGTAGCCGCACATGCTGGGCGGGGTGGGGCGGTGCTGGGCGTGTGCGGTGGCCTGCAAATGTTGGGTGAGGCATTGATTGACCTGCATGGCATTGATGGCAATGCCCCAGGTCTTGGCTTGCTGCCCCTGGTGACCGTGTTTGATGCCAACAAAACCGTACAACGCACGCAAGCCACCTTTGGTGAAGTGCGCGGCCCCTGGGCGGCGCTCAGCGGCATCACCGCCAGTGGCTACGAAATTCACCATGGCCAGACGGCGCAGCATACGGCCATGGCGGCTGCGGGCGATGTGGCCCATGCCGCCATGCCCCAAGGCTTGGCATGGCAAAGTGCGGCGGGCAATGTGCTGGGTTGTTATTTGCATGGCCTGTTTGAAGACCCGGCTGTGCTGCAAGCGCTTTTTGGTGCTGCTACCCCCACGCTGGACAGTGTGTTTGACGGACTGGCTGATTACATCGTCACCCACTTTCAGCCCGGTGTGCTTGACGCATTGGTGCGCTGATTCGATTCCTGTTTTTGTTCACTCCTCTCTTCATGCAACTGTCCTCTATTGCCCCTATTGCCGATCCTGCTCTGGCTCAGCGACTCCAACACAAGATCGATCAAAAAACCAAACCACTGGGTGCCCTGGGTCGCATCGAAACCCTGGCCATGCAGATCGGGTTGATTCAGGGCACAGACTCGCCCGCCTTGCTTGATCCGCAAATGGTGGTGTGCGCGGCCGACCACGGCCTGGCCGCACGGGGGGTGTCGGCTTACCCGAGTGATGTGACCTGGCAAATGGTGGAGAATTTTTTGGCGGGTGGCGCCGCAGTGAGCGTGCTGGCGCGCCAGCACGGCCTGGCCTTGACCGTTGTGGATTGCGGCGTGCGCCACGACTTTGCGCCACGCGCAGGCTTGCGCGTATGCAAAGTGGGCAGGGGCACGGCCGACGCCATGGCGGGTCCGGCCATGACCACGGCCCAGTGCGAGCAGGCCATTTCCAACGGCATGGCGCTGGTGCAAGACCTGCCCGGAAACGCGGTGCTGTTGGGCGAGATGGGCATTGGCAACACTTCGGCCGCATCGATGCTGCTCGCGCGTCTGAGCGGGCACGATGTGGCAGCCTGTACCGGTGCAGGCACGGGCTTGGATGCCGCAGCAGTGCAACGCAAGGTAGCCGTGCTGCGTGAAGTGCTACAAGTCCATGCTGACGCGACCGAGCCGCTGGCCGTGTTGGCGGCATTGGGCGGGTTTGAAATCGCCACCTTGGTCGGCGTGGTGCTGCAAGCTGCAGCCGAGCGCCGTGTCATTGTGGTGGACGGCTTTATTGCGTCGGCAGCCGTGCTGGTGGCCAAGTCGCTTCAGCCCGAAGTGTTGGCATGTTGTGTGTTTTCACACCGCTCTGGAGAGGCTGGCCATGG
>ERZ724517.830-NODE-830-length-18104-cov-6.292205_pt1 | contig 18104 bp, 24 predicted proteins | sample MGYA00376050_ERZ724517 | MGnify/ENA primary metagenome ERZ724517 (study PRJEB28724, sample SAMN07190886) | activated sludge metagenome | isolation source: activated sludge of sewage treatment plant in Hong Hong | place: USA: Christiansburg, Virginia | collected... | reverse complement strand
CCTGGACTATGTGCAGGAGATCGAACCGCTGGACTCGGGCGACGCCCGTGCTCGCATGCGCGATGGCGCCCAGGTGCCGGTGAGCCGGCGTTACCGCGACAGTTTGCGCCGGGTCGCGGAGACGGGTAGTTAGAGTAAGGAATGTTTTATGGGCGGTGTTTCACCCGAGAGTCGGGAGAAAAAAGTGCATTTCGCCCTCGTAAATGCTAGGTTGTTTGCTATCAATAGCATAGTGTTTATTGTGGCAATCCGGGGTAGTCGAGTGGATGCAGCCCAGCGTTGCACTATCGCCCCGGTCCTTGGCCGGGCGTATCCGGCGATCACCCGGATGAGATAGGTGCGCGGGCAGGTTGGCGGGTTGCCACATTAACGTGAGTCCACGCCGTCACCGAGTCGCACGAAGCATGTGGCGACGAATCCCCCAGTGTTCCGCTGCTGCGACCAGAACGATGGATTCTCCCGCTGCAACAAGCCCATCAACCTCGGCAAGCTTGATACACACATCGAGGACGCTGCGCCTGAGGGTGGGGTCGTCGATTTCCCGCATGAATTCTGACAGCGTGTACTCGTCTACCGGGCAGTTGTCGGCCCAGGCCAGCTGCTTGCTGGACAACAAGTCTTCGCAAAAAGTATCGAGTACGGCGTGCAACGCATCGCGGCTCAGTCCGAGCTGTTCGTGCACCGCCAACTCATCGAGCAGTTCAAACTCAGTCTTGTCCGCTTCACCGTCTGCAACAATGGTCAAGGCGATGATTCTTGCAGCGGCCTGGGGACTGTTTTGGGCATATTTGCGCATTTCAATTTCCTTTTTTAACGGGTAAGGGTCGTCGTCTTCACAGCCAAAGTTGTGCCGCATATACATAGAGCGGTATGCCGACCAAAATATTGAACGGGAAGGTAAGACCCAGCGACATGCCGAAGTACAGCGAGGGGTGGGCTTCCGGAATGGCATGGCGTATGACTGCGGGCACGGCGATGTACGACGCGCTGGCCGCCAGCACCATCAGCAGTGCCACATTGCCGTGTGTCATTCCCAGTGCCCAACCCAAACCAAGCGCAATACCCGCATGTACCAGCGGCCCCGCAATTGCGTATACCAGCAGCCAACCCGACTGGCCTCGCAAGTTGCCCATATTTCGTGCGGCCAGTAGACCCATGTCCAGCAAAAAGAAGGCCAACATGCCCTTGAACAGGTCCACGGAAAACGGCTTCATGGCAGCCTGGCCCGCGTCGCCGGTCAACACGCCGATGAGCATGGCCCCCAGGAGCAGCAGTTGTGCGCCATCGGTCAATGCTTCGTGCAGGATGCGCCCCAACGGCGGATTGGCTCCTGCTGCTGCGCCGGGTTGAACTGTTGCCGCTGCTTTTTGGCGCGCGTGGTTGGCTAATACCACCGCCAGCACGATAGCGGGGGACTCCATCAGTGCCATGGCTGCTGCCATGTGTCCACCGAAGGCAATGCCGTGGGAGTCGAGGTACTGCACTGCGGTGATGAAGGTGACCGCGCTGACAGACCCGTAAGTGGCTGCAATGGCGGCTGAGTCAAAGCCATTGAGAAATCGCCGCAACACCAGGTAGCCAAGTATGGGCACGAGGATGGCCATGCCCAGTGCAGCCCCCAGACTCACCAACACCTCACCTGTCATTCCCGACTGGGCCAAGGCAAAGCCGCCCTTGAGACCCAAAGCCATCAGTAGATACAGCGACAGAAATCGCGAGATCTGGGGCGGAATTTCCAGGTTTGACTTCAGCGACCCCGCCAGGATGCCAAACACAAAGAACAATATTGCGGGGTCGGAGAAGTTTTGCATCGGGGCAGGTGAAAGTCAGTCAAACATCTCGTTCAGCCACGATTTTTTGCGGTTCCGGTGGTAGCCCTGTCCACTGCGGTAGTCGGAGTCTTCAAAGTCAGGCTGCTTGCGGTTCGGCGCAGCAGATGCAACTGGCACGGGCGGCGGGGCCGACATCGCAGCGGAACGTTCCAGCAGTTTGTCCAGTTCGCCGCGGTCGAGCCAGATTCCGCGGCACGCGGGGCAGTAGTCAATTTCGACACCTTGGCGATCAGACATGACCAGGGTGGAGTCGGGGCAGTTAGGGCATTTCATGGTGATTGCTTTCCAGTAACGTTAGTCGCTCGATCCGCCCAACCCAAACAGGCTCAACAGGCTGGTGAACAAATTGAAGACCGACACATACAGGCCCACGGTGGCCATCACGTAGTTGGTCTCGCCCCCGTTCACGATACGGCTGGTCTCAAACAGAATCAGCCCCGCCGACAGCAAGGCCACCATGGCCGACACAGCCAGACCCAAGGCCGGCATTTGAAAAAACATCGCGGCAATGCCCGCTAACAGCGCAATCACCATGCCCACGAACAAAAAGCCGCCCATGAAGCTGAAGTCGCGTCGGGTCAGGAGCACGTAGCTGGAGAGTGCCAGAAAGGTCACACCGGTTGCGCCCAAAGCCAGCGTTACGGTTTGTGCGCCACCGGGCAAGGCCAGCGCGTTTGTGAGCAGCGGCCCCAGGGTGTATCCCATGAAGCCGGTCAGTGCAAAGACGGCGGGCAAGGCCCAGCCGCTGTTCTGCAGCCTGTGGACGGCAAACAGCAGGCCAAAGTAGCCCACCAGCGTTACGACCAGGCCGGGCGCTGGCAGTTGCAGCGTGAGCGTGGCCACGGCCACCCCGGCACTGAACAGCAGTGTCATGGCCAGCAGCGCATAGGTGTTGCGCAAGACCCGCTTCACATCGGCTGAATGCAATTCGCCGTGTGAGGCAGCATTGCCGGAGAAGTTGTCCGGGTAACGACCCGGGTTACGGTGGGTCTGGGGTGAATAGGCGTTGTTCATGGTAATTTCCTCAATGGTTTAAAAGTGTTAGCTGTCCAGGGCAAGTTTTGCCGTGCGGTCTCGCGTTGGTTTTTGGTTGCGCTGCAGGCTGCGCGTTAGCACCCGGGTTGCGCGACCCAGTGAACGGTCCAGCGCGGTACGCCAGTCGCGGGCCAGCGAGGCAATGACCACTGTGCCAGCGGCATCGGTGCTCAGTTCGACCTGGCAGCGTTTGTCTATGCCACCGCGCGGGCCGTTCACGTCGGAGAACTGCACTTTGGCGCGCGGCACCATTGCGGTCAGGCGGCGCAGCGCAAAGCGGACGCGCTCCACAGACAAGTCGCGCATTTGGGCGCCATCGGCATCGCGGGATTCAAAAATGACTTGCATCGAATTTTCTCCAGTGGGTTGATTGAAGGTTGAGAATAGGCGTCAACAGATTGTTGAAAAAGCAGATAATTTCGCATCATTAATCTCAAAAAAACTGAATATGAGCACCTCTTTCAACTACAAGCACCTGTACTACTTTTGGGTTGTGGCTAAAGAGGGTGGTATCTCCCGCGCGGCAGAAAAGCTGGACATGGCGGTGCAAACCGTCAGCGCACAGGTGCGTGAGCTGGAGCGATCTTTGGGTTATGCCTTGCTGAAACCCGCTGGGCGCGGTCTGGTGCTCACCGCTGCGGGCCTGGCGGCCATGCAGCAAGCGGACCAGATTTTTCAGTTGGGTGAAGACCTGCCAGCGCGGGTGCGCGATGCGGTGAGCACCCCTGCCGTGCGGCTGGCAGTGGGTATTTGTGATGGTCTGCCCAAGTTGGTCGTGCATAGGCTCATTCAGCCGGTCATGGCCGAGCCCCACTTGAGACTGCTGTGCCACGAGGGAAATTTGGACGACTTGCTGGGTGACCTGGCCTTGCACCGGCTCGATGTGGTGTTGTCTGACCGTCCGGCACCGGTCAACCCCAACATCAAGCTCTACAGCCACAACCTGGGGTCTTCAACCATCGGCTGGTACGGCAACGCTGCGATGCTGAAGGATGCAGGCAAAGACTTCCCACAAAGTTTGGCCGACGTACCCATGTTATTGCCAACCCCGCACACTGCCGTGCGCGATCGACTGGACCAGTGGTTCGAGCAGCGCGCCATTCGACCAAGGATAGTGGGCGAGTTTGCCGACAGCGCATTGCTCAAAACCTTTGGTGCCAGTGGCATGGGTGTGTTTCCAGCAGCGGAGTGGGTGCACGACGATTTGCTGGCGCACTATGCCGTTCAGCGCGTAGGCCCGTGCGAAGGTGTTAGCGAGCAATTCTTTGCCATTGGGACCGAGAAGAAAGTGCAGCACCCGCTGGTGCAGCGCTTGCTGCAGCCGGCGCTGTAATACGGCGCAGGGCCGGGATGTCAACTTACAAGGATGCTTTTTTCGGGCGCAAGCGTCCTGCCAATTTCAGCCCGTCACGCATGTTTTTGGATAGCATCCAAAAGTTGATGGCCCCCCGCTACCAGTTCCACTGCTTGAACCGCGTAAAAGCTCGTATCGAACGCCCCCGCTTGGGCCTTGGCGTGTAGGTAGAAAGCCGACGGCAAGAGAATCAACAAACCATTGAGCGCGATGAAGGGCATGCGTTTCTTTTTGGACTCAAGCAACCGGCCAGAGCGACCCTTGGCAAGCGCGAAGCCGCTGCCTCCGGTTGCCACCATCGCTGGTATGAGCACCCACATCGCCTGCAGGATGGTGCCTTTGACGGTGACTATTGCCGCCGGTGACAAAAACAGCTCGGAGAAAAGTGTCGAAGTCCAAAAGCTCAAGATACAGAGCATGGCAATGCTGCCAAAAATTGCGTGGGCGCGTGAATTCATTTTTGGGTGCCTTGGTTTTTGCGAGTGGTGCGTTTTGGCGTTGCGGGTGTGCGTATCTTTTCCAGTTGCACAACAAGCTGCTCCAGCGCGCTAAGCGCACTTGCGATGTCCGCATCGCTGATGGCGCCCCTCAACACTTCGACGCGCTGCGCCCATGCAGAAGAAATGGCGGCATAGGTGGTTTTGCCCTCTGGACTCAGCGTGTAGACCGCCGCACGGGCGTCCAGCGGGTTGTCCCGTGGGGCCAGTAGCCCTTGATCGACCAACAGGTTGATTTGCTTTGTCGCAGCCTGGCGGGTCAAACCCATGATGCGGGCGATGCCAGAGGCGGAAGGGGGTGAATCGGAAAGTTCTACGGCCCCTAAAATTTTCCACTTGGCACTGGTCATTCCCCACTGCAAGGTCAAAGCGTCGCCAACGCTGGAGAGGCTCTGCTGTGCCCGAAACACGTGCAGCGCCAATTGTGAAATGGGATCGAGAAGTTCTTGGCCCATGATGGTAAATATTGACAACTGGGTGTCAATTATTTCAGTTTGACAACCTGTTGTCAATAACGCGGTTTTTAGCGCGGCTTTTTTGACCTCTGGCCCTCGCCGAATGTGCGTAAGCTATTCTTTCAGGAGCAAAGAGTTTCCACCGGCACCACACCCGGCGAGGCGAGCATCGGCAGGCGTTATCGCGGGAGCAGATGCGGGGGGTGGCCTACCAGCACAGCGGCTTCTCGGTCGATGCGGGGGTCTGCATCGAATCACACGACCGCGCTGGCCTGGAGCGGCTGCTGCGCTATTGCGCGCGTCCACCCTTTTCCATGGAACGCCTGCGTACAGAGGGTGTTGCGCTGGTGTACCGCTGTGCCAAAACGCACACCGCCCCTCGCCGCTGGGCAATGCAATTTCACCCACGCCCGAACCCGCACCGACCAAGCGCCCGAGAAGATCCTGCACCACATCGGTGTCGACTCCGAGCCCCCGCACGTAGCACCGGCGAGCGGGCCGCCGCTGTGGGAGGACTGTGATGCGCAAACGGTTGAGGGTGTTGCGGTCGAGCCGGACTGGGATCTGGCGGCGCAAGCGACACCCGGCTTTGAGGTCGATCAGCGCATCAGTTGGGTGGTGAACCTGGTACCTGGCCTGGTAAATCGGGCGTTTCACACGGATTGAGGGCGCTTTCAAGGTGCGATACTTGGCCCCATGTGGTTGAAACGCCTATCCGTAAACTCGAATCGGCTTGCGAATCGGACAATTGGCCGCGCGGTGATCGTGGGGCCGTGCCCGATCCATGTCCCAACCGCGTTTACCGTATTCCCGGATGCAACCCGACCCAAACCTCTCCGTCCCGAGCCAACCGACCGCCATTGCGGGCAGCGCCTGGCCGAATGATGCACCGCACGCCTTTCACCTGCTGGCCAAGCCCAGCGGGTCGACCTGCAATATAGACTGCAGCTATTGCTTCTTCCTGTCCAAGGAGGCGCTGTATCCGGACCAGCGCCAGCGTATGTCGCACGGCACCCTGGAGACCTACATCCGCCAGTTGCTGGAGTCCCACCAGGCACCGAAAGTACAGGTCACATGGCAGGGGGGTGAGCCGACGCTGATGCAACTTGCGTTCTTCCAGCGCGCGGTCGAACTGGTTGAAAGACACCGTCGGCCGGGCCTGATCATTGAGCACAGCATCCAGACCAACGGCACCCTGCTCGACGACGACTGGTGCCGCTTCTTCAAGCAGCATCGGTTCCTGGTCGGACTCAGCGTGGACGGGCCACGCGAGCTGCATGACCGCTACCGGGTCGACCGGCTTGGCCACGGCACATTCTCACGCGTGTTGCAGGGTTGGCGGCACCTGCGCCGGCATGGCGTCGAATTCAACATCCTGTGCACGATTCACGCCGCCAACCAGCAACATGGTCGCGCCATCTACCGTTTTCTGCGCGATGAACTCGATGCGCGCTGGATTCAGTTCATTCCGATTGTCGAGCGCATCGGTGCGCAGGTGATGTCAACCAACGAGCAGAACCCACGTCGGCCACAGAAGAATCAGCGCCTGCTGTATACCCAAAGCGGCCACCAGGTCACGCAGCGTTCGGTTGACCCGACCCAGTACGGACAATTTCTGGTCGATGTGTTCGAAGAATGGGTCCGCCACGACGTGGGCCGCGTGTTCGTGCAGCAATTCGACGTGGCACTGGAGGCCTGCTTCGGCAGGCATCTGCTGTGTGTCCACGCTCCCGACTGCGGCTATGGGCCCGCGCTCGAGTACAACGGCGACCTATACTGCTGCGACCACTATGTCGAGCCGAACTACCTGCTGGGCAACATCCACCAGACCCACATGCTGGCACTGGTGGCAGGCGACCGGCAGCGCGCGTTCGTGCAACACAAACGGAAGTCCCTGTCCGCGAAATGCCGGCAATGCGCGGTGCTCCAGTGGTGCCATGGGGGTTGCCCGAAGGACCGGTTTGTCCCCTCGCCCGAGGGTGATGCGGATCAAAATTATCTCTGTCCGGGTTATGCACACTTCTTCTCCCATGCACGGCCAGCAATGCAGTGCATGGTCGACCTGCTGCAACGCGGGCGTCCGGCGCTTGGCGTGATGGCCTGGATGACGCAGCGCGACGCGGCTGGCGGCCCGTACCAGGCCTGCTCCTGCGGCAGTGGCCGCAAATTGCGCTTCTGCCATGGTGAACGTGCGCCGACCTCGCCATTCGAGGGCGTGGCCGCCTGCCCGAGCGGGCTCGATCAGCCGAGCGCCAGCGCGGTTGATGGCGGTCCGGCAGGCGTCTGATGGCGATGAACGCGACGGCGACAATTGGCTCGCACATAATGTCAAGCTTGCCAGTGCGGCTCACTGCGATGGTCGGCGTTGCGAAACCGGTCGCAAGGCGGCTCTGCCGCAATAGGGGTGTGCGATGACTATTTTCCAAAAGACCCGGGCCTGCATGGCGGCGCTTGCCGCATTCGGCCTTCTCGCCAGCGCCCCGGCCCAGGGGCCAGCCACGGTGGCACCCAGCGCCCAGGCGTCCACGAAAGTCGCCAAGCAGCCCAATATTGTCCTGATTCTGGCTGATGACTTGGGCTACGCAGACGTCGGCGCGTACAAGGCCGACCGCTATCAGACCCCCAACATTGACAAGCTTGCCAAGCAGGGCGTGCGCTTCACCGCCGCCTATGCTGCCGCACCTGTCTGCGCCCCTTCGCGGGCCGGGTTGCTCACCGGGCGCTATCCACAACGGTTCGGATTCGAGTTCAACCAGGGACCCGGCAACCGGGAATTAAAGGAGGGCTATGGGCTGGACGCCAAGGAGCTGACGATAGGAAATGTCCTGCAGACCGCCGGTTATAAGACGGGGCTCGTCGGCAAGTGGCACATGGGAATCGCCGACCAGTTCTACCCGACAAACCGCGGATTCGACGAGTTCGTCGGACTGCTGACCGCCGAGACATCCTATGGGGATCCGGCGCAGCCCGGCGTACGGGTTTGGCCGAAGGATCGTGCCGCTGCGGTCGCCGCTACGAAGGATGGTGTGTTCCATCGCTGGCCCCACGCCAAAATCCTGGATGGACCGAACCGGACACCGATCACCGACGCAAACGAGTACCTCACCGACTATCTGACGAATCGCAATGTGGAGTTCATCGAGCGAAACGCGCAATCGGACAAGCCCTATTTCCTGTACGCGGCCTACACGGCGCCCCATAGTCCGCACATGGTCGTGCAGAAATACTACGACCGCTTCCCCGAGATCAAAGACGAACTGCAGCGCATCAATGCGGCCATGATCGCATCCCTTGACGACGGGGTTGGCCGAATCATGGCGGCGGTGGAGGCGTCGGGCGAAGCCGACAACACCATCGTCGTGTTCACGTCCGACAACGGCTGCGGGGATTACTTAAGTGGCCTGTGCTCCTGCGACCCGATGCGCGGCGGGAAGCTGACCCACTATGAGGGTGGAGCCCGGGTGCCCATGATCATGCGCTGGCCCGGCAAGCTCACGGCGGGCGCCCTCTACAGCGGTACCACCTCATTGATGGACCTGCTGCCGACCGCCGTGGCCGCTTCTGGCGGACATCTGCCTGCGGATCGCACCTACGATGGCGTCAATTTTCTGCCCTTCGTCGCGGGCAAGGCGACCGGACAGCCCCATGATGTCCTGATCTGGCGGCGCGCGCCCCTGGTCTCCATCCGCGCCGGCGACTGGAAACTCTGGGAGGTTTCTGACAAGACCCGCATGGCCGGTCAGTCGCCATATGGCGACTACACCCTGCTCTTCAATCTCAAGGACGACGAAAACGAAACCACCAATGTCGCCAAGCAGAACGCCGCCAAGGTCAACGAACTGCGCGCCCTGATCAAGGATTGGGAGAAGGACAAGAAGCCGGCCGCGTGGCCGACCGCCCGCGACGTCACGTGGAACGTCTGTGGCGTGGTTTTCACCGTGCCTATCTGAGGGCCAGGAGTAGGTTGCGGCGCGTCAGCCGCTGAATGGCCAGACTGAGCATGAAAAAGCTCCGCTGCGCTGGAGCAAGTGCATGCGCCGTTGCAACAATCACCAACGCCTCCTCGCCCGGCATCGTGGTGTGACGCAAGAACACCAGCGCGTTGCCGCGCAGCCGGTCACCCAACACCGTGACCTCGCCAACCTGCAGGGCCGGGTTGGCCTGGCGAATGCTGATCAGTTGCTTGACCCAGTCCCGCTGGGCATGGACAGAATTTTCATGGGACTGGGTTTGCAAGCCAAATCGGCCTGCAGCCCTCGTGGAATGTGCGCAGCCAGCTATCAATTCAGGAGTGATTGGTCTGCCCCATGCCCACCGTCGCCCGCCCAACGCACTCCCATCCACACGCGGGCGGGCCAGCGGGGGCCAAACCCTGATAGCGATCCGAGAAGAAATGAACGAGGTCCTGCCGGGTCTGAAAAGATCGGCAAATCGCGGTGACTTGGTCCAAAACAAGGCGTTCATCAACCGATGCGGCCGACCAGATACGGGGAAAGGTTGAATGGTGTCCGTGGCTTGCCAGCTCTTCAGACAGCAAGGGCTGGGCTTGCCCTGTCAAAGAAACGTGATGATGAATCTGAATGCTGCCTGACAAGCCCCGGACAGCCGTGACTTCGACGCAGTGCGTCAGCTCTTGCGACTGGCGAATGAAGCGTGGCCCGTCCTCCACGAAGCCTGCGTCACAGAAGTGTTTGCGGAGCGTTGCGCGCACCTTTTTGGGAGTCATGATGCCCGCAGTTTGCGCTAACCGGCCCGTGGCGGCTGGCCGCCTGGCCCGGGTTGTTGTGGACAATGCAGCGCGGTTTGAGCTGCTGCCGTAAAGTCTGGAACCACTTGCTGCAGCGCTGCAAGAACGTTTTCGAGCGTCCCCACAACGGCTGCTGTTCTTTGCGCGTTGGTGAGTGCGGATGCCTCGGACTGTGCCCTTTCCATGGCTGCGACATGTTCTCTTCCGGGGGCCATGGGCTTGATCACAGAAACCTGATCCCAAGGAGTGGGAATGGTGTAGCCGCAAACGGCTGATTCACCCTGTATCTGTCGAAGGTGAAGGGCTGCGGCAGGGAAGTCATGATGCGGGCCCCGCAGCAAGTACAGCTGCGGCTCGTGCTTCTCGGGAAGCGGCATCGTATCGACATTTGGACTCCAGCCGACGAAGACGTCGAAGTACCTCTCGACTCCGGGGCCGGGCACCCACCACAACCAAACCGTCTTTGTTTTGCTGACAGGCGACGCGAAGAGCAGTGCCCCCGTAAAGACGTCGCGTTGTGGGTGGTTTTGCGGGATGGGCGTGAGTCTAAAGTCAGGAAGCGTCAGTGCCATCAGGCGCTTGAGCTCTCGGATGAAATGGGGCTTGTATTGTTTGTCCATGCGCCAGCGACGGGTTGCTCCTGTGTTGCCTAACGGAAAAGACCGCCGTCACGCAACACTGGCTGCGAATCGGCAACCCGATGGCGCTCGTCCGAGTGGGCAGGACAGCTTGCCAACGCCAATCGACTGCGCGAGTTTGTCCAATTCTTGCGCGTTCTTGCAGAAAAGCGAATGATCGACGTCATCGCCTGAATTTGCCGTACCCGCTTGCGACTTTCTCCGTACCCAAATCGTATCGCTCATGTTTCCATCCTCGAATGGTTTGGTGTTTGCTGGTTCAGTTTGATTCTAAAAGGCCAGGCGGATTTTTACTCAAAATGGACAACAATCGGCAAAGATTGCTTTTGACTGGACACCGCCATGGATTCAATGGAAACCCTGCCAGCCGCACTGAAACCCTTCCAGGAACAGAAGCGCGCGCGCAGCCTGATCTATGCGCCCGGCGACGACTACTGGTACCACCGTCCGGCGCTGGACTTCCCGCCGCGCAACGTGCGCGACCCGGCGGACCATGGTGTAAACGAGCGGCTGTCGCTCGCAATCACCCAGACCACCCTCAAGCCCGCGCAGCAAAAGGCCCTCGTGCGCGAGTGGTGCGCGCTGCTGCCCACGCTCGCCAACGTGCGCACGCTGTGGTTTCACACCAAGGTGACGCAGGAGATTTTTGAGGCCGCGTGTGCCATGCCGAACCTGGAAGGGCTGTACATCAAGTGGAGCGCCATCAGCTCGTTGGCGCCCATCGCGGGCCTCAAGCGCCTGGCCCATCTGCATCTGGGCGGAGCACCGTCGGCCACGCACATCGAGGCGCTGTCACAACTGCCAGCGCTGGTGTCCCTGGACGTCACCAACGTGCGTGCCGCCGGCGACCTGCGCTTCCTGCAGGGTCTGCCAAAACTTCGTGAGCTGTGGGTTGGTGGCGATTCCAACAGCCTCAAGCCGCTGCTGATCGAAAGCCTGGCACCGCTCACCGCGCTGCGCGAGCTGGAGCTGCTCACCCTCACCACCGTGCGCCTGGCCGACGGCTCCCTGGCGCCGCTGGCTGAGCTGCCCCGGCTCATCCACCTGGGCCTGGCGAACATGTTCCCGATGGAGGAATACGCCTGGCTCGCCGGTCGACGCCCCGACATCCTGTGTGATCGCTTCGAGCCCAGCTACGGCCCCAATGAATCGCTGCGCTGCAAGGCCTGCGGCCAGTACAGCCTGTTTGCACTCACCGGCAAGGGCAAACCCTGGCTTTGCCAGCACTGCGACGCAGAACGACTGGCCCTGCATAACGCCGGGTTCAGGGCGCTGGTGAAGGCTGCTGCTGTAGGCTAATTTGATGTCGGCACCAACAGCTGAAGCCAAAGCGGTGAATGAAGGCAATTGCGCCGATGTGCAGGGCCACCTTGTCCACCTGCGCCGCCCCAGGGCTGTTGGATTGCAGTCAGCTGTTTGCCCCGATGCCAAGGGATCAACAAAGTATTTACAAAGTAAATACATTTATTAGAATTCACTGCATGGACATTCACTTCAAACTGAACGGAGAATCCTTAGTCTGGAACGCGGTCAAAGCGCAAAAGAATCTGCGCAAACATGGGCGTGCGGTTTGAAGAGGCTGCGGCTGTGTTTGCAGACCCAGCGTTTGTCCTGGTGCAGGCTTCGCGCAATGAGGAGGCGCGCGATCCTGCTATTGGCTTCGATGCGGTAGGGCGGCTGCTGTATGAGGTGCATATCGAGTTCGAGGCAACTTACATCTGCATCATTTCCGCGCGTCGCGCAGAACCCCAAGAGGAGCAAATCTATGTTGTCTGAACGTTTGAAATCGCGGTTGGTTAAAGACCGGCCCATGACGTCGATCACGCTGCGCATCCCGGTGGACGTAGTGGAATCCATGAAAGCCATTGCGCCACAGCGTGGATTTACCGGATACCAGACGCTGCTCAAGCTGTATTTGAGCGACGGGCTGCGCAAGGATGAGGCGCTGTTTATGCCTGCCCCCACTGCGCGGCTGCTGGAGGTGCTCAAGAAGCACGGCGTGCCGCAGGAGGTGCTCGACGACGCGGCGCGCGAGCTGCGGGCGGCGTAGTGACCAAGGCTCGCTAGCGTTCTAGCCCTCGCCAGATAAGCGCAAGCAGCTATCAACAAAATAGCAATTAACATCTCCGAAATCCATGACCCTCAACCCCGCCAACGAGCCGCCCATCGACACCACGCTGGCCCACTAGCTAAATAGTGCCTGAACGGAAACCCCACCAACCCACCGCATTTTGCTGCTTAATATTTAAGCATATAGGGTCTACCCTGGAAAGGCGTCTGGCAATGGCGCGGGCAATTCTGCTGGCGCCACCGGTGACGATGGCGACCTTGTTTCGAATGTCCATGAAAAGCTCCTGCTGGGGGCTGTCAGTGTCTGGTCTGGCACATGGCAGGTCAACCACGCAGGTGACACATGGAAAAATGGACGCGATTTCGACGTCGGGGTGCTACCATCAAAAGATGCTGGATTGGTCGTTATGCCCTGTTGTTGAGCGAGATGCTGAGCGTGTGAGTGGCGCTTGGGTGTTTCATGGCACGCGTGTGCCGGTAGCGGCGCTTTTTGAAAATCTGGAAGAAGATGCGTCGGTTAATCAGTTTGTGGATTGGTTCCCCGGTGTGACGTTGGCCCAGGCCAAGGCGGTTTTGGAATACGCAGCGCGCAGCACATTGGAGCCTGCGTAAGTGCACGTCCTGTTTGACCAGGGTACGCCAGTTCCGTTGCGTCTTGTTATTGGCTCCCATGTGGTCGCTACGGCTTTTGAACAAGGCTGGGCCACACTCAAAAATGGCGAATTGCTTCAAGCCGCAGAAGATGCGGGTTTTGAAGTCATGGTGACGACGGACACCAATCTCAAATACCAGCAAAACCTTTCAGGTCGCAAGATTGCCATTGTGGTGCTGACATCAACCAGTTGGCCTCGCATCAAAGGGGTCGCTGCGGCGATCGCCGTGGCGGTCGGTGATGCCACAGCGGGCAGCTATGTGGAAATCACGATTCCTTGGGTGTAGCTACAGATTCCTGACTTCGGCTGAAGGAAGAAGGCTAAGCCTTGCCCTCGTCCTTGGCTGATTGGTCCAACGCTTTGAAGAACTCGGACGGCTGAATCCCCAAGGCGGTGATGATTTTCTCTACGTTGACGAGGGCAATGTTGCACTCCCCACGCTCAACGCCGCCCATGTAGCTTCGATCAATCCCGCACTCATCTGCGAAAGTTTCTTGAGAAAAGCCCTTGCCCTTGCGGCAATTACGAACGGCTGCACCAAATGCCAAGAGGATGGGTTGCCGGTCTTCGGGTGGGGGTGGAATGCGAGCCATGCCCCAATGATTCAGATTAACGGACTAAAAGGCCACGGTCTATAAATGCGCGGTCTTTATATCCAGTTTTGTGGACTGCACTGCCTTAGAAGGCAGGCCATTAACTCCTGAATTAATAGCTGCTTGCGCACATTCCACTAGGGCTACAGCCCGATTTGGCTTATAACTGCGGCCTAAGATTACACCGTCTTTCAGTGCCTGACGCACACCCTGGGCTGGCCCGCCAACCGCTGACGCGTATTGGACACCGCGCACCAAAAACGCAATCTGGCGGAGTACGAAGGCTACCTTGAGGTTGAAGACTCCACCGTGGCCGAGATGTGCGCGTTGGTTCAAGGTCTGATTGCTGAGGTGCAAATCCAAATAGCTAAATAGGCCTCTAGCCCTCGCCATACTTGCACAAGCAGCTATCAACAACATAGCAATTACCATCTCCGAAATCCATGACCCACACCCCCGCCAACGAGCCCCCCATCGACACCACGCTGGCCCATTACATGGAGCAGCAGGCCTTGGCGATTGCACTGGACAAGGCCCACACGCCTGAGGGCGTACTGAAGGCCCACGCGCGTTCGCACTTTGCCTACGCACTGGTGTCGGCGCGCCTCTTGCTGGCACGCTACCCGTCGGACATGGCGGATGCGGCCCGCGCGATGCAGCGATTTGAGGAGGCCTTTGCCAATGCCTGGGTTGACGCTATTGATGACGCCAACTTCAAGCCCGAGTTGCGCCAGTCGCAACGCGAAGCCCTGCGCACTCTGCGCACTTCGACCCAGCCGATGTTTTTGGTCACGCAACCGGCCAAACACCTTGCCAGACAATCCGCCGTTTTGCACTTGGACGACCTTGACGCCCACGCGCTGGGCAAAGCATGGAACAAGCTGGACGAACTCGCGCAGGAGCTTGGCGTAGAGCCGCTATCGACCTTTATCGCCCTTCCTGGTGAAGATGACACCGCTGGCGTGCCGCCCCATCACATGCTGCCCACGCTCAACGCGCTGATCGACGCGTTGCAGGGCCAAGGCCAGAAGTTCCCCGCCAAGCGTGCTGTCAAACTGGTGCTGACCCAAATTCGCGCCGTCTTGCTGCAGCTTGGCGAACAAGGTGGGCGCGCGTACTTTGAGGTGGACCTGTGATCCGCCACAGCGTGATTTAGACTATGCCCGCGTGTGGGCTGATCTACCGGAGAACCAATGAATGTCGATACTGATGAATAGCGTTGGGATCATTGGGCTGGCAATAGTCGCGCTGGTGCTGCTGGTCTATGCCATCGGCGTGCAGCGCTTGCTGCGCCTGCGCTGGCAACCCATTGGCAGTGCCCCGGTGAACCGGGCAGATATTCCAGAAGCCCGCCTGAAAATATTGGAGCAAGCCGCACCCGATTTGGCGGCCCTGGGTTTTAACTACCTGAGCAGCGGCGTGACCCAGACCGCCGTGGTGACCCCTGCCGACCTGCCGGTGTACTTTGACGTCTACCGCCACGCCGACCACGCCACCTACGTGCTGGTAACCCCTTCGCCCATGCCGGAGCACCAACAGCCCTGCGTGCTGCAATTCATCACCTGCTTTGACGACGCGAGCCAGTGGATCACGTTCAACTGCTTCCGGCACAACTCGCCCATAGATCTGCCGCGCTGGCGCGTGTTTGACGACTACCTGCCCACCTGGCAACAAGCCCTGCAGCGCCACACGGCACGGGTGCAGGCCGCCAGTGTGCCGGTGTGTACCGATAGTGCAGAGCTGCTGCGCAGGCTGCACCAATCGTTTGCGGAACTGGTGCCGTACATGCAGCAGTCCGGTCAGTTGCAGGCAGTTGCCCAAAAAACACACCCAAACCCGAACCCGCATCTGCGCCTGACCTGGGCCGCCGCCATGCGCTTGACTGCCGTGGCCTTGGTTGGGCAATGGCGTGCAGGCCGCGCAGTCAGCGCCGACCGCGCAGGCAACGCAGCAAGCAACTTGCCCGCCACCACTGCGCAGCAAGGCAGCACAAGCCCGGAATCAGATGCCGACCTGGCCGCATATCAAGCACACAGATCGCTGCACCACGGCGCACCCAGTAGCAGCCGCACCAAGTGGCTGGTGTTTGGGATCAGCGCCTTGCTGTTTTTTGGCGTGGGCGGGTTCTGGTTGTCGTGGAGCTTTGTGCCCATTGTGCTGGCGGTGGTCGCCCTGCACGAAGGCGGGCACTACCTGGCCATGCGTCTCACGGGCTACCGCAATGTGTCGGTGTTCTTTCTGCCGGGCCTGGGTGGCTTGGCCATGGGTGAAAAAGCCACCGCCACACCCATGGAAAAGCTGCTGGTCTACCTGGCCGGCCCGGTGCCCGGCATTGTTTTGGCGGGCGTGGCCTTTTGGGCGTCTGCCAGCGGGTGGTGGACGGCACCGCCCTGGCTCAACGCATTCTTGATTGCATCGTTGGTCATCAACTACCTGAACCTGCTGCCCATCGTGCCGCTGGATGGCGGGCGCGTGCTGGAAACTTTTTTGTTTGGGCGTGCACCCCGGCTGCGCCTGGGCTTTGCGGTGCTGTGCTGCGGCCTGCTGTTTGGCTTGGGGCACTGGTTGGATGACATGGTGCTGCGCGTGGTGGCCGTGCTGATCGCCTTTGGCCTGCCACACCAGTGGCGGGTGATGCAACTCGACCTGGCTACGCAAAGGCCCGTTAGAGCGGCATTGGATGAGTCGCAGGCCGTCCAAGCCTTGTTTGCGGGGCTGCAGGCACTCCCCGGGCGCACCTGGTCGTTTGCCCAGCGCAGCGCGGCGGTCACCACTTTGCTGCCCGAGCTCATGGGCCGCAAGGCCCGGCGCTGGGAGTCGGCAGTGGGCCTTGCGCTGTATGCCGTCGTACTCTGCGCTCCGGTCGCAGTGGCGTGGGTCGCAGTGCCGCAGTTCGGCTTTTTGGCCTCGGCATTCATACCCGCCTTGCAAGTGCCTGCGGACGACGTGGAGCCCGCGCCAGTGCCCACCGCTGCGCCAGAGCCGGAGCTATCGACCGCAGACTGGGAGGCACGGCTGGCAAAGTTGGCGCAAGCCCCCGCACTCCCCGACGCCGAGCGTCTGGCACTCCTTTTGGGAGCTGGCAAAGCCGCCAACGACTCGGAGGACACCGACGCCGCCATGCGCCACTACCGCGCCGCATGGGCCATTGCGCAACACCTGCCCGCGCGCGAACTACTCCGCATTGATGCGCTGGAAGGGCTGGCCTCGCTCGGGGAGCCGCAAGCCGAACGCGTGGCACTTTTGAACCAGATCGTGGACGAACTCACCGCGCCACAAGGCGAGGAGCGCATGCGCGTGGCCTGGGCCAAAGAACAACTCTCGTATGGTGAGCTGGAGCCCGCCGCGCAGGTGGCGCTGCTGCAAGACGCCGTGCGTCTACGCGCCGCCGCAAGCCCCTCCCAGGACCCCATGCTGTTGGGCACGCGCCTGATGCTCGCCCGGGCGCTGGAGTGGGCCAACAACCCCCTTGCGGCAGAGGCCGAACTCACCACCCGCATAGAAAGCCTCGCACTGCCCGAACGCAGCGACCGCACCCGCGAAGCGCTGCACAGAGGCGTGCAGCGGGTCTCAGCCCAAGTGGACTTGGCCTGGTTTCTGATGGCCCACCAACGCCATGCCGATGCACAGCGCACCGTGTCCGTCGCATTGGCCAGCGTGCCGGCCCAGATCACCGTGAGCTGGGTGTACCCCCAGCAACAAGCCCTGGAAGCTGCGGTGTGGGCCGAGGTTCTGGCGCCCTCCACCACCGAACTACGCCGCCGCTGGGATGCTTTTGATGCCTCCCGCAAACAGGGTTTTGCTGGCGGCCGTCCCACCCTGGCCCATGAGGCCGACCGCGCCGTGGTGGCGCAAGCCCTAAAAGATGCGGGCATCTTGGCCCAGGCACAGCGCAGCATGGCGCAGGTGCGGGCCCAGCTGACGCGCCGCCCGGCGCTGTGCGAGGCAGTCGCGCCCTATACCCAAACCAACTGGCGCCAGCCACAACAGGACGCACGCAGGCGTGTGCTGCAGGCATCCGGCAACTGCAACGACTGATTTGTATACCGCTAGGACACCGCCATGACACCATTGCAAGAACTGCTGGCCCAACGGGACTCTGTTGACCCATCTGCACTCATGCTGCAACTGCGCGAGGGTTTGTCGCACACCCCCGCAGCCTCGGGGCCGGACAGTGCCATCCACCAGTTGCTGCTGGCGTACTTCAAGCTCAATGAACGCGCCTGCGAC
>ERZ724517.829-NODE-829-length-18143-cov-4.060427_pt1 | contig 18143 bp, 18 predicted proteins | sample MGYA00376050_ERZ724517 | MGnify/ENA primary metagenome ERZ724517 (study PRJEB28724, sample SAMN07190886) | activated sludge metagenome | isolation source: activated sludge of sewage treatment plant in Hong Hong | place: USA: Christiansburg, Virginia | collected... | reverse complement strand
ATTGGTTGGGTGGGCGCAGAGCGCTCGCGGAGGAGGTAGCCAATTGGTTGGGTGGCCGTGAACTGCTCGCGGAGGAGGTAGGCCAGCGGTTTGGTGGCCGCGTACTGCTTGTCGAGGAGGGATTGGAGTGGTTGGGTGGCCGTGTGTGGGGAGCTGGGCTATGTATGTTGCTTCCCCATCACTTCGGAGAGCTGTTCATGGCATTGAAACGACTGACTGCGGGCGAGATGATCCACATCACGCAGACCTGGGTGGATGCAAAGCATCGCCATCATCAACTGATGAAGGTACCGGCTGAAGTCGCGGTGCTGCTGTCTCATGTGGAGCGAGTCCACCTTGCGCTGATGGCCCTTCAGCCGACAGTCGATCCGCAGGCCAAGAGCCGGGTGCGAATCCTCGAAGAGCTGGATGCGCAGCATGACGACATGGTGCGTACGATCTACCACCTGTTTTTGGCGCAGATCTACCTGTCGCAGGTCGCTGCTGAGCGCGAGCTGTGGCAGAGGCTGCTCGATACGGTGCTCCCTGATGGCTTGATGGTGGTGAAGCGCTCGTACTCCGATGAGGTGGGACAGGCGACGCTGGCCCATGCACGACTGTCTGCGGAGGACAAAAAGCAGCTCAGGACGTTGGTTCTTGGCAAGGAGTCGATGCTGGCGCTGATCGAGCGCTACGTGCAGGTGGCGCAAAAGCTGGGCGAAGTGGCGACGGTTCACTACCAGCCAACGGTCCAGCCGAGTCGTGCCGATGCGGCGAGTGCCCGCAACCAGTGGATTCGGGTCGTCAACACCGTGCTCGCGGCCATCGATATGATCCCAAACAACGAAGACCTGCTGCGCGAGGTGGTGGCCCCGCTGCGGGAGGTCGAGCGTCGCGCCGAGCGCCGCCGTAGCACCGCTGAGCCCGAGCCCACCGAGCCCGTGGCTCCGCCCGTCCCCCCAACACCCGATCCGAGCTAGAGCCCTGTCGCCCAGGTTGCTAGCGCTTCGCGATCTTGCTGGGCAGACGGAGCAGGCTCCGACCAAGACAGCGGCCCTCGACCGGCGATGAGTAGCAGGGGTCCGTGTTTTTCGAGCAGGATCGAACCAGCGACCGAGCCATGGACCTCGGCGGCCTGATGAATCGCGGTCAGTGTCTGACCGAGGATCGCGGCCTGATGAGCAGTGAGCGGAGCCTCTGCCGACGGTCGCATCCCAACCGGTTCTTCGTAGTGAACCTCTGGCCGCTCCCGGTCGAGCACGATCCGCAGCACACGCTGGAGCCCCGGTCCACCCAGTCGAGCCATGGTGCGCAGCCAGTGCAGATGCCGCACGCCGGTGACGCTTTCGAACCCACCTGGGGCAAACCTTTCGACGGTCAAGCTACGGGCCAAGCGGACATCGAGTAGGTGAAACAGTTCGCTGTAAGGGGTCTTCTCGATCGGGAGCAGCCCACTTGGCTGGATCGTTGGTTCGCTGACGCCCTCTAGGTGCGGTAACAGCACATCATCGGCGGAAGGTAGACTGCCCGGCTTTGGCGAACCGGCAGAAGGCTGCTCTTCTACCGGCAGTTGTGACGCCAGCGTGCGAAGCGCCTCCAGCGATGCGGGCCGTTCCACCGGTGACTTGGCGAGAAGCTGCTGACACAGCGTGACCCAGGCTGCGGGAAGCTGCGGTCGCCACATCCTTGGGTCGGGCGCGGGCTGAGACAGATGCTGCGCAACCCAATCGGGCCCCACAAACGGCAGTCTTCCCGTGAGCAATTGAAACAACGTGATCCCGAGCGAATACAGGTCGGTGGCAAAGCTGAGCGGTCGTCCATCGAGCTGCTCCGGTGACATGTAGGCCAGCGTACCGACCAAGCTCTCGGTCTGCGTCGCCCCAAGCTGTGCCAACAGCGCCGCCCCGAAGTCCCCAATCTTGGTGTTGTGCGTTTCGTCGAGAAACAGGTTGTGTGGCTTTACATCGCGATGCAGCACCGCCGCTGCATGGGCCGCCACAAGTCCGGCCGTCACATCGAGCAGCACCCGCTTTGCCTTCCCAAGCGGTAGCGGCAAGGGCTGTTCCCCGAGAGAGCCGCCGCGCATGTATTCCATCACCAGGATGCCGGCCGTCTCGGAGAAATCATGGATCGCGACAATGCTGGGATGTCGCAAGGTGCGCAGGATGTTCGCCTCGGTGCAGAAGCGCTGCCACTTCTGTGAGCCCTCGCTACCCGTCGCAGACAGCGGCAACAGCTTGATTGCCACCGGCTGCTTGGTCACGACATCCTCGGCGCGAAACACTCGACCCATGCCACCGGCCCCGAGCAGTTTTTGCAACCGGTACCGCCCGAGCAAAAGCTTCGGTGGCACGTGTGCCATCACCGGCTGCGCGGCCAGCCAGTCCTGCATGGCGAGTGGGGCCTGCGGATGGCGCGCTCGATAGGCATCTAGCAGTGGCAGCCCCGCTTCGGGGAGCCCAAGCTGACTCAGTCCGGCTGCGATGGCTGGTTCCAGTTCATCGAGCAGCGTTCCAGTTGGCGTGGACTGTTCAAGCAGCTTCCATCGGGCCGCTTGCAGCAACTTGACCGCTTCTTCGCTACGTCCTTGGCGAAGGAGCAACATCCCGAGTCGCTGCGCCGGTGAGCGCGGATCTCGGCCCGGGCTGGTGATGGTCGGATCGCTGCTCTGTCGGTACAGCGCTTCGGCCTCGGATTCATCGCCGAGCTGCTCTGCGATGCGGCCTGCCTCCGCTGCCAGTCCGGCCTGTTCGAACAGAGCCAGCGCCGGTCGTAGATCGCCGAGCTGCTCATAGAGCGCCGCCGCTCGTTCCGACAGTCCATGCTCGGCCAAAAGCCGTGCGGTCCGTCGTATCATCGTCGGAGTAGACTCGCCAAGCGCACGGATCAGCGCATCCACTCCACCAACGTCCTGCGTCCCCAGTGTCTTTTGCAGGGCTTCTAGCAGTGACTCTGCTTGCGCAGCATGCGACGATTCCGACGACACCAAAAAAATCTACCAGACCGTGTAAGGCGCGGGAAACGATCGCGTTTGTAAGGCAACACGGAGGGACTCACGATGCGCCTGGGCAAGACTTGGCTCTCGAAGCTCACGATGGTGGGCTTGCTTTCAACATCGCTGTGCGCCTGTCATCAGTCGAATCAGAACATTCGGCCCGACTATCCTGCCGGTGGCGATGGCGCGGCGGTAACCAGCTATCCACCAAACGATCCGGCGGCGGAATCGCAGGTCTACGGTGGTGGCTCGCGGGCAGACGATGGCTCGGGTGGTCGGCAGCAGGGCGGAATGCCTGCTCCTCCCGCCACGGCACCGTCTGCGCTGGCTGACAAGCGGATGCAACAAGAGGCGTATGCTCGGCGACAGGTCGAGCGTCCCGGTCTGGGCACCGAGTACGGCGAAAATCGGTACTCACCGGTTCGCGACGTGCCGTTTGAGCGAGGCAGCGCAACGCCGCTGTTTCTGGGCAGCCTTCACTACAATGACTCCCAAGGTGCCGAGGCTCAGCGCGACCGCTTGATCCGTCGCTATTATCCCGGTGAGCCGGTGTGGCGGACCTTTGCGGGCAATCGTCCGACGCCGTGGGTGGGCGTGACCGTTGCCATCGTGGATGAGTCGGGCCAGCCCCTGCCGTCGTATCACCTGGCGAACCACATCTTGGTGGTGGGCGCAGCGGGTCAGCGCTATGCGATCCAGGTCGAAAACCGTACCGGACAGCGCTTCGAGTTGGTGGCCTCGGTCGATGGTCAGGATGTCGTGGATGGCCGGTCAGCCAGCCTCGACAAGCGCGGCTACATCGTTGATGCCTTCCACCGCATTCGCGTTGATGGTTTTCGCCGCTCTATGAGCGAGGTTGCAGCGTTTCGCTTTGGCTCGGTCCGCAATTCCTACGCCGCCAAGACCTCAGAGTTTGGCGATCGCAACGTGGGTGTCATCGGCGTTGCCTTGTTCGGTGAGCAGGGCGCGCCACTGCCCGCCTACGGTCCCGACCTCGATGATGAGGCCCGTCGCCGCGAGGCTGCCGATCCGTTCCCGGGCCGCTTTGCCCCACCGCCCCCACCACCCACACCGCGTCCTTACTACTAACGACCGTCGTTGTCCGTACGATTAACCATCCTCGTTGCGCCTTTCGGCACCCAGCGTGAACACCGTGAGCGCCGAGGCCACTCCCTTTAGGTAGACCTCTCCCGCTTCCTGCACCGGCAGCACCTTGGCGACGCGCACGGCCACTTCCTTACTAAACAACAGCGAGGGTAGCGGTTCTCGCGCCTTGCCTTCCAGCCGAGCCGCCACGTTGACGTTGTGGCCGATCACCGTAAACTCCAGCCGGTCGACGGTGCCCAAGTATCCTGCGACGACCTCTCCGACGTGAATACCGATACCGGCACGCAACGTGATGCCTTGTGTCAAAAGCCGCTGATTGTAGCGCTGGAGTCGCTCTTGCATCTGCTGCGCCGCCCGTACCGCTGCTACCGCTGGGTCTTGTGGACCTTGGGTACCGAGCAGACCAAATACCGCTAACACCGCATCCCCGATGAACTTGTCGACGACGCCGTGCTGCTCGTGGATCGCCGCCACCATCTCGGCAAAGTAGCCGTTTAAGACCTCGATCAGCCGCTCGGGGGGCAGTGACTCCGACAGCGGTGTAAAGTCGCGCAGATCGCTAAACAGGATCACCGCTTCCCGACGCTGACCGCCTAGCTCGGCGGTGCGACCGGCCTTGGCGTACTTTTCGATGAAGTCGCTCGCGACCTGCGGCGACACAAACCGCCCAAACGCCTCGCGAATCCGTTCCCGCAAGAGCAGCCCGCTCGCCATCTCGTTGATGCCGGTTGCCACCAGTGCTAGCTCATCCGCTCGACTGGTCATGGCCGCCGGTAGGAAGTTGCCGTTTCCCACTTGTCGAACAGCCACCAGCAAGCGCTCGCTGTCCCTGCGTAGGCTTCGTCCAAATAGCAGCGCCGCAGTGAGTGCTGCTCCCGTGAACACCACGGCCAGTAGAGCAGACTCGACGACGTGACGAGTGACTCCGCCCAGCTCATGGACCACGCGCAGCAGCGTCAAAAGGAGCACCAGCGCGGGGGCCGTCGTAAACACCACGTAGCCCTCGATCAGCCGCCGCCCCATTCGTTCGCGTAGCGGTGCCGCAGCATCGGGCGATGGATTTGGCAGCGTTTGTTCGAACAGCAGGTACTCGAGCTGACCGACGATGCCTCCCCCGAGCACCCAGTATCCGATCGCGAACTTAAAGTGACTACCCATCGGGAAGGTCCGATAGAGCAAAAAGTGCAGCCCGATGGCGAGGCACCCCGCTGCAAACCACGACCAGACCGAGCGCAGGTGCGCCGTCCGGGCCGCTGAGCGGTTGGCGCTACCGTCGAAGGGCAGGCTCAGTAAGTAGTAACGCAGGGCAAAGTGACCGAGCGAAACCACCGCGATGTTCCGACCCAGCGTGTCGGTGGACAGTGAGCAGATAAATACGCAAACCAGGCGGGCGTAGACGAAGCTAAACAGCGCCACCAGCACTGTTCCGACGAGCAGCGCAAGATGGACGCGTGCAGTGAGCCGAAGTGTTTGGGCACTCATGTACAGACGCAGCGCCGCCGGTTCGACGCGATGCCGCAGTTCATTTGAGCACAGCTTGTCCGCCCGCGCTGATCGACAATTCTTGGCATCCCTCCAAATGCTTCGAGACCTGCGGTGAGGCCACGCTATAATGGCGGACCTATCGTCGAGACTGGCTGTCCGGCTGGTCGTCCTTTAAGAAGGAGAAACTATCCATGAAGATTCGTACCTTGGCCTCTGTTTGTGCCGGAGCCTGTGCTCTATCAACGCTGCTGCTCACGGGCTGCCCATCCGATCCGGTCGGCCCTATGGATACCGCCGACATGACGCAGGCCGACATGACGGCAGCCCCGCCGGACTTCAGTGGCGCGGCGGCACCTGTCAAGGTCACGGGGTTTAGTCAGCCAGTCTCTGCGTTCTGGGATTCGACGAGCAACGCCTGGTACGTCTCCAATGTTGGCAATCCCAACCTCACCGACCCCAAGACCTTCAAGAACAACATGAGTGCGTTCATCTCGAAGGTTCCCGCCAACCTGATGAACCCGAATCACAGTTGGTACCCGAACACCGCGACGCCGAGACTGAACACTCCATTCGGTCTGCGTGGCCAGGGCGGCAAGCTCTATGTCGGCAACGTGGACAAGCTGTGGGCGATCGATATCAACAATCCGACGGGAGTTGCGCCGGTCCAGAGCGGCATGGTGGCCGCTGCTGCGCTGGCTGGCCTCAACGGTTTCCCAGCGTTCCTGATTGACGTTGCGCTCGATGCGGCCGGCAACATCTTTGTCGTGGATGCAACGGGTGGACGGCTGCTCAAATGGACGACACCGTTTGCAGCCAACAGCCAGCCAGCAATCCTCACCACTCAGCTTTCGCTGTTCGGTGCCAGCGGCCTGTATATCGATGGCAACGTGGCGGTGATGGCCGAGGCCGGCATCAACCAAGTGATCATGCAGGCCGGTGGCATCAGCACCTGCAATCTCGATGGCTCGAACCTCAAGCGGCTGCTGACCAGCTCGCTGATGTCGCTCGCCTATCAGGGCATCGAGAAGGACACGATGGCCAACAAGTACCTCATCGCTTCCCCAGCCGATAAGGCGGTCTATTACATCGACCCAGCGACTGGCGCTCGGGCCGTGGTGCGCAACGTTGCTGCCGATGGTGCAGGCACTGCGACGGATATTGGCTGGGATCCCGCTGGTCGGATGCTCGCGGTTCCAGACTCGGGCGCTGGCGTGGTTCTTTTCTACAAGCTGTAGTCGCCGCTTCTTTGCCCCTGCCACCACTCTCCCTCTCTTTTGTGTTTGTCTAAGGAAGGACAAACAGCGTCCTAAGCGTCCTAAGCGTCCTATGAGTTCGTAGGCAGCGACGGAAGTGTGAAGCTATGTTCACTGGACGCTGTTTGCGCAGCCAGCGTCCTATAGCGTCCTACAGCGTCCAGTGAACGAAAGTTCACACTTTGGGTTGTCGGCTGCGCTGTGGCATCTGGCGTGCCCTTGCAAGCGATCCAAGCTGCTTGGACGTCCAAAATGAGGCTCACCGCTGTCGGAACACCGACGTTGAAGTGCGGCAGTTGGTATCTGTCCCGGCGACCGCGTGCTAGCGGTTTTGGATGGCAAAGAAAAAGTCACGCCCCTTCTTGATGTTGCTGGGGGGAATTGCGGTCTTAGGTGGCGGCGTTGCCGTTTTGGCCAGCAAGAAGCCGCAACCTAAGCCCATGCCTAAAGCGCCTGAAATTCAGTGCATCAAGGCACCGTGCGATCTGTGGTCGGAGGGTTCCAATGGCCAAGCGCAGTAGCTCGATCGGATGGGTGGTGGCTGGACTTGCCCTCCTGACTGGGGGCGTCGCGATTGCGGCGACGTCCAAGCCATCGAGGAAGCCCGAGGGCAGTGGTGAAGACTCAGAACGCGGCGATCAAGGCCCAGCGCCGAGTCCCCAGCTCCGAGACCCCGATGTGTCCGAGTCGGCTTGGGCGGCCAAGGTTGACGAGCATCGCAGAGGTTTTGCGGTTGCCAGCCAGCAGCTCGCGGAGTGGGGGAAGCAGAAGAGGGCAGAGGATGAAGCGGATGCTGAGTCGCAAAAGACCCGAACCGAAGCGGCTGCCGGGATCTCGGTGGTCGGTGGCACGATCGCCAGCTTGACGGGTCCGATCGCTGGTCCTGTGATCGCTCTGATCGTCGCGGGCATAGCGGCGATGGTTCGCTACACCAAGTCCTGGGGCGGAATCATCACTGGCGGCGATCGGCGCGAGTTCACCGGATGGCGGGAAGGTAGCTATCACTACCGAGACATCCCGGTGTATGGCCCGGAAGCAGAGCGATTCTGGGCAATCTGCGAGCGTGTCACGGTCCGACAGGAACAACTGGAGGCATTCAAGGCGCTGGTGGCTGCCTATCCAAATGGACCCGGTCCATCCGAGGTGGCCGTCAGTTCCACTGGCGACTATGACTACCTTTTCAACCCATCCAGGCCCGGCGATCTATCGCAGCGAGCCCGCGATGCGCTGGAAGTGTTTGGTCAGCAGGTATACGTGCCAGCGGACGTAACGCTAAGGGGACCACGAGGATTCGACCCAAAAAATCCTCGGAATTGGAAGGTTCCCGGCGAGCGACTCAACGTCCTGGATCGTGTGGTGTTGGTGGACCCAGCCAGCCCGGCAAGAGGCATGTAACTACACCGGCCTTGCGAACACGACGACAGCGATCAGCCCATCTGTTGAGCTGAATCCGAATTGAACCTCTCGATCCATGGCCGCTGGTGGTGGCTCTCCATCTTTCAAAAGGACAGTTCGAAGCGCGAAGGAAGGCCTTGGTAGCTTCGCCAACACAGACTCACGAGTCTGTTTGCGGAGCAGCCAGGCGCGGATCTGCTGTTCGGCCTCTGCGCAAGCAGCCATGGCATGCAAGTATTCGGACGGTTCAAGTTTCTGCTCGGTCAGCACTTCGTTGATCTTGCGAGAGCTATACCTGGATCTCTTTTCTGCACCGGTTTGAAACTTGTCCAGGTGGTAGCGCTTCCTCACTGCTGCGCGCTGGCATTGCTTGCTGTGAAAGACCTGATCCTTGCGCTTGGGCAAGAAGCATTTTGAGCAGTAATGACAGGATCTCTGTTCTGGTGATGATTTTGACAATGGACACTCCGAACACTTCAGTAGGCAGTGAACGCCACGCAGCACAACCCGAAAACAAAGGAAAAGAAGACGCTTTTCATAGAAGGTGAGCAGCGTTGTTTGACGGGTTGCATTTGACACTGTGAACGCTTGGGAACCGCTGCAAATACTTTGGTTTTCGGGTTGTGGAAGCGGGCTCCACAAATACAAATGAGGCATGCCCGAAGAACTTGATGTTGTGAACGGATTCCCACCCCTGCCAACTGATCCAGTTCAGAGAGCGGAGGCATTTCGGACGCTCTATGAGCAAGATCCCGTAGCGGCCCTTAATGCAATGCACTCCGAGGAGCTCGCAAAGCATAGAGCCGAGCTGTTCGAAGCGACCAAGCGTCACTGCGATCACATGATCGCGATGGCGGAGCTGAAGAAAAAAGAGACAGAGGAGCTGTGGGAGAAGCGCAAGAAGGACCATGAGGATCTTGGGCTGATCTTTGCTGCCCAGGAAGAGTCGGCGTACGCAAGCGCGAAGTCAGCGCTTGGTGCGAAGGCCGAAGTATTCCAGCTCTTGAGAGCACCCGTGAAGCAACCAAAGACCGGCGGAGAGCTGGCTCTGAAGGGGTTCAAGCAGGTACTCGACAAGATCGAAAACCAGCTCGACAAGCACCCTCAGCTTCTGGGTGGCTTTACAAAGTTGCTCGCGGAAGCAGCAGCGACGACCGATGAAGAACAGAGGCCGGCGGAGAATGCTGCTGATGCCACAACCTCTGAAACGACCGTTGGTAGCATCTCTCTACAGAACCTATGCGAACGACTGAACGCTCTCTCTGATGATTTGCTCAAAGGACGAAAGCCCGAGGAGCTGTCATTGGAGGAAGCTGTTTCGCTGGTATCAGCCAATGCCACGCGATCCTCATGAGGTTTTGGGTATTCCTAAGGGAGCGACAGCGGAACAGGTGCGAGCAGCCTATAAGCGCCGCGCACTTGACCTGCATCCCGACCGCGTTCCAGGTCGCAAAGCAGAGTGGTTGGAACTTCAACAAGCGTACCAGCGGCTGACCAAAGGTGAACCCGAACAGTCGCGTATTGAGTCGGATCAGTTCGTAGTGGATATGGCCACCAAGATCGAGCCAGCGCTACAGGATGCTGTGAACTTTGGAGCGTCCTACGCAGCGGAGAGACTCGGGAAAATTGGTGGCGGAAGTTGGTTCAAGAACTGTGTTCAAGCAGTCGGAAAGGTGGTCATCAGTGAAAGCCAGGAGTGGCTACACGGGGCCGTCTCGGAAGGGGTTCGACGTGCAAGAAAAACCGATTGAACAAAGGGTAAGGCTGTCGGAAGTCGAAGCGGAATTCCTAGAAGAAATTCGCAGTCGACGCTCGCTTCGGAATGCCTCGGAAGCCCTGAGATACTGTATCTCGGTGACGCAAAAGTCGGAGACCAGAAAGCGGCAGTATCAGCGACGGCAGAAGTCATACCAATAAGCGGCACCGCGTAGACTCAATGCCGGAAGGCGGCCAGCCTTGCAGGAAATCTCAAGAGAGACTTCTACAAGGACACCGCCAGATGAAAGAACAAGCGATCGTTAAGCAGTTCGAAGGCATGACGCCTTCACAGAGAGCGGCGGCAGAAGCAGCGGCACGGCGTGCAGGACAGCATGCGGTAGCACTGACCAAGGAAAAGTATCCTCATCTCGCGGACAACTCGGTAAACGTCGCGGAAAAAGTCGGCGGTGGAGTCCTTGGCTGGGGTGTTGAACTTGGTGTTCGTGCGTTGGTCGACAAGCTAGGCCAACCCGCTGCCGATGGGACTGTGAACACCTTCGGCAAGAACAAAGACCTGTGGAAGGGCGGAATCTCGATGGCGATCAGCGCGGCGACCATTACCGCGAACGTAGCCATGACGGGAAGTACAGAGTCTTCCATCGGTCGTCGACTCGCAACGACTGCCGGAGTGGTCACCGGTGCCTTCGGGTTCGATCGCATCGCCAAAGCCTACTTGAAGCTGCCCAGCTAGGACCAAATAGCCATGAGTAGCTTCCCAGACAATCGCCTAGAGCGTATCGAGCTCGCGTTATCCAAAGCAGTCAAGCTACTGCCTGCGGATGCGCGTACCAAGCTCGCTGCGCTTGCAGACCCGGAGACCATCTTCGGGTTTGCAGTAGTGCTGGGAGTCTGGGGAGGGCTACAGCTCACGCCGCTCGGTCCGGTGGCCGACGCTGTCTTAGCAGCCTATGGAACGTTGGAACTTGGTGCGGATGGGCTAGAGCTTATCCGTGCGGGCATTGAAGCCAGCGAAGCGAGCAGTGAGGCAGCACTCGACAAAGCAGCGCAGCGCCTAAGCAAAGCGCTTGTGTCGGTCGGTGTGGACTTGATTGCAGGGGCCATCGCAAACCCCCTGTTCAAGCAGATCAAGAACATTGCGAAGGGTCTTCGTTCCACGCTGAAGGCCGCCAAGATTGAGCGAGCAGCACCGGCTCTGCCTGGAGTGGTGACAACGGCTGCCGCTGGAGTGGGCGCAGTCAATGCAGCTCCGAAGGTTGGTTCCGCAGCCACTACCTTTCTAAAAGTAGCGATACCTTCGGCGGGTCTGCTGCTGCTGCTTGCGGTCCTGCTTGGCAAGGGTCCGAACCGAAAGGGGCGGTCATGATCGATGCAGAGGCAGTTGGGAAGCTCTTCGATGAGAACATCGATGACCACCGGAAATACTACAAGCTGGGATTTGAGTATTGGCATCGGGGAGAGGGATCGACGCTGCCAGCCTCTCTGTCTGCGGTGCCAAAAATTCTGCAAGACCTTGCAGAGCTTGGCTATCAGGACGCAGCGAAGGGAAGGAAACCTCCCTTCAAAATCGACCTGCCCAAAAAGTATTTTGAGGAGCCGACTCCCCAGCAACTACCGGCACCGAGTCCTGTGACTCCAGTTTCAAGTGGGAGCGCGCCAACGCCTGCTTCCACTCCGAATACGACTCCCAAGCCGAAGGATGCAGAAGTACCGAAGCCCAAGGCAGAGGAAGAGTTCCTCCCCCCCACTGATCAGGCGAAATACTGGTACCTGAGAGGTTTTGAGGGGGACTCGGTCAAGCCTCCAGCAGAGTTTCTCAAGTGGTACCGGTCCGGCCTGAAGGACCGTGAGTCGCGATTGCCAGCTCGAGTGGTGGCACCGACACCTCAGACAGTACCACCTGCACCTGGTGGTTCTGATCTGACGATGCCGCTGCTGGGCCTTGGCGGATTGCTAGCGATCGGGTTGGGACTTTCGCTGATGAGACGTCGCAAACGGAGTCGAAACTAATGGCCTACGAACCTGAGGACCGTGACGCGGCGGTGATTGGTCGTGACGACCTTCAATTTGAAGGAGAGGACGTAGATTTCCCGACGTCATCCGATCAGTATGACGACAAGAGCCCCACGGCCAAACATACCGACTTCGACCTGTCGAGGGGAACGCAGACAGTTGATGGCGTGAAGTTCGATGTCGGCTCGATCTTCAAGGGAACCACTGACGCAGTCACTGCAACGGCAAAAGCTGTTGCAGAAGTGAGCAAAGCGAAAGCGGCCAGCCCGGATGCTGCATCAAAGACAGAAGCCACTCCAAAGGCAGACACCAAGCCGAGCAGCTCGCCACCTGCTCCAATCGTGAAACCTGCCAGTTCTGGTGGAACGTATGCAGTGGTTGGATTCGGAGTGTTGGCGACTGCCGCCTTGATGGCTGTGATTGCAGGACGGAAGCGCAAGCGGAGGACACTCTGATGGGATTCATTGGAACCGTTGAAGAGGTCTCCTACAACGAGGGCGTAGATGATGTGGTGCGAGTCCAAACCGGCGTTGGTGGACCACTGCATAACAGCGACACTCGAGACCGTTTTTGGTACGCGCTCGGGGAATCCCACCAATCACGAAGGCAAGCGCTCATTCCGTGGGCGTTGGTTGTCGCGACAGCCTTAACCCAACAGCAGCGAGACTGGTATCAAGAGGGCTTCGAGATTGGCCAGATCGTCAAAGCAGGAAAACTGCCAGGTCCAGCCAAGGGTCCGGTGGGAGATCCTGATTATGGTCGGTGGATTAACGCGGGTGTGAGCGATGGTCGACTCTACGACTTTCAGCGTTATGTCATCACCACAGAGGCACCAGCTCCACCGCCACCTCGTCCGCCAAGCTCTCCCGTTGTGGTCGTGCCGCCAGTTGGACCGGTACCGCCCTCCTACAGAGGTGCTCCGATCTATGAGGTCGCCGCGTATTTTGCGGGGAAACGGGTTCCTCTTGATCAGCTCTTGGCGGTATCGAACTTCACCGATCGGTTGCTTAAGAACCCCGTGGCGCGCCTGTTTTGGAAGTCGGCTCTGCGGTTTGACGTGCTCGGCGATGCACCAGGCGAAGAACGAGAAGGGTATCGACTGAGTGGACCGAGAGGTCCGGTTGCAAGGTATCTGGCGGTGATTCAGAGCCAGGCCAACCCACCTTTTCCCGTTGACCCTTCGTACTACGGGCTGCCGGCCTTTTTTGTAACTCGCGTCAAGGGCGGTGGACGACGAGGCGGAATCCGGTTCTTGAGTCGCAGAGAGCTTGAGGACTTGGGCATTGATCCAAACGCAGGATTTGAACCCCTGTACTGAACAAGAGGAGCTAGGAACCATGGCAAGAAGTTTTTCCCCAAGCGACATCGAGGAATCGGAAACCGCAGTAGCAGTCCGCCTTTCTGACGGGAGCACGCAGTATCTGAGCAAAACCGATGTCTACGAAATGATGCGCGGCGGTGGTGGGGGCGGCATCAACGTTGACCAGCTCGCCAACGGAGCCACCGCTCTTAGCGGCATGTTGGCCTTCTATCAAGACGACAAGTACCGCGATGATCTGGCCCACGCTCGCAACAAGCTGGGCAAAGCGAACCAAGCGTTTGTCGACGAGCTGCGCAAGCAGCCAAACGGCATCGCACTGGCCAATGCGTTCATCAAAACTTGCAAGGCTCAGAACCAGCTCGATCGCAGCCAGGATTTGATCAACCGCTCGCAAGACATGGCGATCCTTGTCAACAGCGGTAGCGCCGCAGCGAAGGCACTGATTTCCGGCGGACCATCTGGGTACGGGTCTGGCATTGGGACCGAAGAGTTTCTGCTGGGTGGAGCCGCTCTGTGGATCGGAGCAAAGGCCCTGGGTGATGGCGGGCGTCGTCGTCGTTGGAATGATGAAGACGAGGATGACTTCGACGATCTCGGCGACAGCACGGTTCCCAAGTAAGGACAGCTAGCGGGGGGCTAGCTTCCCCAGAGAAGCAATCAAGTCAGAGGGAGAACACGAATCATGGGAAGCACACTTGCAGCATTGAACCTGGCGGCCATCATCGGAGCCACTGGGACGTTTCTTGAGGACTCGCGGCGCAACCGTCGACGGTCGATTTCCGCACAAGACAAAGCCGACGAGGCCCTTACGATGGCGGAAGACTGGACCAACAGCGCGGATCGCATTCGCCTGATTGATCCAAAGGTTCGCGACTACATCGCCGGCCTGTCGTATCCGAGCCAGCCGGTATCGGACACCCCGTCTGCTTTTGCGAGCACCCCGACGGTGATCGCTCGTCCGTTTATGACCGAGGATGAGGCCACCACGCCGACGTCCTATCCCCCGGCCGTGAACCTGTATGACGCCTACGGTCGGTTCATCAACCCGAGCGATGCGCAGCAGGGGGAGAACTTCCTTCACGGCCTGGTCCAGAACTACGGCGAGCTGCGTGCATCGGACCTGGGTGCCACGTTTGAAGGCGTTCCGAACAAGGCGAAGCTTCAGCACATCTTCCGGCATCACCGGGGATTGATGCAGGCGCTGGTCGATCTGGAGTCGGTCGGAATCAGCCAGTCGGATGCCAAAGAAGCTTGGCTGCGGTTCTACGACAGGACGCTATCGCGTGGCAGCACCGTGCTGTGGCGGTTGATGGAGGACTCTCCGGTCCTGTCTGCAAACGGAAGCTTCCTGACGTTCACGCTGCCTGCGAATTACCTACAGGTTGGCGACACTGCGATCCTGTACTGGACGCCACTGCTTCCGGCTGGTCTGGTGAACGTCGACTTCACACCGCAAGTGAAACTCGGTGATCTGAGTGGACTCACCCTTTGGGCACCGTATGCGTCTCTCAACCCCAACAATCTTGGTCTGTTGAGCGCATCACTGATTGACTGTGAGATGCGAATCACGCGACGCAGTGATGACCCGACGACTGGGAATGCCCGATTCGCAATTGGTGGTCACCTGGTCTGTGGTTCGGGAACCGTTCAGGGTGGCATGGGACTTTCCGCCGGGGTGAATGTGGTGCAGTTCAATCATTCCATCGACCAGCAGATTGCCCTCACCGGCACGTTCAGCGCCGCGATGTCGGTTCGCGTCACCGAAGGCAAGTTCATCCGCGAGACCTGATTCCTACACGAAGGAAAATACCACCATGCGCTGCGCTATCCTGTTTGCTCTGAGTCTTCTTGTTGGATGTTCGTCGCTGTTTACCAGTGGGGACATTCCAGAAGGATATCTGTGTAGAGAGGACAGCGCAGACGCATGCCCTTCGGGTCAGGTCTGTGACGTGAGCAAGGGCTGCTGCCGTAAACCTGGCAGTTCTTGTAATGGCCCAGACCTCGCGTCCGTGCCAACCGACCTATCCACACCGCCTGACCTGTGGGAGCCTTCGGGCTGCGCGGGGAAGGGGGTGCGGATTGCACCGGGATTGTACGGATGCGATGGTCCTATTGCCAAAGGTCAGGCGGGGTCGCTGTGTGCCGCTGGTTATACGCTGACGGATTCCAGTCTCTCACCATTAGAATTCAGTGAATGCGGGAAAATAAACGGCTTCTACTTAACAACGACATTGATCTATCATAGTGGCTTGGATGTGACGGTTCCGGTGCAATGTAACATTCAATTCAAAGATACATTGAATTGTACTCAACCGACGTCGACTTTTCGTTTTAGACTCGGCTGTGGCGGATTTCGATTTACTGGATATGTGGAATGCTACAAGTCCTGTGGAGCATTGTATCAGGCCGTATCATGCTATCGGCCAACTCCGATTGAGTGCTGGCCTGCGCAAACTCCAGGCATCATCGACGAATCCAGCAGCAATCCGAACATCGGCGTGCTGTGCAGAAAGAAGTGAGATGCCCCGCCGCCGAACATCGGGATGGCTGGCGGGAACGACGCTGACACTCGGTGCTGTTGGCGTCGTTGCGTATTTGTTGCGCCCGCGTTCGGCTCAGGCGAAGGCACTTACCCAATCCATGGACTTCACCGACTGGAAGCGAGCCAAGCTCACCGAATACTATCCTGACCTGCCTGCTACGGCATCGGCCAGAGAGAAGCGGGAAGAGGGTGGGGCCAATGCTCGTAGCAAGCTAATTCCAGTGATCACCCTGGATCAGCATCGCAGCGACCCAGTCAGGTATCCCTTTGCAACGGTCGCAGCAGATGACAATCTTGAAGGTCGAAAGATCAAGGTTGGGTTCGGACCCCGACTCTATCTGGCCGCGTATCCAAACGATATCTTTCGAATTTACGATACCGGCGGCAACTTTAGAGGCGCTAACAAGGTGATGTCTGGTGGCAATGAGCCATTTGATATCGCGGTAAGTTATTCAGGGTTGCGCAACAAGATTGGTGATCGACTGACGTTATACAAGGTCGATTGGGAAGACGTGCTGGCTTTTCCGCAGCGGCTCAAGAGGACGCCGAACACATGACGCGCAGAACTGTCACCGAGCGACTGCTGCGTGTTGTGGAAGCGGACTTCTACAAGATGCTGGGACGCACTCCTAAGCAACCGCAGCGGACCCGCGACTTTGTGGACGAGCTGCTCGCCAACGGGGCCAGCGCCAAGACTTCGGCTCGTGCGGCATGTGCAGCGGATGCCGAAGATCCGACTGTCTGCGCGGTGCCGATTCCCAAGACTCCTAACGTAAGTATGGCTCGGTCCAAACATCAGCCATTTGAATCCCCGCCGGTTTTTACCAAACCGTGCTGCGGTGCCAAGTCGAGCCCCCCCAAATCTGGACCTGTTCGAGTTCGGGAAGCACCTCCGGTCATCCGTTCGGCGCGAGAACTGAGTCTTCATCTGGGCCAAACCGAGCAAGGCAGCTCGGTCGACTGGTCGGCAGCGGAGCAGACCAACGCGTTTATGTTGATCACTGGTGGCAGCGGTTCAGGAAAGAGCGAGCTGCTGCGTTCGATTGGTGGGCAAGTAGGGGCAGAGATCCCGACCATCATTTTTGATGTTCACGGAGATTTGACGCTTCCCGGCTTCACGTCGCATCGCTTGGGCAAAAGCCTCGGTGTGAATCCTCTGAACCAGCCTGCGCCCGATGTTGGACAGCGCGTGCGTGAGTTTGTCTCGACGATGCGAATTGCGGTTCCCGGACTCGGGAGCCGTCAGCAGCTCATCTTGAGTGAGACAGCCCGCGAAGTATGCCGCGCTGAGCGCTGCGACCTGGGCGAGCTGCGTAAGCAACTGCAAGAACAGCAAGGAAGCAAAAGCGCCGATCGGAACTCGGTGTTTGGACTGCTGGCGAGTCTCGATGTCGTGTTTGGCGAGCCGGTATTCGAGGCCACCAACATCCTTGATCCGCGTGTGCTTCTCACAGGCGCGCATCGGCTGGACCTGACGCAGCTTGTCCGGCCTGCTCAAGTCCTGGTCATCGAAACGCTGCTGCGCTGGCTGTTTGAAGCCATCCGATCAGCCGGTCCGGTATCAAGCCGAGGACTGCTGCGCGTGTTCGCGATCTGTGATGAGGCGGCACTGCTGCGCGGTTCGGAAGTGCTCGACATTTTGTTCCGCGAGGCCCGCAAGTTCGGCCTCGGCATGGCGCTAGCTTCCCAGCTCGCGGCAGACTTCGGGCCAGCACTACGAGCCAATGCAGGCACGATCTTTACACTGCGAGCGAACAGCGCGGCGGAAGTGAACGCCAACGCACGCGAACTTGGTATTTCACCGGTTCTGGTCGGGAAGCTATCTCGTCCTGGTCAAGCGCTGCTGCGTGACAGCAGTGGAATCCGCGCAGCCCAGATAGAGCGCTGGCCCTTCAAGCAGCCGACGCTGTTTCCAACGCAGACGATGGTGGGCAGTGCCAAGCCAGCCAAGCCAGCCAAGAGCGGCAAGACGACCTATGACCCGCAGGAATTGGAAGTGGGTCGGCGGATCGAGCTGGAACACACCAAGAATCCCAAGGTGGCCGAGCGCATCGCCAAAGATCACCTCCGTGAAATTCCCGACTACTACAGTCGACTTCAAAAAATGGAGTCGGAAGTTTTCAGGCGCAAAAAGCCACAAGGCTAGCGAATAAAAGGATGGCAAAACCATGGCAGGATCTCGCGGCTCCTCAGTCCCCCTGTTTGTATTCTTGGGTCTTACTGGTCTCGCGCTTTGGGCCGGCACCCGGGCCGGAAATCAGCGCATGAAGGCTCTGCCTCCGTCTAAGGACCGTTACAAGGAACGGAGGATTGGTGTTCTCAAGCGGTCCATCGATG
>ERZ724517.823-NODE-823-length-18223-cov-6.544089_pt1 | contig 18223 bp, 19 predicted proteins | sample MGYA00376050_ERZ724517 | MGnify/ENA primary metagenome ERZ724517 (study PRJEB28724, sample SAMN07190886) | activated sludge metagenome | isolation source: activated sludge of sewage treatment plant in Hong Hong | place: USA: Christiansburg, Virginia | collected... | reverse complement strand
GGTCCGGGGCGCTGGCCGCGTCGTCGGCCGAGAGAGTGGGGAGGTGCCCACCCGTCAAGGGGGGCAACAGGGGCAACGGGGGCAGCGAGTCGGACGCTGGGACCGAGGGGATCTCGGCGTCACCAGACTCAAGGGGGTGTCCGGCGGCGGTCCACGCCGTGAGGCCACCATCGAGCACCCGCACCGGAAGCCCCACCCAGCGCAGCACCCACCAGGCGCGTCCGGCGGCGAAGGACCCCGGCTCGTCGTATACGACAATCTCCTGGCCGACGTGAACGCCGGCCGCAGCAAGAGAGTCGCGCAAGACGGCGAGGTCCGGCAACGGGTGGCGCCCGTCGCGCGGATCGCCGGTAGGCCGCGTCAGCGCGGACTCCAGATCGAGGAAGGCGGCGCCGGGAAGGTGGCCCGCGGCATACCGCTGCCGTCCCGAGCCAGGCACTTCGCCGAGAGTCCACCGGACATCCAGCAGCGCCGGCGGGGCGGAGCCGGCCAAAGCGGCGGCCAACTCGGGAACGGTGACCATGACCCCGCGCCGGCTCGACATGTCGTCCAGCCTAGAGGCGGCCGTCGGCGCAGTGCCGGGTCAGGCGAGGCCCTGGTATGCCGCTGGGGCCGAGGTTTCACGTGGAACGTCAGGCAACGAACGCCACCTCGACTGCGGGGCCGCCCCGTCGGTCAGCCGTAGGTGTCACGGGGGCCGGGGCCCTGCACGCGGCGGCGGCCCTTGACCCACGAAGGGGCCGCTGGCCCGAGTACGACGAGGTCGGTGACGATGCCAGCGCCCACCACCGCCTCGATCCGGCCCAGCAGCGACGAGGTGAGCAGCCGGATCTGGGTCGCCCATGCCGTCGAGTCGGCCTGGACGCTGAGGACACTTCCCTCGAAGGTCACCGGCCGCACGTGCCCGGCGATCTCCGCCCCGACGATCTCGGCCCACCGACCCATGACCGAGCCCACGGTGACGTCGGCGGACCAGCCGCGGTCGAGCAACAGTCGCTCCAACTGCGCACCCAGAAGCGCGGGGTCTCGGTCGTCCCCGGTGCTGCGGGTGGGCGGCATACCAGCGATGCGACGGGAGTTGGGAGCCGGCTTCATCCCTGGGCGAAAACCCTTGTCACGTGCGGCTTTACGCGCTCGGGCCAGTGCACTGCGAGAGGCCTCGGCCGGGTCGGCGACCGGCAGGCCCTCCGCGTCTGGCGCAGTGTCCGGCTCCGTGTCCCTGCCCGCCTCCACGTCGGAGTCCGGTACGGAGAGCGGGCCCGCCTCGTCAGTCGACACGGGTCACCTCGCCGAGCGTGACGGCATACGTCCGGCCGGTGGAGCGCAGCCGTTCGGGGACGTCCGCGCCCACGGCGGCGGTGACGAGCACCTGCTCGCAGTCGGCGACGAGCTCGGCCAGCCGCTCGCGTCGCTGGGTGTCCAGCTCGGCGAACACGTCGTCCAGGACGAGCACCGGGTCCTCGCCGAGGTCGCGCCGCAGCAGTTGGTATGCCGCGAGCTTGAGTCCCAGCGCCAGCGACCAGGATTCGCCATGGCTGGCATAGCCCTTGGCCGGCATCGGCCCCAGCGCCAGGTGGACGTCGTCGCGATGCGGCCCAACGAGGGTGACCCCTCGCTCGACTTCGGCGGCCCGGTTGGCCTCGAAGGCCGCGAGCAACTCGGCTCGCAGATCCTCGAGGTCGGGGACCTCACCGGCACCGATGGCTGCGGTCACCGACTCACCCAGACTCGCGCGGTAGCTCGCCGACACCGGGGTGACTCCCGCGCTCACCGTTGCGTATGCCGCCGCGAGGAAGGGGGTGAGGTCGCGCAACAGCCGCAGCCGGGCATAGAGCAGTTGGGCGCCGACCTCGGCAAGGTGGGTGTTCCAGATGTCCAGGGTGTGCAGGGTGGATTCCGTTGCCGTGTCAGGGTTTTCGCCAGGGGCGAGGCTGGCCGACCGGCGCCGGGACGAGCCCTTGCGCAGCACTGGCGCCGCCGACTTGAGCAAGGCGTTGCGCTGCTTGAGGATCCGTTCGTAGTCGGCCCGAACCCCGGCCCAGCGGGGCTGCCGCGCGACAAGCAATTCGTCGAGGAACGCCCGTCGACCCGCCGGGTCGCCCTTGACCAGCGCGAGGTCCTCGGGCGCGAAGAGCACCGTCCGCAGGGTGCCGAGGACGTCGCGGGTCCGCGTGAGCGGGGCCCGGTTGAGGCGAGCCCGGTTGGCCCGGCCCGGCGTCAACTCAAGCTCGACGAGGGTCTCCCGATCGTGGCGGACGATCGCGGCGCGGATGACCGTCTGGGCTGCCCCAAACCGAACCATTGGCTGGTCGGTGGCCACCCGGTGACTGCCGAGCGTCGCCACATAGCCGATGGCTTCGACAAGGTTGGTCTTGCCCTGGCCGTTGAGGCCCATGATCGTTGTGACACCCGGAGCGAGCGGCAGCTCCGCGACGGCATACGAGCGGAAGTCGACGAGCGAGAGGTGACGGACGTGCATGGCCCTGCCGTCACCTGCCTCGGTCGGATCAGTGTGCGGGCGATGCCTTGGGGGCGGCCCGGCGCGTGGTGGTCTTCTTGGCAGCGACCTTAGCCGCAGCCGGTGCCTGACCCGGTGACGCCTTGGCTCCGGCGCTCTCGGGCGCGGTGGCGCGCAGGTTCTCGCCCTCAGCCACCGTCATCACCGCGTGCCCACCGAACTGCCCGCGCAACGCAGCCACGGCTTGCAAGGCCGGCGACACCGGCTGGCGCGAGGCGAACCGGGCGAAGAGCGACGCGGCGATGACCGGCATCGGGACGGCGTTGTCGATCGCCTCCTCGACGGTCCAGCGGCCTTCGCCGGAGTCGTTGGTGTAGTCCGAGACGTCGGCCAGCGTCGGGTTGTCCTCGAGGGCGTCGACGAGCAGGTCCAGCAGCCAGGACCGCACGACCGTCCCTCGGCTCCAGGCCTTAAAGCAGCCGGGCACGTCGGTGACGATGTCCTTCTTGGCCAGCAGCTCGTAGCCCTCGCCATAGGCGTGCATCATGGCGTACTCGATGCCGTTGTGAACCATCTTGGCGTAGTGCCCCGCGCCGACCTCGCCGGCGTGCACGAAGCCCAGGTCGCGCTCGCCCTCGGGCCGCAGCGCGTCGAAGATCGGCATCGCGAGGTTGATCCACTTCTTGTCGCCGCCAGCCATCAGGCCGTAGCCGTTCTCCAGCCCCCACACGCCACCGGAGACGCCACAGTCGACGTAACCGATCCCCTTCTGCGCCAACAGTTTTGCGTTGGCGAAGTCGTCGGTGAAGCGGGAGTTCCCGCCGTCGATGACCAGGTCACCCTTCTCGAGCAGCCCGGCCAGCTTGGCAACCGTGTCCCTCGTCGGCGCGCCCGCGGGCACCATGATCCACACGACCCGGGGACCGCTCAGCTTCTTGACCATCGTGGCCAGGCTGGCGACGTCGCGCACGGCCGGGTTCTTGTCGTAGCCGATCACCTCGTGGCCGCCCGCCCGGATGCGCTGGCGCATGTTGGCGCCCATCCGGCCCAGACCGATGAGACCGAGTTGCATGACGGGTGCCTCCTGAAGTGACGGTCGATAGGGACGCTGCGGAGGTCAGGCTATGCCCCGCTCACCAGTGGCTCAGGTATGCCGCGTGCCAGGCGCGCGCTGCGACGGCTGTGAAGTCGCCCATGAAGCCGTCCCTGATGGTGTTATCACACCACCTGCTGCGGCTTCATGAGCGGCTCCATGCCCGCCCTCCCACCCGTGAAGCCTCAGCTGGCGAAGCGGACGGGCATGAGGACGTAGCGGTAGGACGTGTCGGCCTCACCCGTCGCCTCCCGCTGCCCAGCCATGACCGCGGGGCGGCTGGGCTGGGTGAAGGAGAAGCGGGTGAAGGGGGTGCCGATGACGCCGAGACCGTCGAGCAGGAAGTGCGGGTTGAACGCGATCTCGATGTCAGGCCCGGTGAGCGTCGACTCGACCGCTTCGGAGGCCTGCGCGTCGTCACCGGTGCCGGCCTCGATGGCCACCTGACCATCGGTGAACCGCAACCGCACGGGCGTGTTGCGCTCGGCGACGAGGGCCACGCGCTTGACCGCCTCGATGAGAGCGCCGGTCTCGAGCACGGCCTCGGAGTCGACCGAGGTCGGGAAGATCGAGGTGACCTTGGGGTATTCGCCGTCGAGCAACCGAGTCGTCGCGCGCCGCTGCCCCGCCTCGAAACCGATCAGCCCGTCGCCACCGGCGTTGCCTCCGAGGGCCAACTCGACCGAGCCGGCGGCACCGAGGGCCTTCGCGGTGTCACTGAGGGTGCGGGCCGGGATGAGCGCGGTGTATGCCGCGTCGGACCGGGCCGGTGCCCAGGTGAGCTCGCGCATGGCCAGGCGGTAGCGGTCGGTCGCCAGCAGGGTGACCTTGTCGCCCTCGATCTGCATCCGGACGCCGGTGAGGATCGGCAGTGTGTCACCCCGGTCGGCCGCGATGGCGACCTGGTGCACGGCTTGAGTGAACACGTCGCCGGCGATGGTGCCGGAGGGCTGCGGCGCGGCCGGCAGGGTGGGGTAGTCGTCGGCCTGCATCATCAGCAGGCTGAACCGGCTCGTCCCGCAGGTGACCGTGACCTTGTTGCCCTCGGTCGAGACGTCAACCGGGCGAGCGGGGAGGGCGCGCGAGATCTCCGAGAGCAGGCGCCCGGTGACCAGCACGGTGCCGCCTTCGTCAACGTCGGCGGCGACGGTGACCTTGGCGGACACCTCGTAGTCGAAGGCTGACAGCGTGACCGTGCCGGCCCGATCGGCTTCGATCAGCACGCCGGACAGGACGGGCACCGGAGGTCGGTTCGGCAGACCGCGAGCCACCCAGGCCACGGCATCAGCGAGCACCTCGCGCTCAACGCGGAACTTCACGATCGTCTCCACCCTCGTGCTTCTTCGATCCAGACCCCGGCTCAACCGGCAGAACGGCGCGGGCGCGCGCACCACCGCCGTGTCGGGGGGAACTCCGACCCTAGTCGGTTGGGCGGGAACTGCAAGAGGGAAGGGTCACCGCAGTTGCGCACGCTCCTGCCTGATCCCCAGCGTTGTCGGGGCATTGGAGAGAATTGGTGGACTCGTCGTCGTCATAGGTGTTGTGGATTCTGTGGATAACCCTCAAGTCCGCAGGTCAGCGGCCCAAGCGGCCTGGGTATGCCGCGTGCATGAGTCGGTGGGTAACTCACCGAGCCTGTTGACGGGCACCACGGACCCACAGCCAGTGCACTGTGAGGGTGGTGTTGTCCCCCAAATGGTGAACGTTGTCCACAGCTGTCCACAGCCGAGTGTGGACAACTTAGGGGAGGGCTCAGGGCAGAGGAAGGTGCAGGCGGGGGAGCGTGAGGCGGGAGGAGCGTGACGCGACGGAGCGTGCCGGAGCGAATGGGTCAGCGCGAGTGGTTGCGGATGCGCGCGGTGAGCTCGGTGACCTGGTTGTAGATCGCCCGCCGTTCACTCATCAGCTCGCGGATCTTGCGATCGGCGTGCATGACGGTCGTGTGGTCGCGGCCGCCGAAGGCCTGGCCGATCTTGGGCAGCGACAGCTCGGTCAGCTCGCGGCACAGATACATGGCGATCTGCCGGGCCGTCACCAACTGCCGCGAGCGCGAAGAACTGCACAGGTCATCGACGGTGAGAGCGTAATAGCTCGCCGTCTCGGCCTGGATGGTCCCGATGGTGATCTGCACCGGCTGGTCGGTGGGGACGAGGTCCTTGAGGACCACCTCGGCGAGGGTGAAGTCGACCGGCTGCCGGTTGAGGCTGGCGAACGCGGTGACCCGGATGAGGGCCCCTTCGAGCTCGCGGATGTTCGAGGTGATCCGGGTGGCGATGTACTCCAGCACCTCGTCCGGGGCGCTCATCCGCTCCTGGAGGGTCTTTTTGCGCAGGATCGCGATGCGGGTCTCGAGGTCGGGTGCCTGCACGTCGGTGATGAGGCCCCACTCGAACCGACTACGCAGCCGCTCCTCGAAACCACTGAGTTGCTTGGGCGGCAGGTCACTGGTGATGACGACCTGCTTGCTGTTGTTGTGCAGCGCATTGAAGGTGTGGAAGAACTCCTCCTGCGTCTGCACCTTGCCGGCGAGGAACTGGATGTCGTCGATGAGCAGCACGTCGACATCGCGGTAGAGGCTCTGGAAGGTGCTCGCCCGGTCGTCACGGATCGAGTTGATGAACTCGTTCGTGAACTCCTCGGAGTTGACGTAGCGCACCCGGAAGCCGGGATAGATCTGGCGGACGTAGTGGCCGATCGCGTGCAGCAGGTGGGTCTTGCCCAGCCCCGAGGAGCCGTAGATGAACAACGGGTTGTAGGCCTTGGCCGGCGCCTCGGACACGGCGTTGGCCGCGGCATGCGCGAACCGGTTGCTCGACCCGGCGACGAAGGTGTCGAAGGTGTACTTCGGGTTGAGCCGGCTGCGGTCCTGGTCACCGTCGCGTCGAGGGAAGGCGATTACCCCAGGGGTATGCCGCCCGCTCCCCTCAGGATGGAAGCGTTCCATCCGCGCGGCGTCGGGGCTCTCGTGGCGCTCGTCGCCGTTGGCAGTGTCGAACCCGTTGGCGGGGTCGACCCCGTTGGAGCTGGGGGTGGCGTGCTCGAGGGTGGGGTCGACCGTGACGGCCAGCCCGATGTCGCGGCCGAGCGCTCCGCTGAGCGTCGCGACGAGGTGCTCGCGGACGTCCGACTCGAGCACCTTCTTGGTGTAGTCGTTGGGCACGGCGATGAGGGCGGTCTGTTCGACGACGGCCATCAGGCGGGCGAAACCGACGAAGGCACGCTCACTGGGGGAGACACCGGTGCGTTCCAGAGCCACGAGGGTGCGTTGCCACAGGTCGGTGAGATCGACGTCTCCGCCTGTCACGTGTGGCTCCCCTCCTTGCCGACGCCGGGCCCGTTGGGTCGGGCCTCCAGACGTTCGACATTACCCGTCATCCACAGCTCTATCCACAGGGTGGGGACAAACCACCGATGGGGGAAGGCCTCGCAGCCGGAAGCATCGTCTGTCCGGGGGCTGCGTGGAGAGATTACACCCCTTGATGGGCGTGTCGCTCCCCTAAACCGGAATGACGAGGGGGGAGAATGCTGGGTTTTCGTTGCTGGTCGAGGTCCCGGGTTTGACCCTGCCCGCCGACGGGCCGTACCCTGATCTGCGGCCCATGTGTCGACTCTGACTCCGGCCGCTTTCGCGCGCCCGTGCTTGTCACCGCGGGCTTCCGATTGCGGCCGGCGGACGGGGTGACGCGGCATACGGGCGCCCCGCAGTCCACCGCAGTCCGCCCGCAGGCTACCCGCCCTGGGCCTGCCGATCGACGGAGACAGACCCGTGAGCAAGCGCACCTTCCAGCCGAACAACCGCCGTCGCGCCAAGACGCACGGCTTCCGCCTGCGGATGCGGACGCGCGCCGGTCGCGCGATCCTCGCCGCTCGCCGTCGCAAGGGCCGCTCCGAGCTGTCCGCCTGAGGCGGATATGTGCTCCCGGCCCGCAATCGGCTGCGTGAGTCGGGCCAGTTCCGTGCCGTCCTCCGCGGCCCTGGTGGGTCGCGAGCCGGCGGACCGTTGATGGTGGTTCACGCAGCGATGACCGATCCGATGGGTGCTCGCGCCCCCCGGGTCGGTTTCGTCGTGTCCGGCGCCGTCGGAGGCGCCGTCGTGCGTAATCGGGTCAAGCGCCGGTTGCGCGCGCTGGCCGGGAGTGCGCTGGGCGGCATACCGGCCGGGTGCGACCTGGTCGTGCGGGCGGCTCCGGCCGCAGCGACAGCGTCGTTCGCCGAGTTGCAGGCCGAGTTGGATCGGTGCCTGCGTCGCGCCCTGGCCAAGGTGGCGTGAGCTGATGACGCTGGCAGAGCTGCTCGGGCCCGGATTGCGCGGTCCGTGGACGTGGCGCAAGGCGGCTGCGGCACCCCTGCTCGTGCTCGTTCGGATCTACCAACTGGCGATCTCGCCGCTGTTGCCGCAACGGTGCCGCTTTTACCCCTCCTGCTCGGCGTATGCCGTCACCGCCCTCACGCGGTTCGGTCCGCTGCGCGGTGGCTGGCTGGCTGCGCGCCGGCTGGGCCGCTGCCACCCGTGGAACCCTGGCGGCGTTGACCACGTTCCCGAGCGGGAAGCCTGCCGCACTCACGCGGCGACCTAGACCACCTGGTCCGCGAGCGGCATACCTGGACTGCTGACCGGACCGAACCATCCGGCGAGATGAGAGTCTCGCCTTTCGAGCAAGGACGACAGTGGGCGACTTCATCAACCTCATCCTCTCGCCGCTGACCATCGGCGAGGCCTGGGTGATGCTTGCCTGGCACAAGGTCTGGACGACGATCGGCATCGGTGGTGGCTGGGCCTGGGCCTTGTCGATCGTCGGGCTGACGGTCGTCGTGCGAATCGTGCTCATCCCGCTCTTCGTCAAGCAGATCCACTCGTCCCGGCGGATGCAGTTGATCCAGCCGGAGATGCAGAAGATCCAGGCGAAGTACAAGGGCAAGACCGATCCCGAGTCTCGGCAGGCGATGACTCAGGAGACGATGGATCTCTACAAGAAGACCGGGACCAACCCGTTCTCCTCGTGTCTGCCGATCCTGCTGCAGTCGCCGTTCTTCTTCGCGCTGTTCACGGTGCTCAACAACCTCAAGGGCATCGCGGAGGGGACCCACCCGGCGATTGGGCCGATCACGCCAGCGGTGGCCCATGAGATCGAGTCGTCGAACATCTTCGGTGCGCCGTTCTCCTCGACCTTTATGGGGTCGACCGACACGGCCACGAAGATCGTCACGGTCGTCCTCATCATCCTCATGTCGGTGTCGACGTTCACGACGCAGCGGCAGTTGATGCGCAAGAACCTGCCCGACTCGGCGCTGGACAACCCGTTCATGAAGCAGCAGACGGTGTTGCTCTACCTCATGCCGATCTTCTTCGCCCTCTCGGGCATCAACTTCCCGATCGGCGTTCTCCTCTACTGGCTGACGACCAACGTGTGGTCGATGGGCCAGCAGTTCTACGTCATCCGCCGGATGCCGGCGCCGGGCTCGGCCGCCGAGCGGGCGCTGCACGAGCGCCAGGAGCGCAAGGGCAAGACCGTGACCCCCTTCTCGATCCGTGGGCTGGAGCGCGACGCCGCCGCAGGGGCCGCAGCCGACGAGACGGTTCAGGACGCACCCAACACGGTCAACCGCCAGCGACAGCAACCCAAGAGCAAGAAGCGGGCCAAGCGTTCCGGCCCGGCCACCGGCGCAGCCGGCACCGACGACGCCGAGGGATCCGCGGCAGACGGCAAGCCAACAGACCAGTGAGGTATGCCGTGCCAGCGCGGCATACGCGCGGCGGCGGCTGACGAAGGAGAAGTGTCAATGAGCGAAGCAGGGCAGGACGTGACGGAGCTCGTCGAGGCGAGCGAACCGGTGGCCGAGGTCGACGAGACCGTGGTTGACGAGACCGTGGTCAACGAGGTCGAGCTTGACGAGGTCGAGGTGCAGGGTGAGTCCGACTCGGGCGACCTGCCGGTCGGCGATGAGTCTGATGATGACTCCGACGACGACTCGGACGACGACTCGGACGACGACGAAGAGTCGGACGACGACGAAGAGTCGGACGACGACGAAGAGTCGGACGATGACTCGGACGACGACTCGGACGACGACTCGGACGACGACGCCGACGGTGGCGACGACGAGGCCAGCGGTCCGTCCGCGGGTCGGTCGCGTGGTTCGCGGTCGCGGTCCCGCGTGGCTCTGCTCGAGCGTGAGGGCGAGGTAGCCGCCGACTTCCTGGAGCGGTTGCTGGACATCGCCGACCTCGACGGTGACATCGAGGTCGACATCGACGGAGACCGCGCTGCGGTGTCGATCGTCGACTCCGAGGAAGGCCGCGTTCCGCGCCGGCTGGTGGGCCCTGACGGCAAGGTTCTGGATGCCCTCCAGGAGCTCACCCGGCTCGCCGTCCAGACCGCGACCGGCGAACGCAGCCGGTTGATGCTCGACGTGGCCGGGTTCCGGGCCGACCGTCGCACCGCGCTGGTCACCCTGGCCCAAGAGGCGATCGCCGAGGTGCGCGCCTCGGGTGTGGCCCGGGCGCTGGACAACATGTCGGCCTTCGAGCGCAAGGTCGTCCACGACGAGGTGACGGCCGCCGGCCTGGTCTCGGAATCCGAAGGGGTCGAGCCGCACCGGCACATCGTCATCAGCCCGGCGTGACCGAGGTTGATGTCCCGGTCCCGCCGCTGTCGGCGGCACAGGTCTTCGGCCCCCGTGAAGAGCTGGCCAGGGCCTATGTCGGTCTGCTCGCGGACACCGGGATCAGCCACGGGCTGATCGGCCCACGCGAGGTCCCTCGCCTCTGGGACCGACACGTGCTCAATTGCGCCGTCATCCAGGAACTCCTGCCCCCGAATGCTCTGTGCGCCGACATCGGCTCGGGGGCGGGGCTGCCTGGTCTGGCGTTGGCGATCGCTCGGCCGGACATCACGATGCATCTGGTCGAGCCCCTGCAGCGGCGGGCCCGGTGGCTTGACGTGGCTGTCGCTGAGCTGGGTCTGTCGGGCGTGACGGTGCATTGCTCCCGGGCCGACGCTTTGCACGGCGTGCTCACCGTGGATGTCGTCACAGCGCGAGCCGTGGCCGAGTTGGCGACCCTGGGTCAGTGGTGTCTGCCCCTACTGCCGCCCGGTGGACGTCTGCTGGCCATCAAAGGGTCCAAGGCTGAGGCCGAGCTCGCCGAGGCTTGGCCGGCCCTGCAGCGTCTGGGGTGCCAGGCCGGGTCGGTCCGTGAGTGCGGTGGGTCGATGATCGATCCGCCGACCCGGGTCGTGGAGGTGATTGCGGGGTCTGCGCCATCGTCGGGCAAAGGACGGGCCCGCCCACCCAGCGCCCGCGCGCAACAACGCAAGGCGCGAGCCGCCGCAGCGCGACGGCACCGTGGAGGGTTCTCGCCCACCGGTGCCGATGAGGCATCACCGAGCAACTGACGCCCACCAGCACCGATCTCGCCCACTACGGGCCTGGCCTGTGGATGATGGCGAAAGCCGAGGCGGGCGCTGTGGTTGGATGCAGGGATGGAGCGGCGCGCACGGACCAGTCGGGGACTGGGGTGGCCTTGGGGTTCATCCCCTGGCCGGCGAAGCCCTCTGGGGTGGCCCGACCACGGTTCGGACGATGATCTGGGTGACCAGCAGCCGTTGACCAGCGACTCGGACCCGACGGTCGATGTTTCACGTGAAACACCTGACCCGTTGCTTGGTTCCGCGACCCCTCCGGACCAGACCGATCTGGCCTCAGCCGACGACGTTGTTTCACGTGAAACACCTGACCCGGCAGCTGAGAGCAGCAGCCTCGTGGACCTCCAGGACGAGAGCACCCCGCTCGCGGCTGCCATCGCCCAAGATGTTCGCCGTCGGTCCACCCTCGTCGGAGCCCCCCTGCCGCGCCCCCCGGCCACCCGAGTTCTCACCGTCGCCAACCAGAAGGGTGGCGTGGGCAAGACCACCTCAGCGGTGAACGTCGCGGCCGCCCTTGCGCAGTCGGGGATGCGGGTTCTCGTCATCGACCTCGACCCCCAAGGCAACGCGAGCACGGCATTGGGGGTGGACCACCGGGCCGGCATCGACTCGATCTATGACGTCCTCGTGGACGGCCAACCGATGAGCGCGGTCGTCGTCGAATCCCCCACCGTGCCGGGACTCTTCTGCGCCCCGTCGACGATCGACTTGGCCGGCGCCGAGATCGAGCTCGTCTCGCTCGTCGCCCGTGAGGGCCGCCTGGCGACGGCGCTCAATGCGCACCTGGCCGACACGGCATACGACTATGTCTTCATCGACTGTCCCCCGAGTCTCGGGCTGTTGACCGTCAACGCCTTCGTTGCCGCGCGCGAAGTGTTCATCCCCATCCAATGCGAGTACTACGCGCTGGAGGGCTTGTCCCAGTTGCTGCGCAACGTCGAGTTGATCAGGACGCATCTCAACCCCACGCTCGCCGTCTCGACCATCCTGTTGACGATGTTTGACGGTCGGACCCGGCTGTCGGCCCAGGTGGCCGAAGAGGTGCGAGAGCACTTCCCCGAGCAGACCCTGCGCACGACCATCCCCCGGTCGGTCCGGGTGTCGGAGGCTCCCAGCTTCGGCGAGACCGTCATGACCTATGACCCGTTGAGCAGTGGGGCGCTGGCGTATCTCGAAGCCGCCAGTCAGATCGCCCAGCGAGGTGCCGAATCGATAGACGAGGGAGCACATCCGTGAAGGAACGAGAGAAGCGACGCGCGTTGGGCCGGGGCCTGGGGGCGCTCATCCCCACGGCCCCCGCGGGGGAGCGGCCCGTCGACGTCTTCTTCGGGCCTGCGCCGTCAGCAATCACCGTCGACATTGGCACGAAGCACGCCGCGGCCGACGGCGACCCGAGCGACCTGACTGATTCCGCCGAGACCACCGACCCGACCGACGCGGCTGCCGCGTCGTCGTCGAGCAGTCCCACGGACGCCCCCTCGGCAGGCACCGGACCGGCAGACCCGGACAACGACGCCCTGCGACCGGTCCCTGGGGCCACGTTCGCCGAACTCCCCGTCGAGTCGATCCGGCCCAACCCACGCCAGCCACGCACCGTCTTCGACGAAGACGACATGGCGGAGTTGGTCCACTCGGTGAGTGAGATCGGCATCCTTCAACCGATCGTCGTGCGCCGAGTCGACGATGGTGGGCCCCTCGGCTCGGGACACGACGCTGCTATCGCGACCTATGAGCTGGTCATGGGGGAGCGGCGGTGGCGAGCCGCACAGGCAGCCGGCCTCGAACATGTGCCGGCGATCATCCGCTCCACCCACGACGACGACCTGCTGCGCGATGCGCTCCTGGAGAACCTTCACCGCAGCCAACTCAACCCGTTGGAAGAGGCGGCGGCCTATCGGCAACTCCTGGATGACTTCGGCTGCACCCAGGAGGAGTTGGCCACCCGGATCGGGCGCAGCCGCCCGCAGGTGAGCAACACCCTGCGGCTGCTCAAACTGCCACCGCTGGTCCAGCGCCGCCTCGCGGCCGGGGTGTTGAGCGCCGGACATGCCCGCGCCCTCCTTGGCCTCACCGACGCCGCGGCCATGGAGCGCTTGGCCCAACGGATCGTCGCCGAGGGCCTCTCAGTCCGCTCCGTCGAGGAGATCGTCGCCGTCGGGGCGGTGGGAACGGCTCCGGTCAAACCCAAGTCTCCCCGCGCCGGTGGGCGGCGGCCGCAACTCGACGACATGGCCGCGTCTCTGTCCGACCACTTGGACACCCGGGTGACGATCGCCTTAGGACAACGCAAGGGCAAGGTCGTCGTGGAGTTCGCCTCGGTGGAGGACCTCAACCGGATCCTGGACGTGATCGGCGTCGACCGACCCAAGCGCTGACCGGACATGGCCGCGACACCCAAGCGCCGCAAGGGCGGTCCGGAAATTGTGCCGGTGACGGCCGATGACGTGCCCGCCCTCGTCGAGCCGTGTCGTGACTGCGCCTTCTGGGAGCGTGGACCCGGCCTCGTCGCGGGGACGGCGAGCACAGTGAGCAGGGACAAGGCTGCGTGGGTGCGCAGAGTCGAGGCCGAGTGGGGCACCCCGGGGTGGCTGGTTCGGGTGGACGGTCAGCCGGCTGGTCACCTTCTCATCGCCCCGGCTCATCTCGCGCCCCGCTCCCTCGCCTTCCCGACCTCCCCGGTCGCCGACGATGCGATTCTCCTGCTCGCGGTGCGGGTCGATCCCCGGTATGCCGGTCAGGGCCTGGGGCGCCGACTGGTCCAGACCGCCGCGCGGGAAGTCCTCTCCCACGACGGTCGGGCGATCGAGGCCTTCGGAACCACCCGGGACGATCAGTGCCTGACCCCGGTCGACTTCCTCACCGCCGTGGGCTTCTACGTCGTGCGGGAGCACGCGGCATACCCTCGGTTGCGGCTGGATCTGCGCACCGCACTGGCCTGGCGCGAGGACGTCGAGCATGCGCTCGATCGGATCCTCGCTCCGGTTCGGCGCCTGGGGGCCGGCAACCCCGTCGGCACCGCGAACAACGAAGCGCCCGGCGCTGGTCGGCCCTGAGGCCGCCGACACCGGGCGCTGCGATGAGGCTCAGCCGAGGAACTGCTCCAACTCACGCAGCAACAGCCGCTTGGGCTTGGCGCCGACGATGGTCTTGACGACCTCGCCGCCGACGTAAAGGTTCATCGTCGGGATGCCGGTGACGCCATAGCGCGCAGTCGTCGCCGGGTTGTTGTCGGTGTCGAGCTTGACGATCTCGATCTTGTCGCCGTACTCGGCGTAGATCTCTTCGAGGATCGGGGCGATCTGCTTGCACGGCCCGCACCAGGCGGCCCAGAAGTCAACGAGGACAGGCTTCGTGTTCGCGAGCACGTCGGTGGCGAAGGTGGAGTCGGTGGTCGCGGCAATGGCGCCCATGTGAGGTCCTTTCACGGTGTGCGGCCCACGGACTGGTATGCCGTGCGCCCGGTCTGGGTCTGGGTCTTGGTCTGGTCGAAAACTAGCGCGGGGGTCTGACAGTCGGTGCTGGCTCAGTGCGCCGCAGCGACTGACTCGGCGACATCGGACAGAGCCTCGAGGTAGTGCTGGGTGTCGAGGGCGGCCGCACAGCCACTCCCGGCAGCAGTGATGGCCTGGCGGTAGGTGTGGTCGACGAGGTCGCCGCAGGCGAAGACGCCCGGCAGGTTGGTGCGAGTCGATCGGCCCTCACAGACGACGTAGCCTGCGTCGTCCAGATCGATGACCCCGCGGATCAACTCGTTGCGGGGGTCGTGACCGATGGCGACGAACAGGCCGGTGACTTGCAGGTCGCTGGTGGCACCGGTGACGGTGTCGGAGAGGGTCACGTGGGTGAGTTTCGGGTCGCCGTGCAGGGCGGTGACGGCAGCGTTCCACGTGAAACGGATCTTGGGATTGGCCAGCGCGCGGTCGGCCATGATCTTCGACGCCCTCAACTGGTCGCGCCGGTGAATGATCGTCACGCTCCGGGCGAACTTGGTGAGGAAGGTCGCTTCCTCGATCGCGGAGTCACCACCGCCGACGACGGCGATGTCCTGGTCGCGGAAGAAGAACCCGTCGCAGGTGGCGCACCACGACACACCGTGGCCGGACAAGCGCTTCTCCTCGGGCAGGCCCAACTCGCGGTAGGCCGATCCCATCGCCAGAATGACGCTCTTGGCGGGCCACACCCGGCCTTCACCGTCGGTCACCGTCTTGATGTCGCCAGCAAGGTCCATGGCAACGATGTCGTCGGTGACCATCTCAGTGCCGAACTTCTCGGCCTGCGCGCGCATGGCGAACATCAGGTCGGGGCCCTGGATGCCGTCCTCGAAGCCGGGGAAGTTCTCGACCTCGGTGGTGTTCATCAAGGCGCCGCCGGCGGTGACCGAGCCCTCGAAGAGCACAGGGTGAAGGTTGGCGCGGGCGGCATACACCGCGGCCGTGTAGCCCGCGGGACCGGACCCGACGATCACGACCTCGCGCACACCCGTGTCGGTCGCAGTCTCGACAGCGTCACTCACCGGAACTCCTCGATCGTTTGCGGCGCTTCACCGCTGTGGGCTCGCGACACGGCACATGTGGTGTCGTCGCGGGGCAGGAGACCCAAGATACCCGCCCAATCCCCCCAACCATCGCGGCGCACCGCAGATTCCCCGACGGTTCACCTCAGGGGTATGCCGTCCGCTCACCGACCGCCGTCGCGGAACCATTGGACGTCACGATCGCCCCTCATCGTGTGCCAGCAGGTCAGGGCATGTCGACGGGACCGAAGAGCAGCCCCGGGTCGCCCTTGCTGCAACTGCGACTAACGGCATACGCGTGCTTGAGCTCAGCGTCGACGACGACGATGACCACCGCGGGGGCGCCCTCGAACGTGGCCAGATCGGCGAACACCGCGTCGGCATCGCTTTCGCCCAGGGTGGTCACGCAGTCGGTCAGACCGATCAGGGTGCCAATGGGCCCCACCGAGGGCGCCTCGACGGCGGGTTGCCCCAACTGCCGGCCCGGCGCGTCGAGCATGTCCTGCGCGAGGCGGGCGAGGGTGGCCTTCGTGTAGGTGCGGGTGCTCAACTCGATGTGCATCGGCTGACCGGTGGAGCTGGCCGCCATCGGCACGTTCGCGCTGGCCGCTGAGTCGACGGTCGCACTAAGACCGCTGGAGTCCTTTGCGGCCCCTACGACCGACTCGGCACGCGCGCTCGACGCAGTAGGCGATGTGGCGCCCTGGTTGTTGAGGAGGGCGCCGACCAGGCCCAAGGCAGCAACGGAGGCGGCAACACCCCCGAGGACGGTCAACCGCCGACGATGATCGACGACCCGCCCGCGCATACCTGCGCCCGAGCGCGACCCCGAGGGTGACCCCGTGCGCACGTCGGTCCGAGCACCCGACGTCTCAGATGATGTTCCCGCTGGCTGCGTCCCACGCCCGACGAGGTGCAAAGGCACCGCCGGCCCGGACTCGTCAACTCCCGAAACCCCTTGGCCCGCAACAAGATTCGCAAGGTCGTCAAACGCGTCGACACCCAGGCCGAGTTCGTCGCTCAACTCTTGCGAGCCAGTGTCGGCATCGAGGTCGGCGCGTCGACCGGCCTCGGCGAAGGCAGCAAGAATCCGGTCGGACACGTCCGCCGGCATCGGCCCCGGATCGGGCTGGGAGGCAAGCAGGATCCGCACCCCGGTCGGATCAGGGTCCTCGTCGAACCTGGTCGGCTCGCTCATCAACACTCCCTCGGGATGTGGCTCGTCTGGCCCGCCCCCCGACGGACCGGCCCGCAGCTGGGCATGGGTTTCAGGACTGAGACGCACGCCGGGACGCGCTGGTTCCCGCGGCATACCGTGGCGGTCATCGGCGAATCCCCAGCAAGTGCGCCATCGCGGCCCGCCCGCGGGCGCACCGTGACTTGATGGTCCCCTCGGCCACGCCGAGGATCTCGGCGGTCTCGGCGACGGACAGGCCGTGCATGTCGACCAGCACGAGCGCGGCTCGCTGTCCCTCCGGCAGTTGGTCGAGGGCGGCGCGCACGTCCAGGCGCACCTCGACGGCAGAGTGGGCGTCGCTGCGATCGGCCAGGTCGTAGTCGGGCAGCGGGCTCGTGGGCCGGGTCCGGCGCAGCCGGTCGAGGCAGGCGTTGACAACGATCCGATGCAGCCACGTGGTCACTGCGGACTCCCCGCGGAAGGACCCCGCTCTCCGGTATGCCGCGATGAAGGCGTCCTGGACGCAGTCCGAAGCGAGCTCGGGGTCACCGCAGGTGCGCACGGCGACCGCCCACATCCGATCCTTGTGGCGCCTGAAGATCTCGGCGAAGGCCTCGCGGTCGCCCGCGCAGTGTGCGGCCAGCAACTCGGCGTCGGAGCGCCCGGCCAACTCCACTCGACCCGAGGTCACCGGCTGACCGCCACTTCGGACACCTGGGCCCGGAAGTTGCCCGCGCCGTCGGGTCCAAGCTTGGTGACGAAGACGATGACGAGTTGGCCGCTGGACACGGGCCCGGCCGGGGCATCGAAGACGAGTTGGCCGCTCTGGCCGGTGCTGGAGCCGATCGCCGTGGCCCCGTCGAGCGAGGCCCGGTTGGCGACGTAGACCGTGATGTCTTGCGGGGCAGGCAGCGTGACGGTCACCCGGCGGACCTCCGTCTGCTGGCCGAGGTCGACGATGTAGCCGATCCCGGGCACCTTGAGGCCGCCGAACTTCTCGTTGGAATACCACTTCGAGCGCCACATCGTCGCGGCGTTCCCGTCGTAACCCCTCGGTGCGCTGCTCGATGCCACCTGCCCGGCGCTCGCATCGAAAGTGGCGGCCCCGATGATGGCCACGGGGGTCAGCGAAGCAACAACCGCAGGGCCGTCGCCGGCCGTGGCCCCGGCTCCGGTCGCGCCCGCGCTCGACGTGACGGTCGCCGTCCTCGTGACCCTCGCGGTCGTGACCGACCCGCCGGTCGTCCCACCCGACGTCAGCTTGGGCAGCCCCCAGATCCCCAGCACCGCCAGGAGCACGACCAGACCGGCGACGATCGCCAGCGCGAGGCGGGACTCGTCGCGCCCCAACTCGCCGGTGATCGGAACGAGCGGGACCGCATCCTCGAGGGGACTGTCCACCGGAGCGAGGACCGAAGCCAGCGTCGCGTCCTCGCGGATCAGGTCAGGGGCCCGCAGCGTCCGCGGCGCGACCACCCTCGGCGCTCCAGGCGCCACGCGGGGCGCCGAGGGCCCAGGTGCCGTCGTCCGCCTCACCCTGCCCGCCGCACCCGGCGGC
>ERZ724517.820-NODE-820-length-18245-cov-4.050357_pt1 | contig 18245 bp, 17 predicted proteins | sample MGYA00376050_ERZ724517 | MGnify/ENA primary metagenome ERZ724517 (study PRJEB28724, sample SAMN07190886) | activated sludge metagenome | isolation source: activated sludge of sewage treatment plant in Hong Hong | place: USA: Christiansburg, Virginia | collected... | reverse complement strand
TCCGGCGACTCGACCATGTTGTCCTGCTTGTCGCCGCGCAAACCGTGCTGCGGACCGAAGGCGGCGCTCAGCTTGAGATCGGGCAGCGCAGCCAGAGCATCAAGCGAATGCGTCAGGTCGCGGGTCACCGATGCCGGGTGGGCAAGCAGGGCAATGCGCTTGCCGGCGAGCGGGCGGCGCAGCGCGGGCTCGGCGAGAAGGCGATCCAGTCCGAAGTGGATGGCGTCGTTCATGGGCGTCGGGTCAATCTGAGGGCAAAGCCCTCGCGGTGGTGAAAATTGGGCTGGGGTGCCGGGTGGGCAAGCGACCAGTAGCTGCGCTCGCCATCGGTGGTTTCGACGACCGCGCAAAGGCCGATGCTGAGTGCTGGTTCACGCGGCAGCCATGCGGCATCGAGCATGACATCGAGCAGCAGGCGGTCGGCCGAAGATTGACAGGCGATCGTCGGCACGGGCCCGAGCGGCAGTGCCGCCGTGCTCCGGTAATCGCTGAAGCGGTAGGCGGCCCAGGCACCCGACGGCGAGAAGTTGAACTCGCGGTAAGTCGCTTCACCGGGTACCGCGACAAAAGCCTCGCAGCAGGTGTGCTGCCACAAGCCATCGGCGCGTGTCGGGGCACTGTCATCCGGTAGCTTGACGAGCGCGAGCGGACCGCTGAAGACGTAGCGCAAGCGCAGGCCACCGCCCGCAGTCGCCTCGACGCTGGCCGTCAGCGACAGACCGGGACAGGCAGGTGCCGCCGGATGCGGGGAGAGGGCGAGGCCGGAATCGTGCCGCAATTCCGGATCGATCGTTTCGTGCGTGCTCATGGCGGCCATTGTAGACGAGGCGGGTACAATGCCGCCCATGTTGTCATCCACTCCTCTGGAATTGCTGCAAGAGGCCGACCTGAGGCCGCACAACACGCTGGCCCTGCCGGCGCGGGCGCGCGTGCTGGCTAAGCTGCGCTCCGTTGAGAACGCGGTGGCACTCGCTGCCGACCCGACCCTGCGTAGCGAGCGGCGCTTCATTCTGGGGGGTGGCAGCAACCTGGTGCTGGGCAGTCACTTTGACGGATTGATGCTGCAGGTGGCGATACCCGGTCGGGCGCTGGTCGCCGAGGATGCGGATGCGTGGTACGTGCAGGCGGGTGCCGGCGAAGCGTGGCACGAATTCGTGCAATGGACGCTGGCTGAGGGCTGGCCGGGACTTGAAAATCTTTCCCTGATCCCCGGTTCGGTCGGTGCGGCACCGATCCAGAACATCGGCGCCTACGGTCTGGAAGTAGCCGAGCGGCTGGCCTTTGTAGACACCATCGATCTCGACAACGGAGAGGCGCGGCGCTTTACCGCCGCCGACTGCCGCTTCGGCTACCGCGACAGTTGCTTCAAGCAGGAGGGCTGGCATCTCGACGGGCGCTTCCTGATTACCGCAGTAACTTTTCGCCTGCCTAAAAAGTGGACTCCGCTGACCGGCTACGCCGATGTCGAACGCGAACTGGAGGCTGCAAAAATCGCTCGCCCGAACGCCAGCGATATCGCCCATGCGGTGGTTGCCATCCGCCAGCGCAAGCTGCCGGACCCAGCGGTGATACCGAACGCCGGCAGCTTCTTTCAGAACCCGGTGGTCGAGGCTGCTCAGGCCGAGCAAATACGGGCCAGCCGCCCTGAACTGCCGGCCTACCCGCAGGCCGATGGCCGCGTCAAGCTGGCAGCTGGCTGGTTGATCGAGCAGGCTGGCTGGAAGGGGCGGCGGCTGGGCCCGGTCGGCATGTACGACAAACAGGCGCTGGTCCTGGTCAATCACGGCGAGGCAAGCGGAGCCGATGTCGCCGCGCTGGCAAAGGCGGTGCAGGCAGACGTGCTGGCGCGTTTCGGCGTCAACCTGCTACCCGAGCCGATCTACCTCGGCATCGCATAGAGGCAGGCGGCAACACCGGTGGCAAGGGCGTCCGCCATGCGTGCCATGCGCTCCGGGTCGGAAAGTTGCAGCTCCTCGTCACGATGCTTGATCACCCCTGCTTCAAAAAGCACTGCCGGCAGGGTGGTGCGGTGAAGTACGACGAGGTTGTCGTGCCAGTGCACCGCGTTCTCCTCATCGGCCCAGGGGTGCTTCGGAAAATGATGGCGGGTCGGCACGAAGCCAGCCATCCGCAGGCTGGCACCAATGGCCGAGGCACAGCGTGCGCTGGTCGCCGGCTCCGGATTGCGCCGCGATACATGCAGCGAAAATCCGGCGTATTTGTCGCTGTAGCTGAGGCGCTGCCCCTCCCAGACCCAGATCTCTTGCTCGTGTGCCGGCAGCGAATCATGGTGCAAGGAAAGAAAGAACTCGGCGCCACGCGCTGCCTCGGGACGGGCCGAAAGGCTGGTGATCCTGCCGTCGTAGTTGATCGGCCGGACGGTGATGCCGCGCAATTCCAGCGCCTGCTGCACGACCGGTGCCAATGCCCGATTGAAATGGTATTCGCCGCGACCACGCGCACTGGTAGCGCCAAGGTCAGCAAGCGTATGGCCGACGTCAAGTGCGACTTCTGCCGAATGGGCACCTGCCGCCCAAAAAACAGGTTGGGCAAGGCATACTGCAAGCAGGTATCTGTGGGAAGGAAATTTCATGCACACCTTGATTGTTGCAATCGTGCCGCTGCTGTTTGCCGGCGAGCTTTTGGCCGGCGACAAGAGCGGAGAGCAAGTCTATCAGTCGGTGTGCGTTGAATGTCACGGCAAAGGTCTGCATGGCGCACCCGTTTTTGGCAGCAGGAAGCACTGGAGCAAACTCGTCAGGGAAGGGCTGGACGATCTCGTTCCGGCTGCGCTGCACGGCGTCCGCAAGATGCCCGCCAAAGGGGGAAAGCCGGAGCTGGAGGATCGCGAAGTCGCTCGTGCGGTCATCTACATGGCAAATGCCGGTGGTGGAAAATTTGTCGAGCCGTCGGTCGAGGATCTTGCTCGCTGGCGAAGCACGGCTGATCGGATGAAAAAGTGACCCGGCCAGCAAGCACCCCCGGCCTGATCCATTTTGCCGACCCACTGCCATTGCCCAGCACGGACAGGCCCGACATCGAGCGCAGCATCGGTCCGGCGCCCCTGCGCACAACGTGGGAAGCCTATGCCGATCCCGAAAGCGGACTCTCGGTTGGCGAGTGGGCCTGCGAACCCGGTGTCTGGAAAATCGCTTTTCACGCCCACCGCCACGAGTTTTTTCACGTGCTGGAAGGACGTCTGCGCATTGTCGCCGACAGCGGAGAGGTGCGTAGCTTCGGCCCCGGCGATGCCGGTGTGATCCCGGCCGGTTTTGCTGGTCGCTTCGAAGTACTGGAACGGGTCCGAAAACGTTATGTGATGATCGACACCCCCATCGCTTCTGCTGCTTGACACTTTATCCGGCCGGCCGAAGAATCACCCCATGACCGATCCCGGCCCGGCCGCCTCATCCCTGCTCCTTTTTGCCCACGATCAATTGCTGCTGACGGTCGCGTCCCTCTTTGTGCTGGTCGCGGCATTCACTGCGCTATACATCCGCAACCGGCGGCAGCGTCTGGCCTCGCTTGATCTGGCCAGCAATCTTTCGCACTACCGGATGCTGTTCGACAGCAACCCCAACCCGATGTACGTCTATGACGTACAAACACTGGCACTGCTTGCAGTCAACGAGACGCTGCTGGCCCGCTACGGTTACCCGGCCGGGGAACTCCTCGGGCAGCCAGTTCTGGTCCTGCATGTGGAAACGGACCGGGAGGATTTGCGCAAGCTCATCGCCTCGCTTGCCGTCTCGCAGGAGCGCCAGTTCAAGCGACGCTGGTTTCACCTGCAGCGCAACGGGAGCGCGTTCCCGGTCGAGATCTTTTCCCAGCCGGTCATTTATTCCGGACAGGCAGCGCGACTGGTTGTGGTGCGCGATATCGCCGATCAGGTACGCGCCGAAGATGAGGTACTCAGCCAGCGCCATTTCCGCGAAACCCTGCTCGAAGCCTTGCCCATGCCGGTTTTCTACAAGGATCGGGAGGGCCGATATCTGGGTATGAATGAGGCTTTCCTCACCATGTTCGAGAAGGACCGCGCACACTTTGTCGGCAAGTCGGCATGGGACATCGCGCCGCCGGAGCTTGCCGCCAGATACCAGGAGGCGGACGATGCGCTGTACGCCACCCCCGACCGGATTCAGGTGTATTCGGCAAAGATCCACTCCGACGCTTCCGGCATTCTCGATGTCGTATTTACCAAGGCCGTGTTTCGTGACGGCCGGGGCGAGATCGGTGGCCTGATCGGCACTGTCCTCGATGTCACCGAACGGAATGCTTCCGAGCGGGCACTCCGCGAAAGCCAGGCCGAGCTGTCGCAGATTCTTGAGAACAGCCCCTTGCCGATTTTTGTTATCGATGCCGAGCACCGGGTCGTTGTCTGGAACCCGGCCTGCGAGCGCACTTTCGGGCCGCTCGCAACGGAAATGATCGGCACCCGTCGACAATGGGCCGCTTTCTACCCATCGGAACGACCGGTAATGGCCGATATCGTGCTTGAGGGTGGCAGAGAACTCGACGTCGAACGCTATTACACCGGCCGTTACCGCCGCTCGGTATTCAATCCGGAGGCCTTTGAGGCCGAGGATTTTTTCCCGAACATGGGGGCCGGGGGCCGCTGGCTTTTCTTCACGGCTTCGCCGCTGCGTGATTCAAGCGGTAAAGTGGTCGGTGCCATCGAGACCCTGCTCGACATCACCGAACGCAAAAAGGCAGAACAACAGGCTCAGGAGCTGAACGAGCGTCTGGAAGCCCGTGTCACCCAGCGCACCGCTGACCTGGGCAAAGCCAACGAAGAATTGCGACTGGCGATGAAGCAACTGGTGCAGACGGAAAAACTGGCAGCCCTGGGCAGTCTGGTCGCCGGGGTGGCTCACGAGCTCAACACGCCGCTGGGCAATGTGCTGACGGTGGCCACGGCCTTGCATGCCCGTACCGAGGAGTTTTCTGCAAAGGTGGCCAGCGGAGAAGGCCTCAAGCGCTCGATGCTCGCTGACTTCACGGCTGGCTGCCTTGATGCGGCAAGCATCGTCGAGCGCAACGCCCAGCGCGCCAGCAACCTGATCGGCAGTTTCAAGGAGGTCGCTGTTGACCAGACCAGCACCCGGCGACGCTCATTCGATCTGGCGGTTGTCATTGACGAAATGATGGCCGCACTGCAGCCGACGCTTCGCCGCACGACGCACAGTGTCAGCGTTGAAGTGCCGGACGGGATTGTGTTCGACAGCTATCCGGGCCCGCTGGAGCAGGTGCTCAGCAATCTGATCCTGAACTCCCTGCTGCATGGCTTCGAATCAACAGTGCAAGGCCGGATCGTCATTTCAGCAGCATCCAATGGTGAACGCGTCACCGTGCATTACCGTGACGATGGTTGCGGCATGCACGCCTCGATCGCGCAGCAGGCCTTTGATCCGTTCTTCACCACCAAGCTCGGGAAGGGTGGCAGCGGCCTTGGTCTGTACATCGTCTACAACCTGACGACAGCCGTTCTGGGCGGAGATATTTCCCTGCATAGCGAGCCGGACAAAGGGGTCGAATTCACGCTCGTGTTGCCGATCGTGGCTCCACGGCTGGCGGAGCACGACGACAATCCGCCCTCAGCGTCAGAAGTCGCGGGCGGCTTCCCATAGAACAAAGCCGTCCTTCTCGCGTGCCGTCAGCTCAAGAAATTCGATGAAGGGCTGTGCCCGGCGCCCGAGGCCGACCACGTTCGGATCTTCTTCGTCATCAGGCCCGTGCTCCGCCTTGTCGGCGGCTGCGGCAGTTCGCAGGCGAATAATGATATCGGGCACCTGTTCGGCCAGAATCACGCCACGCGCCGTGCACTCCTTGCCCGCCACCGTCAGCAGACGCCTGGCGACCTCGGCAAACATCATCAGCTCGCCCGCTATATTGGAATTGAATGTGACCAGCATTACAGCCTCCTCATTTCTTCTCACCAGTTTTCCAGAACGCTATTGTGTTCTCGGCGGCAATCCAGAACAATGGAATTATGGCTTTCACGGAGTAGGACATGAGTGGACTACCTGCGCCAAGCTGCGAAGTGGATCAATGGGTACTGACCGAACTCGGCAAGCGGCAGCGGAGTGGCGAAACGGTTTCTGCCTTGCTGGTCGGCATTGGTGCGGAAGATCAGGCAGTGCGCATGGCGGATGCCGGCGCGCGAGTCCTGCTCTTTTCCGACCGTGACTCGATCAAGCACCTCAATATCACGAGACAGCCGCTTGCTTCCCTGGCTTCTCTTCAAACGGCCGAAACCCCGCTTCCGCTACAGCCGTTCGACCTCATCCTCAGCCAGCGCAGCCTCAGCACCCTGCGCTATGACGAAGCGCTGATTGCGGTGCGCCGGTTCCTGCAGCGACTGAAAATCGGCGGCAAGTTCTTCATTTCGCTTTACGGCATTCATTCCGACCTCGGTGACGGTTATCCGGATGGCAGCAAGCTGGTCGGCGAGCGCCTTGCGCTGGTGGCCCCTGAAGTTGCCGAGCGCTATGCGCTGAGGGCGCCACTCTGCCTTTATTCCGAACGCAATCTGTTCGCACTGCTCATGGAAGCGGGCGGGGTGGTACTCAAGACTTCCACCAGTGCCCTCGGCCATGTGCGCGGTGTCGCCGCCCGCATCTAGCGGCGGCGCAGACTGCGGTAGAATGGCGCGTCGCAACATCGCGGAATAAGCCTCCGCTTCCACCATTCCCATGTCTGACCTCAAGCATCTTTTCGAGAAGAACCTCGAATGGTCCAACGGCATCCGCAAGGATGACCCGGATTTTTTCCAGCGACTCTCCCAACTGCAGGCTCCCGAATACTTGTGGATCGGCTGTTCCGATTCCCGTGTGCCGGCCAACCAGATCGCCGGACTTCTACCGGGCGAGGTCTTCGTCCACCGCAATATCGCCAATCAGGTGGTTCATAGCGACCTGAATTGCCTTTCGGTCTTGCAGTACGGCGTTGATGCGCTCCGCGTCAAACACATTCTGGTGGTCGGCCACTACGGCTGCGGCGGGGTCAAGGCGGCGCACGGCAATCTGCGCCTGGGCCTGGTCGACAACTGGCTGCGCCATATTCAGGACGTCAAGCAGAAACACGCTGCCGTCCTTTCCACTATCGTCGATGAAAAATCGGTTGTTGACCGCCTCTGTGAGCTTAACGTCGTCGAACAGGTGCTTAACGTCTGCCAGACAACCGTGGTTCAGGAGGCCTGGAACCGTGGTCAGGCATTGACCATCCACGGCTGGATCTTCGGCCTAACCGATGGCTTGGTGCGCGATCTGAGCATCTCGATTGACTCCCCGGGTAGCGTGCAGACGATATACGAGAAGGCACTGCTTGCCTTGAACCCACCCGCCTGAAATGCGCATCGGGATTGACCTCGGCGGCAGCAAAATCGAGATCGCGGCCTTCGACGGCCTGACCGAACTCGCCCGTCAGCGCATCCCCACTCCTCAGGGTGACTACATGGGCACGGTGATGGCCATCGCCAGCCTGGTCGAAGCCATCGAGAACAATCTCGGACGGCGCGCCAGCATTGGCATCGGCATCCCTGGCACCGAATCAGCGCAAAGCGGGCTGATCAAGAACGCTAATTCCACCTGCCTGATCGGCAAGCCGCTGCGGCGCGACCTGCAAACCCTCCTTCAACGCGAAGTCCGGCTGGCCAACGATGCAAACTGTTTTGCGCTTTCCGAAGCCATCGGTGGCGCCGGGGCAGGCGCCGAAACTGTCTTTGGCGTCATCCTCGGCACCGGGGTCGGGGGCGGCATTGTCGTCCGCGAGCGTGTGCTCACTGGCGCCAACGGTATCGCTGGAGAATGGGGACACAACGCCTTGCCGTCTCCGACGACGGCCGAGTTACCGGCGCCGGCCTGCTATTGTGGCCGTAGCGCTTGTGTCGAAACCTGGCTTTCGGGCCCTGGGATGCAGCGCGACCATGTGGCAATCAATGGCGAAGTATTGGCGCCGGAAACCATCGCCGCCCGTGCGGCTACTGGCGATGCGGCGTGTGAAGCCACTCTGCGGCGCTATGAAGAACGGCTCGCTCGTGCTCTGGCCGTGGTCATCAACATCCTAGACCCGCAAGTCATCGTGCTCGGTGGCGGGCTGTCAAACCTTGATCGCCTGTACGAAAACGTACCGCAACTCTGGGCTCCACATGTCTTTTCCGATCACGTGGCGACGCAGCTGCTCAAGCACCGGCACGGCGATTCGTCCGGCGTGCGCGGGGCCGCTTGGCTTTGGGGTGAATGATGACAGCTACTTTAACCACGGGGATCACGAAGGACACGGAGAGAAGACCAGACCTTTTCGATGGCTACCCATCCGCTTGCGATGAGAAGGAACCAGCAATTTTTTCTTTGTTTTTCCTCCGTGCTCTCCGTGGTTAATAGAATTTTAAATAGATGAACAACACCCGTCTCTTTACCGGCACCCCGCTTCGCATCGACGACGAGGGCCAGTTCAGCGCCATCTGGAAGCATCCAGTCGCCGGTCCGGTGCGCATCGGTCGCGAGGGGCTGGCCGGCGATGTGCAGGCCGACCGGCGGGTGCACGGTGGGCCGGAGAAGGCCGTGCATCACTACGCCGGCGAGAACTACGCCAAGCTGGCAACTGCCTTTCCGCAGCTTGCTGACACACTCATCGTCGGTAGCATTGGTGAGAACATCTCGACCTTCGGGCTTGACGAAACAACGGTCTGCATCGGCGACATCTTCCGTATCGGCTCGGTGCTGCTGCAGGTATCGCAACCCCGCCGCCCATGCTGGAAAATCGACAGCCGTTATGGCGTCAAGGGCATTACCGCGCACATTGTCGAAACGGGCCTGACCGGCTGGTATTACCGGGTGCTGGAGGAGGGCGAGGCCGAGCCGGGTCAAGCGTTCGAGCATGTCGAACGACCAGCCGGTGCCGTCTTGCTCGATACGCTGTGGACCACCTGGAACCGCCATCGGCCGGACGCCCTGCGGTTGGCAAGCATTGCCGATGCGCCCGGCCTGACGCCGGCGTGGATCAAGAAGATCCGTGAGCGACTGGATTGGCTGGCGGTGAACGCTGCCCCCACAGGCCAGCCCTGATGCCGCTGTACAAGCTGTTCCTCCCTTTCGCCGGCGCCTATTTTCTCTCCTATTTTTTCCGCTCGGCCAATGCTGTCATCGGGCCGGAACTCGTTCGAGAACTCGGACTTTCGGCCGGTGACCTTGGCCTGCTGACGAGCACCTATCTGCTCAGCTTCTGCCTGGCGCAACTGCCGCTCGGAATGCTGCTCGACCGCTTCGGTGCTCGTCGGGTCGAATCGGCGCTACTGCTCTTTGCCGCAACCGGTGCGCTGTTGTTTGCGCTGGCCGATGGCATGGCCGGGCTGGCCACCGCCCGTGCCATCGTCGGCCTGGGGGTTTCTGCCTGCCTGATGGCCGCCTTCAAGGCATTTTCCCAGTGGTACCCGCCCGAGCGCCAAGCCTCGCTGACCGGCTGGATGATGACCTCCGGCGGCCTTGGCGCACTGGCAGCAACCGCCCCGCTGGAGGCGCTGCTGCACCTGGCCGGCTGGCGCGAAATCTTCTTCATATTGTCGGCAGCGACGCTGGCCTCGGCCGCCTGGCTGTTCTTCGGCATACCCGACAAGCCCGCCAACCACACTCACGCGGCAGAGGGGTTTGCCGCCCAATGGCGGGGGGTACGGCATATTTTTGCGAGCGCTCACTTCTGGCGCTTTGCCCCGTTGGGACTGGCCATGACCGGTGGTTTCATGGCCGTACAGGGACTCTGGTCGATGATCTGGCTGATGCAGGTCAATGGCTATTCGCGTGCCGAAGCTGCAGACCATCTGGCGGCAATGAGCTTCGCCATGTTGTTTACCTATATCGGCATCGGCCTGCTGGCGACTCGTCTCGCTCGGCGCGGCATCCCGCCCGTTCACCTGTTTGCCGGTGGCGTCGGCCTTTCGATCGTGATGCTGGGGTTGATCACCTTTGAAGCGCTACCAGCCACCCGGCTGCTCTGGATCGCTTATGGCCTCTGTGCCGGTTTTGGCACCCTCGGCTACTCGCAAACGGCAGCCGGTTTCCCCTTGCAACTTGCCGGACGCGCAACTACCACCTACAACCTGATGGTCTTTGCCGGCGGGTTCGGCGCGCAATGGGGAATGGGACTGCTCATTGATATGCTGACCGGGATGGGCATGAACGAGGCTGGCGCACTTCGCGTTGTATTTGGCATGCTGCTATTGCTTCAGGGCACGACCTTCGGCTGGTTCCTTTTCAGCCGACGAAAATCCGGGCTTGCCGCAGCCTGACCGCTCATGTCCGCTCAACGGCAGTTCGCGGAATCCGAATATCTGCTGTAATAGCGCGGTTGCCGAACCCAATTGGACAATCCCTCGAATGAAGCCAATTCAATCTTGCCTTCAGTGCTGAATATCTGATGGAGCTCATCAACCCTCGCACCTTCCTGGTCGTTGCGAACCTGCTCGGGTTCCTTTGTGCACTGGTACTGTGGGTTCAGGCACGCAGTTTCCCGGCCGACATCGACGGCCTCCATGACTGGGCGAAGGCTGTAGTCCTGATCGGCTCTGCCTCTGGTCTCTCCTCCTTGCGCGGGATCATCCCGGATGGCGTCGCGATCGTGTTCGCCAGCGCCCTGCTGTTGCTCGGAGAGCTCCTGCTGATTTTCGGCCTGCTGCGCTACACCGGGCGGAAGGCGCACTGGCGACCGGCGCTTGATGCCATCGTTGGCGTGGTATTGCTGCTGACCTGGCTGACCTACGGCAGCCACAGTTACCAGGGCCGCATCTTCATCATGGCGCTGGCCCACATCGGTTTCTTTTCATTGGGAGGCTGGCTGGCATGGCACGCAAAGCCGGCCGGTTTCGGCAGCCGTTTCCTGACTTCCGCCTTCGCACTGGGCGCTGCCGTTGCCGCCTGGCGCATCGTTACGCTGTCAATGAGCGTGACAGAGGCCGACGATAGTTTTGACCGCAGCCTGATCCAGCAGGTCTATCTGGGCGCGTTTTCACTCGGCATCCTTGGCCTTTCAATCGGCTTCATCCTGATTGCCAACGAACGCCTGCGCGAAGAACTCGAATTTCTTGCCACCCGCGACCCGATGACTGGCGCGCTCAACCGCCGAGCCTTCTTTGCCCGTGCCGATGTCGAATGGGCGCGCTCGGCACGCTGCGGCCATTGTCGGTCATCGCTGCCGACATCGATTTCTTCAAGAAGGTGAACGACAGCTTTGGCCACCATGTCGGTGACCTGGTAATCAAGGACTATGCCCTGCGTGCCAGCCACATGCTGCGTCTGCCCGACATCCTCGCCCGCTTCGGTGGCGAGGAATTCATCATCCTGCTGCCGGAAACCGGGCTCAAGGAAGCCTGCCAGGTCGCCGAGCGTATCCGCCGTGAAGTGGAAAAACGGCAGGACAAGGCATTGCCGCCCTATACGGTGAGCCTGGGAGTCGCGGTCGCCAATGCCGGGCACGGTGACTTTTCCGACCTTCAGGCCTTACTCGCGCACGCCGATGCGGCGCTGTACAAGGCCAAGCAGGGTGGGCGAAATCGGGTAGCACATTAAGCCCCCCACCAGAAAGTCAAAACGGCGATAACGCCAGGCACACGAAGTTTTGCCAGGAAGACAGGGCATTAACTTGGTGCCCTCTTGGTGTGTTTGGTGTTTTGGTGGTGAAATTTTTCGCTGTACCGCTAAGCCTGCCGCCGCTGCATATCGGCCAAGGCTGCCATCAGCCAGGAACGCATGCCGATCACGATGGTGTAGGGACGGCGTTGGTCGGCGGGCAGCTTCTGGTCGGCGAGGTGCTGATTGGAAAAATCCTGCCCGATGCGGGTCAGGCGCTCCCGGAAGGAATTGGCCAGCCCACGGCCGATCTCGCCGTGCACGACCATCAGCATTTCCGACTCACCATCGAAACCACCGGCGAAATAGTCATTCAGCACTTCCTTGCGGAAGAAGGCCATCACCGGCCCCTGCGGCAACCAGCGGAATCCCTTGGCTACTTTCAGCCGGTAGCGGTTGCCGGGGCGCAGGTCGATGATGCCGAGCCGGTCGAGTTGGGTCAGGCTACGCACCAGCTCGGCTTCACTCAACTCGTAGGTAGCAATGATTTCCTCGGCCGGCAGCTGGCTGGTCACGCAGATCGCTACAATCAGCAGCTTGCGGTCAGCCACTACCGCCTTTTCCTGCGCCAGGGTCAGTTCGAGCAGCAGCGGCTGCGTGTCGGCTACACGGCGGGCGAGATCGGCAAAGTCCAGATTGAGGATGCGACAGATGTCGTCGATACGCGAAATCGGCATGTCGCCACTTTTCGAAAACATGCGCTTGACACTGGATTCGGCCATGCCGAGACGCACGGCCACGGTCGCATAGGTGATGCCGGCGGTCTTGAGCTCGCTCTTGAGCAGGGTGATGAGGTCGGCAGTGGTGCTCATGGTCCCTGTTATCCGGAAATTGGTATTTCTAGACGATACTACATGGCGCAATGGATTGCATATCGACCCTTCTGTTTGTACCAGCGCGTTCCCATGGCCATGATGGATTCGTTACCAAGCACAACGCGAGAGGTCTGGATCAAGGAGGCCAGTCACGCTGCCGCACTGCAAACATTCCACATCTTTCAACGCGATGCCGGCGTAAGGGCGGTCGGATCGATACGGTAACGCTAGTGGTCGAGCCGGTTTTCGAGTGGCTGCAGCGCACCGCATTGGGCGGCGCACTGCAGGTATCAAGCACCAAAATCTGTCAGGCGACTACGGTGGCGGCCGAGCCGGTTTGCGTTACACCGAGATCAATTTGCTGGAGGCTGCCGACATGGCCGTCCTCAGCCAGATAGACACCGGTGCGCCAGATCTGGCCACGGCTGAGGTTGTTTTCGTCCTTGAGGGCGAAAGGCGTATAGGCGCTGGCCAGATTGAGTGCGCCGACTCCGGCTTCCTTGAGCGGTGTGATCTTGCCGTCGGGAAACCAGACACCGAGCGCAGCATAGGCAGGGTCGGCTTCATCGATCCAGCCATTCTGGTCAGAATCCAGTCGGGCAAGATCGGCAAAGCCATCACCTGCATGCTCGCCGGTGGCACCGAACAGTTCACGGCCATCGTTGATGCGGCCATCGTGGTCGGCATCCATTGCCAGAAAGCCACTACCCCGGGCAAGGCCGGGTAACGATTCGGCTGTACCGTCGGCATCGAGGTCGAAGTTGAAACGCTTGTCGCTCAATTCGGCCGCCTTGCCGGCAAAGTTGATGACCAGGGGATCCTTGAAGACAATCTTGCCGCTTTCCTTCTCTTCTCGAGTGCAGCGATAGTCGCGACACATCGCCAGATCCAGCTTGAAGGCGATCTCTCTGCCATCGGCAGTTTTCACCAGGCCATTGGCGCTGACCTGGGTCTGTTCATGCTCGGTGATGTGCTCGATGGTGGTGCTCTGCCACCCGAATTCCCTTGCCCGGGACGCGCCGCCAGCCGCCGACAGCTGGCGAACACCCGCTTGTGCCGAGGCTTTGGCTTCCTGCGGCAAGTTCTGCTTCAGTTCGGCAAGATCGTCCACCCCGCAGCGGCATTTTTCGCCCGACAAGGCTTGCAGGATGGTGCTGACGAGTTCCTGCAGCAACAACTGAATACGGGAAAGTTCATCTCTGGCGTTTGCCGGCGCCGCTGCCTCCGGCGGCAGGGTGGCCTCCATGTCTTCCAGAATGGTGCTGAAACTGAAGGTACCTCCGCTTTCCGTCAGTCGCTGGTAGTCGTATTCATGGCTCGCATCCAGGCTGAGCTTCGACGCTTCGATTTTCATGACCTCGCTCCTTGTGGTTTGGGAGAGACATCGTGCAAGGGCTGTGCCACCTGTGGCAACTCCGGGGTAGCGAAGTTTCCGGGATGAAATTCATCACGCTGTGTTGCAAGGACTTTGCGCTGGGAGTAGCCTGAATTCTTATGACAAACAAAATTGGAATCCGATTCGCACGGGGTCCAGGGAGTGCCCATGGGGTCTGATCGTCTTCAGCCTTCAGCTGAAATGGAGCAGCTGGAATTGATCCAGCGGCTGGGCCGGATCGGCTACTGGGAATACGAACCGGCGACGCATAAATTTTCTCTGCCCTTGCCATCCTTGCAATTGCTATCGTCAATGACCGGCAGTTCGCGCGAGGCGGCACCCAATCTGCGGGACGTGATGTCAGAGGCAGAACGCAATCGTTTTCTTGCTGCACTCAATCAGGCAGTAATTGGCAAGCTGCCACTGAATCTCGAATTGCAACTCACCAGTTTCCGCGGTCAGCATGCGACCATTGTGGTCAAGGGAACACCGCTCGACGGAGAAGCCGATGGCACTGTAATACGCTTCGCCGGCACCTTCCACGACATCACGCGGGAAAAGAATATCGAGGCTGAACGCGAGGAGGTGCTCAGCCAGCTCCAGGCCCTGATCGGTGGCCTTCCCGTCGGCGTCACTGTTTTTGACGAAGACCTGCGCCTGATCTTCTGGAATGACCATATTTACGACATCCTCGGCCTGCCACAGGGGGCGGTATACAAATTCGTACGCTTCGAGGATCTGATCCGCTACCCGGCAGACCGCGGGGAATACGGGCCCGGCGACCCCGCCGAACTCGTTGCTCAACGTGGCGCGTTGGCGCGTAAATTCGAGGCGCACCGCTTCGAACGTGCGGCACGCGACGGACGAACGCTTCTCGTAGACGGTTATCCCTTCCGTTTTGGTGGAAAAATATCGGGATTTGTCACTACTTACACCGATATCACGGACAGAAAACAAACAGAAGTGCAGTTGCAGCGGCAAAACGAGGTCCTTACTGCAATTATCGATAACTTTCCTGGTGCTATTTCCCTGTTTGACGCCAGTTTACGCATGGCTGCCTGTAACGAGCAGTTCAAGACCCTGCTGGATTTTCCGGAGTGTCTGTTCAGCACGGGTGACACCTATTTCGAGGATCTCATCCGTTTCAACGTCGGGCGGGGCGAATACGGACCGGGCAACCCGGCAGAGCAGATTGCCGCAGCCCTTGAGCGTGCCCGCCATTTCGAGGCTCATCACATCGAGCGGAGACGGCCAAACGGCATCACCCTTGAGATTCGGGGCACACCGCTCCCCGGCGGCGGCTTCGTCTCGACTTACCTGGACGTCACCGAGCGCAAGCGTGCGGAGGCCCGTATCCGCAGCATGGCACTTGAGGATTCGCTGACCGGCTTGCCCAACCGCCTGAGTCTGAATGAGCAGATCGAGCAGGCGATTGAACGTTTTGAAGCCAGCGGCCAGCATTTCGCTTTGCTCTTCCTCGACCTTGACGGTTTCAAGAAGGTCAACGACTCGCTCGGCCACGATGCCGGCGATGATCTGCTGGTACAGGTTGCCAGGCGTTTACGGGAGGCCGTCCACGAAACCGATACCGTCGCCCGTCTTGGTGGTGACGAATTTGTCGTTCTGCTGCGGGATGTGGAAGGAGCGGCGGCACCGCAAAATATCGCCACTGACATCATCACCCGTCTGGTTGAACCTTTCTTGCTGACGGCGACCGAGGGGCACATCGGCACCTCCATTGGCATCTCGCTGTGTCCGGCACACGGCAGGAATCGCGAAACGCTGTTGAAGGCAGCCGATGAAGCCATGTATGCCGCAAAATCTGCCGGACGAGGAAGGTGGCGACTGGCAGAAAGGGCGGACTGAACGAGCTTCGCTACGCGGACTCAGAACTCCAGCGGGTCAACTTCCAGATGCCAGCGCAGGCGGGAAGGCGATTTGATGCTGACCAGCGCCGTTTGCCAGGCCGTGAGAAAGGCCTGCAGGGCCGGGCGCGAGGCGCACTCAACCAGTAGCTGCCCACGTTCCAGATTGGCCAGACGGGCCATCCGCATCGGCACCGGGTCATAGAGGGTGACCGCCGGATGGGCTGCAATTTCCGGCCAGGCACACGCGGTGGCGAGGAAGGCTATGGCATCGGCCATCTTCGGCGCCTCGGCGCGCAACATGGCCTGATGGCTGTAGGGCGGGAAACCCGCCACCTTGCGCTCGGCCAACTGGGTTGCAGCAAAGGCCGGATAGTCGTGCTTGACGATAGCGGCGTAGAGGGGGTGATCCGGATACTGCGTCTGGATCAGCACCTGGCCCGGTAGCTGGGCCCGCCCGGCCCGCCCGGCAACCTGCATCAACTGTGCGAAGAGTCGCTCCGGCGCCCGACAGTCGGCGGCAAAGAGGGCAGCATCAGCACCGACCACGCCGACCAGCGTCAATTTGGGGAAATCATGGCCCTTGGCCAGCATCTGCGTGCCAACCAGAATGTCGGCCTCGCCGGCATGGATTTTCTCAACCAAAACTTCCCACTGCTTGCGGCTCTTGGCCACATCGCGGTCAGCGCGCAGGATGCGCGCTTTTGGAAAGCGCTCGGCCAGGAACTCTTCCAGCCGCTGCGTACCCCGTCCGAAGGGGTGGATATCCTGATTGCCACAGGTCGGACAGGTGCGTGGCACGCCGCTTTCGTAGCCGCAGTGATGGCAGCGCAGGCGCCGGTCGGCCATGTGCAATACCAGATTTGCAGCACAGCGCCGGCAGTTCGAGATCCAGCCACATGCGGTGCAGGCGAGGACTGGTGCGTAGCCACGGCGATTGAGGAATACCAGACTCTGTTCGCCCCGGGCCAGCCGTTTTTCGATGGCTTCGAGCAGGATGCCGCTCAAGCCTTCCTCGGTTTTTTCCTTGCGCAGGTCGATACGTTCGACTGACGGCAGACGGGCCTGCTCGACAGCGCGTTCCTTGAGCGTCAACAGCTTGTAACGGCCGCGCATTTCCTTGGCGGTGGCGTTGGCCCAGGTCTCCAGCGATGGCGTGGCCGATCCGAGTACGATCGGCACCTTGCGTTCGTGTGCGCGAAAGACGGCGACGTCGCGTGCCGAGTAGCGCATGCCGTCCTGCTGCTTGAAGGAAGAATCGTGTTCTTCGTCGACAATGATCAGCGCCAGATCGGGGAGTGGCGTGAACACCGAGAGGCGAGTACCGAGGACGATCCGGGCCTGACCGCTGAAGGCGGCCTTCCAGTTGCGCAGACGGGCCGCCTCGGTCAATTCGCTATGCAAGCTGACCAGCCCGGCGGCCGGAAAGCGCCCGGCTACCCGGGCTTCGAGTTGTGGTGTCAGGTTGATCTCGGGCACCAGTACCAGCACTTGCCCGTTCTTGGCCAGCGCATCGGCAATCAGGCTCAGGTAGACCTCGGTCTTTCCACTGCCGGTCACGCCAAAAAGCAGGAACGGACGGAAGCCGTCGGCGTGTTCGCGCACGGCAGCAAGTGCAGCCTGCTGTTCCGTCGTCAGTTCGGGAGCGAGCGTCGGTAGCAGGCACTCCTTCGCTGGCTTCGGCTCCCTGGCCTTGGGCGGATCCACGCGGCGCAGACCGGCCGGCAACGTAGACAGCATCACCTCGCCCAGCGGCGCCTGATAGTACGCGGCACAGAATTCAGTCAGGCGGAACCAGTCGGCCGGCAAACGCGGTTCAGGCAGGATGGCCTCGACTGGCTTCAATTGCGCCGGGGCATAGGCGCTATCGTCCGGCAGTCCGACGATGACACCGATGACCGACCGGCGCCCGAAGGGTACGCGCACCCGGCAACCAATATCAGCCGGAGTAGCTTCAGGCGCCAGATAATCAAAGCAGCGGGGGAGGGGAACGTCGAGGGCGACGCGGACAATGGTCAAGAAATTGCTCGGGCCAAGGTGTTTCGGTGAGGGAAAATCCGGCACCTTCATTGCTGCAACGCAGCACTGGCGCGGGTTTCAGTTAGATCGTGTTGTTCGCACCGCTTCTTGAAATCTACTGCAACTCATTGCACCGACAGGGATTTTCCTGTTGTTCACAATTTCTGTGGATAACTTTGTGGATTAACTGCGCAGAATTCGTCTAACTGCCCTGCCCACAAGGGCTTTTGTCACTTTGCTGTAAAATAAGGCGTTTAAATAAACCTTATAAAACAATATCTTAAAACAACACCCCTGATTTCATGGGATTTTTTCCTGCGCCACCCGGGGCGCAGGAAATTCTGTGCATAAGTCAACAGGCGTTTCTTGATTTATGTACTTTTTTTCTTCGCTTTTTCACGAATTTCCCGGCTGTAGCCGTGGACCGTTTCTACCAGCGCAGTCACACGGTCGGGCGGGGTAAATTGCGAAATGCCATGGCCCAGGTTGAAAACATGACCGGTGTTGCCCGGGCCGTAACTGTCGAGCACTTTCCGGGTCTCGGCGGCGACGG
>ERZ724517.819-NODE-819-length-18250-cov-4.408574_pt1 | contig 18250 bp, 12 predicted proteins | sample MGYA00376050_ERZ724517 | MGnify/ENA primary metagenome ERZ724517 (study PRJEB28724, sample SAMN07190886) | activated sludge metagenome | isolation source: activated sludge of sewage treatment plant in Hong Hong | place: USA: Christiansburg, Virginia | collected... | reverse complement strand
CTGCCAAAGCGGCATATGCACATGATTTTATTGCGGCGCTGCCACAAGGATACCAGAGTGACCTGGGTGAGAAGGGTGCGCGATTGTCTGGAGGGCAACGGCAACGGTTGGCGATTGCGCGTGCTATCCTGAAAAATCCCCGCATTCTGTTGCTGGATGAAGCAACCAGCGCGCTCGATGCAGAAAGTGAATACCAGGTGCAGCTAGCGCTGGAGCATCTGATGAAAGGACGTACAACGGTGATTATCGCCCACCGTCTCGCTACGATCCTGCATGCCGACACGATTGCTGTTATGGAGGGCGGCAAACGGGTAGCGCAAGGCAGCCATCATGAATTGCTGGCATCGAATCCCTTGTATGCGCGATTGGCACAATTGCAGTTTGGCGTTGATGGCGCTGCAGGATGATCGTGCTACAAAAAAATATTACAAAAAAATCGGGCTGCTATTGACCAGTTTTCTGGTGTAAGCGTGTTGTGGATGCTCCAGAACATCGGTGGTGCATCCTTGTTCCACAATCTCGCCCTGATGCATAACGGCAACACGGTCACACAAATAGCGCATCATGGCCAGATCGTGTCCGATAAACAGTAGTGTCAGGCCCAGTTCATCCCGCAGGTCTTTCAGCAAGTTGATAATTTGCGCCTGTACAGACACATCGAGTGCAGAAATCGGTTCATCACAAATCAGCAGTTGCGGCTGTCTAATCAGTGCGCGTGCAATCCCGATCCGTTGCAGCTGCCCGCCTGAAAATGAATGCGGGTAGCGTGACAAATCACTGCTTTTCAGGCTCATGCGCTGTAACCACTGTATAGCCAGCTGTTCTTGCATCTCTGCAGACAGATCGCTATTCAGGCGTAAAGGTTCTAGCAGGATATCGCCTATTGTCAGGCGAGGATTCAGGGATGATAGCGGATCCTGGAAAATCATTTGCAGCTTTTTGGCTTGCTGGCAAAAATCCACCGCGCTGAATTTTTTCGGCAACAGCGCATCCTGAAAATATACAGCGCCGCTGTCATAGCTGTGCAATCCTGCAATGCAACGCGCCAGTGTCGATTTGCCAGACCCTGATTCGCCTGCCAGGCCGACTATTTCACCGGCATGAATATCCAGATCTACATGATTCAATACGGTAACGGCCTTCTTGCCATGCCCGAAGTGTTTGACCAGTTTCTCGATACGCAGCAGCTTATTCATGTGTGTGCCCCGTATTGTGCAGCCAACAACGGGCCGCATGGTGCTGTTCAACTACTGGCGGCGATTGCTGTATGCAGATTGGCATGGCCTTTGCGCAACGCTCGGCAAATGCACACGCGGGCGGCGGAAACCGCAGGTCGGGTGGGCTGCCTTCCAGCGCCGCCAATCGGGCGTTGCTGTGTCGTATTGGCAGTGCAGCAAGCAGCGCACGCGTGTAGGGATGGGCAGGATTGTCGAGTACGCTGGATGTGGAGGCTGTTTCAATAATTTCACCTGCGTACATCACGGCAATACGGTCTGCGTGATGGCTGACCAGGCCAAGATCGTGCGTAATAAATAACATCGAGAGATTTTTTTCAACGCGCAATTCAGTCAATAGCGCCATTACCTCGGCTTGTGTGGACACATCCAGTGCGGTGGTGGGTTCGTCGGCAATCAACAATTCCGGTTTGCAGGCTAATGCCATGGCAATGGCTGCGCGTTGTAGCATGCCACCGGAAAATTCGTGGGCATACCGTAGGGATTTTTGTCGGGCATCTGCAATCTGCATGCGTTCAAGCAGACGTACTGTTTCGTGTTCAGCATCCTTGCGACTGTAGCCGTGCAACAGGCGCAGTGGCTCGGCTATCTGGTAACCAATTGTCAATACCGGGTTAAATGTTGCCATCGGGTTCTGGAAAATCATGGCGATGTTTTTCTGGTATTTGCCTGTCAATAGCGGCTGTTTATTAAACAATGCTGTGTGTGCTTGTGTGCGTGCTGAATCGGGCAGTAATCCCATAATCGCTTGCGCCGTCACGCTTTTGCCGCAACCGGATTCCCCTACCAATGCCAACATTTCACCTGCTGCAATAGCCAGATTCACGTTACGCACGGCATGTACAATTCCACGCGCGGTGGGCAGTGTGACGGACAGCGCTTCAATCTGCAGTGCGGGATGGCTCACTGGCGCGCCTCCCGGGTCTGTACATCCAGTGCATCCCGCAGGCCATCGCCAAATAAATTGAAAGACAGGACTGTGAGGCTGATAAACGCTGCAGGAAATAACAATTCATGCGGGTGTGTGAGCAAGGTAGACAAACCCTCGTTACACATCGAGCCCCAGGAGGAAGCGGGCGGCACCACACCCAAGCCGATAAATGATAAAAATGCCTCTGTAAAAATAGCAGCGGGAACCGCAAAACTCAGTGTGACCAGTATGCTCGGCAATACATTGGGCAGCATGTGGCGCCACACAATGTAAAAGCTGGATGCGCCTTGTAGTCTTGCCGCATCCACATACGCCATATTGCGCAATTGCAATACCTGGGCCCGCACCAGTCGCGCACTGTTTGGCCAGCTCAAGAGTAATAAGGCAAACAACAATGCATGGATGCCGCTATCGCCTGCGCCAAGGCCAAATGCGATACGCAATAAAATCACGAACAACAAAAAGGGCAGGGCAATAACAAAATCGGCAAATGCCATCATAGCTGTGTCAATGCGCCCGCCGCGGTATCCCGCCATTGCACCATACAGTGAGCCGAACAACACATACAGCAACGGTGCGACAAAACCGATGAACAACGACGTGCGGCCGCCTTCAATCAATCGTGCCAACAAGTCACGGCCGAGTTTATCGGTTCCGAATGGGTGTGCTGGCAGTTCGTAAACAGGCGTCTGGGCAATATTTTTTATGTCGCGCAGGTTTTCTGCAGGTGTTGCATGCGCGACATCCACAGCCAGCGTCTGGTAACCGAGAGGTTTCCCGTTGTTATCCAGTGATACAAGCGAGTAGAAATAGCGGCGGTTCTCCAGCAATAACTGGTCGACGTAGCCAAGCGTCAGCGATGATGTGGTGGGAGACAGGATGCCCAATGGCAAACCCAGATCCTGTAAACCGGATGGTGGTAGCGTATGGCGATATAAGGCAAAGCTTCGAGCATCGTTGATTGGCCAGACAAGTTTTACTGCTTCGGTGTGGGCTGGTTCTGCCAGTTGCAGCGAATGAATATTGTCTGGTGCAGTAATTTTCTGCGTATCGTGCGGGTAAATCACCAGTGTTTTCAAACCAAGGTGTGGTGGTTGTGAGATTTGTGTCAGATCGAGTGCGGCAGGGTCAACCGGCCAGACATATTTGCCTGTTACACAGAACATCACCAGTAGCAGCATCAGGATAAAACCGGCCATTGCAGACGGATTGTGGGCGATATCGTGCCGCACATCCCGCCAGAGGTTGCCGGTTTGCTCGTCCATATCAGCGATCATCCTGTAAACGGATGCGGGGATCGACCAGCGCGTAGAGAAGATCGACTACCAGCACCATCAACACCAGAAAACTGCCGTAAAAAACAGTGGTGCCCATGATCACGGTGTAATCCAGCTGTTGCACGGCTTGCACGAAATAACGGCCAAGGCCGGGAATGGCGAACACCGTTTCCACGACAAAACCGCCTGTAGTAATGGCAGCAATGGCGGGGCCTAGTGTAGATAAAACCGGCAATACAGCATTGCGGAGTTTGTGAACCCAGAAAATGCGCGCAGGAGACAACCCTTTGGCGCGGGCAGTGCGGATGTACTGTGCTTGTTGCACATCCAGCATGGACGAGCGCATCAGGCGCGTCATATACGCCATTGTCCCTAGCCCTAATACCAGTGCCGGTAGCAGCATTTGCTGCAGTGTGCCCCAGCCTGCCAGTGGAAATTGTGTGCCAAACCGTTGGTTGATATGTAACACCGCAATTTGCGCCAGTGCTGCAAACACAAAACCCGGCACGGAAATACTGGCCACCACAATAGCCATGACCAGATAATCCGGCCAGCGACGGTGAAAGCGTGCAGCGAATGCGCCCCATACCATTGCGCCACCAGCGGCAAATAATAACGCGACACAACCCAGCATGGCAGATACAGGAAAATGCGCACGGATAATGTCATTCACGGCGCGGTTTTTTTGTGTAAAGGAAAGCCCGAAATCACCGTGCAACATATTGTTGAAAAAACGCAGGTATTGCACAGACAGCGGTTGATCCAGCCCGTAATACTCCAGCAATGCAGCACGAATTTCTGGCGGCACAGCCTTGTCATCCGCCAATGGGTCACCGGGTACCATGTGCATGGCCAGGAATGTTGCGCTCGCAATAAACCAGATCGTTATCAGGCCGGTGGCCATGCGTTTGAGAGTGTAGTTCAACATAAAAAATGGCGCATCATGGCACGTGTTGCCCGTCAATATATGCGTGACGGAAATCCGGATCACCACCAAAGCGGCTACGTTTTACATTTTGCAGTTGCCTGTTTTGTACGTAGATAATCCCTGGCTCTGTCAACGGTAACACGGCGATATCCTGCTGGATGATCGTTTGCATGGCAGCAAAGGTGTCTGTGCGTGCAGCGCCAGGCGGCAATGTGGCTGCCTGCATCACAAGGTTATCGTATTTTTCATTGCGGTAGCGTCCGTGGTTGTTGGCATTGCTGGATACGAGCAGGTCCGCAAAGGTCATCGGATCGTTGTAATCCGGCCCCCATGCTGATAATGCCAGATCAAAATCGCCGCTGTTCAGTTTTGCCAGTTTCTGTTTGAAGATCTGTTTGTCAATGATCAGCTGGATGCCCAGCGTCTGTTGCAAGACGCGTTGCAGGTATTCTGCTTGCCGTACAGCAGATGGGGTGTCATAGATTAACAATGTGAGCGGTGGCACCTGCATGCCCAGTTCTTTTTCTGCTGTGTGCAATGCTGTTATTGCCCGGCCAATATCCGGCGCAGGTATCGCATTGGCTGTTGGCGCGAGACCGGGTAACCATGCTGGAAAAAAATGGGCAGTGGGGCGTGTGCCGGGTGCGGCGATCACTTTATTCACGAGTGATTGTCTGTCAATCACCAGACTGATGGCTTCGCGCAGTGCATGATTGCGCAGTGGGCTTTCTTCGCGAAAATTGAATTCCATATAGTTCAACATGCCATTCAGGAAAGACTGGATGTACAGCCTTTGTTGCAGTGCTTGTGGCAAGGTTTCCCGGCTCAATTCTGTGAATGCAATTTCACTGGACTGGAACAGGTTGAACAGGGTGTTGGCATCGTTGGTAATGTGCGGAATACGAATGCTATTCAACTTGGTATTGGCAGCATTCCAGTATTGTGGATTTTTTTCCATGACGAGACTGGCGCCATGTGTCCATTGGCTCAGTATGAATGCGCCGTTGTATAGCAGTTTGTCTGCATCTGCAGCATAGCGTCCCTGTTGCTTGCGATAGAAATCTTCGCGCAGGGGATAGTAGGTAGCAAAGGTGGTAAGACTGAGGAAGTAGGCAGTGGGCTGCTCCAGTTCTATGCGCAGGTGACGGTCGTCATCTGCGTATACGCCGAGCGCCGTTGGCGGTAATTCACCACGATGGACTTTTTCAGCGTTTTTAATCGGGTAGAGTATGAATGCGTAGTTGGATGCAGTGGCGCGATCAAGTGCCGTGCGCCAGGCAAACAGGAAGTCTTGTGCGGTCACCGGCTTGCCATCGCTCCAGCGCGCATTGTCACGCAAGGTAAAACTCACCTGCGTGCCATCCATTTGCCAGCTTTCCGCCACGCCACCCACCAGCGTGTCATTGTCGCCGTAGCTCAGTAACCCTTCCTGTGTGTGTAGCAAAACAAAAAAACTGACGCTGTCTGTGCTGGTGAGGCTGTTGAGATTGGGTGGCTCAGTACTCAATGCCAGTTGCACAGTGTGTGTGTCTGTATCCAGGGCATGATTCACTGCCCATGCTTGAAAAGGCATGCATAGCAGTGTGGCGAATAAAAAATACTTATAATTTTGCAATGACATCATCAGCAAAACGTTTGATGGCATCGAGTTTTTCAGTCAGTGGGCTAGTAGGTTTTCCTCCATAAAAGAACCAGGGCGGGGTGCACAACGCAGTGACGCCCATATCGCGCATACGGCAAAAACCGTCGAGATCATAAGCATCGCGTGCATTGAAACACAGGCGTTCAAACGGCAAGTGATCGCGCCCGAGTTCACGGCGGTATTGTTCAATCCTGTCGAAATAGCCTTGTAATTCTGCACTGGTGTGCACATCAGAAATCCAGCCGTCATGTTGTGCTGCGCGTTTCAGTGCCGGTTCGGAAAAGCCGCCCACGTATACGGGTAAATCTTGTGATGGTGCAGGACGCATTTTTAATGCGGGCAAATCAAAAAAATTCCCGTGGTGTTCGATTGTGTCGCCAGACCAGAGTTTATGCATCACGTCCAGCATTTCATCAGCGCGTGCGCCACGTTTTTCGAAGGGCTGGCCGCCTGCCCGGAATTCTTCCGGCATCCAGCCCATGCCTGCACCGAGTGCGACACGGTTATTGCTCATCACGGCCAGCGTCGACAGGAATTTTGCTACATGCACCGGGTTGCGTGCGGGCAACACATAGACGTTGGTATAGAAGCGTAATTGTTGTGTGACTGCAGCCATCGCGCTGATGGCGATCCAGGGATCCGGCCAGTTCGTGTCTTCGCTGAAGCGTGGTTTTCCATCTTTTGTGTAGGGGTATGGCTGCGAGAATTCGCGGGGATAAATCAGGTGGTCGGATACCGCGATCCAGCCATAGCCGCACTCATCGGCCGTTCTGGCAATGGCGGTCAGTTCAGTGGGGTCGCACAGTGCGACGGGTATGGCAAATTGCATATTTAAAAACCTAAATACTGTGTGTGGCTACGGTATCATCTGGCACATTATTTTTGTGCCATTTTTTTCAGGAGTGATGTATGGGGCCATTAACAGGCTATCGCGTGATCGAGTTGGCAGGTATGGGGCCAACGCCATTTGGCGCCATGATGCTGGCTGATATGGGTGCAGAGGTGATTACCATCGAGCGCCAGCCGGGTTTTCCGGGGCTGCGACCCGTTGACCCCACCTTGCGCAACCGCCGCTCCATCGTCGTCAATCTCAAGAAGCCGGAAGGCGTTGAGCTGCTGCTGAAGCTGTGTGAAAGCGCTGACGCACTGATCGAAGGCTACCGCCCTGGCGTGGCAGAGCGTTTGGGGCTGGGGCCGGATGTGCTGCTGGCGCGCAACCCGAAGCTGGTCTATGCCCGTATGACAGGTTGGGGGCAAGACGGCCCGCTCGCACATACGGTGGGGCATGACATCAACTACATTGCGCTGTCTGGCGCGCTGGAAAAAATGGGGCGCGACGCTGGCAGGCCTGTGCCGCCACTCAATCTGGTGGGTGACTATGGCGGCGGCGGAATGTTCATGGCCTTCGGTATTGTCTGCGCATTGCTGGAGGCGCAAAAATCCGGCAAGGGGCAGGTGGTGGATGCAGCGATGATCGACGGGGCCGCCACATTGATGGCATTTCTCTACGGTTTCGAGAAAAACGGTTTCTATATGCCGTACAGGAATCGCGGCTCGCACCTGTTTGGCGGCAGCAACCATTTCTACAACACCTTTGAATGTGCCGATGGGAAGTTTGTGTCTGTTGGCGCGCTGGAAGTGCAGTTTTATCTGGAATTCATCGACAAGCTCGGCGTGGATAAAACCGAGTTTGAATCGCAGTGGCTGGGTAGCCCGGATCAGGATGTATTAAAAATTCCTGCGCTGGAACAGAAAGTCGCCGCAGCATTCAAAACCAGAACGCGTGACGAATGGGTAAAAATATTTGAAGGCAGTAATGCCTGTTTTGCCCCGGTGCTGGATATCCAGGAAGCTGCACAGCATCCGCATAACGTCGCGCGTAAAACCTTTCTCGAAGTGGATGGCCTGTTGCAGCATGCACCTGCACCGCGTTTTTCACGTTCAACAGCAGAAGCGCCGGATGTGCCGCGTGTACCGGGCGAAGATACAGACAATGTGTTAGCCAGTTTTGGTTATAGCGCAGACACCATTGCAGCCATGCGCGCAAGTGGCGTAGTTGCAGGATAGAGGCGGGCTGATGACACAAAAATTTCATTTTATATCCGGCTTGCCGCGTTCAGGATCTACGTTGCTTGCAGCTATTCTGCGGCAGAATCCGCGTTTTCATGCGGGTATGTCCAGCCCTGTCGGCGCGTTGTTTTCCAGTATCTTGGCGAACGTCAGCGCGGGCAGTGAGTTTGCTGCTGTGGTGAGTACAGAGCAGCGCCGGAACCTTTTGCGTGGCGTGTTCAATAATTTTTATCAGGATATTGATGATAAAGATGTAATTTTTGACACCAACCGTTTGTGGTGTTCAAAAATGCCTGCCCTGATGGAGTTATTCCCCCAAGCAAAAGTCATTGCCTGTGTGCGTAACGTGGCATGGATTATGGATAGCATGGAGCGCAAGTTCCGTGAGAATCCATTTGAAAATACCCGCATATTTAATGACGATATCGAGCGCAACACAGTTTATAGCCGTGTGGATACACTGGGGCAACGTAACCGTCTGGTTGGTTTCGCCTGGGCTGCGTTGAAAGAGGCATTTTACAGTGAGCAGGCCGGTTCGTTGCTGGTGGTTGATTATGATTTGCTGAGCAGCGCGCCTGAAAAAGTATTGCCCCTGGTGTATCAGTTTTTAGGCGAACCGTACTTCGAACATGATTTTAACAATGTGGAATACGATGCGCCGGACTTTGATGCAGCACTGGGTGTTGCCGGTTTGCATCGTGTTCGCCCCAAAATTGCCTTCGAACCGCGAACCACTTTATTGCCGCCGGATTTATTCAGTAATTACAGTGACATGAGCTTCTGGCTCAATCAGGAAGGCAGCCGTGCCAATGTCATCACAGTTACTCCGGTAAAAATCTAAAAGGAAATACAGCCATGACAACTATCACAACTCAGAACAAGAACAATAAAACACTATGGCTACAGCCCAAACCGATGGTGATTGCAGTGTCTTTGGCGGTTGGCGCGATGGGCGGTATTTCATCGGCGGAGGCGCACACAGCCAGTGTCAGCACGGTAGCGCAACTGAAAGCGGCGATTACAACGGGCAGTACAGATAGCCTGGCAGATACCATCACACTAACTGGCAACATCACGTTTGCATCGGCGGCAGATGCCATCACCATCAATGTGACAGACGGGCAGACGATGTCGATTGTCGGTGGCGGTTTTACCCTGAGTGGTGCAAATCTGGCGCGTGTTATTGATGTTGCCGGAGGCAATGTCGCTATCAGCAATCTCACTATTACCAACGGGTTTTTGACAGGTGCGGGCGGCAATCGCGCTGCAGGGGCGGGGGGAGCAGGTGGTGATTCACTCGGAGCCGGTATTCGCAATGCGGGCACGTTAACCATTACCGGTAGCACGATAACCGGGAATAAAGCAGCAGGCGGCGGCGGTGCAGGTGGCAATAATTACGCCGGATCTGCTGCTGGCGCAGGCGGCGGTGGCGGTGGTTTTGGCACAACATTTGGCGGTGCCAGTGGAACGAATTTTGCCGGTGGCATTCAGACGGGGCCTTCGGCTGGTACGGGGGGGCGTGGGCACGGCTTCAATAGTGGTGCGAATTTTCTGGGTGGTGCAGGTGGCACTACGGTTGGCGGTGCTGGCTCCAATTACGGTGGTGGTTATAGCAACGGTGGCGCCGGCGGCACGGCGAACAGCGGCTCCATTGCCATTGGCGGTGGCGGTGGTGGTTCTGGTTACGATGCAGCAGGCGGGCGCGGCGGAAATGCAGCAGGTGGTATTTATAACACTGGGACTTTGACCATTCTTACCAGCTCTATTACCAACAACATTGGCGCAGGAGGCGGTGGTGGTGGCGGTTCGGTTGTCGGAGCAGGTGGTAACGGTGGTGTGGGTGGTTCTGGCACGGGAGGCATCTGGAATGTTGGCGGTACGGTGCAAATTGACTCTTCGACCAATACAACCCTGGCGACCAGCAATACCGGTGGTGCTGGCGTAGGCGGCGCTGCATCGGGTGGCAGTTCGAGCGGCGCAGCAGGTACAGCCACGGCGCAAATTTCAACCACCGGCGGTGGCACTACCAATACCAGTTACGCTCTGACAGCTTCCATCGTTGTTGCCGATACCGCATTACGGGCTGGCGAAACGTCGTTGGTCACTTTCACATTCAGCGAAGCGGTAACGGGTTTTACCAATGCGGATTTGACCATTGCAAATGGTGCATTGACTGCGGTGAGTTCATCAAACGGCGGCGTTACATGGACAGCGACATTCACGCCAACAGCCAGTGTCACAGATGCCACTAATCTGATCACTATTAATATGACAGGTGTGAGTACTGTCAGTACTTCAACACCGGGCGTTGGCAGCACGGATTCCAATAACTACGCGATTGATACCCTGCGCCCAACTGCAAGCGTTGTAGTAGCAGATTCTGCACTGGCAGCGGGTGAAACCTCAACAGTTACGTTCACATTTAGCGAAGCGGTTACCGGCTTTACCAATGCAGACTTGAGCATTGCGAACGGCAATTTAAGTGCCGTGAGTTCATCCGATGGCGGTATAACGTGGACAGCGACTCTGACACCAACAGCCAGCACCACGGATGCGACTAACCTCATTACGTTGGCCAACACCGGTGTCACGGACGCTGCCGGTAATGCAGGTACAGGCACTACCGATTCCAATAACTACGCGATCGACACCCTGCGCCCAACTGCAAGCGTTGTAGTAGCCGATTCTGCACTGGCAGCGGGTGAAACCTCAACGGTTACGTTTACATTTAACGAAGCGGTTACCGGCTTTACCAATGCAGACTTGAGCATTGCAAACGGCAATTTAAGTGCCGTGAGTTCATCCGATGGCGGTATAACGTGGACGGCGACTCTGACACCAACAGCCAGCATCACGGATGCGACCAACCTCATTACGCTGGCTAACACTGGCGTATCGGATGCCGCCGGTAATACAGGCACGGGCACTACTAACAGTAACAATTATGCAATCGATACCCTGCGCCCAACCGCGAGTATTGTAGTAGCGGATACAGCATTGGCAGCGGGTGAAACTTCCACGGTCACTTTTACATTCAATGAAGCCGTGAGCGGATTTACGATTGCTGATGTCAATCTAGATAACGGTGCGTTGTCCGGTTTGTCTAGCGGTGATGGCGGCATTACCTGGACGGCAACCTTAACGCCAACAGCGAGTATTACGGATGCTACCAATGTCATCACGCTGGACAACACTGGCGTATCAGATGCCGCCAGTAATACAGGCACAGGCAGCACTAACAGCAACAACTACACAATCGATACTGTTCGACCAACAGCAAGTATTGTGGTGGCTGATACCGATTTGTCAGTGGGTGAAACATCAACGGTTACGTTCACATTTAACGAAGCGGTTACCGGCTTTACCAATGCAGACTTGAGCATTGCGAACGGCAATTTAAGTGCCGTGAGTTCATCCGATGGCGGTATAACGTGGACAGCGACACTGACGCCCAATGCCAGCACTACCGCTGCGAGCAATGTCATTTCGCTGGACAATACTGGCGTATCGGATGCCGCCGGTAATACAGGCACGGGCAGCACGAACTCCAACAGCTACGCGATTGATACCCTGCGCCCAACGGCAAGTATTGTGGTAGCCGATACCGATTTGTCAGCGGGTGAAACGTCGCTGGTGACTATTACATTCAGTGAAGCAGTCACAGGTTTTACCACTGCTGATATCACTGCAGAAAACGGTGCGTTGTCCGGTTTGTCTAGCGGTGATGGTGGCATTACGTGGACAGCAACCTTAACGCCAACGGCCAGTATTACGGATGCTACCAACCTCATCACACTGGACAACACCGGTGTAGCAGATACTGCCGGTAATACAGGCACAGGCACCACTGACAGCAATAACTACGCCATTGATACGGTTGTGCCGGATACTGATGGCGATGGTGTGCCTGATAACCTGGACGCATTCCCTAATGATCCTGATGAGTGGGCAGACACTGACGGCGATGGCATTGGTGATAACGCAGACAACTGCCCTGCGGTTTCCAATGCGGATCAGGCTGATAGCGATGGCAACGGTTTTGGTGATGCGTGCGATGCCGGCACAGCGGGCGATAGTAAAAATGAATACCTTGGAACATCCATTGCTGTAGCAGACATGAACGGCGACAGTTTTGATGACATCCTGCTCGGTACACCGCGTGCCAGTGTCATGCTTGAAGGAAAACTGCAAAAAAATGTAGGCAGTATCCAGATTCTTTCGGGTGCCAACGGTACATTGCTGAATACATTGTACGGCACAGCAGCCAAACAATATTTTGGTACTGCGATTGCTGTTGTTGCTGACCAGAACAGCGATGGTGTTCCTGATCTGGTTATCGGTTCGCCCGCCGCGCTGAAAGGCATGGGCAACGTGTCGCTGCATTCCGGTGCGGATGGAACATTGATTGATCCGATTGCGGATGGCAGTAATGCAGGCGAGAAATTTGGCGCAGCGGTAGCAGTGGGTGATGTAGATAACGATGGCAATGCGGATCTCGTAGTTGGTGCACCGGGCGCGAACGTTGTTGTTACTGATATCGTGACGTTGAAAACAAAAACGCTGAAAAAAGCTGGCAAGGTGGTGGTGTTTGATGGTATCAGCAACGCAGTTCTCTACACGCATGAAGGCTCACAGGCCGGTGCAGCGTTTGGTGCATCGGTTGCAGTCAACAAAGCAGATCATCAATTGCTGGTCGGTTCCCCGTTGTTTGATGTGTTGACCAAGCCGCGTTTGAGCAGTGCTGGCCGTGTCGATATTTTTGATGGTACAGACGACACAAATGTTGCGTTGTTGACGGTAGATGGCGATAGTGCAAAAGCCTTGTTGGGTGCATCCGTGAGCAGTTTCAGCGGCGATATTGATGGCGACACAGAAGCAGATTGGGTAGCCGGTATGCCAGGTGCGAAAGTGGAAGTGCTAGTGAGCGGTAAACCCAAACTGATGAGCAACCAGGGCAAGGTAGCTATCTATTCTGGTGTTATTTCTGTGCTGCCAACGCAGATACTGGAAGGAAGCAATCCGAAAGAGAAATTCGGCTTTGCTGTGAATGCAGAAGGGGATTTACAGAATGATAGCGTCAATGATCTCGTCATCGGCGCGCCAGAGTTTGTAGATCCGGTAAACAAGAAGATCGGCAAGCTGGGGCGAATCGAAGTGCTGGACAGTTTTTAAATCACCACTATGTAAACTGTAAATAAAAAACAGGAGAGCAAAATGAAATTTAACGTAAAGAAAATTCTTATTCATGCCATTTTGCCTTGTTTTTTATGGGCTACTACCGTCTACGCAGACAACCCAGAGCAGATGAAAATGGCAACGCCTATCGCCCCCGGCGTCGCCGTGCCCGACAAGATTGAAAGTTCTATTGGCACGCTTAACCTGAGCTACGGTTACCCTTCAGAAGAAACCGTTGAGAAAATCTACGACAATCTCGATCGTTCGCGTGCACTGCAAGCCTATCTGATGGCCATTCCTGTCGTGAACCAGGCCGGCATGCGTGATTCCATTCGCAAGTTCGGACCGGATAACCAGACCGATGTGATCTGGGAAAATCTCGTCGACCCACGCACCGTCGAACTGACCGCCAATGACAACACCATTTATAACTTCATCTGGCTCGATACAAAGAAAGGTCCGGTGGTAGTAGAGGTTCCACCTGAAGTTCTTGGTGGAGTAAACGATTTCTGGTATCGCTGGGTTACTGATGTCGGTATTACCGGTGAGGATAAGGGCAAAGGCGGAAAATACCTCTTTCTACCACCAGGTTATCAGGGCGAGGTTCCGTCGGGTTACATCGTTGTGCGTCCAAGCACGTTCGGCAACTGGTTTTTCTTCCGCGCATTTGTTGTCGATGGCTCAACAAAGCCCGGCGTTGAGTCTGTCAAGAAAAACCTCAAGATCTATCAACTGGCTGATGCGGCTAATCCACCTGCAATGACGTTTGCCAATGCCTCAGGCGTGCCGGCTAATTTTGTTGCACCTGGTGACTATGCTTTCTGGGGTTTGCTGAATCAAGTCATTCAGGAAGAACCTGCCGAAGGCTCTGACCCCACTACACTTGGGCTGTTCGCTTCGATCGGTATCGTCAAAGGGCAGCCCTTTGCTCCCGACGAGCGCATGAAAAAAATTCTCACCGATGCCGCAAATATCGGTGCCGTTACCGCACGCACCATCGCCTTTAAAGTCCGTTCACCAGAAGCCTACTTCTACCCCGATAGCCCTTGGCGTTTGCCGTTCTTTGGCGGTTACAAGTTCGAGAGCTCGCCGGGCGTGACCAATATGGATGGCTATATTTTTTACTACTACTTCGCCACCGGTGTCACGCCAGCGATGGAAATGAAGATGGTCGGCAAAGGGTCGCAGTATCCGTGGTCTGTGCAGGATGCGAACGGCAACCCCTTCGATGGTGGCAAGACGTACAAGATGCACATTCCACCCAACGTGCCGGTGAAGGATTTCTGGTCGGTCATCGTGTATGACAACCAGACGCGCTCTATGGTGCAAACGGATCAGAAGGCGCCGAGCGTGAGCAGTCAGGACAAAAACATAAAGACTAACGCCGACGGTTCTGTGGATGTGTATTTTGGGCCGAAAGCCCCCGCCGGTTATGAAAACAACTGGGTGCAGACGCTGCCAGGCAAAGGCTGGTTCATGATCTTGAGGCTGTATGGACCGCTTGATCCCTGGTTCAACAAGACATGGAAACCGGGGGACATAGGGCTGGTGAAGTGATTCAACCAGCCGACAAGTCGCTTTCGCAGAGGGTACTGTATAAAAAATCACTGTTTATCTGTACAGCTACTTAAAAACGGGTTATGCTGGCCCGGCAAGATAAGAACTTCTTGTTAAGAAAAGAACTGGGGCGTGGCGCTGAAGCCCGCCCTATACCCTAAGATGATGAGACTTGAGGAAATACAGATGGATGCGAACAAAGAGAAGGCATTGGCAGCGGCACTGAGCCAGATCGAGCGCCAGTTTGGTAAAGGCACGGTGATGTTGATGGGCGACAAGGCCCGTGAGGACATTCCGGCTATTTCCACCGGCTCTTTGGGGCTGGATATTGCCCTCGGTATCGGCGGCTTGCCTAAAGGCCGCATCGTTGAAATCTATGGCCCTGAGTCCTCAGGTAAAACCACACTGACTCTCCAGGTCATTGCGGAGTGCCAGAAACTGGGTGGCACAGCGGCGTTTATCGATGCTGAACATGCGCTAGATCCTTCATATGCTACCAAGTTGGGCGTGAACGTCGCCGATTTGATCGTTTCGCAGCCGGATACTGGCGAACAGGCTTTAGAAGTGGCCGACATGCTGGTGCGCTCGGGTGCGGTAGACATACTGGTGGTCGATTCTGTTGCTGCGCTGACACCAAAAGCCGAAATCGAAGGTGAGATGGGCGACCATCATGTTGGCCTGCAAGCCCGTCTGATGTCTCAAGCCCTGCGTAAGCTGACCGGCAACATCAAGAACGCCAACTGTCTGGTGATTTTTATCAACCAGATCCGTATGAAAATCGGGGTGATGTTCGGCAGTCCGGAAACTACTACTGGCGGTAATGCGCTCAAGTTCTACGCCTCGGTGCGGCTAGATATCCGTCGTACCGGTTCGGTAAAAGAGGGCGACGAGGTGATTGGCAGCGAAACCCGCGTCAAAGTCGTCAAGAACAAGGTGGCGCCACCGTTCAAACAAGCTGAATTCCAGATCCTGTACGGGCAGGGTATTAACCGTCTGGGCGAAGTGATCGATATCAGCGTCAACGACGGCTATGTTGAAAAATCCGGCGCCTGGTACAGCTACAAAGGTGACAAGATTGGTCAGGGTAAAGCTAATGCAATCAAATACTTGCAAGAACATCCTGATGTAGCTTCCGAGCTTGAAGGCAAGATCCGGGAGGCGTATTTGCAAGGCCCTGCTGATGCACGTAAACAGACTGCAACAGTGGTGGCGGCAGAAGAAGTCGATATCTGATGTCAGGTACGGGCATGGATAACCAGCGCATGGACGACAAACTCTTGGCGCGTATGCGTTTCTCCGCCCTGGATTCATTGGGGCGGAGGGAGCATTCCAGGCGAGAGTTGGCTACCAAGTTGTCTGCAAAGTTTGATCTGCCGGTGCACGCACCTGAAGTCCAGGCCTGCCTTGATCAGCTGGCTCTGGATGGATACCAGAGCGATGAACGCTTTGCGGAGGTATTTGTCCGCAGCCGCAGGGCGCGAGGTTATGGTCCGTTGTTCATCGAGCAAGAGCTGCGCCAGCGGGGCATAACGCCAGAGTTGATTGTGGCTGTTGTCGATCGCAGTGATGAAGAGTGGTTGTTATTGGCGGGTGACCAGAAACGCAAGAAGTTTGGCGTTGGCACCGTCACCGCCCTCAAGGAAAAGGCAAAAGTTGTCCGTTTCCTTCGGTACCGTGGTTTCTTGCAGCCCCAGGTTGAAGCCGCGCTTCAGGGTTACTGAATCATAAAAGCCCTGAACCAGCGCTGCTGAAGTTGCCAGCAAGTGGCGATTTACAGGCAGGTTTTGAGTGTCAGTACCTCATGCTTTCAGTACAATGCACGCTTTCCGGATTCCCTGATTCAGGTCGGTTAACCCGACCGCTCAGCCGAGGTTGTGATGCTGATTCTGCGCGGTGCTGCTGCACTTTCTTCCTTTCGATGTGACAAGTTACTGGCGCGCTTGCGCGAAGTGGCAGCGGTCAAGACGCTGTATGCCGAGTATGTGCATTTTGCGGATCTCTCCACAGAGCTGACGCCGCGGCAAACCAGTGTGCTGGAGCTGTTATTGCACTACGGCCCGCGTCAGGTTGAACTATTTGAACCAAACGGGCGGCTATTTCTGGTGGTGCCACGCCCCGGAACCATTTCCCCATGGGCGAGTAAAGCCACCGATATTGCGCACAATTGCGGCCTGCAAGGTGTGCGGCGGCTTGAGCGCGGGGTGGCCTTTTATGTGGACGGCCAGCTGACGCCGGAGCAGACGGCAGCAGTGAAGGCGATCCTGCATGACCGTATGACCGAGAGCGTTTTCGATACCCTGGACGCGGCGCAAGCCCTGTTTGTGCAAGATCAGCCGCAACCTTCTACCACGGTCGATGTGCTTGGTGGTGGCCGTGAAGCGCTCGTCACGGCCAACCGCGAGTTGGGGCTTGCCTTGGCGGATGATGAAATTGATTACCTGACCAGCAGCTTTGTGCAGTTGGGGCGTAACCCGGTCGATGTCGAGCTGATGATGTTTGCACAAGCAAACTCGGAACATTGCCGCCATAAAATATTCAATGCTGACTGGCAGATAGACGGTAAAGCTCAAGTAAAATCTCTCTTTGGAATGATCCGGAATACCCATGAGCAAGGTGGCGAAAACGTGCTGTCGGCCTATTCCGATAATGCCGCTGTCGTGGTCGGGCAGCGCGCCGGGCGCTTCTATCCCGATCCAGAGACAGGTGAATACGCTGCCCATCAGGAAGATATCCACCTGTTGATGAAAGTGGAGACGCACAACCATCCAACCGCCATCGCCCCCTTTCCCGGTGCAGGCACTGGTGCAGGTGGGGAGATCCGTGACGAAGGCGCAGTCGGGCGTGGCTCAAAGCCCAAGGTCGGCCTGACTGGCTTCTCGGTCTCCAACCTGAATATTCCCGGCTACCAGCAGCCGTGGGAAGTCGACAGCACTGGCAACACCTACGGCAAGCCGGGCCGCATTGTGTCAGCACTCGATATTATGACCGAAGGCCCCTTGGGCGGCGCGGCATTCAACAACGAATTTGGCCGGCCGAATCTGTGCGGCTATTTCCGCAGTTTTGAGTTGGCAGCAGAAGGCCCCAACGGCAGTGAAATGCGTGGTTATCACAAACCCATCATGATCGCCGGCGGCTACGGCAATATCCGCGCAGGACACGTCGAGAAGCACCCGTTTGCCCCCGGCGCGAAGCTGATTGTGCTGGGTGGGCCTGCGATGCAGATAGGGCTCGGCGGTGGCGCGGCATCCAGCATGGCATCGGGCCAGAGCAGTGAAGATCTCGACTTCGCGTCGGTGCAACGCCAGAACCCGGAAATCGAACGCCGTTGTCAGGAGGTGATAGACCGTTGCTGGCAATTGGGTGAACAGAATCCTATCCAGTTTATTCACGATGTCGGTGCCGGGGGCTTGTCGAACGCCTTGCCTGAACTGGTGA
>ERZ724517.816-NODE-816-length-18270-cov-12.415976_pt1 | contig 18270 bp, 13 predicted proteins | sample MGYA00376050_ERZ724517 | MGnify/ENA primary metagenome ERZ724517 (study PRJEB28724, sample SAMN07190886) | activated sludge metagenome | isolation source: activated sludge of sewage treatment plant in Hong Hong | place: USA: Christiansburg, Virginia | collected... | reverse complement strand
ATGATAAGAAGGAAATTTTATGGTAATTAAATTAGGGTGTTAGAACTTTAGTATTAGGCGGATTAGCTTGTTGCATAAAAAAGATCATTTTCAAAATGCCACAGTAGGGACAGGTTGCGACCTGTCCCTACTGTGGCATTTTGAAAATAAACATATGTTATGATTTGAGGTACGTTCCTTATCAATGCTATCCTGGTGCACTTCACACTGGTTAGCTATTCTACTATTCTACTTATTCCATACAAACCATTTCGAACAACGGCAAGCATTGTCCCTAAATTTCCTTGATTGTTTGTACAACGGTAACCATTGTCCCTATATTTAATTTTGGGTTACCAGATATTGAAATGCTGACTGGTCAACTCTATTACTATTATACTGGTGAACTATTCTACTGGTTAACTATAATACTAATTAACTGAAACATCACTTTCAATCGCAGGATAAGTCACCGCATACATCTCTCTGATGATGCGCTTTTGACGCGATTTAAGATACTTTGTAGGGTTTGTAGGGTTATACTTTAAAGGATTTGGTAAGATAGCTGCAAGCATGGCTGCTTCACTTTTATTTAAATCGGCAGCACTCTTTCCGTAATAATGTTGTGCAGCTGCCTCGATACCGTATATACCGTCACCAAATTCGACGACGTTGAGATACATTTCCAGGATGCGGTCTTTAGACCAAAATAATTCTATTAATAAAGTGAAATATGCTTCAAGACCTTTGCGCACCCAAGTTCTACTTTGCCACAGAAAAACGTTCTTAGCTGTTTGTTGAGAAATTGTACTGGCCCCGATCTTCTTTTTACTAACTTTATTATGAGCCATGGCTTTCTCAATAGCGTCAAAATCAAAGCCATTATGTTCGCAAAAGTTTTGGTCCTCACTTGACACGACAGCGATTATTGCATTCTTAGATATCTTGTCCATTGACACCCAGTCCTTCTCCCATCTGAAGTCCCTTGACTTATCGCTTAGCTGCTCACCAGAGCGGATAAACATGAGTGGGGTGGCTATAGCTGGCACAAACCTCAAAGCGATCACTGAGACAAAGCTTAGGATCACAAATGAAAAGATGGCCGTGTAAAGCCATTTCTTAAAGTTAATATTTTTTATTTTTTGTATCATACCCACATCACATGTTTTTCTATTGCTAGAAAGACTGCAATTTTAATGCCGAAGCACACATATTACATTATTTATTAATATATAGTTTACGATTAATAATGTACATACGCGATTAATTTATATATGACATCAAGATATTGACACTTTATAAATGATGTGCTTACATTATTAAGTGTCTCGCACAAATATAAATAATATGTTGAAAGATTTATACTTTATGTAATTGCAAAAAAATTATATACTCAAAAGCAAACTTAACAATTGTTCAAGTATCTTTGAAACTATGACTATCAAAATTTAAGAATATGTCTATTAAACATTTTATTGCTACAAGATTCAATTTAAAAATTGAAGAATGGAACACTGCAAAAGATGGGTCTGTTGTTCTTACCGAAAAATGGCTAGAGGAAAGATTTAATTTGTTTGAAAAATATTGTTTTCCATCGGTTGCTAATCAAAGTATAAAGAACTTTTACTGGTTAATTTTTTTTGATGTTAGCACTCCAGATATTTTTAAAAAACGAATTGAGAAATATACAAATGATTTCCAAAATTTTAAAGCAATCTATATTGATGGAATAAAATCCTTAAAATATTCTTTTAAGCAAATAATCATGGAAAGCTTGGAGGAAGATGATGATTTTATTATTACATCGAGATTAGATAATGATGATTCAATTCATCACGATTTTGTATATATTATTCAAAATTTAGCAATTAAGAAACATGAAACAATCATTGACTTAAGAAGAGGATATCAACTTGATATTTCAAGTAATATCTACGAGTATAGAAATTATTACAATAAATTTAATCCATTCATTAGTCTAGTTGAAAGTACATCTAATTTCCAAACTGTTTTTTCTCGAATGCATCATGAATGGAAAAATGCAACTTCAGTTATTGTAAACTCAAATTTGCCTTTATGGATTGAAATTGTCCATAAAAGAAATAAATTTAATCGAGCAAATTTTAATCTACCGCTGATTAGAAATATAAATTTAGAAGATTTTTCAATAAAAAAAGAATATAAATTGAGAAACCCAATTTATATTCTTACAAATAATTTGAAGGTTAAAATATTGAATGTCTTAAAGAATTTAAAATATAAATTAAAATACATTTTAAAGAAAATTATTCAACTGTTTTCTTAATGTTTTCTTGTAAATATTATGTACAAAACATTCACATTTATTCAATGTTGCTTTTACTATGTACTAGATCAAATAAAGGAGTGATATCTAATTTAAGTTTTACGGCAAAGGATTTGATGGCTTATTTGCTAATGCTAATTATTTAATAAACACCAAAGAATTAACAATGTAACGCAACTTCACTTATAAGCTAAAACCTAATAAGCTAATATCCCAACACGCCCAACACACAAAATGCGCTAACTCGCTAACACCCCAATATGCCAACAGACCCCCCCAAAAAAAAACTGCTCAATCAGAACGACCAAGCAGCTTTATATATTTCAAAACTATGACACTAGCTTTTTGAGTATGTAGTTTTCTCTTTAATACGTGCAGCCTTACCTACTAAGCTTCTTAAGTAAAATAATTTCGCACGACGAACCTTACCTCTTTTTACAACTCTAACACCAATGATGCTAGGAGAAGCGAAAGGGAAGATACGTTCTACACCTACACCATTAGAGATTTTTCTAACAGTGAACGACTTAGTCAGTCCGTGTCCTTTTATCTGGATCACATCACCCTTAAATATCTGAACACGTTCTTTAGCTCCTTCAATGATCTGGTAGCTGATCTCAACGTTATCGCCAGGACCGAAATCCATTTTATTTTTTAAACTTAATGTTTGTTCGTTGACAAATTTAATTGCATCCATGACGCTTATGTTTATTCTTTCTTGAAATGAGGCACAAAGGTAAGTAATAGTTATCGAAATATTTATTTTTCACTGAAAAAAAATACAACTTAATTTAACTTTAGCGCAAAAGCATTGCAGTCCCTTGCAAAACCTTCGATACTTCCCGGGGTCCGGTGATGTGAACTCGCACTACATAATTACCATTTGGAAGTGCTTTGCCATTTTTGTCCATGCCATTCCACCCAATATTCCAATCATGTGTAGTAAAAATCTCTTCTCCATATCTATCATAGACTGACATCTGATAGTCTTTGATTCCAAAGCCGTTGCCAGCAGGTCGGAAAGTACTGCTCTCACCCTGAGTAGAAGGCAGAAATGCGTTTGGTAAAAATATAGTATTTATAGGCACCACATCTAAAAATAAGGAGATAGAATCTTTACACCCATTCAGATTTGTGACCAACTGTTTAATCGATATAATACCCGTGTCTGAGAAAATATATGCAGGGTTTCTGCTTTGTAATATATCCCCATTGCTCAATTCATATTGCCACCGCACTGCATTGTTGCTTTCATCTTCTATTTGAATGTCGGGTTTGATATTAGAAACTTCATTTGGAGAATAACCAAACCCTGCTTCTGGAACATCATGAACTCTAACGGCCTTGCTAAAAAAACCATCATAGACACAGCCTACAGCATCAACCACATGGATACTTATATCATAAGCATTGACCTTCGAATATATATGCTCGGGATTTAATCCTTCGCCTGTATTGCCATCACCAAAGTCCCATGTAATTTTGTAAGAATCATCCAGGTCAGGATGAGGCTGGACAAAACTAATAAGAGCCGGAACACAACCGTTTATGTTATCCATTTCCAATACCTTGTCAGGTATCGGATAATACGGTACGATCCTGGTCACGCTATCTATGCATTGATTGGAATCACTTAGAGTTAATTTTATTTCATAGTCGCCAGGGCCTTTGAATCCATAAACTGCATCCTGCGAAGTACTGAAAGAAACCCCTTTATCCTGCCAATTACTCATTAAGGCTAAACCATCCTGACTCATAGAAAGGTTTTCAAATTTCACACCATTATCTTTACATGTATCGTATAAAAAACTAAAGTCCGGATCTATTCCCGGAAATTTATTAAATTTAAAAAAAGCGGTATCAGTGCATTGAAGACCTTTATTTAGAATCATAGTTCCGGTATAATTCCCAAATTCAAGTTTGCTGAGATCAAGATCTTTGGTAGTATAAATGGAATCCTTCCCATTCAGAGAAACATTCCAGGAATAATTGAATATACTTGAAGCCAAGGTGCTTTTATTGTCTATCTTAACATATTCATCACCACAAAACTTGAATTCAATATCACGACCCGAAACATCATCCGTCTCTATGGAAGCTTTGATAACTTTCTCACAGTTAGTTACATTAAATTGAAAATCTCTGATCGAAGAACTTAGTAATACACCATTCCGATATTCATCTATTCTGACACCTACCACGAATTGTCCGATGGCATTCGGCAATCCGGTTAACAATCCGGTTTTGCTGTCTATGGATATCGCTGGTGCCCCACCCATGGGGAATCTGCTCGTGAATGGTGGTCTGTAAGTAACACTATCATAAGGTGGCAGACAATCAGGGCTTGGAGATGTAAGATCACAATTATTACCGAAACTATTAGGTCCTCCACCTATGATAGGTGCTACAAAATAGTAAGCCAGGCTATCACCGTCTTTATCAAAGCCTGAATGATCAAATTGCAAAGAAAAATTGCCACAAACTGCTATCGGTGGAATAGTTTTGAAAGTAGGAGAAGAGTTCTGAAGCTGCTGAGCTAATGGTGTTATCTCCGTGTAGTAAGTAGCTCCTACATCACCCGGGTTCATGATATTGAAGATCGAATTATTTCTGCAACATCTCTGATAAATGATGTAATAGCTTAGGTTGATCACCGGCAGATCAATAATCTTAGTATAAACACCTTCCTGCACGCAAACATTCGGAGGAAGTACCAGACAAGGATTGGAAAATAGATTAGTTAGATTTGATTTGGTTGGGTTGCTAAAATTTTCATTTGTTTTTATGTAACTCCCTTCAGATGTGGCTATTGAAATCCCCGCAGGCTGATCGAAGTCCGCACCTTGAGATTGACAATCTCTGAACACCCTGATTGTAATTCTGTATTTGTTAATGCCATTACTGGTTGAAATGAATTCGTAACTCATCATTCCACCGATAATGTGTGCACTTTGAACTTTTGGAATGAATAGGAAGGAGGTCAAAAATATAAAGAGGAAAAAACGCTGCATGTTGACTAATTGACATTATAAAAATTGTCCTGAGGGCTAAATTTAACTATTACAGTCATTTTTGAATCAATTCATTTAATTGAGGTGCAAAATACTACAATTCTATCTAAAGTAATTACTTAAGTTTCGGAGGTACATATAACTAATTCCGCAATAAGTTATATATTTTAGTAAACAATTTATAAAAAGATGGATACGAATATAGTAGTTGATTTTTATTCGGCTTTGTGCAATTTGTTATACACACGTTTCGGAGTTGCTTATAACATCCTTAATCAATTGTATACAAATTAAATATATTGTAAAGATCATCATCCATATTTCTGGATAACAATAGTTAATTGAATTTTAGAGCCGTTTCAATCTGCTTAAATGTTTTCATTTGCCGGACTCAACCTTCGGAGTCTCATTCTGACTTCTGACTTCTGATTTCTGATTTCTGGTTTCTGATTTCTGATTTTAACTTCTAATGTCAAATATTGAAGTAATCATTTTAAAAGCACTGCCTGACCCCGGATAGTCTCTGTAGCACCTCTAGCTCCTGTAAGGCGCACCAAAACAGCATATACTCCGTTTGCAGCGGGTTGACCATCGGAGTTATTGCCATCCCATTTTTGGTTGAAATCATTGGAATGAAAAACCTCATTTCCCCATCTGTCATAGATCCTCATCTCAAATTCCCTTAATCCAAAGGGAATACCTACTGCCCCATAACTGCCATTTATGCTATTGCTTCCTGCGATAAAAGCATTCGGAAGGAAAATGGTATATATTGGCTTGACATCTACTATTGCAAACGCCGTATCTATGCAGCCAAACTGATTAGTTACTTTTTGATATATGGTGTAGATTCCTGTATCCTTATATTCATAAATGGGTTCAGTTAAAATTGAAAACTCACCTTCCCCAAAATCATACAACCATTTTATAGCATCTTTACTAAGATCATTTATGCTGATCTTAGCGGAGAGATTGGACAATTCTTTCGGATTGAAATCAAAAGCAGCGACTGGACTCTCTTTTATATGGATGACATTCCTAAATGTCTTTTCGTAGATACAGCCAAGTGAATGCGTGATTTTTACTGATATATCGTAATCACCCTGTGAGGCATAAATATGCTGTGGCACTGGACCTTCCCCTTTAGCTCCGTCGCCAAAATCCCAATCTATTTTTTGCAATTCAGCATCTAGCGGATCCAGATGATTCATAGTGATTAATGCATTTGCACAGCCGGTTAAGGAAGGAGCAAACACCAGGTCATAATCAGGGGATTGAATGTAATCCACGAAGTGGGTCGCACTATCTATACAGTTGTTACTATCCTGTACGATCAGGGTAAACTTTTTATCTCCAACCGTAAGTTGATTAAGTAGTGGATTTGAACTTGTTGAAAACTCCATTCCATTACTTGTCCAACTATGGGTATAATCTAGCCCAGTCTCTGTTGTAGATTTATCTGTAAATTGAATTCCTGTGCGCTCACATGGATCGAAATCAGCATCAAAATCAGCTGTTAGCTCAGGAAGCCTATTGATCACATAGTTAGCAGTATCAGTGCATTCTAACCCTTGATTAAGAATTAAACGACCGGTATAAATACCCGGTTCAGGTGTCTGGAGGGTTATGTTTTTATCTTGAGATGTTAATTTCTTTCCATCATGTTCAAACTCCCAATCATAGGATAGAATGCTCGAAGCCAGGGAACTCTTATTTTCAATATCGAAAGTTTTGCCACCACAGACAGTCAACTCTAAATCTTTGCCTTGTGTATCATCAATTTCTAACAACGCATTTACCGTTTTTTCACATTGTGTAATATTGAATTGAAAATCTCTGATCGTGGTGGATAATAATACACCATTTCTATACTCCTTTACCATCACTCCTACCACAAACTGCCCTAAAATATCGGGATTACCTAACATTAGACCGGTTTCTTTGTTGAGCGACAGCCCCGGACTGCCACCAATAGGATTGTTTATATTAAATGGATTTCTGTAAGAAACACTTTCATAAGGTGGCAAACATGCCGGAATAGGTGAAATCGAAGTGCAGCTCATGTCCATATCTTTTCCACCACCTTCCAAAGGGGCTGTTAAGCTATAAACCAAACTATCTCCATCTATATCTATGGCTGAATGATCAAAGTTTAACGCATAATTTCCACAAATGGCTATAGGCGGGAAATTCTTAAAAGTTGGAGATGAATTATTTAATTTTTGAGCCTCTGGTGTGATCTCTATCATAAAAGTTGCCCCCCGATCACCCGGTGCAAGAATATTGAAAATGGTGTTATTCCTGCAACATCTCTGATATATAATAAAATACGAAAGATTATCCTCTATTGGCAATTTGACCAATTTGGTATAAACCCCTTGCTGCACACAAACATTTGGAGGCAGGGCTAGGCAAAAATTAGTAAATTGATTTGAGATAGTGGTCACTACAGGGTTTCCGAAGGATACGTTCTTGTTAAAATAAGTGAAATCTGATTTGCCAATGGAGATTGGTGCCGGCTTGTCAAAGTCCGCTCCTGTAGTAAATGGGTTACAATCGCGAAATACACGTAAAGTGATTTTATAAGTATTGATATTATTCTCCGTAGAAATATATTCATAGGACATCACGCCACCAATAATATGTGCCGCTTTCATACACATGTTGCTAGCTATCAGAATCAAAAAAATAAGTAGCAATTGTCTTAAAAGCATATTGATTGGATCATGAAGTTATTGTACTAGTACCGCTGTACCTTTTATTTCCCGCTCACCACCTCTGGCCTCTGTAAGCTTGACTCTTACAGCATACACTCCATTGGGCAAGACTTGTCCTGCTTTATTTTTGCCATCCCACCTGCCATTAAAATCTGTAGTTCCAAAAACCTTGTTGCCCCATCTGTCATATATGGACAACTCAAAAGACTTTATACCAAAAGGTATCCCAACAGACCCGTATACACCATTGTCTCCAAGATTGCCACCGATGAAAGCATTAGGCAAAAAGATCGTATATTTTGGCGCCACATCTACATTAATCTGGATGGTATCCTTGCAGCCGTTTTCGTGTGTTACGATCTGAGTTATTACATACATTCCTGTATCCGGGTAAGTATATTCTGGATTTCTATCGGAACTCTGACTTCCGTTCCCAAAACTATAGAACCAGAAGGATGCATCCTTACTTGCGTCAGTAATATTAAGTAGTGGCTTCAAGTTGGATAGTTCTTTAGGCAAATAAGTAAATCCGGCTACAGGTGATTCAACTACTGTGATAGTCTGTGGAAATACTGCTTCCGTCTCACATCCAAATACATTTTGGACATTTACACTGATATTATAAATACCGGGATCCGTATATTGATGAGTAGGATCGGTACCTTTTCCTGTGCTGCCATCTCCAAATTGCCATGTAATATCATAGTCATTTGTTATATAATTATTAGGACGCTGAAAATGAACTGTAAAAGGATCACAACCTTCCATCGCTTCAGGACTGATCAACTCATCTTTAGGTATAGGAAAGAAAGGAACTGTTTTGGAAATACTGTCCATGCATTGATTTTGGTCAGAAACAATGAGTTCCATATTATAGAAATCCGGCTCCAACGTATTAAATTGGGCGTCATTTGTGGTAGCAAAAATCACTTCATTAGCCTTCCAGGTACTAGTCTGGATCGGCCCTGCATCACTTACTGAAAGATTCATAAAGTCTATTACTTTACCTAAACAAGTATCGTAGGTTTGACTAAAATCAGCCTTAATATCCGGAAACACATTGACTCTAATAAAGGCAGTATCACTGCAAGGCAGTCCGGGATTAAGCAACAGTGTCCCGGTGTATAAACCAAGGTCAGGTGTTTTTAAAACAAAATCCTTAGTTTTCCCTGATTGCTTCTGACCCATGTAATCAAAGTCCCAAGTCAGATCGAAAATATTTGTGGCAATTGAACTATTGTTTGTAATATTAAGAATGGAATCTCCGCAGACCCTTACTTCTATGTCTCTGCCTTCTATCCCAAGCGCTTCAACCAGCGCATTGACTGTCTTTGTGCATGGAGTCACATTAAACTGGAAATCGCGCCTGATCTCTGAAAGTAACAAACCTGCCCGATATTCTTTCACACAAATACCTACGACAAACTGACCAGTCACAGTTGGTGTGCCGGATAATAGTCCGGTCATAGAGTTTATGGTAAGTATTGGATCGCCGCCTAAAGGGTTCAATGCAGAATATGGAGGTCTATAGGTAACTTCATCAAAAGGAGGTGGACAGTCAGGATCCGGCGCTACCACAAAGCATCCATTGCTGCCGTTGTCATCGTTGCCACCACCTATATAAGGTGCACAAAGTGAGTAAACCAAGGAATCACCATCCTTATCAATTCCTGAATGGTCAAAGACCAGTGGGAAGTTAGCACAAATAGCTGTTGGAGGAAAATTTGAAAACTGAGGAGAAGAATTCATTTCATTTTGCGCTCGTGGAGTTATCTCTACTGTGAATGTAGCCCCTGCATCACCAGGACGAACAAGATTGGATATACTATTATTTCTGCAACATCTCTGATAGGTTATATGATAACTTGATGTGCTCACAGGCAAGTCGACAAAAGCAGTATAAACACCCTCCTCTACACATATATCAGGAGGGAGGACCAAACATTTGTTAGTGATCTCGAGTCCTATTACTTTTACTGCCGGAACACCAAAATTCAGCTGGTCAATAAATATTTGATTCGTATTAATAAAAACAGTCGCAAGTGCAGGCACCTGATTGAACAAACCATCAAAATCTGCTTTATTTGCTTCTGGTTTACAATCTCTGTACATCTTGAGAACCAGCTTATATCGGTTTATGTTACCGCTATTACTGATGAACTCGTAAGACATCACCCCACCAATTATGTGCTTAGCTGCACTCTCATATTGGAACAATACAAGAAAACATAAAAAAAATAAACCTTTGACCATCTGTGTTGAACTCGTATACAATTACTTCATAATGAAACTTTTATTTCTATAAAAAGTTAACTTGTTGTGTTGACAAAGTTATTATATAAAACCATAAAAGACCAATTAAATATACTCAATCAGTATATTTATTGCCTAATATTGATGAATAAATGAACGATGAATCTAATTTCAACAATGACATTACCCATTGTATAACGCATCTCAGGGAAGAATTATTAATTTTGTATCCGACAGATACTGTTTGGGGAATCGGCTGTGATGCTCAAAGTGAAGTAGCCATTAATAAAATAATTGACCTCAAGAACCGACCCGGTTCAAAATCATTTATCATCCTGGTGGCAAGCTTTAATGATATTTCAAATTTTGCCAAACCACCTTCATTAGCAATGCTCGATTTTGCAAATAAAAGTGAAAAGCCTGTAACTTTTATATTAAAAGATGCTAAAAACCTTGCATCTCAGCTGATAAGTGAGGATGGGACAGTGGCTATAAGAGTGCCGGATGATCCTTTTTGTAGGGAGCTCCTATTGAAATTTGGCAAACCCATAGTTTCCACATCTGCCAATATAAGCGGTGAGTTTACCCCGGGACTATTTAAAGAAATCTCTAAACCAATATTGAAAGGTGTCGACTACATCGTTCAGTTTGACCAAACAAATAATGTTGAAAAATCAGGTTCTCGAATAATCACTGAAGATGCAGACGGAATCATCAAAGTCATCAGAGACTGATATCAAACTTTTGCTTTAATAATGAGTCCATTTTAATATCGCTCAAATTAATATTTGGCAAAATTGGATTGAGTTTCTTCTGATCGTATTTTTGATCAACTTTTTCGCAATCATTACAATAATATCCAATTGGAAAAAAAAGATATTTCCCATTTGATAAAGGAAAGAAGCGCATAATGAGCTGAGCACCAACTGTAGGTTTTCCCAGAATTTCGACCTGACTTCCCTTTTGAATCATCCGAATCAGTAATTCAGAAACTCCGGATGTTTGCTCGTTGACGAGGATAATGATCTTTTTCAAAGGAAAAAACACCTTACCTCTTGAATTTATTTTATTTATCGTGCCATTAAAAAACATTTCCTTCATCATCATCACGTCTGCATCATAGACAAGTTGATTGGCAATCTTAGTCACTTCCTGATCGAGTCCCGAACTACAATTTCTAAGGTCGAGATATAAGGTATCATAACCAGAAAAGCCTGCCAGCCTTTCCATTCCTTTCATAAAAGATTGATAAGCGCCATTTCGGATTGCTTTCAATTTTATATATCGAGCTTTTGAAATAGTAGAATTAGGAGTACCAAAAGTTAAAATAGATGAGTCAATTATCGTGTCTTTGCTCGTTGCATTTGCGATATTGATTTTACCGATCCATTTTCTATACTGATCAGCATTCACAATACTAATACTACCTATCATTGAAGAATCTGAATTAATACTCACCTTATCTCTCAAAAGTTCCTGACTCAAAAATGGATTGAATTCACCTAAAAAGCCCTTTACTTCTATGGTTTGTAAAGCTTCATTTGTGATTTTATTACCACTCTGCTTGCTTTCAATTGTACTGTTATTAAATAATTGGAAAAGTATAACAAAAAGTAAAGAAACTCCAAGAGGAATTGAATTTTTAAGCATATTTTTTAATGTAAATATAGTTTTGTCTCATTCTGTTGAACATTTTACAGTATATTCGTGTTAAATTAGACATAAACTCAAATTAATAAAATACAACAACATTAAATACTTTCATATATGAACAAAGATCATGAATTAGATCGAATTGATAAACAAATATTATCAATTTTAATGAAAGATGCAAATTCAACTTACGCAGAAATCGCAAGTCAACTTGAAGTTTCGGGTGGAACTATCCATGTGAGAATGAAAAAGCTAGAACAAATTGGTGTGATAAAAGCGATGCATCTTATCGCCGATCATACTAAATTGGGATTTGAAATCAAAGCTTTTGTTGGCGTTAATTTTTCTGAAGGCGCCAATTACAAACATATAATTGAGGCTTTGAGAAAGATTCCTGAAGTGACTGTAGTCAATCTTACTACAGGGAGATTCAGCGGTATCATTCAATTGATCTGTAAGAACAATACGCATCTAAAAAACATCCTACACGGCAAGATTATTGACATCAAGGGCATCTCAAATACTGAAACACTTATATCTTTGGATGAAGGTCTAAGTCGACAAATAGATGTCATTGAGATCGAAAAAAATAAAGATTATTAATTAAAAAGGCCTTCTAAACAAAAGGCCTTTTTAATTTTATTTTTTAAAACAAAGAAGCACAAAGGCTGGAGGAATATTCCTGAACTCAAAAGTCGTACCCACATTACCAAAAACCTCGCGGTAGAGTTTTCTAGTCTTAAGACTATAATGTATCTGAACAAACCTTCCATTGGATTTGAGAACGTCATGACTTGTCTGAACTATAGACCTGGCAAGCTCTTCAGGAAAAACAGAGAAAGGGAGCGCCGAAACCACCGTATCTACTTCATGTATACCCAGTTTATGTAGGATCGTAGGAAGTATCTCAGCAGAATCATTGATGATTCTTAATCGGGTGTCTTTAATTTGTGCCATTTGTTCACAAAATAATTCATTGATCTCGAAAGAGAACAAAATAGCATCCTTCGGCATAGCCTTTAGCAAATGTCTTGTCATCACACCATCACCAGCCCCTAATTCAACTATGACTTTGGCAGCTGAAAGATCTCCTCTTTTTACTACGGCCTGGCATAGATACCTCGAACTCCGTGTCACTGTACCTACTGTTTTAAAATTTCTTAAACTTTCTTTAAAAAAGGCGAATCTTCCCATATGGTCTTGTTGTCTTAATCCGGCAGGCATCTTGTGTATCGAGTCCATACTTTAATTTAGGTAATATTTTCTTAGATCGGGATATTTATTCATCATGCTCTCAGAAATTGTTGACTTAATTAGCCTTACGTTGTCAATATAAGGAACAATGAAAGCATCTTTCAATCCATTTTTAATTAAAATCGTTTGAAAATCTACCGCATCAGCAAAAGTTGGAAATAGTCCAGTCATATAACGGTAATTGCCGCTACCTCCCTGTGATTCTATTAAAAGGTCTGGGCTTAAAGAATAAATATCACCATTATACATCTGTTTCAGAGATACGATCTGCACCCTATATGAAAGTCCATTGATCCTTCTTTTAAATTTTGATCCATCTGATGTCTTTAATAGATCACTGACAAAAGGTTGTTTATAAGTAATCTTCAATGGCAATGAATCTATATTATTAATGCTGATCTCAACTCTTCTATTTAAATTCTGGCCGGAAATACTTGGTCTGCCATCCAATACATTTTTTGCGATAGGATACAAACTTCCTACACTTTGTAGATTGACCCTATTACCGGAGATCCCTTTCGAGATCATATAATTACTGATCAGTTCTGATCTTTTAATACCGAAATATAATTCGATCTCAGGTGACACACTTGACTCTGAATTGATCATAAAATTAAAAATTGTAGTTGGAAAGCGCTTGCCTATTTCTACCAATAAGTCCAATTGCTGTTTATTTTTTGGCTGAAGCACATTATCGTCGCTTGTATAATAAAGTGGCTCAATATTAAGTGCTGTAATTTTATTAGCGAGCACTTCATCCTGGTACTCCTGAGAGTTCAACTTAAATTCAGGAACCTTGAAGAAAACATCAGGAAGTGCAGCCGTATTTTGTTCCGTTCTAATAGATTTGAAAAAACCTGTATACAGATCATATCCTCCAAATCCAGACTTTCTATCGGAGGAAAACAGTGATTTCTGGCCATCAAAACCAAGCTTGAAAAACAATTCATGACCCGGAGAATTAATAGGAAAACCCATGTTCTGGACATTAGTCCACTCCATATCTTTATCCAGATAGTAAGCTGAAAATATATCGTATCCTCCTACGCTTTGGAAATTATTGGAGGAAAAATATAAGGTTCTGCCATCTTTTGATAAAAAAGGAGCTCTTTCATCAAATTCAGAATTAATTTTATCACCGAAATTGACCGGATCTTTCCATCTTCCATCTTTGAATTCAACATAATAAAGATCATAGCCACCAAATCCTTCAGGTCTTATAGACGAAAATATTAGAACCGAATCCGAAAACGGATAAAGGTCGATGAGCATCGGATCATTTCCAAAAGGCGCATCAAACTTATTGATACTCGGTGATTCATCATCTAATATCGTTAGATCTTCGGTATATAAAGATAGACTTGTAAGTGATTGTCCTCTGCCGAAATAAAGTAATTTACCATTTTCATTAAAGCCATAGATTTGTTCTACCTCTGGTGTATTAAGTGCTTCATTAAGTGGATAGGCGTAGCTTAGAAGTCCATTATCTATCTGAATTTCTGATCCAAACATATTGTAATCATCTGAAACTTTAGACATTAAATTGTCCAATCTATCCGTTGTGTCTATTTCTTGGTTGGCAGTAAAATAGATTCTACCATTGTGATTAGGGCTCCATGTAGGATTGATCTCATCTGCCGGAGAATTGACCTTAGGACCTGAATTCTCGCTGATCGCAAGTTCTTCCTGGTACTTTATTTTCTTGGCAGTTCCGCATCTCTTGATATCTCCAATGACAGATTTATACAATGGATTGGAAGGTTTTGACCGCGAAAGAAAGTATTTATAAAAATCAATTGCTAAGTCGAATTTCAATTCATGATGAGCAGCACAAGCCAGGTAGTACACAGCATCTAGATCCTCCTTATGGACATTGTAATATTTAGTCAAGGAAGTCTCTGCCTCTTGCAATCTGTTTGAAAAAAAATAAGAAATACCCAGATTTTTATTAAAATCTGTATTGTTACTATTCATCAGAGAGAGCCTCTCATACAATTGAATCGCTTTAGAATATTCCTGGGCCTTAAAGTACCTGTCTGCTTCATCTCTGACTTTATTGGCTGTTCCCTGCCCTATCAAAAGATTAGAGCATATCAATAACAAGACTACAAAAGTGAATTTAAGCCTCCCCATTAAATCAGATTGATTGGTTGATGTCAAAAGCTTCTAGATAATCAGCTGTCCTGCGTAAGAAAGAACCTCCAAGCATGCCATCCACCACTCTATGATCATAAGAAAGAGAAAGAAACATCATGTGTCTGATAGCAATGACATCTCCATCCGCTGTTTCCAGCACTGCAGGCTTTTTCTTAATTGCTCCAATTGCCATGATCGCTACCTGAGGCTGATTTATAATTGGCGTGCCCATTATATTTCCAAAGGAACCTACATTAGTAATAGTAAAGGTTCCTCCCTGAATCTCTTCAGGTTTCAATTGGTTGGTTTTCGCGCGTCCTGCAAGGTCATTGACAGTCTTTGTAAGACCGATCAAATTCATATTATCTGCATCTTTGATGACCGGCACGATTAGATTGCCAGAAGGCAATGCAGCAGCCATACCTATGTTGATATTTTTCTTGCGCATGATGGTCGTGCCATCTACAGAACTATTGATCATTGGGTAATCACGGATGGCCTTGACCACAGCATCAATAAAAATGGGGGTAAAGGTGATATTTTGACCGTATTTTGAATTAAAATCTTTTTTAACTTTTTCTCTCCATCTCACGATGTTGGTCATATCAACTTCAACGAAAGATGTGACGTGGGGTGAAACATGTTTGGACATGACCATATGGTCTGCGATCAGCTTGCGCATTCTATCCATTTCTATTATTTCAACATCACCACTCATTGAAGTGGCTGGAGCTGATTTTATTTGAGATTGAACCGGCTGTGCAGGAATGGAAGCAGGACGAGCTGATTCTTGCTGTGGTTGACTTCTTGTTTTTAAATATGCAAGGAGATCATTCTTAGTAAGCCTACCCTCTTGTCCGGAGCCCGGTATCTTATCCATTTCACTGACAGAAATACCTTCTTCTTTAGCGATGTTTTTAACAAGTGGACTGTAAAATCTGTCACTTTCTGTTTTTTCAGAAATTGGTTCGACTTTAATTTCAGTTGCTTGTTGGGACGCCTGTATTGGAGCTTCGGCCGTCTTTATTTCTGTTATTGTAGGTTCAACAACTGAACCAGGACCACCTGTATCAATAAGAGCGATTACGGTACCTATTGGAACGACATCATTTACATTGAATAATATTTTGGAAAGTGTTCCTGCCACAGGCGAAGGAATCTCGCTATCTACTTTGTCTGTAGCTATTTCAATGATGGTTTCATCTATCTCAATGGTATCACCGACATTTTTGACCCAGTTGAGGATCGTTGCTTCCATGATACTCTCTCCCATTTTGGGCATTATTAATTCGTATGTGGCCATTTAAATTGTTGTTTCATTCGAAAATTCGCACAAAAATAAGCCTTTCCAAGTAATAATATGATAAAAATTCATCCCTACACCATAGATGACAATTCAAGTGATATTATAACTAATTGATATTTAATATTTTGTGAAAAGAATCAGCATTAATTTCTTTTCGAGCTGAAGATTACAATTTGAACCCTATCGTCAATACAAATGCGCTTTGAGTCAATTTTTGAGAAACCAGCGTTTCGGCAGCCTCTGTTATATAGTATGGCTCGTACCCGTTTTCAGATCGCCATTGACGATATGCAAGGTCTAAGAAAAAATAATCATTTCTATAACCAACTCCAAATCCGAAGTTAGGCAGAAATTCTTTTTGATCAATGTATGGGCTTTGCGCTACGCCAATACCTGCTCGGAACCTAAAATTTTCGACTGCAGCTATTTCTGCACCAAAATTTATTTTCAATGCTCCTTTATAGTTTGCTTTAATTTGACCATTGATATTGTTCTCGATCTCTTTATCAAAGAAGTTATCTGAATCAATTTTTATTTTGCTTTTAGAATAGTTTTGATATTCAACTTCAGCATTGACAAATCCAAACTTTCCTAAAATTCCTCCAATACTGCCCTGCAACTTCATAAGTGTAGTTACAGTGTAATCAATAGTACCTCCGTTTTCAGGTATTACTGAATTTGAAATGATTATATTATTATAATCAAATGAATAGAATAATTCTGTATCAAATTCATCTGTAATCGTAATGAAAGAAGGAGATTGAATAGCTGCACCAAATGTAAGATTGTTGATTGGTTTAAATATAGCTCCAAATTTAGCATTTATACCTACACCTGTTTGAGCCTTAGTTTCTGTAAACCTTAGTTCTTCAAAAAAATCAACTGACTTTGACAAATCTTTTTCCTGATAAATCTTAGTTTCATTATATCTATACATTGGCACTCCAATAGTAGCTCCTAATAAAAGTTTATTTGTCAAATTAACCCCACCAGAAAATACAGCTTCATTATATCTTCCATTAGAAACTACACTTTGATATTTATCCAACTCAGTATTTGATTCTCTATAATCTTTATAATCATAAACTAATGATCCATCTGGGTCAGTAATATAATATGGACTTCCGTTTTCGTCTAAAATTTCATTTCCCGATTCATCTCGTTCAGTCCAAAATACCCCAGCGACATCGGCCAAATCACTTTCAAATGGATCAGTTCCATATGCATGATTGTCAGCATAAGCTGCAAATCTCTCTGTAATTGAACCGGGACTCTTTCCCTTAAATTGAAAATTCCTAACATCTCCATTATATCCGTTAATGCCAAATCCAAAGGCATAACTCAATTTAGAATTTCTTTCCGCTGCAATTACTAGTCCCAAATTAGGCATGCGAAATTTAGTCTTATTATCTTTAACTACAGGTCCAATACTACCATTCAGCAAAGTGGATTGGGTTTGAGCATTAGTAACTGTAGGTGACAGCATGATCTCTGACTTACGGTACTGTGCTATTCCCGCCGGATTGGAAGATAAAGTGGTAAAATCCGCTCCGATTCCACTCATATTGGTATTTGTTCCAGCTGCTCTTCCTGTTCCAATGAGGGTCTGATCTGAAAGTCTTAAAACGTCAAGTGCTGACTGTGCCTCTATATTTG
>ERZ724517.812-NODE-812-length-18349-cov-8.009238_pt1 | contig 18349 bp, 17 predicted proteins | sample MGYA00376050_ERZ724517 | MGnify/ENA primary metagenome ERZ724517 (study PRJEB28724, sample SAMN07190886) | activated sludge metagenome | isolation source: activated sludge of sewage treatment plant in Hong Hong | place: USA: Christiansburg, Virginia | collected... | reverse complement strand
CAAGTCAAAATGATGGCCGATTTAGGTTTCATGGGCATGATGGTCGACCCGAAATACGGCGGTTCAGGTTTGGATAGCATCTCCTATGTGTTAGCGATGACCGAAATCGCCAAAGTAGATGCTTCCGCAGCGGTAATCATGTCGGTAAACAACTCACTTGTTTGTGCTGGTTTGGAAAAATATTGCAACGAAGAACAAAAGATGAAATACTTGGTGCCGTTAGCCAAAGGCGAAGTCATCGGTGCCTTTTGTTTGTCGGAACCAGAAGCAGGATCTGACGCTACTTCACAAAAAACAACAGCGATTGACAAAGGCGATCACTATATCTTAAACGGAACCAAAAACTGGATTACTAACGGCTCTACAGCTTCTACTTATTTAGTCATTGCGCAAACCGATGTCGAGAAAAAACACAAAGGCATCAACGCTTTTATCGTAGAAAAAGGCTGGCCAGGTTTTGAAATCGGACCCAAAGAAAAGAAAATGGGAATTCGAGGTTCTGATACCCATTCACTCATGTTTACCGATGTAAAAGTGCCCAAAGAAAATAGAATTGGTGCAGATGGTTTCGGATTTAGTTTCGCTATGAATGTATTAAACGGCGGCCGTATCGGAATTGCATCACAAGCCTTAGGTATTGCAACAGGTGCCTACGAATTGGCATTGAAATATTCGCACGAGCGCAAAGCTTTTGGAAAAGAAATCTTCAACCACCAAGCGATCGCTTTCAAATTGGCAGATATGTACGTAAAAATCACTGCCGCTAAATTGTTAATCATGAAAGCCGCTTGCGAAAAAGACGAAGGCAAAGACATTTCGCACTCAGGAGCGATGGCAAAATTATATGCTTCTGAAATCGCTTTAGAAGTTGCTAATGAAGCAGTTCAAATTCACGGAGGAAACGGTTACGTAGCCGAATATCACGTAGAACGCATGATGCGCGATTCGAAAATCACACAGATTTATGAAGGGACATCTGAAATCCAAAGGATTGTGATTTCAAGAGGATTGGTTTCGTAAACCCTTAAATTATACATTTAAACCATTAAGAAATTAAGGAAATTAAGTTGCATTTGACTTAATGAAACTTAATTCCTTAATGGTTTTTTATTTCAAAAAAAAGGTATATTTATCCCACAAATAGAAATATGTCGGAAGAATTAAAATACTGGTACTTGCGCGATCACAAACTGTTTTGGACATTAAGCATGTCCCAAATCAAACAACTCTGCATTATTACTGGATTTAAAAAAGCTAAGAAAGGTGATGTTATTTATTTTTCTTCTTCCGATGTGCCGCGTATTTTTCTCTTGAAAAAAGGCAATATTAAAATTGTCGCTATCGATGAAGAAGGCAACGAAACCATCAAAGACATCATTCAAAAAGGAGATTTGTTTGGCGAATTGACTTTAGAAAATGATACAAATTCAAACGAATATGCCAAAGCTTTAACCGATGAAGTGGCGATTTGCAGTTTCTTGATGTCGGACTTCGAGCATTTATTGTTGCAAAATCCAAGTTTGGCTTTGTCTTATACGAAGTTTGTTGGACTAAAAATGAAGCGCATCAAAAACAGTTATTCGAACTTAATGTCGAAAGATGCCAAAACCAGACTGTTTCAATTCTTAAAAGATTGGTCTGAAAAAGAAGGAAAACGAGTCGGCAACCAAGTTACTATCGACAATTATCTCACCCAAAACGACATTGCTCAAATCATTTGTACTTCACGGCAAACGGCAACGCAATTGCTAAATGAGCTCGAAACTTCAGGATTGATGCATTATGCAAGAAAAGAAATTTTGATTCCTGATATTACTAAATTTTAGTTTTTTTACGAGCAATAATTTAAGATTTAATTTTACCTACAAAAAAAACATATTATAACTTTTTTATCGGTTTTGTAAACCAGCCGACATATCAACTTTTTGTTCCGCTTTACTTTTGTCTCATTAAAATTAATAAAAGTAAAAATGAGAAAACAAATCTTCCTCCTAATTGTTGTACTATTATCAGTAACAACTTTTGCTCAAAGCACTTCTAAACGACTCGAGCATTTCAATCTAGAAAAGAAAGTAGCCATTCAAGGTTATGATCCTGTTGCTTATTTCAAACAGTCTAAAGCCATCAAAGGAAAAAAAGAAATCGCCGTAGCTTATGAAGGTGTGGTCTATCAATTTTCCACCGCAACCAACAAAGAAACTTTTCTAAAAAACCCAGCAGCATTCGAACCTCAATACGGCGGTTGGTGTGCTTATGCTATGGGAAGCTATGGAGAAAAAGTCGAAATCAATCCAGAAACCTTTAAAATTCTCGATGGTAAACTCTACTTGTTTTACAACGCCTATTTCAACAACACACTAAAAAGTTGGAACAAAGACGAAAGTAGTTTGAAAAAGAAAGCCGATGCAACTTGGAAAAAAGTAATTAATTAAGTGAAATGTAAAATGTGAGATGTAAAATGAAAAAAGAGGATTTCACATTTCACATCTCACAAAAAAACATCTTAAAATGAAAAATCCAATATTCATCTGGGTAATCAAACTCATCGCAGTCATCATTCTACTGCAAACGCTTTATTTCAAATTCACTGCCGCCGAAGAAAGCGTATATATCTTCAGCACATTAGGCGCAGAACCTTATGGCAGAATTGGTTCTGGTATTATAGAACTTATCGCTTCGATATTAATTCTGATTCCAAGAACAACACTGTTGGGTGCATTAATCGGACTCGGAACCATGTTCGGAGCCATCACTTCGCATCTTTTTATTCTGGGAATTGAAGTTAAAAACGATGGTGGAACTTTGTTTGTCCTTGCCACAATCACCTTTGTATGTTGTGCAATTTTAGTGTTTCAAAACAAAAATAAAATTCCTGATTTACTGCGGTTTAAAATTTAATTCTTAATTTCATGCCTGAAAACCGAGCGTACCACGAATTCGTATATCAGGCCAAACACCATAAGCATGTTAATTCCTTCTATACATAAAGCACTGCACGAATTGTCCGATGTATTGTCGAAGCTTTCTGACAGTGATTATACCAATCCTTGTAATGGGTTGAGTGGCGCTACCATTGGAGAACATACCCGACACATCATCGAATTGTTTCAATGTCTCAACAACCAATACGATTCGCAAACTATCAATTACGATTTAAGAAAACGCGATTACGGCATTCAAACCCATACCACTGTCGCTCAAGAAGCCATTCTTAGTGTTTTGTGTCAACTCGACAAACCCAATAAAAATCTCGAACTCCAACAAACCATAGAAGGTGAAGCCATCAGCATCAGCACCAACTACTACCGCGAATTGGTGTATAATTTAGAGCATTGCATTCACCACCAAGCCTTAATCAAAGTAGCGTTACTACAATTAAATCATGTAACCATCGACGAGAATTTTGGTGTAGCACGGTCAACCATCGAATACAGAAAACAATGTGCACAGTAAGTTTCGCTTGTTCCAACCATAAAATCATCATCACTTCAAACCGCGACGAGCAACTCGTTCGGCCAGCAATCGCACCTCAAAATTACGCGGTCAACAATAAAAATCTATGCTTTCCGAAAGACCCAAAAGCAGGTGGCACTTGGTATGCCGTTGATGAAAATGCCAATGTATTGGTGCTCTTAAACGGTGCCGAAGAAAAACACGAATGGAATCCGCCGTACCGCAGAAGTCGGGGCTTAATTGTTCTAGATTTACTCGGTTCTGATTCCGCCATTCAAAGTTGGGAAACTATCGATTTAGATAACATTGAACCTTTTACATTGGTGTTGTTTCAAGATCAACAACTCTATCAGTTGCGGTGGAATGGCAAGCAAAAAGAAACCACCCAACTCGATGCAACCAAAAGTCACATTTGGTCCTCGGCAACGCTTTATACAAAACCCATCCGAGAGCAACGCGCGCAATGGTTTACGACATTTCTAGATACCAATCCGGAAGTCACCGAAACCGAAATGTTTCAATTTCACCGCTACACCGAAACCGACAACCACGAGCACGGACTGGTCATCAACAGAAATAACAAGCTCAAAACCCTGAGCATCACGCAATCGGTTATCGAACAAAATAAAATCACACTGCGCCATCATGATCTCATCGAACAGCAAGATTTTCACAATACCTTTATTCATGTTTGATGTTAGGGCGTGCCCACAAGGGTCGGGCTTTTCGCACTCGCTTTTTCACGCCGAACACCGGCGCAAAAAGAGCTCAGACAAAGCTGCAATCCCTCACGCAACACCGAGATACCTAAAAGCAACTCGTTGTAAGTTAATAAAATCTGACACCAAATTGTCCTCCCGAGCGTAGTCGAGGGACTTTTCTAACCATCAACTGACAACCGACAACTGACAACTGACAACAAATTTGAAACTCTTCCTACATAAACTAACCCACTGGGAATACTGGCCGATGCACATCGTCTACATTCCGATTTACTTTTTATGGGCGTTTTATGCCTTAAAATCAAGAACCATTTTCTTTTTCAATGCTTCGAATCCGACCATCAAAAACGGCGGCTTCATCATGGAATCGAAAAAGCAGATTTACAATCTCATTCCACAACAATATTATCCCAAAACAGGATTGATTGCTGCCGGCATGCCATTCACGGAAGTGCAAGAAAAAGTAAAAGAACTCGGATTACAATTTCCATTAATCGCCAAACCCGACATCGGATTGCGCGGTTCCGCCGTAAAAAAAGTGCATACCGAAGCCGAGCTAAAAGCGTACAACAGCAAAGTCGATTTTGATTATTTGATACAAGATTTGATTCCGTTTCCCAACGAAATTGGCGTTTTCTATGTGCGTTATCCACACGAAGAAACAGGAAGCATTACGGGAATTGTAGCCAAAGAATTCTTAATCGTCACCGGCGACGGGCAATCGACTATCGAAGCTTTAATCAAAAAAGATCCCCGTCATGAAATGCAACTCCAAGTCTTACAAAAAGAGTATGGACTGGAATTACAAAATGTTTTACCACTTGGCGAATTAAAGAATTTGGTTCCTTACGGCAATCATATTCGCGGCGCTAAATTTTTAGATCACAGCCATAAGATTTCACCGCAACTTACTGACGTCATCAACGAAATGTGTTTGCAAATTCCAAGTTTTTATTTTGGTCGCCTCGACATAATGTACAACACTTTCGAAGAACTCGAAGCAGGGAAAAACTTCGCTGTGGTTGAACTCAACGGTGCCGCTAGCGAGCCGACACACATCTACGATCCGAAACATTCCATCTTTTTTGCTTGGAAAGAACTCATGCGACATATTACGTTTATGTATGAAATTAGCGTCGCCAACCACAAAAATGGCGTTCCGTATTTATCGCATAAGTCGGGCATGGCAGAATACAAAATGCATTTGGCGCAAAGCAAAAAAATCCTCAATTTTTAAACATGAAAATCCTCAAAAACATCAGCGTCGGGTTTGCAGTCAGTTTTCTGGGTTCGATTCCACTGGGTTATTTGAATGTGATTGGTTTTGATATTTATAATCATGAAGGTATTGCTAGCGTTGTTCCTTATTTGTTTGGTGTGATTACCGTAGAAGCTTTTGTTATTTACTTCACTTTAATTTTCGCCAAACAGTTGATTAGCAATAAAAAATTGCTCAAAATAATAGCAGGCTTTTCGGTGCTTTTCATGTTTCTATTGGCTTATATTTTTTATGCAAGTGCTGCGAAGACAAGCTCGCAAACTTCCATTTTAACGGAGTATAAAAACCATTCGCCTTACTTTATTGGTTTGTTTTTGAGTGGTCTCAATTTTATTCAAATTCCGTTTTGGGTGGGTTGGAATTTGTATTTACTCAACGCGAAATACATTGAAATGGCTGGCTCTAAAAAGTATTTATATGTTTTCGGAACCTTAATTGGAACTTTTTGCGGCATGTTAGGATTGATTTTATCGTTGCATTATTTGACTTCACAAACCGATTTCTTTGCGAAATATCTGATGCGATTTATCATTCCAGCCGTTTTTATTGGATTAGGAATATTTCAAGGAATTCAGTTTTGGAGGAAGTATTTATAATTTTTTTATACTTTTAAAACATAATCGATACAATGCTATTACTTTTTTAGTAGTAAGCTTTGAACAAAACCAATAAACTCATGAAAAAACAATTAACAATACTGCTTCTTTTTTTATTAGTAATGCCCATACACGCTCAGTATTGGGAACAACAAACGTCAGGAGTAACGGTAGAATTACGGGATGTTTACGGTATAACAGAAGATATTGTTGTTGTTGTGGGAAATGATGGGACAATTTTAAGGACTACAGATGGTGGTGAAAACTGGATTCAAAAAAATTCGGGGACAAACTTAGGTTTGATGAAGTTACAATTTGTAAATGAAAATATTGGTTATGTTTTGTGTAGTAATGGATCACTGCTTAAAACCATCAACGGAGGCGAAGACTGGTTTTCTATTCCTACAGATGCTGCGCCAACTATGTTTGATTATTATGGACTGTCTTGTATTAATGAAAGTACTTTTTATGTGCTTGGCGGTAGTGCTTGGTTTAAGAAAACTACCGATGGCGGCAATACTTTTCAAACAATAAATGGTCCCCCAAATCAAATGTTGCAAAATATTCAGTTTCTGAATGCGCAAATAGGTTATGCATCGAGTTATGACTCTCTTTTTAAAACCATCGATAACGGAAATAGTTGGTCACTCATTACGTCAGGTAATACTATGGATGCCTTTTTCTTTCTCAATGAAAATATTGGTTTTATATACAAAGATGGTGGTGGAGTTTATAAAACGATTGATGGTGGATTAAACTTGTCATCAATATCAGGAGAATTTTATTTTACGACAACTGATGCTTTTTCTTTAAATGAAAATGTAGTTTGGGAAGTTGGGTCACAACAGTTGTTGTGTTTTTGTCCACCTTTTTATGGCATTGTAAAATATGACAAAACAAACACTGAAGATTATCTTCAAACCGCCAATGGGAATTTCGATGGTGAAAATGCCACTCCTTTAAATGCCATTCACTTTGCCAGCGAAACTAAAGGTTATGTAGTGGGTTGGAACGGCATGATTCTCAAAAATACAACGGGCGATATGGAGAATTTAGCACTAAATGAATTTGATAAAACAACTACTGTTAGTATTTATCCCAACCCATCTTCAGAAAAAATAACAGTTTCTTTTAATGAACGGCCATCACAATTTTTCACTGTTGTAATAGCTGATAGTTTAGGAAAAAATATTTTTTCGAAATCATATCAACCAGACAATACCGCGACGATTAATGTGGCATCTTTTTCTAAGGGCGTATACTTTTTAACCATAACGAGTCAAGAAAAAAGAGTGACCCAAAAAGTAATCATTAAATAATTTTTAGCTTAAGTTACCCAAAGCTGCAATCAAATTGGCTTTCTTTCGCTGCGAAACCGGTACCGTACTTTTATCTGACAAAACCACATAACCACCTTCTTTATTGACAAAATTGGTCAGATGATTCATATTGATAATATGCGAATGGTGAATGCGCTCGAAACCACTAGTGCACAACAAATCCTCGAAGTCTTTGAGGGTTTTTGAAAACAGTAATTTCTTACCATTGGTAAAATAAACACAAGTATAATTGCTTTCTGCCGAACACTTGAGAATGCTATCGAGTTCGAAAACAGAAATGCCTTCTAGCGTTTGCAGCGCGATTCTTTTCCGAGCTGTCGTTTCGTTTTGGATAAAGGTTTCTATTTTTGAACTGACCTCTTTCTTCGAGCTTTCCATAGCTTTTTTGACTGCTTGTATGAGTTCTAAGGAATCGATGGGTTTTAGCAAATAATCCAATGCACTAAATTTGATGGCTTTAATCGCATACTGACTATACGCCGTCGTGAAAATCACTTTAAAAGGCTGCTCTTGATAGGCATTCAACACTTCAAAGCCCAAGCCGTCAGAAAGCTGAATATCCAGAAAAATCAACTCTGGTTGCAGGCTTTTAATTTTCAAAATACCATCTTTGACCGTTTTGGCCACGCCAACAATCTCGAGTTCTTTACAATGCATGTAAATTTCCGATTTTAAGGCAGAAATCGATTGGTCTTCGTCTTCAATAATTAGTGCTTTCATTGCCAAATAGATAATAGTGGGATGCTAACGATCACGCGGGTTCCAGTTGCTATTCCGTTCGAATTTAAGTCGATAATTTCAAAGTTGGAAGTGCCGCTATTTTTGCCAAATAAGGCGATTCTTTCAGAAGTAATGTCGATGGCTTTCGACTCATACTCTTTAAATTTTTGATTGCTTTTCGAAGCCGCTCTTCCGATACCATTGTCTTCTACGATACATTCTAATTGTTTTCCTTTTTTTACAAAATAGACTTTCAAAATGCCTTTGTTTTCTTTAGGAGCCAATCCGTGAATGATCGCATTTTCGACAATTGGTTGCAATAATAAGGTTGGAATAATGATTTCATTTACGTTGAGATTTTCATCAACAAACAATTCATAATCAAATTTATTCTTATACCGTGTTTGAGCTAAACTGACATACAAAGCTAACATTTCGATTTCATTGGCTAGCGGAATGGCTTGATCCGTATTTTCTAATAACATCCGTAAGAGTTTGGAAAATTTCGAAATATAGGAGCTCGCGTTGATGGTATCACCTTCAGAATAATAGCCTTTAATGGTATTCAATGCGTTAAAAATAAAATGCGGATTCATTTGCAAACGCAAGGCTTTTTGCTCAAGTTCAATCATTTGCCTTTCTAGATTGGCTTTGTCACGTTCAATTTGAATCGTGGTTTTTTCTATTTCGAAACGTTTTTGCTGTTGTTTCAATCGGTATTGGATAAACAGATAAATCAACAAACCGATCCCAAAAATGCAGAGCAGCACAAACCACATTTGTTGCCAAAAAGGAGCTAGAATTGTAAATGAAATGGATTGAATTTTACTTTTAACTCCAAATCCATCTTTGCAATACACGCTAAAAGTATAGGTTCCGGGCGCCAACGATTTGTAGTTGATTTGCGATTCATTCGTTTCCGACCAAGTATTTTGTCCGTCAAGTTTGTAACAGTAAGTAAGATTATTTTGGTTGCTGTAAGAGATTCCGATATAATTGATACTGATGTCATTGTTGGTATAATCAAACTGATATTGTTTCTCCTCTGAAATAACATTAACACCGTTTTTTAGATCGACAATCCAGCATTTCGGATTGGTTTTTTTGGGTTCAATATTTTTGATGTTGAAATTTAACAATCCAGTATCGGTTGCCAAATAAACAGTATTGTCAAGAAATTCGATGTCGTTGATGCGTTTGTTTTTCAAACCCAAGATTAGATTTAGGTTTTTAATTTCGTAGGTATTGTTTTTAAATTCAATAGCATTCAAGCCGTTGTTCGTTCCGATTAAATAATAATTGGGCGCAATTTTTTTTAAGGCATTACAAGTGATGCTATTGAGTCCGTCTTTTTTAGAAATTTGATGAACGATTTCATTATTTTGAACACAAAAAATACCTTTCGATGCCGTTGCTACAAATAGTGTTTTTGAATCTAGATTATAATCTAAATCAGCAATACTACTTTGAAGGTTTCCCAATTTCGAATTATAACTGGTCACTGCGTTTTTTTTGGTGTATTGGTATAAACCATTGTTGGTGCCAATCCAAACCCTATTTTCGCCGTCTAATGCAAACACATTCGTTCTTTTATAGAGTAGTTTTTTATTGTTTAATGCTGTTCCATAATGTTCACGGAGTTCAGTATTGTCGACTTTAAAAGTGAGGTTATAGCCGATAAAAAATTCATTCCCAGCCATCATGATATCGTTAGCACCAAAACCATAATGGGTGATTTTATTCTTAGCATCTATTTTCAACACCATCTTTTTTCCGACAATGTATGTGTCAGTTCCAAAAAAACGGATGTTTTTAATTTGATCGGTTTGATTTTCGGTTACAAATGTATTTTTCACAAAAGCCTTTCCGGGCGATTTGAAATAGTAATTGTTGTTATCACCGCCTACCCATATTTCCTTATTTGAATTGATGCTGATGCAATTCAGTTTTAACGGATTTGCATGAGTCATATTATCGACAAAAACCTCAAACGAAGGCACATAATAGGCACCATTTTTTAAGGTAGCAATCCAATAATTGCCTTCGAAATCTTGCGTCATATTCGAAATAACATCATTTTGAAAAAACCTGCTTTTTAGTATTTGGTTTTCATAAAGAAACAATCCGTTGCGTGTGCAAATCCAGATTTTATTTTCTTTTTCTTTAAAAAGTTGTAGGATTTCGACGTTTTCAGGCAGCGTAACAATGTTTTTAATTTGATTCTCTGAATTGATTTGATAAAGTTGATTACGCAGACTAAAATAATTTTCTTTCCCAATGTGATACATCCGATAGTAATTGTTGGTAGAAAAAGCAGGGTTTAGACTTTTGTTCTGCTCATTATAAATACCAAAACTGCATAAATAAAAGTGGTCTTTTTTGTAAGTCCAAATTCCAGCCATCGAAAAACCGGGATTGTTTTTTTTGATTACTTCATCTTTATGAGTCACGATGCTAATAGTTCCGTCTTTAAAAACGAAATAGCAGTTGTTTTGAGCATCTTCATAGAAATCGACAATCAAACTGCTGCTGCCTATTTTTTTTACTAGTGTTGAATTGGCTTCTGTGTAAAGCTTGTTTCTATAAAAGTAAGCTGTTTTACCGTTAAGTGTCAACAGCCAAGTGCGGTCTTTGTGATCTTTTCTCAATTGAAAAACTTCATTGTCTGGAAGTGCATTGTCTGTCGTATAAGTCGAAAAAGTATGGCTGTTGTATTTTGCTATTCCGGCATCTGTTGTGAACCATAAAAAACCTTTTTCGTCTGGTTGAATCGAGTAAATGGTAGCAGATGGCAAACCGTCATTGGTGGTATAGTTGATGTAATAAGGATCTTGCGCCCAACTCCAAGGGCTGTATAAAACAAGTAAGAAGAATAGTAATTGCTTCACGATGAGGTTTTTGTTACGTAAATGTAAACATTCTGTAGGAAACGGATTGTAAAATTGCCATCACTTACAAGATAATGAAAATCAGTTATCTTATAGATTTGGGCATTTACTAAAGAAGTTATTACATTTATATAATTTAAAAATTGGTGTTTTTTTAATGGCGTAATTTTGAGGCTACTTTAAATTTAAAAATTATGAAAAAAACAATACTCCTTATAGTTATAAGTTTCTCATTGATTACTGCAAACGCTCAAGTATTATCCTCAATAAATTTCACGAATTATAGCACCATGCAGTCACTTGGCGCGGATTTAACTGGAACCAGTTCGAATCAGCAAGGTTGGTTGAGTTATGCTACGCCAAATTCACAATCGTTAACTACTGATTTTAGGATATCACCCAATGGAAACCCTGGAAATTGTATTTATATGATTGGTTTTGATCACAATACGACAGCTGCAAGTAAATTTCTTTGGAAAAATGATTTTCCAACCTTGTGGAATACGCGAACCGCAGGTAATAATACCTTAGAATTTGAAGTAGATTACCAAAGACCTAATACAACATTAAGTGCTGATGATATTCAGGTGATCATTTATGACGCCACGTTTAGCAAAGTATTAGCCGGATATTCTATCTCGGAAACGGGCACTATTTTCGCAAGGATGTATAAATTCTCAACCAGTAGCAATAGCTTTGGAAATTGGTATTACGCATTGGAAGACGGCAATTTTACAACACTTCCAGCGATGCAGTGGATGAAACTGATATTAAGATTTAATAAAGTTACTGGAGATGTAACGTTTATCATTAAAAATCCCAACGGAACTGTATTTGTTGAAAAAACAATTACTGGCGGAGGTGCCGCTGGAGTAGATCCAGCTGAAATTGACTTCGCTATTTTTGCGGATACTTCAGGAGTATCCTATCCGGCTCAACCTTATTTTGACAATTACAAAATTACAGCTTTGAGTAGTGCCTTAGCGGTAAATGAGGTTGTAGACAATCATGTATTTTCAATTTATCCGAATCCTGTATCCAATGAAATTAATGTTTCAAATTCTAGAAACCTAGGGATTTCATCCATTACAATCACAGATATTAACGGCAGAATTTTAAAACAAAATACCTTTGAAAACATTCCTAATGTTCAGTTGAATATTGCAGATTTATCAAGTGGCGTATTTCTTATGAATGTGGTTTCGGAGGAAGGAACCGTAACTAAAAAAATCATCAAGAATTAAAAAAAACAACTTATGATAATGAGGTTTACTTTATTTATGCTCTTTTTTTTATCGATTCAGAATCTATCTGCTCAAGTCACACTAGTTAAAGATATTTATGCTGGAGTTAATTCTGGAATTAATACAAACAATCCTGTGACAGAAAAAGATAGAATTGTCTTTAACGGGAAATTAATTTTTTGTGCAAAAGGAACTTCCGGCACTTACCAACTTTGGCAAAGTGATGGAACATTAGCAGGAACTTCTATTTTAAAACAAATAGCTACAAATAATGTCGATTCGAATCCAAAAAACTTTACGATTTTTAATTCAACAAGCGGAACCAAACTTTATTTTTCAGCCAATAATGGAGCCAACAATTTTTGGGGAATTAATGATGAATTGTGGCAAACAGACGGAACGACAGCTGGAACAGTAATCAATTCTGAAATGAACCAAGCTACAACATCATCTCCTGGGTCATTTCCAAGAGGCTTTATAGTATTTGGTTCTAATTTCTATTTTACGGCCAATGTTAGTCCACCTGGAGAAGAATTTTACAGAAACGACGGTTCACTTGGTGGTGCAACTTTGGTAAGGGATATTAATCCTGGAGCCGCCAACAGCAGCCCTAAGAATTTTACAGTAGCCAATGGTAAATTGTTTTTTGCTGCCACCAATGACAATATAGGAAGAGAGCTTTATGTGGCTATTGGACCGACTACTGCTTCTTTAAGTTACATCGATGTGCTACCTGTTGCTAATATTGGAAGTAATCCTTTATACTTAACGGAATACAATAACAATGTGTATTTTACTGCCGGTGTAGGTGGCGATCAATTATGGAAAAGTGACGGCACGATTGCTGGTACATCTTTAATTACAGATTTTTCAATCAGTGCTGGTGATCCTCAAGATTACTATGTTTCTCCTACGTTAGGGCTTATGTTTTTTTCGGCTGCGACTAATGCAACAGGTCGTGAAATGCATTACGTTGCAACAGATGATGATGAAGGGGTTTACAACGAAACCAACATAGGTTCAGGAGATGGCATTCGAGCAGGAACGCAATTCATAGAATACAACGGCGATGTTTATTTTACAGCAACTAACGGTACTTCAGGATATGAACTATGGAGAACCAATCATTTAATAGACGGCTCGCCACTTACAATGGTAAAAGATATTAATGCTACAGGAGACAGCAATCCTGTAAATTTTATTGTATTTGGCGGGAAATTAATTTTTCAAGCCAACGATGGAATTCATGGCGCAGAATTATGGCAATCAGACGGAACGACATCAGGCACAACTTTAGTAACAGATATCAATACTGGTGTTGAAAGTAGTTCTCCAGCTGGTTTTGTAGCTCTTAATTCTAATGTATTGTTATTTACAGCAACTGAAGCAACCGTTGGAGCAGAATTATGGAAACTTAATAATTCAGGTTTGTCAAATACTACTTCAGATTTTGATGAAAATTCAATACAAATTTATCCTAATCCTGCTACTAATGAAATCAATGTTTCAAATACTAGAAACTCAGGAATTTCAACGATAACCATTATGGATGTTAATGGAAGAACAATCAAGCAAAACACCTTCAATAATTTTTCTAATGTTCAAGTGAATATTGCGGAATTATCAAAGGGTGTTTATTTGATGAAAATTAATTTGGAAGCAGGGATTGTTACTAAAAAAATTGTAAAAAATTAAGGCTACACATAGTAAACACGCATGCGTAACTTTTTTAGTTTATTTCTGTTGTTGATATCTATAAATATTGATTCATTTTGTTTAGAAGAAGTTTTTAATTTGTGGCTATTGTTAAGTTGATAGTAGCTCCTATAAGAAGTCTTTTTTTACTATTTTTACAAAAAAAATAGGCTTTGAAAAACATCATCATCACAGGAACTTCTCGTGGAATTGGCTACGAATTGGCTTTGCTTTTTGCAAATTCTGGACATCAAGTTCTTGCCATTTCTAGGAAAACACCACAAGCTTTAATAGAGCACCAAAATATTACCTGCCTTTCCGTCGATTTATCTAAAGCTTCAGATTTGGTTCAAGTCGAAAATTTTATTCAAACTACTTGGAAAAATGTCGATGCGATTGTTCACAATGCTGGCGCTTTAATCTTCAAACCTTTTTCTGAAACCACGCTTGCTGATTTTGAACACATTTACCAAGTGAATGTTTTTGCAATAGCGAGTCTTACCAAATTGGCTTTGCCTTATTTGCATAAAGGAAGTCATGTGGTAACCATTAGTTCCATGGGTGGCATTCAAGGCAGTATGAAATTTGCCGGACTTGCTGCATACAGTTCTAGCAAAGGCGCTGTAATTACTTTGTCGGAATTGTTAGCCGAAGAGTACAAAGAACAGGGCATTGCTTTTAATGTTTTGGCACTAGGCTCGGTACAAACCGAAATGTTGGTCGAAGCTTTTCCTGGTTATCAAGCGCCACTTTCTGCAAGTCAAATGGCTGAATATATTTTTAATTTTACACTTACCGGACATCAATATTACAACGGCAAAGTGTTGCAAGTTTCCGCTACAACACCATAATTTGGTTGATGGTTTTTAGTTGATGGTTGATAGCTTTTAACCAGCAACCAACAACCGATAACCGACAACTCCAAATGAACGAAACCTTATCCAAATACCTTCCAGAGCATGCAGTAAAGCCCGTTTTCGAGCTTATTGTTGTCAATGAAGTGCATCTTAAAATTGTCAATGAGCGGGTCACCCGTCATGGCGATTACAGAAAAGGATTGAGCGGTAAGCATGAAATTACTGTGAATGCGAATTTGAATAAATACAAGTTTCTAATCACCTTAATTCACGAAATATCGCATCTCGTCGCTTTTGAAAAATTCGGCAGAAATATCAAACCCCACGGAAGTGAATGGAAGTATACGTTTCAGCGCATGATGATTCCGTTTATTCGTCCAGAGATTTTTCCGAGTCAGTTGTTGCCTTTGCTCGCCAGGCATTTCAAAAACCCAACAGCAAGTAGCGATGTTGATGCCACTTTATCATTAGCCTTAAAACAGTTTGACCAACAGAATGATAAAAATTATATCTTTGAAATCCCTTACGGAAGCCGATTCAGAATTTACAACGGAAAAATTTTTCAAAAAGGAGCTTTGCGAACCAAACGCTATGAATGTGTTGAGTTAAGTTCCGGAAGAATGTACTTGTTTAATCCGAATGCCGAAGTGGAAATACTTCATTAATACATAAGTTTAAATTAAAAATCAGTTACTCAGCAAATAAAAAAGATGAATAAAAATTATTACGCAATATTGATGGCAGGTGGCGTTGGTTCAAGATTTTGGCCAGTAAGTACCACAGAATTCCCTAAGCAATTTCACGATATGTTGGGCGCTGGTGAAACCTTAATTCAGAAAACGTTTAGCCGTTTGTCGCAATTGATTCCGGTTGAGAATATTTTAATATTGACCAACGAAAAATACAATCATATTGTATTAGAGCAATTGCCGTTGGTGAAACAAGAACAAGTTTTGTTAGAGCCTGCGATGCGTAATACAGCACCTTGTATTTTATATGCTTCAATGAAAATCAAAAAACAGAATCCAGATGCGGTGATGGTTGTAGCGCCAAGCGATCACTGGATTGAAGACGAATCACTATTTACCAAAAACTTGCAGCAGTGTTTTGATTTTTGCAGCAAAGAAAATGCGCTAATGACTTTGGGCATTCAGCCAACTTTTCCGAATACGGGTTTTGGCTATATCGAATTTGATAAAACCGACAACAATGCGATTAAAAAAGTAAGTCAATTTCGAGAAAAACCCGATTATGAAACGGCTAAATCATTTCTAGAAGCAGGCAATTTTCTTTGGAATGGTGGCATTTTTATATGGAGCGTTCAAGCCATTATGGCATCTTTTGAAAAGTTTCAGCCGCAAATGAATGCCTTGTTTCTAAAAGGTTGGAACGATTATAATACCGCTACAGAAAAGGATTTTATAGGTAATAATTATGGTTTGGCAGAAAATGTTTCGATTGATTATGCGGTGATGGAAAAGGCGGAAAATGTATACGTGTTGCCAGCCACATTCGATTGGAATGATCTTGGAACTTGGGGTTCGTTGCACGAAAAACTAGACAAAGATGAAAATAATAATTCGGTGGTGAACGCTACGGTGCTGCTTCAAAATTCATCGAGCAACATTATCAGTACCGCCAAAGATAAGCTTGTGATTATAGATGGTTTGGAAGATTTTATAATTGTAGATAAAGACAATGTGCTACTGATTTATCCCAAAAGTAAGGAGCAAGAAATCAAAGGCATCGTCAGTCAGTTGAAAAAGTAAAAAATCGAAGTGAGAAGAAATTCTCACTTTTTTATTTTATTGGTAAATCAATTTTAATTCAAATAAATGAAGAACGTATTTGCCAAAAACCAATTCCACTTGTGATGTAAATTAAACATTCAAAATTACCCTTTCAAATAAGCTTCACGCACTTTTTTAAACAAATTAGAAGAATAAACGAAATCAACAACTGCTTGATTGTCTGTAATAAAAATTTCTTCTTTCGTGCCTTGCCATGCTTTCAATCCGTTTTTCAGAAAGACGATATTCTCGCCAATTTCCATCACCGAATTCATGTCGTGCGAGTTAATTACGGTCGTAATATTGTATTCTTCCGTAATTTCCATAATCAAATTATCAATCAAAATCGAGGTATTCGGGTCTAAACCAGAATTGGGTTCGTCGCAAAACAAATACTTCGGATTGTTGACAATCGCACGCGCAATCGCAACCCGTTTTTGCATACCACCAGAAATTTCAGAAGGCAATTTATGATGGGCATCGATGAGGTTGACGCGTTTGAGTACAAAATCAACACGATCTTGAATTTCCGACTTCGAATTGTGTGTAAACATTCTCAAAGGAAAACCGACATTTTCTGAAACGGTCATCGAATCGAATAAGGCACTGCCTTGAAAAACCATCCCGATTTCGGTGCGCAATTCTCTTTTTTCATCCGAAGTTAAATCAGAATAAATCCTGCCATCAAAAGAAATGGTGCCCACTTCAGGTGTGTGAATTCCCAACAAACTTTTTAGCAATACCGTTTTTCCAGAACCACTTTGCCCAATAATCAGGTTGGTTTTTCCAGTTTCAAAAACAGTCGATACGCCTTTTAAAACCTTGCTGTCGCCGAAAGATTTTTCAACATTTTTTACTTCTATCATGCGGTCAAAAGTAATTGGGTTAGTATATAATTCATGGTGATAATCATCACAGAAGTCCAAACAAACGAAACGGTACTAGCTTTACCCACTTCCAAAGCGCCACCTTTCATATAATACCCATGAAAAGACGGAATCGTAGCCAGCAACAAAGCAAAAACAAACGTTTTGATAAAAGCATACACAATGTGAAACGGAATAAATTCTTGCTGTAAACCACCAATGAATTCTGAGCTTGAACCAAATCCACCATAAACGGCAGCAATCCATCCGCCTAAAATACCCAGAAACATACTGATTCCGATGACGAAAGGATAGAGTAGTAGTGCCATTAATTTTGGAAAAACCAAGTAGTTAAGCGAATTCACACCCATGACTTCCAAAGCATCAATTTGCTCTGTAACACGCATGGTTCCTATACTTGAGGTGATAAACGAACCCATTTTTCCGGCCATGATAATCGAAATAAAAGTCGGTGCAAATTCTAAAATCACCGATTGTCTGGTAGCAAAACCGATAAGATATTTTGGGATTAGCGGATTGGTGAGGTTCAAAGCGGTTTGAATCGCCACAACACCGCCAACAAAGAAGGAAATGAAGGCCACAATACCGAGTGAACCAATGATCAAATCATCCACTTCTTTAAAAATCAGACTGCGCATGACCGACCATTTGGTAGGCTTGTTGAAAATCTCTTTCCACATCAAAAAGTACTTTCCGATCTGCGACAAATAACGAACGAGCATCATAGTTTTGAAATATGCGCTAAATTAGTAAAAGTTATCGGTTGTCTGTTGTGGGTTGTCTGTTTTTTTAAGAGTATTTTGGGCGTGACCACAAGGGTCGGGCTATGCGCACTCGCTTTTTTTGTTTTGAAAGAAGCCCCTCGACTGCGCTCGGGG